>Ga0308412_1001907_pt1 | contig 11340 bp, 9 predicted proteins | sample HotsprottomLayer_FD_202357 | JGI IMG/M metagenome (GOLD analysis project Ga0308412, IMG submission 202357) | Hot spring phototrophic mat microbial communities from Octopus Spring, Yellowstone National Park, Wyoming, United States -... | ecosystem: Environmental > Aquatic > Thermal springs > Hot...
TCATTAGCACCATCGGCCCGATGCCCATAGTCAAGACCTTCGCGGATGGGACGCAGGCGGCCTACGTGCAGTTCAGGAACGGCGACGTCAAGGATGCTGATTGGGATGGGCGTTGGGATGCCCATCCCGGTGAGATGGTGTTATCGCCGATGCCCGGCTGGCAGATCGGTGATATGCGATTCATACCGGCGCCTACCCACGACGTGCAAATCTCCGATGAACAGGGCTTCGCCAGCATGGCGGGGGACACCTACTTCATCAACCATTGGATGACGATCAACCCCATCACTATCACCGACCGTTCGCCGCGCAAAGGCAGGACGTTCGCCCGGCCGCTGGGCGCGGCGTTCAAGCCGATCATCTTGCGGCGGGCGATGCCGGTGACGCGGATTCCGGGTAGCTCGAACCCACGCAGTCGCTACTTCCGTGGCCCGATAACCAGTTGGTGCGACGGACGATGGTATGACAACGAAGGGTTCTGGATGTACTGGATGGAGATGGATCCGCCGAGCCCACCGGCGAACTGTCAACCGGACGGGCGCGGCGACGGCTACGGAGACGCGCACCGGCCGCGCTATACCGTCGTCTCGGATGGCTACATCCTGGTAGTGGGACACGGCGGCGATGTATTCGCGTTGCGCCATGCCCGGTGAGGTCACGCGCGCCGGACGATGCGCATCGCCATCCCGTTGCGCGAGATCAGTGTGCCGGCCATGTCCAGTTGCGGTTGGTGTCCCGCATCCACTAGCATCGGCGTAAATCGGCGCGCCAGCATCGCCAATAGCACGTGCGACTCGAACAGAGAAAGGGTGTTGCCCAGGCAGATGCGCTGTCCGGCTGCGAAAGGGTGATAGGCGTAAGGGTGCTGGGCCGCCTCGCGCTCCGGCGCCCAGCGATCCGGGTCGAAGCGCTCCGGGCTTTCCCAGAAGTCTGGGTGGCGATGGGTGAGGAAAGGCGAGAGGATCACCGTCGCGCCGGCCGGGATGCGCCAGCCGCCGATCACATCGGGCTGCACGGCGTCGCGCGCATACAGCGGCGCAGCCGGATACAGGCGCAGCGTCTCCTTGATGACTTGCAGGGTATAGGGCATGCGCTTCAAGTCCTCGATGGTCGGTGGGCGGTCGCCCAGCACAGCGTCAATTTCCGCACGTAGCCTGGTGGCTACCTCTGGATGCCTGGCCAGCGCATACCAGGCGAAGGTCAAGGTGCGAGCGGTCGTTTCGTGGCCGGCGAAGAACATGGTGATGGACTCGTCGCGCAGGAGCGCGTCGGACACGGCCTCGCCCGTCTCTTCGTCGCGTGCGAGCATGAGCTTGCTGAGCAAGTCGTTTGGCCAGTGCTCCACCGGCATCGCGCGGCGCTGCGCGATCACGCTCTGGATGTAGGCATGGACGCGCCGGCGGGCGCGATGATATCGCCCGTTCCTGCCGACCTTGACCCACATCGGCAGTTTGAACGGGCTGTTTTGATATGTCGAGACGAACTGGATCATGGTCTCGACGTCATCCTTCAATTCCAGCAGCGTCTCGTCGGACTCGGTGGTGAACAGGCTGCGCAAGATGATCGAGGCGGTGACGAACATCATCTCGTCGAGCATTTCCACCGTCTCGCCACGGTCGGCTTTGGTCTGCCAGCGCGCGACGAATTGCTGTGCATCGCCGATCATGATGGGCATGAACTGCTCCACTCCGCGCGGCGTGAAGAAGGGCGACATCAGCTTGCGTTGACGGCGCCAGGCATCGCCGGTGGCCGTCAACACGCCATCCCCCAGCAGCAGCTCGCGCACGATGTTGTAGCTCTCGCGCTTGTCGTAGCGATCGCGCTGGCCGACGTTGATGTGATACACATGTTCGGGGTGAATGGCCAGGATCATGTCGCGCGGCCCAATCCGAACGCGAAACAGATCGCCGTGGCGTTGCCATTCGTCATGCAGAAACTGCAAGAAGCCCTTGCGCTGGATCTCTCTCGCTGCATCGAAAATGAGCGGGCTGTGGCGCCCGGGCAACGTCGAAACGCTTGTGGACGGCGTAGTGAGGGTGGTCATGGTGAAACGGAGTGTAGGTTACGATGATGAGCGGAGGATGATTCGTCAACCGCCGCGCAACGTTCGCTGGCCAGGCATTTGCGCGGCGCAAACCGCGGCCTGACGCCGATGCTGGACGCGCAACCGAGGCGTCACTGGCTGGTGAACAGCAGCCGGATGCGTCGCAGCGCTACCTCGACGCCCCGGCGCGCCTGTTCGGAGAGCGACTCTCCGAAGTCGAAGTTCACGCCCGGCACCGAGATCAGCCAGGCTTGAGGACAGCGCCCATACACGCGCCTGGTCAAAGCCAGCAGTCGGCGCGGATCACTTACATGGGTAGCGGCCGGCGCGTCATCGTCCGGCGCGGTGATGGCGGTGAAGGTCACGTTCGGCGATGGTTCAACCTGGGGATCGCTGGGGCGCGCGTCTACGAAAATGACGACTTCCGCGCTGGCCAGGGCTTCTGCGACTTCGGGCGTCAACTGGTGCAGCGAAATGGCGCGGACGTTGGGCAAATGCCAGCTTGCCACGGCCTCGGCTATGCGCGGGCCGAGGCCGTCGTCACCGCGCAGGGTGTTGCCGTAGCCGACGATGAGAAAATCGGTGGCGATCCCCTTACTCACGCCTGACCTCGGCGAGCACCGCGCCGTTGCTGCCGATCAGCGTCACCACCATCGGCATGTGGCCGATGGCATGGGTGGAGCAGCTCAGGCACGGGTCGAACGCGCGAATGCCGGCTTCCACCCGGTTCAGCAGCCCCTCCGGGATGCCGGCCGTCGCGCCCTGAATCCAGTGCTGCGCGATTTGTTTGACCGTGCGGTTCATGGCGATGTTGTTCTGGCCGGTGGCGATGATGAGGTTGACCCGACGGATCATGCCGCTCTCGTCCACCAAGTAGTCGTGGAACAGCGTGCCGCGCGGTGCTTCGCTCACCCCTACGCCGTGCAGTCTGTTGATGCCGCCGCTGGCCCGCACGCGCGCCGAGAGGATGTCCGGATCGTCGAGCAAGATGCTGATGCGCTCCAGCGCTGCCAGAATCTCGATCAACCGCGCGTAGTGATACATGAACGATGAAATCACGACGCCATGCGCGTTCCCGCGCTGGCGAAACTCGGCCAGCTCGGCGTCGGCCTGAGGGGTGCCGGTGCCGGAGCAGATGTTCAGGCGCGCCAGCGGGCCAACGCGATAGGCGCCTTCCGGATAACCCAGCGGCTTGTAATACGGCGACTTCAGATACGACCACGGCTCAACTGCTTCGCCGATGATCTCGGCATATCGGCGTGGGTCGAACTGGTCAACTAGGACGCGCCCTTCGCTATCTACGATCCGCAGGTAGCCGTCGTAGTGTTCCCATTGTCCGCCATCTTTGCTCACCAGGCCCATGAACAGCGTGGGGAAGTTGCCGAAATGTGCCACTTCCTCGGCGCGCGAGTCGGCATAGGCTTTGAAGAAATCGAGTGCCGATTTCACCGTGGTGAAGGCTTCCGGCAGCCGGCCGCGCAGGTAGTCGCGGTTCTCCGGCGTCAGCGGTTCGCGCACGCCGCCCGGCACGGCCCAGGCCGGATGGATCTTCCGCCCGCCCAGCAGCTCGATCACCTCCTGGCCGAACTGGCGCAGCCGGATGCCGCCCCGCGCGAAGTCGGGGTGATGCGCGATCAGGCCGAACAGGTTGCGCTGGGCCGGGTCGCTGTCGTAGCCAAGCAGTAAGTCGGGCGAGCTGAGGTGGAAGAAGCTCAGCGCGTGCGATTGCACGATCTGGCCCAGGTTCATCAGCCGGCGCAGCTTTTCAGCAGCCGGCGGGATGGTCACGGCGAAGATGTCGTCGCCGGCCTTCGCGCTGGCCAACAGATGGCTGACCGGGCAGATGCCGCACACGCGGGCGGTGATGCCGGCCATTTCGCCCAGCGGCCGGCCTTCGCAGAACTTCTCGAAGCCGCGAAATTCGACGACGTGAAAGCGCGCATCGCTCACTTCGCCCGCCTCGTCGAGGTAGATCGAAATCTTGGCGTGCCCCTCAATGCGGGTCACCGGGTCAATCACGATTCGTTGCGCCATGTCTTGGACTTCAGAAGGCAGATCAACCGAATTTCAACATCTCCCGGCCGATCATCTCCGGCGACTTGCCCTCCACCAGGGCCTGCAGCACCGCGCGGATGCGCTTGGCCGGCGGTGGGCAGCCGGGGATATACAGGTCAACCGGGATTACGGCGTGCACCGGCACGACGTGATCTACGAGCGGCGGCACGATGCCGTCGTCGTGCGGAACCTGCGGGCGCAGCAGTTGGGCATCCTTGTAGGCGCGGTCGAGCACCACCTCGGCGCCGTCGAGTGGATTGCGCATGGCAGTCACGTTGCCGGTGACGGCACAATCACCAAACGACACCACCAGCTTGCTGTTCTTGCGAATGGTCTGGATCAGCTCAAGGTGATCCTGATTGGCGATGGCGCCTTCGACCAACGTCACGTCCACGTGCTGCGGAAAGGTTTTGATGTCGGCGACCGGGCTGTAGACCACTTCGACCGCCTCGGCCAGGTCGAACAACCATTCGTCCAGGTCGAGGAACGACATGTGGCAGCCGGAGCAGCCGCCCATCCACACGCTTGCGAATTTAAGCTTGTCCATGTTTGTCGTCCAGGGTCGAAATCCGGTCAACCCCCACCTCCAATCTACAGCCTGTAATTTGCTCAAACATTCCACACCTTCCTCTCCCGCGCTGCTCTCAAGAAGGCCAGCTTTTCGACATCGTGCACCATTTCGGCCACGGTCGAGCCTTGTTTGAAGAGCGCGCCGGTGGGGCAGGCCATCACGCATTTGCCGCAACTGGTGCAGGTAGTGGATTCGCCCCACGGGACGTTCATGTCGCGGACGATCAAGGATCTGGCCCCGCGACCGAGCACGTCAATGGTGTGTGCACCCTCGAGCTGATCGCAGGCCCGCACGCAGCGCGTGCACAGGATGCAGCGGTTGTGGTCCATGCCGAACCGCTCGTGCGAAAGATCCACGCCCAGCCGGGGGAAGAGGTAGTCGTAGCGCACATGGTCCATGCCGACGGCGATGCCAAGGTTTTGCAATTCGCAGTGGCCGTTGGCTACGCACACCGCGCACACGTGGTTGCGCTCGGCGAATAGCAGCTCGATGATCTGCCGGCGGTAGGCGCGCAGCCGTTCGGTGTCGGTGTGCACTTCCATGCCCTCCTGAACGCGCGTCGTGCACGCCGGCAGCAGCTTATTCGAGCCGACCACCTCCACCAGGCACATGCGGCACGCGCCCACGTCGGTCAGGCCGTCCAGGTGGCATAGCGTCGGGATGCGGATGTTCGCATCGCGCGCCGCTTCCAGGATGGTCTGCTCGTTCCCGGCGCTGACTTCCTGTCCGTTAATCGTAAGTGTCCTTGGCATATGTTTGGCTGTGAGCTGTAAGAGACGGATGACCGGTTACCGGTCATCAATCTCAACCTGGCTTCACCTTGCTCAGATATTCGTCCCTGAAATACCTTAGCGTGCTGATGACCGGGTTGGGCGCGCTTTGGCCCAGGCCGCACAGGCTGGTGTGCTTCACCAAGTCGCACAATCCCTCCAGAATTTGGAGGTCGCGCGTGGTGGCTTTGCCTTCCTGGATCTTGGTCAGGATGCGATGCATCTGGACGGTGCCGGCGCGGCAGGGAATGCACTTGCCGCACGATTCGTCCATGCAAAACTCCATGAAGAAGCGCGCCACCTCGATCATGTCCGTCGAGTCGTCCATCACGATCATGCCGCCGGAGCCCATGATCGAGCCGACCTTGGCCAGCGATTCGTAGTCCACCGGCATATCCAGGAATTGGGCCGGGATGCAGCCGCCCGACGGCCCGCCGGTTTGCACGGCTTTGAATTCCTTGCCATCGGGGATGCCGCCGCCGATGTCGAAGACGATCTCGCGCAAGGAGATGCCCATCGGCACCTCGATCAGGCCGGTGTTCTTCACCTGGCCGGTGAGCGCGAACACCTTGGTGCCCTTGCTCTTCTCCGTGCCAATGCCGGCGAACCACTCCGCGCCTTTCAGGATGATCGGCGGGACGTTGGCCAGCGTCTCGACGTTGTTGATCAGCGTTGGGCAACCCCACAGCCCCGATTCCGCCGGGAAGGGTGGGCGCGGGCGAGGTGTGCCACGTCCTCCCTCGATCGAGGCCATCAACGCCGTCTCTTCCCCGCACACGAACGCGCCGGCGCCCAGCCGGATTTCCACGTTGAAGCTGAAGGCCGTCCCGCCAATGGCGTTGCCGAGCAATCCGGCCCGTTGCGCCTGGCGGATCGCCGTGCGCAGTCGCTTGACGGCCAGCGGATACTCGGCGCGCACGTAGATGAAACCGTGGTTTGCGCCCACGGCATAGGCGGCAATCGCCATGCCCTCGAGGATGCGATGAGGATCGCCCTCCATGACGCTGCGATCCATGAACGCCCCCGGATCGCCTTCGTCGCCGTTGCAGATCACGAACTTGCGCGACTGGATGCCCTCCGGCACATTGGTCGGGTAACGGTTGGGGTCGGCTTTGGCCACCGTGCCCCACTTCAGACCGGTGGGGAAGCCAGCCCCACCTCGCCCGCGCAGCCCGCTGCGCGTAATCTCGTCAATCACCTGCTGCGGCGTCATTTCGGTCAGCACTTTCAGCAAGGCCTGGTAGCCTCCGACGGCGATGTAGTCCTCGATGCGCTCCGGGTCCACCTTGCCGCAATTCTCCAGGACGACCTTGGTCTGACGGGTGAAGAAGGGCTGGTCGAGCGGGGTCTCCAGCCGTTTGACCGGCTCGCCACCCAGGTGGGCGATGATCTCTTCGGCATCCTCCGGTTTGACGAATTGATACAGCACGGCCGTTCGATGATTCGCGTCTGCCGGCGATTCGTTTGCCGGCTGGGTTGGGCCACCGTTCACGCGCGAGGCGACCTCGACCAAAGGACCCAACGAGCACAGGCCGGGACATCCCACGCATTTGACCTCGGCTTCACCGTTCCGACCTTGCTGCCTCAACGCAGTTTGTAATGCCTTAGCGATTTGTTCGCTGTTCAGCGCCTGGCAGGCTGTGCCGACGCACACGTGCAGATGATGATTCTTCTTCGCCTGTGCCAGCCGCTCGTTCGTCGCGGTAGCGTTGAGTTCTTCCAGGTTCATGGCTGAAGCCCTCCGGGTTCATCGCAGCGCCGACGTCGCCAGGCGTTGGGCGATCTGTCCTGCAACCGTCTGCGGCGCGACTTTGCCGATCGTCTCGCCGTCGAAGGTGATCACCGGGGCCAGGGCGCATGAGCCGAAACAACGCGCCGTGAGCAACGAGAGCTGATTGTCGGCCGTGGTGCCGCCGGCCTTCACCCCGTGCCCGCTCTCGATTGCGCTCAACACTTCCCTGGCGCCCTTGATGTAGCACGCCGTGCCCAGGCACACCACACACGTATGCACGCCTTGCGGCTTGAGCGTGAAGTGGTTGTAGAAGGTGGCCACGCCGAACACCTTGCTGGGCGGCAGCCGCAGCGCGCGGGTGATGTACTTCAACGTGAAGTCATCCAGGTAGCCGAACGCTTCCTGGGCGCTGTGCAGCGCCTCGATCAGGCCGTGGCCCTGGTAACCGTAGCGGCGCATGGTCGCCTCGATGATTTTGTAGCGCTTGTCGGCGGCCAGTCGGTCATCAGGCTTGACTGCCACGGCGCCATCGCCGACCGGCCGACCGGGGGGCGTCAATGTGTTTGTCATGACTGTGTTGGTTTGAACGGATCACTCATTCGTTCGGACGTTCGCCCTTGAACCGCAAGGGCAGCACCGTGGGCAGCGGATCGGCGAGCTTCGACTTTGGCAGCACGGCGGCCGGGTCTGGGCGCCAGGCGTCGAGCACCTTCATATAGTTGGCCCGCTCGAAGGCCGCCGGGTTTGCAACCGACTTCTGGCTCATGCTACCCTGCATTTGCGCCACCGATTCGTATTCGTGTTCCTCCATCCAGTTACGCATGTCGCGCACGATCTCGCCGATGCGCTGCACGCCGTGGCGCAATAGCTCTGAGGTCATCATCGTCACTCGCGCGCCGGCCATCAGACCCTTCAACACGTCCATGTGTGTGTGGACGCCGGTGCTGATCGCCAGCTCGATAGGCACACGATCGTAGAGGATCGCCACCCAGCGCAGCGGCAGGCGCAGCTCGTCGCTGTCGCTCAACACCAGATGTGGCACTACCTCCAGCAAATCCAAGTCGAAGTCGGGTTGGTAAAAGCGGTTGAACAGCACCAGCGCGTTGGCGCCGGCGTTGGCGAAGTGCAGCGCCATGTTTGCCAGCGAGCTGAAGAACGGGCCGAGCTTCAGCGCGATTGGAATCTTCACCGTCTGGCGCACTGCGTGCAACACGTCCAGATAGCGCTCCTCGACGTGCCAGCCGGTGACATGCGGATCGGTGGGGATGTAATAGATGTTCAGCTCCAGCGCGTCGGCACCCGCCTGCTCGATCTTGCGGGCATACTCGATCCATCCCCCTGACGATATGCCGTTGAGGCTGGCGATAATCGGGACGCTCGTCGCCGCCTTGGCCGCCCGGACGAGCTCAAGGTATTCGTCCGGGCCGACGTTGTAGTAGCGCCAGTCGGGGAAGTAGCGCGCAGCTTCGGCGAAGCTCTCGACCCCATACTCCAGGAAGTGATGCAGGACCTGGCTTTCGTTCTCGATTTGCTCTTCGAACAGCGAATACATCACAATCGCCGGCGCGCCGGCGTCCTCCAGCCGGCGGATGCTGTCCAAGTTGCGTGAGAGCGGCGATGCCGATGGCACCACCGGATGCGCCAGCTTCAATCCCAGGTAAGTGGTCGTCAGATCCATCGTTGCCTCGACTTCGCCCTTTGTGCTTGGGCACGAACCGTTGTCTCAAGCGAGACTAATCGAGGAGGCGATGCGAAGCACCATGCGCTCGGTCAAGGTCGGACTGGCCGGTTGGCCGGTATTTTGACAGATGGTGCGCAGGGTGCGTTCACCAATAGGGGCAAGAACCTCCCGCAGGCTGCTCATCCAAGTCGTGACAGCCAGCAAAAACCTGCGGGAGGTTGTCACTGCCCCCGGCCGTGAACGCACCCGGTGCGCAGGCGAATTGCGGCGCTCAGCCGGTGTCCTGCTCCGACTCGGCATGCCACAGGCGCTGCATCTCCGGCGATGTGCGCAGCAACGCATCCAGCGTGCCCTCGGCTTCAACTCGGCCGTCCTTCAGCACGATGATGTGATCGGCCCGGCGCAATGTCGCGCGACGATGGCTCACCGCCAGGATCGTCGGCGTGTGGGTCGCCGATCGTGGTCGCTCACCTTCCTCTGTCGGCTCCGCGCTTTCCGTTCTCCGTTTCTCCTCACCCAGCAGCCTTTCCCATAACATTGCTTCGGTCTCGACGTCGAGCGCGCTTGACAGGTTATCGAACACTAATAGCTCGGCGTTGCGCACCAGCATCCGCGCAGCGGCGGCGCGTTGAATCTGTCCGCCCGATAACCGGACGCCGCGCGGGCCAACCACGGTATCGAGCCGGCGCTCTAACCCTTCCAGGTCGCGCTCCATCACAGCGCGGTAGACAGCATCTGGCAGCGAATCGCCGTCGGCGCCGAGCAGGATGTTGTTGCGCAGCGTGTCGCTGAATAAGCGAGGTACCTGGCCGGTGTAGGCTACGCGCGGCGGGACGAAGAAGGTGGCCGGGTCTTTCACCTCTTGCCCATTCCAGCAAATCTGGCCGGCATCTTTGGGCAGCAGCCCCAGCAGGACGCGCAAAAGCGTGGTCTTGCCCGCGCCAACGCGTCCGGTGATCACTGTGAACGAGCCGCGCGTGAGGGTGAAGCTGATGTCGGCAATGCCGCGCGTTGTGTTGCCGACGCCGTCGAGCGCACGCAGGGCGGTGGCGTCGCGAAGGTGGGCGGGATGGCAATAGGTCAAGCCGCGCACGTCCAGCCGTTGCAACACATCGGCATCGGAACGGATCGGTGGTTGCACCTCCGGCAGCGCGCCACGCAGATAGATTGGGCCGTGCGCCGTTAATTGCTCAGGTGGAGCGCCCTGCATCAGCCGGTATAGTCGCTCGAACGACACCCCTGCTTGCTTGTAGTTCGCCAGCAGGCGACCGAAGGCAAACGTGAAGTCGGTGATGCGGGCAAGATAGGCGACGAACAGGGCGAAGTTGCCCACGGTGAAGGCGCCGGCGCGGAACGACGTGGCTACCATCAGCAAGATCAAACCGGTCCCCACGGTCGTCACCGTATCGCTCAACGAATTGAGGATCAGCTCGTTGAACAGGCGCTCCTTGAGCACGGCCCGGCGGCGCGCCTCGCCCAGATGCTCGAAGCGTTGAATGACCTGCTCCTCAGCGCCGGCGACCTGAACGGCTTGCACCGCGCCGAAGATCTCGGCGATGAAGCCATACAGCCGGCCGGTCGCGCGCCGGCTGTCGCGGCGGTATTTCTGGATGCGCGCTGTGCCCAGGCTGGCGATGATCACCACGGCGAGCAGAGGTGCAGCCACCACGGCAGTGATGAGCGGGTCTATGCTGGCCATTACAGCGAGCGCGAGCACGACAAACACCGCCATGCCGACGATCTGCAGCGCGTTGTCTATGAAAGTAGTGATCTCGCTCACGTCGCCGCCTAGTCGGGTGATTGCCTCGCCTGGTGAGTAGGGCAGGGCGCGCGCGGCAGGCAACTGCAGGATGCGCATGAAGGCGTTCTTGCGGAGCAGCGCCGACGCATAGTTGTTGTATGTCACCATAGTCGTCGCGCCCGCATAGATCACGCCCACACGCGCCACGGCCGAGGCGACCAGCAACGCCAGCAGCCCCATCAGGCCCCATGTCAATTGTCCGCGCGCCGTCAACGTGTCGAAACTCGCCCGTATGATCAGGCCGGGCACGAGAAACATGGCCTGGCGGGGAATTTGCGCCAGCACGTTCAGTCCAAACAGCCAGGGTTGAAAGGTGAACAGGCGCCATAGCGCCCGCCAGGTGGGCATCGTCGCTGTGGGCGTGCCGGAAGCGTGGGCGGCGGTCGCCGGTGAACTGCTTGGATTTGTGACTTGCGGGGACGTCATGTCAGTGCCTCCTGCATGCCCACCCGTAGCAACTGCGAGAAGCGCGAGTCCGACCTGGCCGCCAGCACGCGGCGCGGCCCGAATTCGCGCACCTGACCATCCTCGAGGATGAGGATGTCGTCGGCGCGTTGTACTGTGACCAGGTGATGCGCGATGATGATGGCTGTGCGGCCGCGCAGCAGTTTATCCACCGCGCGCTCGATCAGACGTTCGGTGGCCGGGTCGAGGCGCGATGAGGCCTCGTCCAAGATGACCAGGCC
>Ga0308412_1001911_pt1 | contig 11329 bp, 11 predicted proteins | sample HotsprottomLayer_FD_202357 | JGI IMG/M metagenome (GOLD analysis project Ga0308412, IMG submission 202357) | Hot spring phototrophic mat microbial communities from Octopus Spring, Yellowstone National Park, Wyoming, United States -... | ecosystem: Environmental > Aquatic > Thermal springs > Hot...
GCGATACGGATCAAGAGAAACTGCACGCCGCGTTTGAACACGTTGAACAAACGCTCATCGGTCCCGGCGTGCACGAACGCTACCACGCGCTTATCGCCGAGTACCAAAACATTGTGGCAAGTTGGACTTGACAGCGGCAATGTTCAAAAAATACATTGCGCTTCCCCAGGATCACGGCGCGTGGGTCTTTTTGCTCAGTCCGCTCCTGATTGGCTTGTTTGCCAGCAGGACATTCAACCCCGCTGCGTTCGTCCTGTGTGCGGCGGCGCTGATGGCTTTTCTGCTGCGTCAGCCGCTCAACATCGCCATCAAAGTTTTGAGCAAACGTCGCCAGCGCGAAGACCTGCCAGCGGCATTGTTCTGGTCAGGCGTTTATAGCGGATGGCTGTTCGTGTTCGTCCTCTGGCTCGTCATATTGGGACACGCGCGTCTGCTGTGGTTGGGGGTGCCGGCTGCGCTGGTGTTTGCCTGGCATCTGTGGCTGGTCAGCCGGAAAAGTGAACGCCACCAAGTCGGCTTGGAAATCGTTGCCACCGGCGTTCTGGCGCTCGGCGCGCCGGCAGCGTTATGGGTAAGCCGCGAAACGTACGACCCGCAGGGCTGGATACTGTGGCTATTGACCTGGTTGCAAGCCGCCGCGTCCATCCTCTATGCCTATCTGCGCCTGGAACAGCGCAGTTGGTCCGCGGCTCCATCCACGCTGCGCGAGCACTTGCGCCCGGCGTGGCGCGCGTTGCTCTACGCCACGTTCAATGTTGCCTTTGCACTTGTGCTGGGTGGGCTGGGCATCATCCCGCCACTCGTGTGGCTCGCCTTTGCCCTGCAATGGCTGGAGGTCATCTATGGCACACTTCGCCCCGCCATCCAGTTCCGCCCGACGGCGATCGGCGTGCGTCAACTGATTGTCTCGACTGTGTTTACGATTTTGTTCATCATATTCTGGAGGTAATCCCAGTCACGAACAAATCGGAAATTTTCACCTCACAACAGTCAGCAAGTGTTCATCTTGCGTCGTTTGTCGTGCGTCGTATCTCACGGAGTCATATATGAGCGAACTCATCAACAATCGTCAACAACGGATTGACCTTATGAAAAACCTCCTCCGCCAGTTACACGCTGGCGTGGCTGAGGAACGCGTCAAAGCACAACTGGAAACGCTGCTCGACGAAGCGGATTACAGCGACGTGTTCCTGATGGAAGTCCAACTGATGCAGGAAGGCATTCCTGCCGAAAGCATCCAGCAATTGTGCGATACGCACACGCGCGTCCTGAAAAAGCATCTCGACTTGCAAGAAACACCGGAAACAGTCCCCGGTCATCCCGTCCATACGTTCATTCAGGAGAATCGTGAACTGACCAAGACGACGGCGCGCATTCGTCTGCTGATGCAACAAGTGGATGCGCTACCTGATGAACAGGACGCCACCGAACCGATGCGTGCGATTCAGGGCTTGCTCAACAACTTGATGGACGTGGATAAACACTATCGGCGCAAAGAGTACCTGCTCTTTCCGCACTTTGAGAAGAACAATCTGCCAGGTCCCCCCACCGTGATGTGGGGCAAAGACGATGAAATCCGCAACCTGCTACGGCAGACGATTGCCGGCTTGCAACAGGTGGAACAACTGGGCGCTGCCGAAGCCAAAGCGTACAACCTGCTTGCCGTCTCGCCCGCCATCGAAGCGGTTGACGATATGGTGTACAAGGAGGAGAAAATTCTCTTCCCCACCGCGCTCAACCTGCTCACCGAACAGGACTGGTACGACATCTATATTCAAAGTGATGAATACGGTTACTGTCTCTATGCTCCCCAATTTGAGTGGATACCCGAAGGGGGTATTCACAAGGAAATTCGCCAGAGTGTTGCCAGCGACGGACGCGTGCAGATGCCTACCGGCAGTTTTATGCTGGAAGAACTGATTGCGATGTTCAGCACGTTGCCTTTCGATCTGACCTTTGTGGACAAAGACGATACGGTGCGCTATTTTACGCCCGGCAAGAATCGCATCTTTGAGCGCTCGCGCGCAATCCTAGGACGCAAGGTGCAATACTGTCACCCACCCAAGAGTGTGCACGTCGTCAACCAGATTGTGCGCGATTTCAAAGCCGGCAAGCAAGACCGCGCGCGCTTTTGGATCAACTTGCGCGGCCGACTGATCTACATCTGCTATTACGCTGTGCGGAACGCGCAAGGCGAGTATCTGGGCACACTCGAAGTGACCCAGGACCTGACGGAAGTGCGCGCACTCGAAGGCGAACGACGCCTGTTGATGTATGACGATGCCGTGAAGGAGTAGACGAAATGGAAATCACCAGTCGTAGTAAATTGTTTGATGTGCTAAACACTTATCCCACTCTGGAAGAAAAAATTATCAGGCTCGCTCCACCCTTTGCCAACTTGAAAAACCCGGTGCTCCGCCGCACTGTGGGACAACTTGCGACGCTTGAGCAGGTGGCGCGCATCGGCAAAATGGACGTCACGGAACTGGTCAACACACTCCGCCGCGAGGTCGGCTTGCCCGAAATTCGAACCGACACACCCGTCGCGGTCTCCATTCCCCAACGCGTCGAAAGCGATCCTGACTGGATTAGTGGTGAGCCACAATTCATCGTCAATGGTACCGAGTTACTCCAGCAAGGCGAGGTGCCTCTGCAACACATCAATCATCTCTTGCCTCAACTGCAACCCCAGCGATTCATCTTGCTTATGACCGATTTCGAGCCCACACCGATGATCGAAACCATGCAAAAGCAAAAGCGGCGTGTGTATCACAAGGTTCATCCTAACGATGCACGTGTCCATCTCACCTACATCGCCGCACAGGAAAATTCGGGCTAAAGTTTGCAGACAGGTATCAGGTACCTGCCTATGTGATACCTGTCACCTGCCTTCTCACCTCTCCACCCACTTGTCTCCTACCCGCGTTCGTGCTAAAATGGCGCGCAGAATGATGCGGCAAGGAGGCAACGCGGTGGCACCACTCGGACAGCGCAATCCTGCACCTGAACTCACGTACTTGATTCTTCCACCGTACGAAATCCCCGACCTGATTGTGATAGGTGGTGTCGTCGTCGAAAATCGCGGCACCGCGCCCGCGCACAATGTCAAGGTGGCTCTGGAATTTCCCGGCACCGATACGACCAAGATTCGCCACTTGCAAGTGCTGAGCGATGTAGAGTACATTTTGCGCGGCGGCGGCGAACTGCAATCGTTTGCCACGCTGCGCGTCCGCCGCCTTGCCCCCGGACAACGCATCGTCATCTACTTTAGCGGACCCACACGCGTCCTCCCGCGTGTCACCGCGACGCACTACGAAGGATGATAACGACGAAACCAGAGACACAATGCGTCGAAACCTGACTCGCCTCCTGAAATGGATCAACTGGTATCCCCCGTTTCTCGGAATGAACATCCGCGTCGTAGAAACGTCGCCCGATTTTCTAACAATTCGTGTCGAATCGAAACTTGGGCGACGCAATCTCAACGCAGTCGGCACGCACTTTGGCGGCACGTTGTACGCGATGTGCGATCCCTGGTTTATGTTGATTCTGATGCACGCGCTCGGCGACGGCTATATCGTCTGGGACAAAGCCGCGCACATCCAGTTCATTCGTCCCGGACGTGGCACTGTGCGCGCAACGTTTCACATCCCACCCGAACGCATCGCCGAAATTCGCGCGCAAGCGGATCGCGGTGAAAAAGTGGAACCGCTGTTCACGGTGGACGTGCTGGACGAGAACGATGCAATCGTTGCGCACGTCGAAAAACTGCTCTACGTCCGTAAGAAAAACAAAGAGTCGTTCATAGGCGCACGCGTCCGCCACGACGGATGAAAAATATCCACGAAGGTTCACGAAGATTTTTTCTTCGTGTTCCTTCGTGACCTTTGTGGACAAACGTATTTTCGGAGTAATGCAATGAACCTCGCCCTCATCGAAACGCGCCTCGGTTGGCTGGGCATCGCGTTTTCCGAACGTGGACTCGCGAGCGTGCAACTGCCGCGCGCGACGCGCGCCCAAACCCTCGCACAATTGAAACGCACGTTCCCGAACGCCACCCTGGTTGACCACGCGCCCGCGCGCATCGCGCGCGAACTGCGCGAGTACGCTGCGGGCAAACGACGCGCTTTCACCGTACCACTCGATTGGTCGGCAATGACACCGTTCCAGCGCGCGGTGTTGCGCGCGACCAACACGATTCCGTACGGCGAGACGCGTTCGTACGCGTGGGTCGCGCAGCGTATCGGCAAGCCACGCGCCGCGCGCGCGGTCGGACGCGCGCTCGCGACGAATCCCCTGCCTATCGTCTTGCCGTGTCACCGCGTTCTGGGCAGCGATGGCGGCTTGCACGGTTACGGCGGCGGCTTGCCGCTCAAACGCCAACTCCTCGAACTGGAAGGCGCGCTGCGCTGAACCCAATTCAGGGGTAAAAAAAATCCCGTCAGGCTCTTTACCTGACGGGATAAAACAACTTTAATTTGCCTCGCGCTTTAACCATCCTTTTGCGCGTTCCACCGCGCGCTTCCACCCTGCGTAACCTTCCTCGCGGCGCGCCGCGTCCCATTGCGGTTCGAACACGCGATCAATGCCCCAATTCGCGCGCAGTTCGTCGAGCGATTTCCAAAAGCCCACCGCGAGTCCTGCCGCGTACGCCGCGCCGAGCGCGGTCGTCTCGCTGACGATGGGGCGCACCACCTGCACGCCCAGAATATCGGCTTGCAGTTGCATCAGGAAATTGTTTTTCACCGCGCCGCCATCCACCTTGAGGGTCTTGAGCGGCACTCCCGCATCTTGCTCCATCGCTGCGATGACCTCGCGCGTCTGGTAGCAAATCGCCTCCAGCGTGGCGCGGACGATGTGCTCGCGCGTGGTATAGCGCGTGATGCCGACGAGTGTGCCGCGCGCGTACATATCCCAGTGCGGCGCGAACAAGCCGTTGAACGCCGGCACAAAGTACACGCCGCCCGTGTCCGCCACCGCTTGCGCGATCTGTTCTGTCTCCGCCGCGTTCGAAATCATTTTCAAATTGTCGCGCAGCCACTGCACCGCCGCGCCGGCAATCGCAATCGAACCTTCGAGCGCGAAGACGACCGCCGACGCGCGTTCGCCCTTTGCAATGTGGTCGCCCACCGACGCAGCAACTGTCGTCAGCAAACCGGATTTCGACGGGACGATGTCTTTGCCGGTGTTGAGTAGCAAAAAGCAACCGGTGCCGTAGGTGTTTTTGGCTTCGCCGGTATCGAACGCGACCTGACCAAAGAGCGCGGCTTGCTGGTCACCCAGATCACCGCAGACCGGCACGCGCCCGCCTACCGGACCCAACGCGTCACTGTAACCGTACACGCGCGCATCAGACGAGGGGCGCAGTTGTGGCAACATTGCGCGCGGAATTCCAAAGAGCGCGAGCAGTTCATCGTCCCAATCGAGCGTTTGCAAATTCAACAGCATCGTGCGCGAGGCGTTGGTGTAATCGGTGACGTGCACGCCGCCGTTCACGCCGCCGGTGAGATTCCAGATGATCCACGTGTCAATGTTGCCGAAAATCGCTGCGCCGCGTTCTGCGCGCGCGCGCAAGCCCGGCACATTCTCCAGCAACCACTGGATCTTGGGGCCGGAAAAATACGTTGCCACCGGCAAGCCGGTTTTCGCGCGAATCATTGGCTCGCGTCCTTCGGCGATCAATTTTTCGCAAATCGCCTGCGTGCGCGTGTCCTGCCACACAATTGCGTTGTAGTACGGCTCGCCGGTGTGGGGATTCCACACGACAGTTGTCTCGCGCTGGTTCGTGACGCCAATCGCCGCGAGATGCTCTGCGCGCACGTTCCCTTTTGCCATCGCGCCGCCAATCGTCGTGCGCGTGCGATCCCAGATTTCGCGCGCATCGTGTTCCACCCAGCCGGGTTGCGGATAGATTTGATGATGCTCTTCATAGTGCGATGCGACCACCTTGCCCGCGTGATCGAAAATCATAAAGCGCGTGCCGGTGGTGCCCTGATCTACTGCTGCGACATAGTTGGTCATTGGTTAACCTCCAAATGTATGATGACGAATGACGAACGACGAATGACCGAATTTTTGATTGCCGATTTTCGATTGCCGATTGCGCGCCGGACCGAATCGCCAATTGCAAATCGAAAATCGAAAATCTTTGCTCTAAACTCTGGCACGATGCGCGATGACGATTCCTGTCATCACCAGCGCGCCGCCAAGAATCTGAACAAGTCCGAGTGATTGTCCGAGCAGTGGAATGGCAAAGAGCGCGGTGAGCAATGGTTGCGCCAACAGTGATGTCGAGACGATGGGCGCAGGCACATAACCCAGCGCGTAATTCAGCGACAGAAATCCGCCCACTTGATTGACGAGTGCCATCACCGCGAAAATCGTGTAACTCGATAGCGGATAGCCGGTGAGTGGCGCGCCGAGCGCAAACGACAACACCAGCAACACCACCGCGCTCGTCGTCGTCGAAATCCACCACGCAACGAGCGCGCTCACGTTCGCGCGCGCGCGTTCCATCGTCAGCAAATAGCCGGTGTACACGATACTCGCCGCGATGCCGAACACATCGCCCATACCCAGTTCGGGATGCGCGACAAGGTCCTGGCTCAGAATGACGACGACGCCGCTCATCGCGCAAACCAGTCCGACCCAAAACGCGGCGCGCAGTTTTTGCTTGAACAACCACAATGACGCCAGCGGCACCCACACCACCGATAGATTGCCGAGTAGCGTCACATTCGCGGCAGTCGTCGTGAGCGCGCCCAAATTCCACGCGGTCAGATTGAACGCAAAGAAAACACCCGCGAGCGCCGCGAGTGCAAAGGGCGTGATACGCAAGGCATGAGACGTGATGTGTGAGTCGTGATGCGTAAAGCGTGAAGCGTGAACCTCGAACCGTGAACCTGAAACTTGAAACCTGAAACCCGAAACTGCAACGGGCAAAGCCATCACGAACGCTGCAATGCACATTCGCCAAAAGCCCATCACGGTCGCCGGCGCGTTTGCCCAGCGCACCAGAATCGCCGCCATACTCACCGCGAGAATGCCCAACGCAAGCGCGAGGTAAGGCAAAAGAGATGCAGTCTGCGGTCGCCGGTCGTCGGTCATTACCTGCACGAAACGGAATTTTGCAAACTCCAAAATTGCTGCCTTGAGGTCAACCATCTCCATCTTGCGGTCAGGGCTTGTGCAAAGTCAGCCCCCTGTCATTGCGAGCCGCGCAGCGGCAAAGCCATCTCCACACCGCAATCGGGGATTGCTTCGTCGCAAAGACCGCTCCTCGCAATGACAAGCGGAGGCGCGGCTTTGTCAAGCGACTTTGCACACACCCTGTCTTGCGGTCACGCGCTAATGCCTTTTGCAAATGGCGTTCCGCCACCTGCAGGGGCGAGGCGTTCGCCGACGCATTCTTGAATGACGCATCATTCTTGCCAGATAAAATTCACTCAGACCTGTATCTTTTTGTTTTGCCAGAAGAAATAGAGGGGCAATTGTTCATTGCACATACCGAACTCCCCGGAGACGGTAAACGTTCTGACGAAATCTATGTCTGCGCGATGCGCTCGAGCGCGCGCGCCACCTGCGCCGCGACGACTACATTGTTCTTCAGCAAGGCAATATTCGCGCGCACCGTCATCCCGTCCGTCCATTCCGCCAGGCGTTGGAGCACGAACGGCGTGACAGCACTGCCCACCACATGCTCCGTCGCGGCTTGATGCAACGCGCGCTCGATGTACGGCTCGATGACCGCGCGCGGAATTTCGTCCGCGTGCGGAATTGGTACGCAGAGCAACACCCCGCTCGTCAGTCCCAACTCCCAATGCGTCTGGATGACGCGCGCGGCGTCCTCCGGCGAATCCACGCGCGCCTGCACACGCAAGCCAGATACGCGCGAGTAGAACGCCGGGAATTCGTCGGACTGATACCCCAGCACCGGCACACCAAACGTCTCCAGCCATTCGAGCGTCGCGGGCAAATCGAGAATCGCTTTGGCGCCCGCGCAGACAACGACAATCGGCGTGCGCGCGAGTTCGGGCAAATCGGCAGAAACATCCAGAGCAGTATTCAGTGTGCGGTGTTCAGTGTTCAGCGTTTCTGAATCCTGTACACTGAACACTGGATACTGTTTACTGAACCCTGAACTCTGCCGATGCACGCCGCCGATTCCGCCAGTCACAAAGACGCGGATGCCGGCGCGCTGCGCGAGGTACATCGTTGCACTGACAGTTGTTGCACCATCACGTTTTTGCGCGATGGCGAGTGCGAGGTCGCGCCGCGCGAGTTTTAGCACATTGCGCGCTTGCGCCAGATGTTGCAGTTCCGCGTCGCTCACGCCGATTTTGACGTTGCCGCCGATAATCGCAATCGTGCGCGGTTCGACGCCGTGGGCGCGCGCCAGCGCTTCGAGTGCGCGCGCAGTCTCGAGATTGTGTGGGTACGGCAACCCGTGCGCGATGACGGTGGACTCGAGAGCCAGCCGAGGCATTATATCATTCATCCCATGGCGCGCCAAATGGCAACGACGCGCCCCACCACATACACCGTCGCATCCACTTTCACCTCCACATCCATATTTCGTCGGGCATACTCGCGCACGATGCGTTCGCGGTCATCGCGCGCGACGACCACAATCGGTTTGTATCTGGCATTCATTGGTCGCAGCAACCAGTGATCTTTTTCTCGATAATACTTTTTGAGTGTGGCGTGATCATCATCGCCTTGACGGATAATCATCACAGCAGCAATATCACCGTTGTTTGCCTCGCGTTGTGGCCGAATCAGCGCATAGTCGCCGTTGCACATACCGGCATCATGCATACTATCCCCTTTGACCAGCAGTCCAAATTCAGCACCCTGCGCGTGCTCTGCATCCACCCAGATCTCGCCACATACAAGGTCAGGATCACTCTGATTTATCGGCACTCCCTCGCCTGTAGGTAAAGGAGTCCCGGCGGCAATCCGCGCCAGAATCGGAATACGTCGCACCGGCGGATCGGCAACCGCGTGGGTGTGCACGCGCGAGTGGGCGCGCGCGCCACTCGGTTGAGTGCGCAAGTATTGACGAAGTGCCTGACGTGTCTGCTGGATTTCCGTCTCGATGAGTTGGCGTAGCAAGTGGGTGCGCGCATCACGCTGATCTAGCAGATGCGCGGCGTTCTCATACGCGCGCAATGCTTCGCCCCAATCTTGCTGAACGAACGCAACGCGCCCACATGCCCACAGCGCCAGACACGCGCCTACCGCTGCGGAACTACTGTGCGGAGCAAGCACCTGACTGTGCGTAAAATCGCGCGCGCTCATTCGAAAATACTCGATGGCCGATTCTAAATTGGACTGTCCTACCAAAAACACCCCGCGATGGAACTCGACCGTCGCTTTGGGAAAGTGGAGATCGCGCAGTTGCCCTGTTAGCCCGCTGGCGACGGCTGCCTCGGTCGGATCACACTGGCACGCCGCGAATCCCCAATCGCAACATCTGGCGGCGCTCAGCCAATCGTTCGATTGACGCACACACTCCACCGCCTCCTCCAGCACGTTGTAAACGGCTTGCCCGATACGGTCGCGGTCGTCTGCCCGCGCGGCGATCAAACGCTTCCACTGGTCAATCATCTCGAATGCCAGCGTCGAGTGCAATGGCAATGGTACTGCCATCGGTCACCTCCACGGTCACTGGGGTTTGTTATGCCCTTGCTCAGTCGAGTCGGTTAAACTGCGGTACGTCCCCGTTCGGAGCAAGCGACGCAGCGCCACCTCCGAACGTCCAATCGTCAACAAACTTGCCAGCACCCGCATCGTCGTTTCATCAAAGCCACTGACGCGCATCGTCCCCAGCAAGCGCAAAAAGGCTTCGGTGCGCGCGGCGCTTTGCGCGCTTTCCAGTTTTTCGACCCGCTGGGCTTCTGCCTCAATTTCTTTTTGTAAACGCTCCAATTCGATGTTCACCTGCTGTCGAATCTGTTCCAACTCGATGCGCTGTAACCTGTCAGCATCAATGTTCACCCGTTGCCGTTCGCGCTCCAACTCTGCCTGCACGCGCGCCAGTTCCGTACGCTGTAACTGGATCGCCTGGCCCTCACTGACCCGCAGCAAGCGCTCGCGTTCGATCTCCGCTTCCCTGCCCTTGATACCTTCATCTTTGACGACCGCCCAACGTTGCCACAGTTTTTGCTCCGTCTCGGCAGGCATTTCGATTTTGTCAATCGCTGCGGCGATGATTCTGAATCCCAACAACGGTTCGGTGATGCGATTGGTTTCTTCGATCAATTCATCGCGCAATTGCCGGCGTGTCTGCTCAAAGTTATCAAAGAACTCGTGCAACGTGTGACGCGCCACCACCTGGCGCAACGCTGCTTCAGAGATCGGTTTGACCGCGCTCACCGCTTCTTTTGCGTCTTCTCCACCTCTGGGACTCCACACCTTTTCGAGAATGACTTCCTCGTCAAAAGGATAACGTCCATCACTATCCCTGTTGCGCCGCCCTGGGTCCAACTTGCAGAAAACCAATCCCTGAATCAGACTCAACAAACCACCATCCAGTGTAATCACGTAGGGCACTTCGAGTCGAACGGCTTGCGCTGACAGCGGGACAATCATGTGCGGGCGTTCAAACGGCAGGAGCAAGTTCAAACCGCGCCCAACCACGCGTGAGATTTTGCCACTCTTCATCAAGACAACGGCGTGTCCTTCTTCTACAATCAAAATGCCCGGTCCACCAAACTTGGCAAGTTTATCGGCCGCCGGGTGATGCATTTTGACTTTGCCCTGACTGACCACCCACGTGGCTTTGTTAATGCCGATTTCCGCATCAATCACATGACGCACCAGGTCCGGGTCAGGCGGTTGGTCGGGATTGTTATACTCGCCGAGCAAGGCACGCGCGGCTGGCTCGGCGCGCCACTTGAGTATATCCCAATGGATTGATTTAGCCTGATAAAATCCAACAAAACTACAAAAGACCACTGCTCCATACGCCAGGATCGCCACAATCAACGCCACGTTCTGCAAAGAGGATACCCCTGTGGATAACAACCCCCAACCGATGAAGAGCACCATTGCCCAGACGATTAGCGTTAGAAAGATAGATTGCCTTAGCCAGGTCAGAAAAAAGTCGCTCAGCCAATCGTAAAATCTACGCTGCTGGGTGCGCAGCCACGACGCAAACGGCAAGTTCTTGGTCACATCGGGAATATTTCTGACGTACCACGCCGCCATCAAAATGAGAACCCATAACCACAACCCCAGCGCCAGCGTGGCGACCAGATGAGCGATATAGAACAGCCTTCTTTCGCGTGACGACATAGCGGTTCACCCGATAAAACAAACACCTGCC
>Ga0308412_1001916_pt1 | contig 11318 bp, 9 predicted proteins | sample HotsprottomLayer_FD_202357 | JGI IMG/M metagenome (GOLD analysis project Ga0308412, IMG submission 202357) | Hot spring phototrophic mat microbial communities from Octopus Spring, Yellowstone National Park, Wyoming, United States -... | ecosystem: Environmental > Aquatic > Thermal springs > Hot...
GCGGTCATGCACTCCGATCTCAAGATCGTCGATCCGATCTGGACGACCGCCTACATCACCCGCAACCACGGCTACAATATTTACGACACGCTGTTCGCCATGGACGAGACGGGCGCGATCCGCCCGCAAATGGTCGACAGTTGGAAGGTCAGCGACGACGGCCTCACCTACAGCTTCACCTTGCGCGAGGGGCTCGTCTTCCACGACGGCCAGCCGGTGACGGCCGAGGATGCCGTGGCCTCGATCAAGCGCTGGGGCACCCGCGACACGATGGGCATCCTCTTGATGTCCTACGTGGAACGGGCGGAGGCCAAGGATGCGCGGACCTTCGAGCTGCAGCTCAAGAAGCCCTACGGCCTGGTGCTGCCCTCGCTCGGCAAGCCGTCGTCGAACGTGCCCTTCGTGATGCCCAAGCGGGTCGCCGAGACGCCGGGCACCGAGCAGATCACGGATTACACGGGCTCGGGCCCGTTCGTCTTCCGCAAGGATCTGTGGAAGCCCGGGGCGATCGCGGTCTACGAGAAGTTCAAGGGCTACAAGCCGCGCTCCGAGCCCCCCTCCTGGGGTGCCGGCGGCAAGGTCGTCAAGGTCGACCGGCTCGAGTGGATCTCGATGCCGGACCACCAGACGGCAGTCAACGCCTTGATCTCCGGCGAGATCGATCTGATGGAGGCGCCGCCGCACGATCTCTTGCCGGTGCTCGAGGCCGAGGCGAGCGTCCAGCTCTTCGAGTGGAACACGCTCGGCAACCAGTACATGTTCCGCTTCAACAGCCTGCACCCGCCGTTCGACAACCCGAAGATCCGTCGGGCCGCCCTCGAGGCCTTGAACCAGGAGGACTTCCTCAAGGCGGTGATCGGTGACCCTCGCTACTACAAGACCTGTGCGGCGATGTTTGTCTGCGGCACGACCTTCGCCACCGACAAGGGCGGCGAGGTGATGCTCAAGTCGGACTTCGAGCGCTCGAAGCAACTGCTGAAGGAAGCGGGTTACGACGGCACGCCGGTCGTCTTGCTCCATTCGACCGATCTGGTCGTGCTCGCCAACCTGGCGCCGGTCGCCAAGCAGCTCCTCGAGAAGGGCGGCTTCAAGGTCGACATGGTCTCGATGGACTGGCAGTCGCTGGTCGCGCGTCGGGCCAAGAAGGACAAGCCGGCCGAGGGCGGCTGGAGCGCCTTCATGACTTCCTGGGTCGCGGCCGACATCTTGAACCCGATCAGCACCGCCGGGCTCAACGCCACCGGCGAGAAGGGCTGGTTCGGCTGGTTCGACGATCCGAAGCTCGAGGCCATGAAGCGGGCCTTCGCCGAAGAGACCGACCTCGCGAAGCAGAAGAAGATCGCCGAGGAGATCCAGGTCTACGTCGCGACCGAAGGCACCACCCACGGCTGGATGGGCCAGTGGTACCAGCCGATGGCGATCCGCAAGACGATCGCGGGCGTGCTCAAGGGCCCGGTGCCCTACATGTGGAACATCGAGAAGAAGGGCTGAGGCGGAGGGCCCTCGCGCGAGGCGGCCGCGTCGGCTCGCCCGGCGCGGCCGCTTTCGCTATCCTGCGCGGGCGGAGGTGAGGATGGCCGAAGCCGCTCGACGGCTCGTCACGGTCGCCGAATTCTTGGCGTTCGAGGGCGAGGGCGACCGCCGCTACGAGCTCGTGGGCGGCGAGATCGTCATGATGGCGCCGCCCGTCGGCGCCCACGGCCTCCTCGTGGCGCGGCTCGCGAATGCCCTCGCCTCCGCGCTCCGCCGGCCCTGCGAGCCGCGTGCGGAGGCCGGCATCGCGCTTCCCTGGAGCGACACCGACTTCTTCGTGGCCGACCTCGTCGTGAGCTGCGAGCGGGCCGACCTGCGCGAGCCACACACCCGTACCCCGCTCCTGATCGCCGAGGTACTCTCCCCGGCCACGGCCGCGCGCGACCGGACCGTCAAGCTCCCCGCCTATCGCCGCTTGCCATCGGTCCGCCACGTCCTCTTGCTCGCCGCCGACCGCTGCGCGGTCGAGCACTATGCGCGCACGGGGCCGTTTTGGCAGCTCGTCGATCTCGGCCCCGGGGACGTGCTCCGCCTCGAGGACCTCGCCGTCGAGACCCCGCTGGATGCGCTCTACGAGGGCCTTCTCGCCGAGGAGCCCGCCGCCCACCCGAACCCCCCGGCCTGAACCCGCGCGACCGAGCGGCGACCCCGCCCGTCGCAGCGCAAACACCGGCGGTGTCGTCGAGCGGGCCGGATCGGCTCGCGCCGTGCCGGAGACCGCGCTAGAGTTCCGCGCGGAGGTGGTGATGGCGGAGCCGGCCCGTAAGCTCGTGACGGTCGCGGAGTTCCTCGCCTTCGAGGGCGAGGGCGACCGCCGCTACGAGCTCGTGGGCGGCGAGATCGTCATGATGGCGCCACCGCCTCGGGTTCACGGCCGCCTCGCCGCCCGTCTGGCGCACCGGCTCGGCGCAGCGTTACGCCCGCCTTGCGCCGCGGAGGTCGAGGCCGGGATACTCCTCCCCTGGTCGGCGCACGACTTTTTCGTGGCCGATCTCGCGGTGAGCTGCGCGCCGGTCACGGGGGAGGAGCGCTGGTGCCCGGAGCCGGTGGCGATCGCCGAGATCCTCTCGGCCTCGACCGCCGCCTTCGACCGCGGGGTCAAGCTCCCCGCCTATCGCCGCTTGCCATCGGTCCGCCACGTGCTTCTGCTCGCCGCCGACCGCTGCGCGGTCGAGCACTATGCGCGCACGGGGCCGTTTTGGCGGCTCGTCGATCTCGGCCCCGGGGACGTGCTCCGCCTCGAGGACCTCGCCGTCGAGATCCCGCTCGATAACCTCTACGAGGGCCTCCTCGCCGAGGAGCCCGCCGCCCACCCGAACCCCCCGGCCTGAGCCACCTTGCTCGCCTTCGTCCTCCGTCGCCTGCTCGCTACCGTCCCGGTGCTCTTCACCGTGGCCCTCCTCGTCTTCCTCATGCTCCGCCTCACCCCCGGGGACCCGGCGGCGATCATGGCCGGCGACAACGCCACGGCCGCGCAGATCGCCGAGATCCGCACGAAGCTCGGCCTCGACCAGCCGATCCTCGTCCAGTTCGCGATCTGGCTCGGCAAGGTGCTCACGGGCGATCTCGGCGAGTCCTTCTTCTTCAAGACCCCGGTGGCCACGCTCATCGCCCAGCGGATCGGCCCGACCGTGGCCCTCGCCACGACGACCATGATCATCACCGTCCTGGTGGCGGTGCCGCTCGGGACGCTCGCCGCCTGGAGGCACGGCACGCTCCTCGACCGGTTCGTGATGGGCTTTTCGGTGCTCGGCTTCTCGGTGCCGGTCTTCGTGCTGGGTTACGCGCTGATCTACGTCTTCGCGATCCAGCTCCAATGGCTGCCCGTGCAGGGCTACCGGCCGCTCTCGGCCGGACTCGGCCCGTTCCTGACCCAGCTCGCTTTGCCTTCCTGCGCGCTTTCCGTGATCTACATCGCCCTCGTCGCGCGGATCACCCGTGCCGCGCTGCTCGAGGTCCTGGGCGAGGACCATGTCCGCACGGCGCGGGCCAAGGGCCTCGCCGAGTCGGCCGTCCTCTTGCGCCACGGGCTCAGGAACGCCGCCGTGCCGATCGTCACCGTGATCGGCCTCGGCATCGCGCTCTTGATCGGCGGCGTGGTGGTCACCGAGAGTGTGTTCAACATCCCGGGCCTCGGCCGGCTCACGGTCGATGCCGTGCTCGGCCGCGACTATCCGACCATCCAGGGCGTCATCCTCGTCTTCTCCTTCCTCTACGTGCTGATCAATCTCGTGATCGACCTCCTCTACACCTTGCTCGACCCGAGGATCCGCTATTGAGCGCCCGCCCCCGCGACCTGCCGCTCGCCGAGCCGCCGGCCGAGCTCGTGCTTCCGGACACCGCGGCGGCGGCCGCCGCCGCGGCCGCCGGGGTGCCGCTCCACCGCCGTCTCCTGGGCCATTCGGGCGTGCTCGCGGGCGGCCTCCTCCTCCTCTTGATGGCCCTCGTGGCCCTCGCCGCCCCCTGGCTCGCGACCCGCGACCCGGTGGCGATCGACCCCGCCAACCGCAACAAGCGGCCCGGCTTCGAGCGGGTCGTCACGGACGCCCAGGGCCGCGAGGAGCGGATCGTCCACTTGATGGGCACCGACAGTCTCGGCCGCGACGTCTATTCCCGCGTCGTCTACGGCGCCCGGATCTCGCTCGTCGTGGGTGCCGCGGTCGCCGCTCTCGCGGTCGCCGTGGGCCTCGCGATCGGCCTCGTCTCGGGCTATCTGCGCTGGCTCGATGCGATCGTCATGCGGATCATGGACGGGCTCATGGCGATCCCCGGCATCCTGTTGGCGCTCGCCCTCGTGGCCCTCTGGGGTGCCGGGCTCGTCACGGTGATCTTCGCGATCGTCGTGCCCGAGGTGCCGCGCGTCGTGCGCCTCGTCCGCTCCGTCGTGCTGCAGGTCCGCGAAGAGCCCTATGTCGAGGCGGCGGTGGCGGTCGGGACGCGGCTGCCGGCCCTGCTCTGGCGCCACGTCCTGCCGAACACGGTGGCGCCCCTGATCGTCCAGGGCACCTACATCGCGGCCTCGGCGATCCTGGTCGAGGCGATCCTCTCGTTCCTGGGCGTCGGCATCCCGACCGACATCCCGACTTGGGGCAACATCATGGCCGAGGGCCGCACCCTGTTCCGCGTCTTCCCGCACAACATCCTGTTCCCGGGCCTGTTCTTGGCCGTGACCGTGCTCGCCGTGAACATGCTCGGCGACGGGTTGCGCGACGTGCTCGACCCCAAGCTCGTGCGGCGCATCTAGGGGCGGCTTGCCGGCGGCGGGCGGCGCTGCCAGCTTCGCCCGCGAGGGAACCGATCGGTCGGAGGAGGAGATGCGCGAGGAAGCGGGCGCTCCCGAGCCGCGCCGCAACGTCCTGGGGGAGCCGTTGCAGCCTTGCAGCCTCAGGCCCAGGACCGGCTTCTACCGGAACGGCTGCTGCGACACCGGCCCCGAGGACGTGGGCTCGCACACGGTCTGCGCGATCGTCACCGAGGAGTTCCTCGCCTTCTCCCGTGCGGTCGGCAACGACCTCTCGACGCCGCGGCCGGAATACGACTTCCCGGGCTTGCGGCCCGGCGATCGTTGGTGCCTGTGCGCGCCGCGGTGGCAGCAGGCGCTCGAGGCGGGCAAGGCCCCGAAGGTCGTGCTCGCCGCCACGCACATGCGTGCTCTGGACTGGTGCCGGCTCGAGGATCTGAAGCGCCATGCCGTCGATCTCGCCTGAGTGCCGTGCCCGGCTCGCGGCCCTCGCCTCGGCCTGGATCGTGGCCCTGCTCGGCGCCGACCCGGCGCGCGCCGCGCAGGACAAACCGGGCCAGCTCTGCGAGGTCGCGAGCGCGGTGAGCGGCGAGGGCCAGCTGCGCGACCGGACCAAGAAATGCAAGAAAAACGACGTCCTCCAGGTCCTGGTCGTGAGCGCGAGCCTGGCACCTGCGCGCGTGGCGGCGCTCGCTTGCGACTTCTCCGACCAGGTATTGATCGAGGGGACCACCGACACACCGGGCATCGCCCGGGTCACCTGCACCTTCGCGGGCGAGGTCCGCGGCAAGCGATGAGCCGACCGTCGAACGGCGCCGGGGCCGGCCGGCGGTGAGCACACCCGTCCTCGTGATCGAGCGGCTGCGGGTGGCACTGCCTTCCGGGGCCGACCGGCGGCTCGCGGTCGACGACGTCTCGCTCGAAGTCGCGCGCGGCGAGATCCTCTGCCTCGTGGGCGAATCGGGCTCCGGCAAGTCGGTGACCGCGCAAGCGGTGATGGGGCTTTTGCCGAAGGGCCAGCTCGAGCCCGTGGGCGGCCGGATCCTGCTCGAGGGGGAGAGCCTCCTCGATGCGCCGCCGGCCCGGCTGCGGGCGCTGCGCGGTTCGCGGATGGCGATGATCTTCCAGGAGCCGATGACCGCCTTGAACCCGGTCATGCGCTGCGGCCGGCAGATCGACGAGGTCTTGACCTGCCATCTCCGGCTCTCGGCCGCCGAACGCGAGGCGCGCATCCGCCGCATCCTCGAGGAGGTGCGCCTGCCCGATCCCGAGCGGATCGCCGCCGCCTACCCGCACGAGCTCTCGGGCGGCCAGCGCCAGCGCATCATGATCGCGATGGCGCTCGTCCTCGAGCCCGCGCTTCTGATCGCCGACGAGCCCACGACCGCCCTCGACGTCACGACCCAAGCGCAGATCTTGCGGCTGATCGCGGATCTGCAGGCCCGCCACGGCACGGGCGTGCTCTTCATCACCCACGATTTCGGCGTGGTGGCCGAGATCGCCGATCGGGTGGCGGTCATGCAGTCGGGCCGGATCGTCGAAGAGGGCCCGCGCGATCGGGTGCTGCGCCGGCCCGAGCATCCCTACACCCGGATGTTGATCGCGGCCGTTCCCTCGCTCGAGCCGCGCCACCCGCGCAGCCGCACGGACGCTCCCCTCGTGCTGCGCACCGAGGGGCTGGGCAAGGCCTATGTCACCGGCGGTTGGATCGGCAAGCGGCGGACCGTGCGCGCCGCCGAGGCGGTGAGCCTCACGGTGCGCAAGGGCGAGACCCTCGGCATCGTCGGCGAGTCGGGCTCGGGCAAGTCGACCGTGGCGCGCTGCATCGCCCGGCTCACCGACCCGAGCGAGGGCGAGGTCTGGCTCGGCGCCGATCCGATCGGCCGGCTGCCGCGCCGCCGGCTGCGGCCGCACCGCCGCCGCGTCCAGGTGGTCTTCCAGGACCCCTACCGCTCCTTGAACCCGCGCCGCACGGTGGGTCAGTCGATCGTCGAGGGGCCGGTCAACTTCGGCACCCCGCCCGAGCGGGCACGGGAGCGGGCGCGTGAACTCCTCCGCCTGGTGCGGCTCGATCCGGGTGCCCTCGACCGCTACCCGCACCAGTTCTCGGGCGGCCAGCGCCAGCGGATCGCGATCGCCCGCGCCCTCGCCATGGAGCCCGAGCTGTTGATTGCCGACGAGGCGGTCTCGGCGCTCGACGTCTCGGTCCAGGCCCAGGTGCTGGAGCTGCTCGACGAGATCCGCACCCGCCTCGAGCTCGCCGTGCTCTTCATCACCCACGATCTGCGGGTCGCGGCGCAGGTCTGCGACCGGGTGGCGGTGATGCAGGCTGGCCGGGTCGTCGAGGAGGGCGAGGCGGCCGAGGTCCTCACCACCCCGCGCCATCCCTATACCCGCGCGCTGCTCGAGGCCGCCCCCGGCCGCGGCTATCCGTTCGGCGCGGGCTAGACCGCCGGCAAGGGCACGAGATCGTCGAGGCGGAGCTCGCCCACGCCTCGAAGCGTGATGGTCTGGGTCTTCGGATCGAAGCCGCCCACCGCCGACCCGAGGTCGATCACCAGGTCCCGGCCGTCGCGGAAGACCGCGTCGTCACCCTCCCCGAGAACACCGTTCTCGTCGGTATCGAGAAGGAACGCGTCGAGGCCCCAGCCGGTCAGGTCCAGCTTGTCTTCGCCGGAGCGGAAGTCCTCGATCACGTCCCGACCGCTGCCGCCGGACTGGTCAAAGCCGATCCGGTGGAACTGGAAGATATCGCGGCCGCTGCCGCCGACGAGGATGTCGTCACCGGTGCCGCCCACGAGCAGATCGTCGCCGGCGCCCCCGTCCAGATAGTCGTTCCCGCCGCCCTTGCCGTAGAAGCCGGGGCCGAAGCCGAGCCCGCTCGGGTCCTCGAAGTCGACCCCGAACGGGTTGTCGCCGTAGAGCCGGTCGTTGCCCGCGCCGCCGAAAAGCGTGTCGTTGCCGCCGGAGGCCAGGGACAGCTCGAGCAGGCCGTCGCCGATCAGCACGTCGTCGCCCGTTCCCCCGTCGAGGCGGTCGTCACCGCCCGAGGTGAAGCTGCCCAGATACTCGGCGTCGCCCCAAAGTCGGTCGTTGCCGCTCCCACCCCAGAGCTGGTCGTCCCCGCCGCGCACGCGGCTGTCGAGCGAGCGGGCGTCGCCGAACAGGACATCGTTGCCGGCCGCACCGAAGATGCGGTCGTTGCCGCCGCTCAGGCCGAAGCCGAGGCCGTCGCAATCGCCGACGATCACGTCGTCGCCCGGGCCGCCGTTGATCCAGTCGTCGCCGGTCCCCTGATAGGAGGGGCCGTGCCAGCCCTCGCCCCAGATGGTGTCGTTTCCCGCACCGCCCTTGAGGCGATCGGCACCGCCGCGCCAGGGCGCCTCGCCCTCGCCGAGCGTCCCGGCATAGTCGCCCGAGATGACGTCGTTGCCGCCCGAGCCGTCGATCCAGTCGTCGCCGCCCCGCCCCTCGATCTCGTCCGCGCCCTTCCCCGGCCGGCCACCGGCCCGGCCGCCACCGCGCGGGAGGAGGACGTCGTTGCCGTCGCTCCCGACGACGACGTTGATCGGAGCCGCGGCGAGCGCTGCCCGCGGCATCTCCTCGTCGAGGCTCGAACGCGCGCCCCGCGACGCCCTGCTCGAGGCCATCCGTTCCTCCGCTCGGGTGGCCCCTCGCCGGGGAGGCCACCTCGAGCGGGAAGCTTAACGGATCGGAAACCGAGATGGAGCGGATTCGTCGCGAAGCCGCGCGATCGTATGCCTTGCATAAAGGTTATGTGGTTGATCGGCCACGCGATCGTGAAAACTCGGAATTGAGGCGCTCGGCCCGGAGCGGGCGGCGGGCAGCACGGGCCCGCGCCCGACCCGGTGCCGGCCGGCCTCAGCCGCCCGAGGGCGGCACCGGGACGAGATCGTCGACCGAGAGGGAGCCGACCCCGAGAAGGCGATCGAGGCCGAGCCCGCGGGTGCGCACCCGGTCACCGTGCCGAGGTCGGCCGCCGTGCTGTCGCCGTCCCGGAACACCGGCCCGTCGCCGTCGCGGGCCGAGCCGTTCCGGTCCGTCTCCACAGCACGCTCTGCGGCGTGCAACGGGAGCGATCGAGCTCCCCCCGCCCCTCCGACCTCGAAGCCCCGTCCGCCTCCACCCCGTTGCTTCGGTCCAAAGCACGGCGCTTCAAAGAGAACGCGCCGGCTCCCGAAAGGGAAGGCCGAGCAGCCGCGCGAGGCGCGCGTCGCGGCCGTAGACGTCCTCGCGGAAGCGGACCGTGCCGTCGGCGTCGACCGTGGCGCCCAAGTACGTGACGTGGACGAGCGGCCGGGTGCGCAGCGGGATCGTCTTGGGCCCGCCGACTTCGATCGCCGCCTCGATCCGCTCCCGGTCCCAGCCCTGCTCGGCCAAGAGGAGGGCCGCGAGCTCGTGGATCCGCGCCACCCGCATGCAGCCGTGGCTGAAGGTCCGTTGGCTGCGCGCGAAGAGCTCCCGTTTGGGCGTGTCGTGCAAATAGACGTCGAAATCGTTCGGCATCTCGAGCTTGATCCGGCCGAGCGAGTTCTTGGCCCCCCATTCCTGCCGCAACCGGTAGGGGAAGTTGTTGCGCCCGAGGCTTTGCCAAGGCACCGTGGTCGGATCGACCCGTCGGCCTTCGCGGTCGAAGACGACCATTTCGTTGCGGGCGAGCCAGGCCGGGTCCTTCCGGACGTCGGGCAAGATCTCCTCGACCGCGATGCTGCGCGGCACGTGCCAAAAGGGGTTGAGGGTCACCGCCACGGCCCGCGCCGTGAGCTCTGGTGTCTGGTTGTAGCGCGTGCCGACGATGATCGGGCTCTCGAGCAGCACCCGTTCCTGCCCCGGGGCCGGCTCGTCGACGAGTTCGAGCCGGAAGCCGGCGATGTCGACCAGGAGCCAGCGCGGGCCGCGGTCCGGCGGCAGCCGCCGGAGCCGCTCCATCGCCAGGATCACCTGGCCGATGCGCCATTCGACCGGGGCCGCGAGCGCGGCGGCGGTGCGCCGGCCGAGCACCCCGTCGGGCTCGAGCCCGTGCCGTTCCTGGAAGCGCCGGAGGGCCGTGGCGAGCGGCGGGTCGAGCAGCTCGCCCTCGAGCGGACCAGTGAACCCGTCGGTCTCGGCGAGCCGCCGGCGCAAGGCCGGGATCGCCGGATGCGCCTCTCCGGGTTCCACTTTGCCCTCGACCGCGGGCACCGGGGTCCAGCCGCCGCGCGCCGCCACCCCGCGAAGCTCCGCGAGGAGCGTCACGAGCCGACCGTAGCGCGGCGTCGCGGGTGCCAGTTCGGCGAAGAACCCGGCCGGGTCGGGCGCCCGGGCGAGCCGCTCGAGCAGCGCTTCGGGCCCTTCGACCGGCGTGGCCGGGCGCGGCGGCAGGCCCGGGAACGGCCGGCCCCGCCCGAGGTCGCGCGCCAAAGCCAGGAACGCGGCCGTGGCCGCGCCTTCCGAGGCAGCCGGGTCGGCCCCGGGCGCGGCGAGGAGCGCGGGGGCGTAATCCTCGGGCTCGAGCCCGTGCCGCTCCGTGGCGCCGATCGCCTGCCGCAGGGCCGCGAGGCGACGGTCGGCGGCCTCGCTGCCGTGCCAGAACGGCGCGGTGCCGGGGCGCGCGAGGAAACGGTGGAGTGCCGCCCGCTCGGCCGCGTCGAGGGCCGGGCGGTCGCGCCCCGCGCCGTTGGCGCCCGCCCGCCCGGCATGGCCCGCGGCGGCGAGCCCGCTTCCCAGCGCCAAAAGCCGCCGGCGGGTGAGATGGTCCATGAGGGCGAAGTGACGGCCTGCCGACCAGAAAGCAAGACGGCCCCCGAAGGGGCCGTCCCAGCCGGCTTCGTCGAACCGCTCAGAGCGGGACACCGACCGGCGTCGAGGTGTCGAAATCGGCGAGCCCGAGCACCACACCCTTGGCCACCGTGATGACGGTGACGTCGACCCCGGCCGCGCCGCCGGCCGCAGCGCCGAGGTCGATCGTGACCTTGGTGCCCTTCACGGTGACGAACGCGTCGTCCGAAGTGAGCCGGCCGTCCCCGTTGCTGTCGAGGTCGGCGAAGGTCAGCCTTTGGCCACCGATGTTCAGGTAACGGAGATTGAGCTTGTCCTCACCCTGCACGAAGTCTTTGATCGTGTCCCGGCCCTTGCCGAGGAAGAAGATGTCGTTGCCGGGTCCGCCGACCAAGAGGTCCTTGCCGCCCACGGTGGAACCATCGTCAAGGGCGAAGTCGCCGAACAAGAAGTCGTTCCCGTCCCCGCCGTAGATCTTGTCGGCACCGCCTCGCGAATTGCTGAGGCCCTCGTAGGCGTCACCGAAGATGTAGTCGTTCCCCGCGTCGCCGAAGAGCGTGTCGGCACCGCCCACGGCGCCGTTGATCATCCGCTGGCCGTCGCCCTGGATGCTGTCGTCGCCGTCACCGCCCGAGATCCGGTCCTTGCCGCCGAACGCGCCGTCCAGGATCCCGTTGCCGAACGGCGGGCTCGTGTCGTCCTGATCGCCGGCGTCGCCGTAGAGGATGTCGTTGCCGAGGCCGCCCGTGATCTGGTCGGCGCCGCC
>Ga0308412_1001921_pt1 | contig 11303 bp, 13 predicted proteins | sample HotsprottomLayer_FD_202357 | JGI IMG/M metagenome (GOLD analysis project Ga0308412, IMG submission 202357) | Hot spring phototrophic mat microbial communities from Octopus Spring, Yellowstone National Park, Wyoming, United States -... | ecosystem: Environmental > Aquatic > Thermal springs > Hot...
CACACCCCAGCGGCCCGGCCCGGTGATGGCCAGCACGGCGAGCGCAATCAGCAGCCCCGGGAACGCCAGCCACGCATCGATCGCCCGCATCAGCAGCCCATCGACCAGCCGCCCCAGCACCCCTGCCGCCAGACCCAGCCCTGTCCCCACGAGCGCACCCGGGACGACTGCCAGCACAATCGTCACCAGCGATGACCGCAGCCCCGCAAACGTCCGGGCGGCCACATCGCGCCGCAGCTCATCCGTGCCGAACGGGTGCGCCCACCCCGGCCCCAGCAGCCGGCCTTCTGCCGTCTGCGCCACCGGGTCCGGCAGCAGGACCGCCGCCAGCACCGTCGCCCCGGCGAGCATCACCAGGAGAAACGCCGCGGCCAGCACCCGCCGGTCGCGGCGCAGCGCCGCCGCCGCCCGCCCGCTCACTGCCGCAGCCTCGGGTCGGCCAGCGCCGCCGCCAGGTCGGCTGCCAGGTTCACGAGGACATACGCCACGGCAAACACAACAACCACCCCCTGCACGAGCGGGATATCCCGCTGGCGCACGGCCGTCACTGCCAGGTATCCGATCCCCGGGCGGGTGAACACCTGCTCGATAACCAGCGCCCCGGTCAGCAGATTACCTACCTGCAGCGCGGCCACCGTCAGGACAGGCACGAGCGCCGGCCGCAGGCTGTGCCGCACCAGGATTCGCCGCTCCGGGAGACCCCGCGCCCGCGCTGCCCGGATGTACTCCTGCTGGAGCACCGCCGTCACACTGCCGCGGGTGAACCGCGCCAGCACGGCGCCCATCGAAAGCGCCAGCGTCCCCGCCGGCAGCGCCAGCGTCCGCAGCCCGCCGAGCGGGTCGCTCAGCACAGGAACGCGGCCCGATGCCGGGAGCCAGTCCAGCTGGATCGCGAACACCCAGAGCAGCACGGTGGCAACCACGAACCCCGGCACCGAAATCGCCAGCGAAACTGCTGCCGAGATCCAGCCATCCAGCCGTCCGCCGGCCGCCGCCTGCAGCGTGCCAAGCCCGATCCCGGCCGCCATGCCGACTGCGGACGCGGCCACCGCGAGCTCGACCGTCGGCCCCAGCGCCCCGCGGACAAGGTCGCGAACCGGCATCCCCCGCGAGAGCGAGGTGCCGAGGTCGCCGCGCAGCAGCCCCGCCAGCCAATCGCCGTACCGCACGAGGAGCGGCCGATCGAGCCCGAGCTCATGCCGGATCTCTGCCACCCGCTGGGGCGTCGCATCCTCGCCGGCCAGCAGCTCGGCCGGGTCACCGGGCACCAGCTCCAGGGTCACGAACACCAGCAGCGTCGCCAGCACCAGCAGCGGAATGCTCGCCAGCAGCCGCCGGGCGATGAATACCGCCATCGCGCACCTCCTTCCGGGAGGGCCGCGCGGGGAGAGAGGGGGAGGGACCCGCGCGGCCCTCGGCAGCAACCCTGGCCCGGCTAGGCCTTCAGCCAGATGCGCCCGAAGTTGGGTGCCTGGAGCGGCACGATGAAGTACTCATCGAACCCCTGCACCCGGTCGGAGGCCACATCGAGCGCGCCCGAGGGCTCCAGCACCGCGATCCAGGGGTCCTCCACCCAAAGCCTGTTGAACCGGCGGTACAGCTCCTTTGCCTCCTCGCCCAGCGGGTCGACCGTCCCAATCTTCGCCAGGATGTCCTTCAGCTCCGGGCTTTCCTGGTACGCCTGGTTCGGGATGGCGACGTTGAAGTTGTTCAGCAGCGCCGAGGAGGGTACGGGGTCCGCGAAGTTCATCCCGGCCACGTAGAAGTCGCCGTACTGCCGCTGCCGCAGCGTATTGATGAAGACCGCCGTTTCGGTCAGCTTCGGCGCTGTCTTGATACCGATCGCCTCCAGGTTCTCCTTCACGACCAGCACGCTTGCCTCGCTGCGCTGGGTGTAGGGAATCTCCAGCGGCCGGTCCTGGCTGAAGCCTGCCTGCTGGAGCAGCGACTTCGCCTTCGCCGGGTCGTAGTACGGCTTGTCGAGCTCAGGGTCGTACGCCGGCGAATACTCCGGCCAGATCTGCGCCGTCGCCGGGTAGAACCCCTCACCGACCTCCTTCGCGATCCTGTCCCGGTCGATCGCCCAGAACACCGCCTGGCGGACCCGCGGGTCTGCAAGCATCGGGTTCTTCACCACCATGCCCAGGAAGAGCCCCCCGATCCGCGGCGCCTTCCGGACCCGGTCGCGGAACCGTCGCGCGTCGGCGCCCGGCAGTCGGAACGCCACGTCCAGGTCCTTCGCTTCGAACGCCGTCGCGGCCGCCGATTCGTCGGTGAAGATCCGCGCTTCGATGCGGTCGAGGTACGGCCCGCCCTCCTGCGCCGAGAGGTGCCAGTTCCGGTTCGGCACGAACGTGATGCCCACGCCCGGCGTGTACTTCTCCAGCATGTACGGGCCCGTCCCGTTCAGCGCTTCGCCCGCCAGCATCTTCGGCAGCGACGCCTCGCGGTGGATGTTGAGCGTGGCGAAGTACCCCGTCATATCCCACCGCGGCCGGTCGAACGTGAACTCCATCGTCCGGTCGTCGACCTTCTTCCGCCCGGCGATCGCCTTCGCCAGCTGGCTTGGCGTGCCGCTGATGGTCACCCCATACGCCTTCGGGTTGAGCGAAAAGTCGATGCTGAAGAAGACGTCCTCCGGGGTGAGCGGCGCCCCGTCGTGGAACGTCACCCCTGGCTTCAGCCGGACCGTCAGCTTCGTCCGGTCGGCCGAGTACTCGAACTGGTCCACGAGCAGGAGCTCGGGATTCCGGACGTCCTTCCGGTACCGGATGAGCGGTTCGTGCACCAGCCACGGCAGGATCCGGTTCGGCGGCGCCACCACGAACGGGTAGCCCGCGTTCAGCTGCAGGTCCCCCGTCTGATTCATCCGCAGCGTGCCGCCCTTGCGCGGCGCCTGGGTGGTGGTTGCGGGCGCAGTGGCGCCCCCGGTCCCGGCGGTTGCCGGCGTCGACCCGGTGTCGTCATCGTCATCGCCGCAGCCGACTGCCCCGAAGGCAGCGGCCCCGGCCATCGCAGCCCCCGCCCCGGCGAGGAGCCGGCGGCGCGTCAGCATGCGCGAAGTGAATGTATCCCGTTCCATTGTGCGCAAACTCCCCTGTCCCCGGCCGCCCTCAACGGGCGGCCGGCGTCGTCGTGTGGTTCTATCGTGTTTCCGGTAGCGGCGGCCGGGTCACTCACGGACCGGGCGCATCGCGTAGATGCGTCGGACCGCAATCTCAACCTCGACCGTCTCCGATTCGTGGCGGATGGCCTCCGTGCCCGGCACCGGCCGCGCCGTGCCGTAGACCATCGCCACGGCGCCGTCGTCCAGGTGCTTGGCAAGCGCAACCCGCGGGTTCTGGGCGATGTCGCGCGCCCGCACCGACCCGGTGAACATCCGCATCGTCAGCCGCCCATCCGCCTGGAAGTCCGCATGGACGATGGCGATGTGCGGCTGGCCGTTCGGCCCCACCGAGGCCACGGTGCACCAGCGCTGCGCCGTCCACATCTCGAGGAAGTCGGGCGCCGAAAGCCGCCAGTCCGGGCGGGCGAACACCCGCGCCACCTCCGGCCCGGCCGTCGCGGCCGTCCGGTCCAGGATCTCCTGGATGCGCGCCACCACGTCGGGCGGCCACGTCTCAGCAGGCGCCATCGTCGCACCCTCCCTGGGCAGCGAGCGCCGCTGCAGCCGCCCGCGCCAGCGCGGTCTCCGCGTCGCGCGGCGTCACCCCCGGGTGGTTCCGCTCGCGCGCAACCGCCTCGGCGGCCTCCACCATCGGCAGCAAGTCCTCCTCGGTGTACCCGAGGCGCAGCATCATCCGGCTGAACAGGTGGGGCAGATGGCTGCACCAGTGCAGCTCGCGCGAGGCGAGCAGGTCGTGCACCGGGGCCTCGTACGGCAGCGCATCGCGGATCATCGCCGCGTTCCGCGTCGAGGCCGCCGGGTTTGCCCGGAACGCCTCCGCGCGCCGGCGCGAATCCGCCTTGCCGCGGGCGATCACCTCCAGCGGATCGCCCGCGGCTGCCACCGCAGCCGTGAACTCCGGGTCAGCCTCGCCCGGCGGGATGTACCCCGCGGTGCGGGCCAGCCGCCCGATCGTTTCGGAATAGTCGACGAGCGTCACGGCCTCGTGGCCGTTCTCCCGCGCCGTCTCCTCCACCGCCGCGATGACCGCCGCCAGCGCTTCGCGTCGGACCGTCCCGTCGCTCGCGCCTCCTGCGATCAGGTCCTCGGCCTTGAACTCCCACGGCATCCCGAAGAGCGGCCGCACGATGTCGTGGCCGATGACGTTCATCGGCTTCTCGATGAACTGGCAAACGCGTGTCTGCTCCCGCGGGCAGGCGCGGCAGCCTTCCCGCATCATCCCCTGGAAGATGGGCATCAGCTCGCCCGGGGTAATCGCGGCCATGCGCTCCGCGTCGCGGATCAGCGCATCCCATGCCGGGCTGTACCCGCCGGCGGTGGGCGAAACTTGGGATTGCATGGTTCGTGCTCCTCAGCAGTAACCTTGGCGCCGGGCCTCGGCCCGGCAGCGTGCGTCTTAGGGCGCGGCGATGAGGAGCGGCGTTCGCGGGGGCGGGTCGAGGCGCTCAAGGTCGGTCGAACGCAGCGCACAGCCGGCGCAAACCGCCAGCGCCACCCAGGCGCCCGCACCGAGCAGCAGCGCGACCGTTTCGAGCAGGACGGTTACGGGCGCCTGTCCGCCAATCTGCGTCTCGGCGCAGGTCGCCATGGCCGTGTGGCAGTGCGCTTCATGGTCGCCCGGGGCATGCGAATGCCCGTCCCCATGGGTGTGCCCGCCGGGTGCCGGGGGCGGCCCGCTGAACGGCAGCCGGAACTCAACCCCGGTCCCCGGGATCGTCACGGCCGCCGCCGGCCAGTGACCGAAGAAGGTCAGCATCGGGAGGAGGCTCAGGAGCAATGCCCACGCCGCGCCATGCAGCGGAAACCTGGGCATTGTGCGCATCGTCACAAATCGCCTCCTCGCGCATTGTGGTTTCGCGGTCCAGCCCTGTCAATACCGGTTGGACTGCCGGGTCAGTGCCCTCAGCCGCCCCGCCTCCGCTTCCGCGCCCGCGAAGGCTGCACCCGCGGCGGCTCCCCCGGCGCCTTCGGGAAGTGCGGCGGATACGGCGCCTCGCCCAGCCCGGCGCGCGCCTGCTCCTCAGCGAGCGCCAGCAGCGGCTCCAGCGAATACGCCCGCGCATCCAGCCCCGCCATCGCGTCGCCCCGCTCTGCCAGCAGGCCCGGCACCGTTGCCAGCGTGAACTGCCCCGGTTCGGCGCGCGGCAGCTCCTCCCACGTCAGCGGCATCGAAACCCGGGCGTCCGGCGTCGCCCGCACCGAATAGGCTGACGCCATCGTCCGGTCGCGCGCGTTCTGGTCGTAGTCGATGAACACCCCGTGCCGCTCCTCCTTCCACCACGCCGTCGTCACCAGCCCCGGCTCCCGCCGCTCCGCCTCGCGGCCCAGCGCCAGCGCTGCCCGCCGTACGTCCGCGAACTCCCACCGCCGCTCGACGCGCACATAGATATGGATGCCCCGGCTGCCCGAGGTCTTCGGGTAGCCCTCCAGCCCGAACTCGCGCAGCAGCCCGCCGATGAGCAGCGCTGCCTCCCGCACCGCCCCGAACCCCGCCTCCGGCGTCGGGTCCAGGTCGAACCGCAGCTCGTCGGGGTGGTCCGGGTCATCGGCGCGCACCGGCCACGGGTTCAGGTCGATGCACCCCAGGTTCGCCGCCCAGGCGAGTCCCGCCGCGCTGTCGATGACCGGCAGGGTGGCCGAACGCCCGCTCGGGTAGGTCACCCGCCCCGTCCGCACATACGGCGGCAGCCGCGCCGGCGCCCGCTTCTGGAAGAACGGCGGCCCGGCCGCGCCGTCCACGTACCGCTTCAGCACCAGCGGGCGGTCCCGCACGCCCCGGAGGGCCGCCTCCGCGACCGACAGGTAGTACCTCACGAGGTCCAGCTTCGTGTGCCCCGCCGCCGGGAAGAACAGCTTGCCCGGGTTCGAAACCGGCACCTGCACGCCGCCGGCATCCACCAGCACGCGCTCGGTCGGCATTGCGCCAGTATACGCACGGCAGCTTGACGGCAAAGGAGTGCTGCTATATTTTCCCTCAATCACGCAGCGCTGAGCAGTATATTGCTCCGGTTGTCCCCGCGCTCGAGGCCGCCGCCCGCGGCGAACCCACGCCGGCCGGCCGGTAACCAACCCCAGGGAATCCCGCAGCCAAACGCTGCGACAGGGCAGGAAGGAGAACCACAGATGCCCGGCACCACCCTCCTCATCGGCACCCGCAAGGCCTTCTTTATCTACCGCTCCGATGCGGCCCGCGAACGGTGGGAGCTCTCGCCCCCCATGCTCAAGGGCACCTCCGTCTACCAGGCAGCCGTCGACACCCGCCGCCGCCCGGCGCGCCTCCTTCTCGCCGCCAACCACTGGGCCTGGGGCCGCTCCGTCGCCCGCAGCGACGACGGCGGCCAGACCTGGGAGCAGCGCTCCCCCGGCCTGGGCTTCCCCCAGGACATGGGCATCACCATCGACAACGTCTGGGGCATCGCCCCCGGCCACCCCGATGAGCCCGGCGTCGTCTGGGCCGGCACCCAGCCCGCCGGCCTCTTCCGGTCAACTGACTGGGGCGAAAGCTGGGAGCCCGTCGATACGCTCAACCGCCTGCCCGACCGCCTCTTCTGGTACATGACCGGCGGCGGCCAGTCGGCGCTCACCGCCATCGAACTCGACCCCCGCACGCCCCGCCGCATCTACGTCTCCATCGCCGCCGGCGGCGCCTACTGCTCCGAAGACGGCGGCCAGACCTGGGAGCCGCGCTGGCACACCGCCATCGCCACCACCCCCGAGGTCCGGGAGATGTTCGCCAAGATCGAAGAGCTGTTCCCCGAGATGGCTGCCCAGTTCCCCATGCCCGAAGGCGTCGACCCCCTCGCCGCCAACGAGTTCCACAAGTTCCGGCTCGACCCCAAGAACCCCGACCGCGCCTGGGGCCAGGCCCACGTCGGCGTCTTCCGCTCCGACAACGGCGGCCGCAAATGGGTCGATGTCACGAACGGCCTCCCCTCCTTCCACGGCTTCCCCCTCGCGGTCACCAAACAGGGCCGCGATGCCGTCTTCGTCGCCCCCCTCGAGATGGAGGCCGACAACTTCCGCGTCATGAACGGCCAGTTCGCCATCTACCGCACCACCGATGCCGGCGCCACCTGGGAGCGCCTGGCACGCGGCCTGCCCGGCCCGCACGACTACCAGAGCGTCTACCGCGATGCCATGGATACCGACGGCGTCGACCCTGAAGGCGTCTACGTCGGCACCACCAACGGCGAGGTGTACTACGGACGCGAGTGGGGCGAATCCTGGGTCCGTCTCCCCGGCACCCTGCCGCCCATCCTCTCCGTCACCGCCGTTCCCAGCGACCTCCTCTAGCCGCCCTCAGCCGTCCCGCCGGATGTAGTCGATCAGGTCCACGCTCTCCGGCGGGCGGCCGATCGTCGTCAGGATCGCCGCCGCCTCCGCCCGGTGGTGGGTCGAATGGTTGAACACATGGAGGATGAGCTGCCAGAGCGGCCGCGCATCCGGCACAGGCGGCTGATTCCGCCGGTAGCGGACCGTACTCCGCAGCCGCGCCTCGTCCAGCTCCGCAAAGAACCGCGCCCGCTCCGCCCGGCCGGCCTCCCACGCCTCCCGCACGGCCTCCAGCGTCGGCCACGTCGCCGGGCCGTCCAGCTTCGCCTCCGCGTCGCCCAGCCAGCGGCGCAGCCAGTGCCGCTCCGAGGCCACCACGTGCGCGAGCAGCGCATGGAGCGAACCGTCGCCGTAGCTTCCCGGGATGCGCGCCGCCGCAGCCTCCGGCCCCGCCGCGACCGCGGCCCGCAGGATCCGTTCGTTCGCCCAGTCCTGGAACGCCGCCGTAAAGCGGATCAATTCAAGCGAAAACGGCGGCTCCATCCCCCGTCGCCCCGGCCCGCCCTAGGCAACCCCCGCCGGGAACGTCGTCGGGATCTTCGCCGCCATATCGAAGTACTCCTGGAACGTCTGGTTGAAGCGGTAGAACGTATCGCGCCGGTGGTAGTCCTTCCCCCGCGCGAACTCCTCCGCGCTCCGCAGGTCCAGCGAGTTCAGCGTGTACTCGTGCGTCGCCCGCCCGTTCCTCTGGATGTCCTCGATCATCGCCCGCCAGTCCTCCGGCGACTGCACCAGCACGAAGTCGAGCTCCTCCGCCCGCTTCGCATCGATCTCCTTCACGTCCTTCACCTCGAACGCCTCGAAGTCGATCTCGAAGTACCGGTCACCCACCTGCACGCCCATCTCCGCATCGCAGGTGCCCAGCCGCTTGAAGCTGTCCGAGGCGTTCAGCAGGTCGGCCGCGGCGCGGAACCATTCGACAGAAGGAAACTCAGGCATCGCGTCACCTCCAGGGACGGGGCCGATGGCCCAGCATCGGCAGTGTGGGCGGGAGTGTACCCGCTTGGAGCCTGCCTGTCAGGCCGCCGGGCTGGCCGCGCCGGTATACTCCGCCCGTCCGCGCAGAAGCCCCGGCTGAGCGCTCGACAGCCGCCCGTCGCCCGCGGCAGAATCCCGCCCATGGCAACCGTCCAGACCGTCCTCGGCCCCGTCGATGCCGCAACCCTCGGCGTCACCCTCAGCCACGAGCACATCCTCGTCGGTATGGGCGAAGACAACCACCACTACCCCTGGCGCTTCGACTGGCACGCCACCCGCGCCGCCGCCATCCGCGAACTCCGCGAAGCCCGCGAGGGCGGCATCGGCACCATCATCGACCTCACCACCCCCGACCTCGGCCGCGACGTCGAATTCGTCCGCGACGTCGCCCGCGAGGCCGGCATCAACGTCGTCGTCGCTACCGGCATCTGGCGCGATATCCCCCGCTCCTTCTGGACCCGCGACCCCGACGAGATCGCCGACATCTTCGTCCACGAAATCGAAGTCGGCATCGGCACGACCGATATACGCGCCGGGGTCATCAAGGTCGCCAACGACATGGGCGGCGTCACCCCCGAGGGCGAGCGCATCCTCCGCGGCGCCGCCCGCGCCTGCAGGCGCACCGGCATCCCCATCAGCACCCACCAGTGGGCCCCCGAAGAGGTCGGCTGGCAGCAGGTCCGCATCTTCGAAGACGAAGGCGTCCAGATGGACCGCGTCGCCATCGGCCACAGCGCCGACACCACCGACGTCGACTACCTCGAACGGCTCCTCCAGCGCGGCGTCTACCTCTCGATGGACCGCTACCCCGGCGCGCCCGGCCGCCCCACCTGGGAGCAGCGCAACGCCACCGTCAAAGCGCTCATCGACCGCGGCTGGGCCCACCGCCTCATGCTCGGCCACGACTACGCGCCCATGCCGGTCCTCAAAGGCCAGCAGCCGCCCGCTCCGCAGGGCCCGACCCGCTACCTCTTCGTGTCGACCGTGGCGGTCCCCGCCCTCCTCCGCGACGGCGTCCCGCAGGAGACCATCGACCTCATGCTCCGCGAGGTGCCGCGCCGCTTCCTCACCGGCGAAGCTGCCTGACCTGCCTCAGTTCACGCCGTCGCTGGCAACCAGCGGCGCCGCCATCCGGAACGGCAGCGCCGGCCCCAGCTCCACGTCGACCCGCTGGCCGCCCGGCGCGAAGACCGGCTCCTGCACCGCGAACCGCCGCGCAACCGGGAACCACAGCCGGATGCCTGCGCCCGGCGTGCCGCACCCCGGCCGCTGCCCCGGCCGGCTCCCGTCGGCCAGCACGTCCACCACGTACACCGTCTTCCCCACGTCGGATGCCGGCGTCCCCGGCCCCGGGGCCGCGACTCGGGTCAGGTCCTCCCCGCAGGCGCGGCCGTTCACCAGCGCAATCACCGGCTGCACCGCCGGGTCGAGGTTCGCGCCATCAGCCTGCACGGTCCCGTACGGCCAGGCGAAATCCGGCGGGCCGGGCGGCTCCTGGCCGCGCGCAGCCCCGGGAATGCACAGCGCCACGGCGAGCAGGCCTGCCAGCAATCCCTGGCGGAGCGCGCTCCCGCGGCGCCGGTCAGTCATTCCCCGAGTATGCCTAGTTCGTCCCGTCCTTCGCCACCTGCGGCCCGTAGTTCCGCGGCGTCAGCTGCGGCCCGAGGCCCGTCAGGTTCTTCTGCGAGGGCCCCGCGCCGGGCCACGGTGCGCTATCCGTCGCCATCTGCCGGTTGCCCACGAAGTAGAACTGCACCGTCCGCCCCGGAGCGCCGCAGCCGGCCAGCTGGCTGTCGGAAATGACGTCCACGACATACACCACGCCCGAACCATCCGCGATCGTCTGGCCAACCCCGCAGGTCTGCGAGCTCCCGCCGCTCGTCACAATCGCCAGCACCGACTGCCCGGGCCCCACGCCCGAGGGCACGGAGCCGTAGAAGGTCGCCGGCGGCGAAGGCGGCGCACCCTGGGCCATCACCAGCGCCGGAATCGAAGCCGTCGCCGCCGCAGCGGCGCCAATCGCAAGGAGGATCGCTCGTTTCATTGCACCTTCCAATGGAGCGGGAACGCGCTCGCAGGTAGCAGCGTAGGCGGCGAAGATTATGCAGGCAAGCCGTTCCGGCGCCCCCGCCGGGCGCCCGCCAGACTGTTTACTGACAGTTTACAGCCCGCCCGCGAGCCACCCGCCATGCCAGCCCTCGCCGCCCTCCGCGCCGCCCTCCGCCCCGTCGCCCGGCCCGCCCGGCAGGCGCTCGCGCCCCTTCGCCGCGCCCGCTGGCGCGCCCGCTACCTCCGCGACGGCATCGAAGGCATCGCCATGGAGCTGCGCTCTGCCACCCACCACCACGACGAACTCCTCCGCATGTTCGGCGCCGCTGTCGGCCGCGATGTCTCCATCCACGGGCCCATCCACATCGTCAACGCCGGCGCCGATTTCCGGAACCTCCGCATCGGCAGCCACGTCCACCTCGGCACCGATGTCCTCATCGACCTCGCCGACCGCGTCACCATCGAGGACGAGGCCACCCTCTCCATGCGCGCCAGCATCGTCACCCACATCGATGTCGGCCCCGGCCCCCTCCGCGAACGCCGCCCCCGCGAACAGGGCCCCGTCCGCATCGGCCGCGGCGCCTACCTCGGCCTCGGCGCCACCGTCCTCCACGGCGTCACCGTCGGCGAAGGCGCCACCATCGGCGCCCACGCCCTTGTCGACCGCGACGTCCCGCCCGGCGCCACCGTCCTCGCCCCCCGCGCCCGCCGCGCGCCGGAGCCTGCGGAGTGACTGCCACGCCCCCCGGCCGCCGCGGCCGCGTCCTCGTCCTCGGGCTCCCCTATTTCGGCCGCAGGCTCGCCGCCGACCTCTCCG
>Ga0308412_1001928_pt1 | contig 11287 bp, 8 predicted proteins | sample HotsprottomLayer_FD_202357 | JGI IMG/M metagenome (GOLD analysis project Ga0308412, IMG submission 202357) | Hot spring phototrophic mat microbial communities from Octopus Spring, Yellowstone National Park, Wyoming, United States -... | ecosystem: Environmental > Aquatic > Thermal springs > Hot...
CTCGAGGCTGGCCCCCCCACCGGTGGACACGTGGCTGAACTTATCGGCCATGCCCAGCTTGTTGGCAGCGGCCACCGAGTCGCCCCCGCCAATTACGGTAAAGGCCCCTTCCAGCCGGGCAATGGCCTCGCCTATGGCCAGGGTTCCCTTGGCAAAGTCGTCTACCTCGAACACGCCCATGGGCCCGTTCCACAACACAGTCTTGGCGCCTTGAAGAGCTTGGGCAAAAGCATTAGCGCTCTCAGGCCCAATGTCCAGCCCCATCCAGCCGTCCTCGATGGCATGGGCAGGCATGATGCGGGTAGGGGCCCCGGCCTCGATTTTTTGCGCGGCCACCACATCGGTGGGTAGTAGCAGTTTTACCCCTAAGTCGGAAGCCTTTTTGAGTAACTCGCGGGCCAGATCCAGCCTATCGTCCTCCACCAGGCTCTGCCCCACCTGCCCCCCCTGGGCCTTGATGAAGGTGAAGGCCATGGCCCCACCGATCACCATTCCGGTTACTCTGGGCAAGAGGTTCTCGATCACCCCAATCTTGTCCGAGACCTTGGCCCCGCCCAGCACCACCCAGTAGGGCTTTTCGGGGTTGTGCAGCACCCTGCCGATGCTCTCAACCTCCTTTTCCATCAGGAAGCCTGCATAGCTTGGCAGAAACCGGGCCACGCCGGTCACCGAGGCATGGGCCCGGTGGGCCGAACCGAAGGCGTCGAGCACAAAGGCATCGCCCAGACGTGCGAACTTTCTTGCCAGGGCTTCGTCGTTTTTCTCTTCGCCCAGTTCAAAGCGCACGTTGTCCAGCAGAATGACCGATCCAGGCGGGGCAGCCTGGACACGCTTTAGGGTTGCATCGCTGGCCGGGGTCAGCTCGGGCGACCCCCCGATAAAAACCACCGGCTTGCCCAGGTGCTTTTCCAGCACCGAGGCTACGGGGGCCAGGCTGCTGGCCTCTTCGAACCCAGCCTTGGGACGCCCCAGGTGCGAGAACAGCACCAACGTAGCGCCCTGTTCCAAGAGGTGTTTGAGCGTCGGGATGGCCGCCACCACCCGGGTCTCGTCCTCAACCTTGCCTTCCTTGATGGGCACGTTGAAATCAACCCGGACCAGCACGCGCTTGCCGGCTGCATGGAAGTCTTTTAGTGTTCGCACGGTTTACCTCCTAGCAAACCCCCTCTCCCGGGCTGGAGAGGGGTGGGGTGAGGGAAACGTTCACAACCTCTTGCCGATGTACTCGGCCAGGTCGGCCACGCGGCAGCTATAGCCCCACTCGTTGTCGTACCAGCTCACCACCTTGACCAGGTTGCCCACCACCAGGGTGTCGAGGGCGCTGAAGATGGAGGAGTGGGGGTCGCCCTTGAGGTCGCTGCTGACCAGGGGTTCCTCGGTGTAGGCCAGGATGCCCTTCATAGGGCCCTCGGCAGCGCGCTTCATGGCGGCGTTGATCTCTTCCTTGCTGGCTTCTTTGCTCAGAACCGCGGTGAAGTCCACCACCGAGACCGTGCCGGTGGGCACGCGGAAGGCCATCCCGGCAAACTTGCCCTTGAGTTCGGGTATCACCAGCCCCACCGCCTTGGCCGCGCCGGTCTCGCTGGGCACAATGTTGAGGGCCGCTGCGCGGGCATCGCGGGGGTCGTCCTTGACCGCGTCCACCAGGCTCTGGCTGGCGGTGTAGGCGTGCACGGTGGTCAGGATGCCCTTTTCGATGCCAAAGTTATCGTTGAGCACCTTGGCCACCGGAGCCAGGCCGTTGGTGGTGCAGCTGGCGTTGGAGACGACGTGGTGCCGGGCGGGGTCGTACATGTGTTCGTTGACCCCCATCACCACCGTGAGCATCTCGCCTTTGCCAGGGGCGCTGATGATCACTTTCTTGGCGCCGGCCTTGAGGTGGGCTTCGGCGGCCTCGAGCTTGGTGAAGCGCCCGGTGGACTCAATCACAATATCGGCCCCAATCTCACCCCAGGGTAGGTTGGCCGGGTCTTTTTCTTCGTATACCCGGATGGTCTTGCCATCTACGGTGATATTTTTTTCGTCGTAACTGACGGTTCCAGGGAAGCGACCGTAGTTGGAGTCGTACTTGAAGAGGTGGGCCAGAATGGCGTTGTCCGAAAGGTCGTTGATGCCCACCACCTCCACCCCGCGCTCCTGCAGAATCCGGAACACCTGGCGGCCAATACGCCCGAAACCGTTTATGCCTACTTTCATAGATTCCTCCTATTTTGGGCTAAACGCTCTGCAGCGTTCCGCTGGACACTATAACGCTTAAAACCAAAGGCAGCCCATCCACAAGAATACTCCGCCCGAAGTTTTTCGAACCGAGAAAGATGTCCTTCAGATGCTGCCCGAGATCGCCTGCTCACGAGTCCTGGGCGGCTTTCTGAGGCTTATCGGGTAGCGGCTTTGGGTTGGCCGTGCCAAAAGGCCTCATGCTCGGCCACAACACGCGAGGGATTTTCCTTCGCAGATTTGGGTCGGTGTGGGGTCTACGGCCAAGCCCAGACCGACCCGCGTATCTTAGGGTGCGCCATCCCGAAAACCATGCCAGGGTTCCGCCGCCCTGTTTTGCTCGAACGGTGTCTGACAATTTCTTGGCAGTCTTTGCCACGCCCAACCATTACCAGATTCGGTTCGTTCGTCTGTTCGGCGGCGAATGAACCCGACCGAAGTTATCTGCGTAGCGGAGGGCGATACCGCCCCTAGGAAGGGATACGCTTTCTTCGTCGAACGCAGCGAAAGGTGTGCTCTGCTTCGACAGGCTCAGCAACCTTGGGATTCAAAGAGATAACCTCTTGGGGTTCGTGTGAAGATTGTCTTTTTGAATCTGGTACAATCCAGCAATCCGCATCAACCCCTGAACACCCCCGTTTCATCTCAAATGCAATGTCCCCGAGCCCAACGGTCAGGGCAGGGAGCACGTATGCTGCTTCCATTGGTGCCCTGCTTTGGAGTTTTGGCTACAGATTTGCTAGAGTACCGCTGGCTTCCTATATGGATTTTCTTCTGATTCTTCTGACTTATCTCGTCGGCTCGATCAATTTCCCCATTCTGGTGGGTCGTTTGCATGGTTGGGACATCCGCGAGCGCGACCTGGCCGGTACCTCGGGGGTTTTTCGCCAACTGGGAAGGGGCTGGGGGGTGGGGGTGCTGGTGCTCGAGGTGGGTAAAGGAGCACTGGCTGGCTGGCTGGCGGGTTTTTCTGGCAGTTTTTGGGCTGTTCCCCTGTGTGGCCTGGCAGTGGTTGCTGGGCACATCTGGCCCATCTGGTTCGCCTTTCGTGGGGGTGGGGGCTTGGCGGCAGCGGCGGGTTTTGCCCTTTGGACCTTCCCCCTGGAAACCTTATGGAGCATGCTGGTTTTTACCCTGGGTTTAGGGCTCTACTTTCTGGTTTTCAAGCGAGACCGCTATCAAGGTATTGGCTCCATCCCGTTTGCGTCTATCCTTGCTTTTCTCTATCTGGCCTATGCCCTATGGGGGGATGCCCAGGCCCGATACACGCTATTCGCACTGGGCGGGGTTATGGCATTGAGGGGCGTGCTGGTGCTTACGGGCCGCTGGTGGCATCGCTAGAGAAATGAGGCCAAAAGTCAGGAAAGGCCGATATAACTCAAATACCACTGAACAATAGCGCTGCCATAGAAAAAAGCAATCAACCCGCCAATGGCCAGATAAGGCCCAAAAGGAATCTGGTTGTCGCCGCCAAACCGCCGCATGATCAGGCCGATGATGGCCCCAGCAAAGACCGCAATAAAGATCCCTACCAGCAGGTTGGTGAAGCCCAGCCAGATCCCCAGAAAACCAGCCAGTACCACATCGCCGTAGCCCATCACGGTTACATAGCCTGTGGGGTTTTCGGATTCTGTTTCCGGCTCTACCTTGTCGGAGGGGTTGCGGAACCACCAATAAAGCATGCCGACCAAAGCTACACCTCCCGCGCTCACCAGCATGCCGCGCAGGCTTTCCAGCGGTGATAAGCCCAGTACCCAAGCCAGCAGAGGGGCCAGCGCAGCGAACCCCAGGGTCAGGCTGTCGTGAAGGGCGAATACCTTTCCGCTACGGGCATTGAGGGAGGCGTTGAATAGCCCTACCACGATGCCCAGCCCACCCAGCCAAACCCCTCCTACCGTGCCCCACATCCCACCCCAGGCCCCCACCATCGCAGCCAGATGTACTAGGTGCACTCCGAAGGGGCCTTCGCGGGGGCCATCCTTGAAGCGGTTGTAGAGCAAGCCGCCAAAACCCGCAAGCATGGCGATCAGCCCTGCCCCCATCAAGCCGCTGTCTATGGCCTGTGGTAATGCCTGTGGAAAACCCAATAACCCCGCCCCCAGCAAACCCACGAAAATCCCGGCGAAGTTGAGCGAGTTGGGCAGGGTTTTGGTGTCGATATCAATAAAAGAAAGCGCAACCAGCAAGGCGATAAAAGCCCACAGGAAGATCAGCTCGGGAAAAACCGGGCGTAAGAGGGCTGCCAAACCAAATAGAACCGCCGTCAGGGCCTCCACCGCTGGGTAGCGCACCGAGATAGGGGCCTTGCAGCGGGTACACCGGCCCTTCTGCATAACCCAGGAGAGGATCGGCACCAGTTCGTTGGGGGAGAGAATATGCCCACAATGGGGACACCGCGAGCGGGGCCAGACCACCGAGGTGCCGGCTGGGAGGCGATAAATCACCACGTTCAAAAACGAGCCAATCAGGCTACCGAGCACAAACGCAAACACCAGCAACACGGGCAAAGGGAAAAAATCCACCCTGTTATTGTAGGGGCTGGTTGCTGGATGGCTTGTGATGCTTAGGGTAGGTCTGACCTATTTTGGGCTAAGTCCTGTCACAGACTGAGAATAATTGAGGGCAACACGGCAAATAGCTGATGTTCGCAAGAGAACGTAGAATTTAGAACAAGGTCGGGATCCTTGATGCTCTGGACTCTGGAGGAAGTATGAAGAAGCTGCTCATCCTGTTGGCGCTGGTATGCGTGGGTTCACTGGGGTTGGCGCAGGGTAATCGGAGTGCAGTTGGCCTGTATGTGCTAGGCGGGCAGTACACGATTGACACGGGTGCGGTGGACGTGCGTTTTGGGGTTGGGCTGCCCCTCCTTTTTTTCGGCTTGCTGTCGGGTTCTTTCGATCTGCTTTTTCCTATGGGCTTGCTGGGTGGCAGTACCCGGTGGTATATGGGTGCGGGCAGCGAGGTGTATCTGGCCCTGGGTGGGGGGGCTGGTGGAGCCGTTTTTACCCCGCGGGGTTTTGCCAACCTTGAGTTTGGGGGGGATGGCGTGAGTTTATTTTTCGAGGGAGGATTGCAGGGCGTCATCGCGGTAGGTGGAGGTACTGGGTTCAGGGCCAACTTCCTCTTTCCCCATTTTCGGCTGGGGGTGAATTTCCGCTAGCGGTCTGCGGTAAGCTCAGGGAAATGCTGACAAGCCCGTTGCTGGAGGTGCCCCACGGCTTCACGACCCGCGAAGGGGGGGTATCGCCCGCGCCCTACCACAGCCTCAACCTGGGGTTTTCCACAGCCGACCGCAAAGAGCATGTGCTCGAGAACCGACGGCGGGTGCTGGCTTCGTTTGGAGACCCACCTGTGGCGGGGTTAAGTCAAGTACATGGCAATCTTGTGCATGTGGTCGAGACAGCGGGGGAGTGGGAGGGCGATGGACTGCTCAGCTCCACCCCGGGGTTGCTGCTGCGGGTCAGCGTGGCCGACTGCTATCCAATTCTGCTCCACGACCCCGTGCGGCGGGTGGTGGGAGCCTTGCATGCCGGCTGGCGGGGAGTGGTTTTGGGTATTTTGCCCAGGGCGCTGGAATTGATGCAAAGCCGGTATGGCTCGAGGCCGGGCGATATTCGCGTGGCGGTGGGCCCTGGTATCAGCGGCCCAAACTTTCAAGTGGGCCCCGAGGTGCTTGAGCGCTTTGAACAAGAAGGCCTGGCCTTTGCCTGGCCCGACCCTGAGCGGCCCGGCAGGTACAGGCTCGACCTCGAGCGGGCCATACGAACCCAGGCCCTAAGAAGCGGGGTTTGTCCCCTGCACTACTGGGCGCTGGGGCGCTGTACCTACGCCGACCCGGCGTTTTTTTCGCATCGGCGGGATAAAGGCCTGACCGGACGGATGTGGGCCTTAATTATGTTGCCCAAACAGTAGGTACTAGGTTCTTCAGTCTTGCAAAAGTTTTCGTTAGACTGGGTGGGTGCTTGGGCCCAGAGCCTTCCTCAACTCGGTTTCCGAAGTCACCCCTGACTGGCTGCGGGAGCGGGGCTTGAGGGCGGTGTTGCTCGACCTGGACAACACCTTGGTGCCCTATAGGGCCTATGGTGAGGCGCCCCCAGGCTTGCAGGAATGGCTTCGAACCCTCAAGCAAGCGGGAATTTTGCTGATGCTCGTGTCCAATGCCACCCCCCCGCGGGTGCGCTACTGGAGTGAAAAGCTGGGGGTTCCAGGTTTTGGCCCTGCAGGCAAGCCCTGGTTTGGATTTCGCAAGGCCCTGCAACGGCTGGGGCTGCCCCCCCACCAGGTGGCGGTGGTGGGCGATCAGCTTTTTACCGATGTGCTAGGGGGCAATTGGATAGGGATGTACACCGTGCTGGTTCCTCCGCTGGCCCAGAAGGAGCTTGGTTATACCCGGTTGGTGCGTAAGCTCGAGCGCTGGGTGTTGAAGAACATCGGGTGTTCGAAAGCCCACTGAGGAATTTGACCCAAAAGATCTCGGCCCAAACCCCACAATAAGCAAAGACTAGGAGGGAGCAAAGCGATGCCTGGTGTAAGTTTGGAAAAAAATCCGATAATTGTGCTTATTAGTGGCTCTATCCAGGGCGGACATTGACGGCTTCAACTAGGAGGGCGGGTCGAATGGCGAATGTCTTGACTATTGGAGATAAGAGGCTGGGGGCGGCCCTGTTGGACATGGGCCTGTTGGGCGACGAGGAATTGCAGCGGGCGCTCGAGCAGCACCGTGAAGTGGGGGGGAACCTTTCGGAAATTATCGTCGAGCTGGGGCTGCTCTCCGAGCGCCGCATCGCCCAGGCCATCGAGGAGGCTTTTGGTGTGCCGCTGGTGGAGCTGGCGGGGATGGAGATCTCACCCGAGGCCAAATCGCTCATTCCGGCAGAGCGGGCGCGCGACCTGGGGGCCATTCCTTTTAGCTTGGAGGGCGGCACGCTACGGGTGGCTCTGCTAAACCCGCTAGACAACCTGGTGCTCGAGGAGCTCGAAGACCTTACCAACCAGATCATCGAGCCCTACCTCGTGACGCAGTCCTCATTTCGCTACGCTTTGGCCCTGCACTACCCCGAGCTGGGGCTGCCGGTGCCCCCACCGCCCACGGCGACCCCGCCGGGCGAGATGCAGCTTGGCGAAATCCTGGTTGGTAAGGGTTGGTTGAGCCGGGAAGACCTCGAGGCCGCCCTGATCGAGCAGGAAAAGACCGGCGAGCTTCTGGGTCGGCTGCTGGTGCACAAATTTGGCCTGAGCGAGGAAAAGCTGTACCAGGCTCTGGCCGAGCAAGCCGGTGTTGAATTCATGATGGAACTGGGCGACCTCGAGGTGCAACCGGAGGTCTCGGCCTATCTGCTGCGCCCCGACGCCTTGCGCTATCAGGCTATACCTGTTCGCCAGGATGGGCAGCAGCTGCTGGTGGTGCTGGCTGACTCCCGCCACCGCCACGCCGTGGCCCAGCTAATCGAGCGCCCGACCAAGTTCGTCCTAACCCTGCCCAAGGTTTGGGAAACCCTGTTCGCTAAGGCCTATCCCGAAAAGAGCCGCCTAGGCGAGGCCTTAGTGCAAGAGGGCAAGCTGGGCCGCGCAGCCCTGCAGGATGCCCTTTCGGTGCAGCGCCGAATGGGCAAGACCCGGCCTCTGGGCGAGGTGCTGGTGGAGCTGGGGTATGTTAGCGCCCAGGATGTGGAGGAGGCCCTGACCAAACAGCGGCAGGGTGGGGGGCGCTTAGAGGATACCCTGGTGCAGTCGGGCAAGATCAAGCCAGAAATGCTGGCCAAGAGCCTGGCCACCCAGCTGGGCTACCCTTACATCGACCCCACCGATTCCCCTCCAGACCCTTCGCTGCTGACCTTGGTGCCTGAAGCCACCGTGCGGCGCTACACCATCTTTCCCCACCACCTCGAGGGCAACACCCTGGTGGTGCTGATGAAAGACCCCCGCAACATCCTGGCTATCGATGACCTGCGCATGATCACCAAGCGCGACATCATGCCGGCGGTCTCGGCGGAGGCGTCCATCACCAGGCTGATCGAGCGGTTTTATGGAACCAGCACCGGTGTGGAGGAGCTGGCCCGCGAGTTCGAGGGCAAAAAGAAAGAAGAAGAGGTGACCGACACCAGCGCGCTCGACGACAGCGCGGTGGTCAAGCTGGTCAACAGCATCATTCGCGAAGCTTATTTGCAAGAGGCCTCGGACATACATATCGAACCCCGCCAGTCCGATATACTGGTGCGCATCCGGGTCGATGGCAACCTACGGGAATATATGCGCCTGCCCAAGGGGGCTGGGCCGGCGATTGCCTCGAGGGTCAAGATCATGTCCAACCTGGACATTGCCGAGCGGCGGCTGCCCCAGGACGGGCGGGTGCGCTACCGCGACCGCTCGATCGATCTAGATCTGCGCCTTTCTACCTTACCCACCGTCTATGGCGAAAAAATCGTGATGCGCCTTTTGCGCAAGGCTGCCGACATCCCTGAAATCGAGCAGCTGGGCTTCGCTCCGGATGTATTCCAGCGCTTCGAAGATGTCATCTCCAAGCCCTATGGCATCTTTTTGATCACCGGGCCCACCGGTTCGGGTAAGTCCTTCACTACCTTCAGTATCCTAAAGCGCATCGCCACCCCCGATAAAAACACCACCACCATCGAAGATCCGGTGGAGTACGAGATTCCCGGCATCAACCAGACCCAGGTCAACCCGGTGGCCGGTCTGACCTTTGCCAAAGCCCTGCGGAGCTTTCTGCGCCAGGATCCCGACATCATTATGGTGGGTGAGATCCGCGACTCCGAGACCGCCAAAATTGCCACCGAGGCTGCCCTGACCGGCCACCTGGTGATCGCCACGCTGCACACCAACGATGCGGCGGGCGCGGTGACCCGTCTGGACGAGATGGGGGTTGAACTCTTCAACATCTCGGCGGCCCTGGTAGGGGTGCTGGCCCAGCGCCTGGTGCGCAAAATCTGCGATCACTGTAAAATTCAGATCGAGCCTGATCCCAGCGTGCTGCGTCGCCTGGGCATGACCAAGGAGGATGTACGGGGCAAGAACCTGTACAAGGGCACCGGCTGTGACAAGTGCAACGGCACCGGCTACAAGGGCCGTGCCGCCATTCACGAGCTGATGGTGCTGGACGACGAGATTCGACGGGCTATTGTGGAGGGCCAGTCGGCCACCCAGATCAAGGAAATCGCCCGCAGGGGAGGTATGAAAACCCTGCGGGAGGACGGTATCCAGAAGGCCTTTGCGGGTCTGACCACCTTAGAAGAGGTGATGGCCCGTACCAACGAGTGATGTACCCAAATTAGCGAGCTGGCCTGGTGGGTGTGTGCTTATTGGCCGACCCCCAAAAGTTAACCAAAGGCTACTTGCCAGGTTAGAATCGCCTGGCTATGAGTTGGCAGGAATACCTGACCGAACACCAGTCCGCCCACCTAGAGCAGTTTCGTGAGTTTCTCGCCATCCCCAGCATCTCGGCCCAGCCCGCCCGCAGCGAGGACGTCAAGCGGGCGGCGCAGTGGCTGGCAGCCCGCTTCAAGCAGGCCGGGTTTTTGCAGGCCGAGGTGCTGCCCACCGCCGGTCATCCGGTGGTGCTGGCCGAGTACTGCCCCTACCCTGGCCGGCCCATTGTGCTGTTCTATGGCCACTACGACGTGCAGCCCGCCGATAACCCCGAGCGCTGGGACTCCCCGCCTTTCGAACCCACTGTGGTGGAAGGGCGCATCGTGGCCCGCGGGGCCTCGGATATGAAGGGCCAGGTCATGGCCTTCCTGTTGGCGGCAGAGGCGCTGATCGCCACCGGCAACCTCAAGCTCAACCTAAAGGCCCTGATCGAGGGGGAAGAAGAGATCAGCAGCCCCAGCTTGCCGGCATTTATGGAACAGAACCTAGAGCGGTTGCGCTGCGACATCATCATCAACGGCGATAGCGGTCAGCTTTCCGAGACCACGCCGCTGCTAAGCCTCGGGGCGCGCGGTATCTGCAGCCTCGAGTTCGACCTTATCGGCCCCAGCCACGACCTGCACTCGGGCTCTTGGGGTGGTCAGGTGCAAAACCCCCTGCACGCCATGGCCGAGCTGGTTGCCTCCTTGCACAACCCCGATGGCAGCGTGGCGGTAGAGGGCTTTTACGATGAGGTGGAACCTCTGAGCCCTGAACTGCGCGAATGGTACAAGAAAATTCCCTGGGATGAGGCCCAGATGCGGCAGAAACTGGGAGTGCCCGAGTTTTACGGCGAAGCAGGCTACACCCCCTGGGAGCGCATCACTGGGCGGCCTACCCTGGAGGTCAACGGCCTGTGGGGGGGTTATACGGGGCCGGGGGATATGACGGTGATCCCCTCCGCCGCCCATGCAAAAATCACCTGCCGCCTGGTGCCCCAGCAGGATCCTAAGAAGATCGTAGCCCTGGTCAGAGCGCACCTAGAGTCGCATCTGCCCAAAGGAGTGCGTCTGGAGGTGCGGGTTAAGGAGTCGGGGGCCCCGGCTTTCCGTATGCGGTCCGACCACCCGGTGGCCCAGGTGGCCCGAGAAGTGCTCACCGAGCTGTACGGGGTGCCGCCGGTAGAGGCCATGTTCGGCGGCTCGGTGCCAATCCTTAGCACCCTCAAGCAACTGTTGGGGCACGATCCGGTGAGTTTTGGCTTCGGCCTCGAGGATGAGCTTATTCACTCGCCCAACGAGTTCTTCCGGCTCTCCAGCTTCGAGAAAGGCAAGCAGGGCTATGCCAGTCTCCTGATGCGCCTGGCCACGTCGTTTTAGCGTTCCCGGCAAAGCGCGTCGGCGCGAGTTCAGGTGGGGCCTCATCTCCCAGGGGCCAGACAGCCCCGATGTTGCAGCTTCACAGACCCGCTCTCCTTTTCAGAAGGCCACTGGACTGTACAGGGCACAGTCTTCAAGCCGGCATCTGCAAGAGTGGGTAGTGTCGCGTATTTTGTGGGTTAAGCATGGAGGGCGGAATGGACGGAGAGGAGCTCAAGAGGTTGACCAGGGAGGAGATCAGCCGGCGCATCCGGGAAGGGGTCAAGGCCGGCATCGAGCAGGTGTTGGAAGGAGAGATGACCGAGCACCTGGCTGCAGGTTACCGTGAG
>Ga0308412_1001931_pt1 | contig 11276 bp, 7 predicted proteins | sample HotsprottomLayer_FD_202357 | JGI IMG/M metagenome (GOLD analysis project Ga0308412, IMG submission 202357) | Hot spring phototrophic mat microbial communities from Octopus Spring, Yellowstone National Park, Wyoming, United States -... | ecosystem: Environmental > Aquatic > Thermal springs > Hot...
CCGCCAAACCCCTGATTTTGCTTGACGAAGAAGGCCCATGCCCTATCTATATCGGTAGCGTTAGGGTCTTTGACTATTTGGAGAGCGCGCGCAAACTCTGCACGGGCGTAGGGCGTGAATATCAGCCTGTGCGCCAGCTCCTCAAACTTGCACTTGTCCTGCAATACCCGATACAGATTGACAATATCGCCGTCCAAGTCATTCAGCACCTCAACGGCGAAAGGCTTAGGCAAATGCCAAAATACGGACGCGGCGCCAGCAAATGGCTCAACATAAATACGACCAGCAGGAACGTACTGTACAATCCACCTGACAAGGTTCCCCTTTCCGCCAGCCCACCGGAAGGGCGCCATAGGGCGGGGTGGCTTGGGGATGCTGTCCAGAAATTCCTTTTTCAGCTCCTCGATGGCTCCTCTTAGCTGGTCGGTCTGGGGAGCGGTATCCATAGCGGTACCAAGTTACGAACTATTCCACTACGTATCCTGTCGACCTTCCCCTTCCCTCCTCGGTGCTTCTCAGTCCCCATGTTAGGCACATAGCAAAAATCATGCCAAGCGTGTTTTTAGCGGGCAGGTGTATTGAATTGCATACGTGGGTGTGTTGATTTCCGTACAGGTATGCCTATGGGTGGCCATCCAGTCGGTAAGTGTGGGGAGGGGCACCGAAGGGGGATGCCGGGGAAGTAGGGAAGGCCAGTGGCCCCTTTATGGCCAAAGGCCGATCTGGGGGATGCCCCCTTGCCCATAGGTGGCCAGTCCCCCACCCTTTGCCCCCAGTCGGTCAGTCGGGGGTAGGTGGGAAGGGGAGGTCAGCCAGTCGGTGAGGGTAGGGGTAAGCACCGAAGGGGAGGCCGGGAAGTTGCGGGGCCGGGGCGCCCAGTCGGGGGCCCAGTCGGGTCAGTCGGTGGGGGTAGGGGTATGGGGGCCCCAAAGGGGGTCTGGTTAGCGCGGGCAACGTCGGATCGGCACCCTTAGCACGCGAAAAACCCCCGCCCCCTCCTTTTGGCCACCGCTCCCGAAATTCTGGGGCGTGGGGGAGACCTTCCGTCCGAAGGCGTCCCTAACGGCCGGTGAGGGGCGTGGGGGAGTAGGTGGCCGCCGGCGCCACTTGGCCAAGTTGGTCTTAGGTGGCCAGTCGGTGGCCAGTCAGTCGGTGAGAGGCAACATGCCCAGTCCCAGCCCTGTAATCTTTTGTCATAGGATTAGGGTTTTGCCTTTGTGCGATACTTCTATCATTTTGCCAGTGCGCATATCGTAGGTGAATGTCCATTCGTCTGGCGTGTAGAATAGGATTTTTTCGCCTACCTCGCGCACCTGCTTTATGTCTGGTGATACGGAGAATATGGCTCCGTATTCAGTGAACACCCAGCAGCCATATTTGGGGTCGGATGCCACTAAGGCGTTTTTTGTGCGGAACAGGGGGCCGTTTTTCAGTTTTGCAGTGAACACATCGCCATTTGTCGTGATTACCTCGACGATAAGTTCATCGTTTTGCGTCCATGCTTTCAGTCTGGTTTCCATACGCATACTGGTTTTTGTGGTTGCCATAGGGGATTATACAGCAAACGGCATGCCAATCAGGTTTTTGGCAGTTTTCGGGGGGTATTTGTATTCTGTGGCGTACAAGTGTGTAGCGGTTAAAATACAGCGAGACGAGCAAGATGGTCTTGGCGGCAGTTCTGGCGGGTTTTTGGGTGTATAGTTTTGGGTACGGATGTGTATCGGTATGAATACACGCCGTATAGGAAGATGTGCGGGTTCTCGTGCGTGCGCGTGCGCGTGCGCGTGCGCGAAATTACGGGTTTATACTAGTACTGTGCTTGGCAGGTATTATGTTTTTTCTTGTCCTAGTACTCAGGCAGTATATGCGGGTTTAGGTTAGTTGGGGGATTTAACTTATTACCAAGCAGGAGTTGTACTAGTACTGAGGGAGAAGATAAAACACTGCCTGGCGGTAATTCAGTATTTAACCGGGAATATCGCGCACTCGCGTGCGCGTGCGCGCGTGTGAGAGCGGTTGGGGTTTGCTGGACTTGGCTTCGGGTTTGGGTCTATTTCGCATTTAGAGGCGATTTGAGGCGGGTTTGGTAGGGTGGTAGGGGTAAGATACCTGCGGGTTTATGAGGCGGCCTCTACGGGCGTTTATTTTTGTTTTTGGGCACCGAGGGTCGGGATTGGGCTTGTGTGCTTAGCTTCTGTCCTCGGTGCTTAGGAGGAGAAGGAAATTGGGGCGTTTTTGGCCGTTTTTGGGCGTTCTGGGGCGGGGATGGTGGCGGAGTAGGGTAAGATACCAGATAGGGGGGCAAGACGGCGCTAATCGGGTTTATTTGGGGCGGGCGGATGAGGCCTATTCTCTCCCCCCGGTGTTGGATAGGGCTAAGAATAGGGGCTTTTTTGGGGTTCTGGTGCGTTCTGGGGCGGGGTTCTGGTGGTGGTAGAGGTAAGATACCAGATAGGGGGTAGAGAATGGCTGTCGGGCGTTTAAGTTGGGGATGTGTAGGTCTACCAAAGTGGCAGTTTGGTTATGGATTGATAGGGGCACGGGCTGGTAGTTGGCGTTGGCGGTGCAGTTGGCACGAGGTTTGCTTAGTTGTCCAGCGATATGACGCACGTGGTAAAACTCTTCGGCGACTCCATCGTCGCCGAGCAAACAGAAAAAGGAACGTACAGGGTACGCAAAGGCGAAAACATGGTGTCCCCCTACGAGTACTCCGAGATTAGACAACTAACACCAAGGTGCTGGAGACTATTCCGGTACAAAGCAGATAGGTGCGACCTGGTGTTTGCTAGCGGGGGAATGCAGTTTGGGTTTCAGTTTGTCTATGAGCTGGCGAGGATGGGAAGCCTGAAAGAGGAGAAGAGCTTCGTTGGGGTAATACTTCCAAATGGGACGGGGGTTTATGACGACTTGGGAAACTTCTTGGTCTTTATGCCTCGGCTTTACCACATCTCTGTTGCCGACGACAGGTTCTTGGTGGCAATGCTTCGGGCCCTCTCAGACCCATATGTCAAAGTTTATGACCTATTTGGTGAGTTTTTGGCCGAGGGGTTCATGAGTGAGGCGCTTAAGAAGGCAAACGAAAAAGTGCAAATTGCATAAGCTATGCATTACAGGGTAGAAAGCGTAGCCCTTCCGAGGGTTAGAACTTTCAGGAATAGGGATAAGGCCGTAGCCTTTGCCAAAGAACTGGCGAAAAAGACGCCACACGAAGTTCGGCTTGTCCTTTATACCGGAGGCTCTGGCTTTGGTAATCCCGTATTGTACATATTCAACAGGCGGCCAGAGCCGGGCGACGGTTCCTGAGCAAGTGCCGTTTTTTGGAGGGGGACTGGAAGCTGTCTCCAGCCCCCCTCGGCCCTGCTCAGAGGTAAAGGTGGTGGACGACGTAACGAAGGGCGTCGATAAGGTGATTAGGGGCGTCGGCGAGATTTCGCTCGTCCTTCCAGTATAGGTTCGTGACCTCGTTGATTAGGTTTGGGCTGTCCGCCGTGATGTACAGCCTGTACATGTTTAGCAACGCAAAGGACTGGCGAAGGTCTATCTTGCGGCAGCGGTTGACGTAGTCCAGTCCCTCGGCGGCGAGCGCCTCTATCATTTGGAGCTGGGAGTAATCGGCCAGTATGGTCTCGTAGTCGTACTCCTTAATGGCTTCGGCAAGCTCCCGTATCGCCTGCCCCTTGCGGTAGAATATCTCCTTCGCCAGTATCTCCTTATTGCCCACCACCCAGACGGCAACAGCCGCCGTCTCGGCGTGCGAGAACCCAAAGTCGACCCCGATAATCGGCCGACTCGTCCGCATGATGTCCGCAAAGCGGCCTGACTCAACGACCTCGTAATTCATCAACGCTCTTCCCTGATAGTCAAGGCGCTCACCGAGGGCGTAAACCCGATAAAGCCGCTCATCCATATAGGCCAGACTCTCAATCGCTTGGCGCTGAGAGTCCGACAAGAACGGGTTGTCCTTGTATGTGCTTCGGGCTATGATGTAGTCGTAGTTTGGGTTATTCTCGAGGAAGTCATCCAGCCAAAACCGACCGACGGGGTTGAAGTCGAGAAAGACTCTGTCCTTCGTGCGCATGAATAGCTGGGCAAACTCGTCCTGCGTCAGCAAGTTAACCTCATTCACGAACAGCCAGTCCCGCTGAGGCCCCCGTAGCTTCTCCTCGGTGTCAGCCGAGAAGAACTCTATGACAGCCCCAGTGGGAAACTTGTAGGTGAGAAATGTTTTGTTCTCGTCTATTAGCGAGTATACGGGGCTGATAATCTCCCTGAACTCTCTAAGGGCACCACGATTAATGTGGGAGAAAGACCTGGAAACTACGCTCGCAAGCCTGAAGGAGCCACGCATTGCCTCCACGAATAGGTACTGGAGTATGGAGTAGGTCTTGCCACTGCGAGTCCCCCCATAGAGGATGGTTATCTTGTGCCCTTTCTTGAGGATGTCCCAGTGCTTCTTGATTACTCGGAGCTGCATCCGACTTCCACTATCTCAATCTTGACTTCTTTGGAGTCGGCCCCGTATAGTTTGCGCAGGACGGCGTATAATCGCACCGTCCTGTCGAGGCTAAGCATGGTAGTTCTGTGTAGTTTTGAGGGGTCTTTCCTGACGATGTCAAGGATGTGGTGGATTAGCGCTGAGATTATCTCCCTCAGCGCCGCTAAGTCTTCTTGACCGTGCATACTCAAATATACCCATTACAGCCAGTGCAGAGTCGTCGTCTTTCCCCCCGAGCGACCTAATCACGGGGAGAAGCATCTCATATGCCGGCAGGCTTGGCCTCTCTTCCCCGACAAACTCAGCGACAAAGGCCTCATAGGCCTCCTCGGCCCCAGTAGCCTCTATCAGCCCGATAAGGGTGTCTACCTTGCCTTTAAGTGTGTTGAGGTAGCTCACAATCTCCTCCCTGAATATGGCCACCCAAATATCCCCTATGCCGTCGTACTCGGGATTTAGCTTATCAAGCCACTCATCTGCAAACTCCCGAAACGAAATCTTGCGGAGCCTATCCTTGTCGGCGGTACTCATCTCTCCAAGTAAGTGTTTTTAGTGTTATAGTGGCCCTTATGTGCCTGCCACTATCCGAAATATCTATTTCACCAGGTACAATATCTCTTATCAGCGAGGCCAGTAGCTTGTTTGAACGATTTGTTACATCCCACTTCCACGCAAACTTCAATAAGTCTAAGTTGACCAAGTCGCACGGCGTTTGGAGGAACAGCTCGATCTGGTACTTTTGAGTGTAAGAGCGAACAACATCTTCGGCCTTGTATAGAGAGCTGACAAAATCCTCTGTGGCATATTCATCAGCAAGCCTGATTATGCGGCCACGAAAACGAGCCTTATGCCTTGCGCCATCTGGTACGACTTTGCCTCGTATAGCACCACGGAAGTGGCCTATGATGTCAATATAGTTGTCCGGAACATCCGAAGTTAGCTCAAAACACCCACAATAGTTAGGTAGTTCACACCCCGTAATCGTAGTATTAAAGGTTTGCCAGTCACCGTTTTCATCCTTGTAAAGCCCCTCCCAACTCTCGCCAGAGATGGCGGGGATTTTGGGGTCACATAAGCCCAAGGCTAAGGGCGGGCCCGATGGTGGCTCCTGAGGCGCCGGGATGGTAAAGTCGTATAAATAAGACTCGTCTTCCGTAATCACCCATCCGCTTCCAGCAGTACTTTGACGCACACTATGCCGAACATGAAGCGTATATTGACCGGGCGGAAGAGCAGATTTGTTAAGTGTAATAGTGTACTGCCTAAAACCAAGCGGCGGACGGGATATGACTAAGCCAACATGACCTTCTGAATAGGATTCAATCACGCTGGAGCTGGAATAATCCTCAAAGAAATAGGCCATTGTTTGCATTACAGGTTTGTAGCCTTCTGGACGAGCAAAGACGGCAGCTCGGATGAATGTGTTCCAGCCAGAAGTGTTTGGCGGGGTCGCGCCACTGCGCAAAGCCGTTATAGTCGTAGCAGTTTCGGTTATTGTCGCCAGTTGCCTGTCTGGCTCGAAGCGCATTGTATCACGTGTGAATGTTGTGGGAAAAGTTAGTTCCTTGCTGTCATAAACGTTGCCGTCTGGAGCGAATAGTCGCCATTTGAGCGTTATGGGGCCACCTGCCCAGTTGTTTAGGTCACGACCATAGCCGCCTGTGGGTTGGGTTAATGCAAAGGGGATGTTTGGCGGCAAGCGACGGGATGGAAGCGGCACAGAGAAAAAAGCAGTGGTTCGAGTTATCTCTAAATCGTAGTTTCTTAGCGTAAGCCTTCTTTCTAAGGCAGGAGCCAATTCTATTGGATATATATTGCTTCTGGATGTGTAAGCACTTGTAGCGGGAAATCGCAGAGTAACAATATCGGCTGTATTGAATTCTATCTCGTCAATCGGCACGAAAGAGTTTCCGACTTTTAGTAGGGTCTGAATAATATAAATTCCAGCTGGCGAATTAGGTACAGATAGAACACCATAAAGACTATCATAGCGATATATTGGCCCTTGGTGCGGAGCAACATCAAAAGGCCCAGATATCGCAGCCATTGACGGCACCCTATTTGTCATGACTGCTACCCATTGTCCAACTATCTGGCCAGTAACTACCCCTACATAGTCGGCCCCCCGACGAGAAGGAGGTATAGAGGGAGGAATGGTAGTCTGCGTAAGTTCAATAGAACTAAACACAGATTGAAGAGAATGGTGCGAGTCAGGACCAAGTAAACAGACGGCCTGACGAACGGGAAAAGGAATAGATGGCACATTAATAGAAGCTGACGACCCAGTTATAGTTAGAGTGCCTGGGGTAACAAAGTTATTTGTTTCCTCTATGCGATTAGGGTGTAAAAGCAAACAATCCGTCTCAAAATTTAAGTTTCTCAGGGTGTTCGGAGCTTCTGCATCTATAACTATCTTGCCCCTCGTTGGATAGGCCTGAGTTGGAACACTGGCTGTTGGGTCTAAAGACGAGCGGTAGGCGTAGAATTGTGTTCCCCATATAGCAATAGTAACAAACTTCAAATTTCGTGCGTTGGGTAGCAAAGCATCTATGACAGCCTCCTGAGTGGCACTGTAAAAGCGCAAGTTGTACCTGTTAGTGGAGTTAGTTATCGAGTAGGCAAATATCTCTATATGGTTCGAATGTCCATTCACATAGAATGGCTGGCCATTTAGAGGTGATATAAATCCGCTGTCTCCCGCCCGAAGTAAGGCTGACCTAATGTCAAACCGCTCGTTAACAAGGAAGGCGACAAGGGGAAATGGCTGTTGGGTGTCGAGTGTGCCGAAAATCTGCGGAGTAGAGCTAATCCTGAATGTAGCTATTGTTCCGCTAATCCCTTGTATTGTAGCTGTAAGGAAGATTGAGTCATTTAGTATATAACCCATCGCCATTTCCAACTCATCTCCAACGGCAAAACCCTCAGACTCCCAATCAGTACCAAACAGCTCAATACCAAACATTTGACCTACTGCAAAGCTCGGAGGTACGACGACCATGAAGGCGTTGGCGTCGGGCATTCCCAGCGAGCCACTTTGAGGCTCGACCAAAACCATTCGCTGCTCGACAATCTCGACTACCCAATCAAGAAGGGGGGCCAGTATAGGCCGATAGTCAAGGGGCTTGTCAATCAAGGTGTCGGTAGTCGCATCTCGTACTCGGTATTGTTGTATATCTCTGAGTATCATATTATTCTGACAGATTTAGTTGGCTGGATATTCTCAACGATATAATAGTCGGCTTTAGCCAAGTCGCTATTAATAGACCAGCGCAAGTTTTTTACTCCAGGGAAGCCCAACGAAGAAAGTCTTGAGTAGTCAGCCACACTAAAAGGTAACTGAACCTGCTCGTAGACTCGGCAAAGCTTAGGTGTATATCTGTCGGCAACAAAAGAAAGCAATGCCGGGGACGTTTGTTCAGTTAGGCCGTCAAGGGCATCAGCCATAACAATCTTGGGCGCAAAGTACTCATTCCCGACTATAAGCACCCCCGTCCTAATGCTTGGAGGGTCGAGTCGGCGCCTCAGTATCCTGTTAGCAGCCCTAATTGTGTCGTAGAATATGTTCACCAGGCGGTCAACGTCTGTCAGGCTTAGCTTGGGACGGCCCGGAGAGTAAGATATGTCTACACGATTATAGCCAGCATAACCTTGGAAACGCACCTCGGCCGCATGAGGGAGTCCAAGACTAAACTTATCTGTGTGGTCTCGGGCCAGCGTGACTAAGTTGTAACCGGCAAACTCGTCAGTATTAATGGAATAGAATTCCGTAAAGGCTACATTGTGCAGGGGAAACGAGGTTACACCAGAAGCGAAGCGTAGCTCTCTATTGAACATGTATATCCGGGCATTCAGCAAACGTGCGGCGAGTATGATTAGCTCAGTGGCCTCTATGGTGTCGACAGTATCTCCCACGAGCCAAATCTTGCCCAGCTCTGGAGGCAAGACGGCCGAGTATCCGGCTGTGCTAACGACGTCCAGAATGGCCTCACGAAGGTTAATTGCTCTCGTTGTTTTTGGCGCTGGGAGAAGCTTGAGTAGCTCGGTAACGATGTTCCATAGGGCAATGGCAAGTGTGGCAATAAAGACTACACGGATAACTACGACGGCAATCTTATACGCCGCCGCCGCTGCAGGGCCAGTTGCCCCGCCGGCAGCGTGAGCGACAGCGTTCGCAATGAATTCCTTAAGGTCTCTGACCTCTCTGATTATGGCATAGAGGAGCAAAAGGCACGAGGCGAGCGAGGCTGCTACAGCTCCCCTATCCCCCTCCCTTTCCAACGCCAAGGTATAATTGAAGCCCACTCTCGGCATTCGCCCTGCTACATCCCTCTCAAACAAGGCAAGCTCGTCAATCTCAATGTCTACGACCATCCTATTGCGTCCCCACTTAGCCCGTGAGGCATCTATCACGCCCGTCCACGTGGCCCCAGAATGCCTTAGAACTACCCGAAGCGGCTTGTACCTGTTCGCCCTAAGCGCCCCGTCTACGACCCTAAATGCCTCGTCCAGTAGCTGGACTCCCTCTATGGCTGAACTAATGGAAAAGCGTTCGTCTGTGCGTGCAATTGTTATCTCTGCCTCCGTCCACCTACTCCATTCCGTAACTGGCCGCCCCTGCACTATTAGCTCAATACGCCTCATAAGCGCCTTTTGACTTTCTTTCTTTTGTTCCCCTCAGTTATACTCGTAACTATTGCATTTGACAGGGAGTCGTAGTCAAACTCAACCTTTGCTACCGTCGAGCTTTGCTGGACTATCTTGGGTAGGTCTTCGTTGCGTATCCCGCTGAGCTGGCGGTTGATGTTAGCTGGGACTATCCGCTCGCCCTCGTGTACCCTAACTATGAGAGCATCCCGAACGGCCCCCGGAATGCGAAAGCCATCTCGAACGAACTCTGTTCCGTAGAAGAAAGTGGGAAGCTTGGCGACGAATTGGCTTATAGCCGTGATGTCCCTAATCGTCTGGGCAAGTGGCGAGGGGGCATTTCTGTCGAGTAACTGGACATAGGTCTTGACGGCCGCCAGTGCCATTTCCCGGCGTTGAGCCTTTCTCTTCAGCTCCTCCTGCTTCCGAACGACATCGGCCTCACGAGCCTCAAGCTCAGCAATGCTCTGCTCAGCTGCAAGCGCTCCCTGCTTGGCCAGACCCTCATAAACAGCTATACGACGCTTGAGGGTGTCTTGTTGGCGCTGCAGCCCCTGCTGCTGTCGTTCTTCTATCCTGCGGAGGTAGGTATCAAGCGAGCTGGCCAGCGAGTCAATCGCCCGAATGTACTCCCTAACTATCTCTTGCTGCGCCTTTGCAGCTTCCTTTGCTTCACGAATTGCAATCTCTTTCAGACGGGCATTGGCTTGGGCAAATGCTGCCTCAGCCCTGGCTATCTCAAGGCCTATCTCAAGTCGTTCTCGCTCATCTGCTGCGGTTTCATACAAGTCACGGAGTACATTAAGCCGCTGATTGGCCGCCTCTATTTGTATCTCGGCAAGCCTTTTCTCCCGATAACGAACAAACTCCTCCTCGCTCGCAAAGTTTTCCCGTTCCTTCTCCAGTAAGGCAGCCGCTATATCCTCCCGCAGCTTTATCTCCCGCTCGGCTGCTTGTAGCAGGGCCTTGCGAACGGCCTGCTGCCTCCGCTCCTCGAGGCGATTGAGAAGCTCATCTACGTCAAATCCCAGTTTGGCCACTTCTTCGCCGAGCTCTTTTGCCGCCGTCTCCAGCTCACTACGAAAGGCATCGAACCTGTCGTTTATGGCCGCTATCTCAGCATCCAGCGCCCCTAAGAATGCCTCACGTCTTATCTTCTCTATCCGACCAATGGACTCCTGTATTAGCTCGGCGTCCTTTCTGACCATTTCCGCCCTAAGTAGCTCAGCACTCCGAGCATACTCTTCCCTTATCCGCTGTATCTCCTCAACACCTCCTTCAAGACGCCTTTCGTACTCATCCAATGTCTCTTTTAGCTTCTGGAGCTTCTTATTGTACTCGTCGGCAAGCCTTTGCCGTGCTGAGGCCGTGCTTTCTACCTCTACCCTTAGGGCTTCAATCGCATCCTCGGCAAGTTTCTGACGCTTCTTGGCTATCTCCTCTTGTGTCTTGGCCATTCGCTGCATGATTTCGGCCTCTCTGTTTGACAGCTCGCTTATCTCTTGTAGCAGAGAGGCCTGTTTCTCTTTCGCTTGAGCCATATTCCCCGCCCCAAAAGAGGCAAATACCTTCTCAAGCCCAGCAGCAGCCTGCTCGGCCTTATCCGCCACAAGAGAAAGCTCCTCAGCTGCTTTTTCTGCACCGAGGGCTGAAAGAGCAGCCGCCAGCCCTTTGGGGATGTATGCGAGCATCCTAATAATCCCTCCCAGTGCCTTGCCGAGAGCATCCAGCATCTTGTTTATGGGACTTTCTACTTCCTCCTGAATGGCTTGGCTTGCCCTTCTAAGCTCTTCCTCGGCCGCTTGTCGCCTAAGGCGGATTAGCTCTATCTCCTTTCGGGCCTGAGCCTCCAGTAAACGCCCTTTCTCGGCCAAGCCCGCAATCGTATCGTCGTCAATCGCCTCAATGCGTAGTTTTATGCTGGCCAGCTGATTGTTTAGCAGTATCTCCTGCTTTGTCAATTCCAGCTTGCGCTCAGCATTCTCAAGTGCCTCCCTATCCTTGCCAATGGACAGCAGCTTGGCGATCCCCTCCAACAGAAGCATGATCCCCACGCCCCTAAGTGCCTTGGCTCCCTCGACAATAGCCCTGAAGAACCCTCTTGCCCCGCCCCCTGCCGCTATAAATGCGTCCCGAG
>Ga0308412_1001932_pt1 | contig 11275 bp, 13 predicted proteins | sample HotsprottomLayer_FD_202357 | JGI IMG/M metagenome (GOLD analysis project Ga0308412, IMG submission 202357) | Hot spring phototrophic mat microbial communities from Octopus Spring, Yellowstone National Park, Wyoming, United States -... | ecosystem: Environmental > Aquatic > Thermal springs > Hot...
AAACTTGGCGGATCCGAAGTTGGCTGGCATCTTGGCCTGGTAAGAAGATCTTTACGGGGGAGTGGGCGGGAAAATCGGTCTCGGCCGGTAGCATAAGGAGTTCGCGGGGAACAACGGCCGGCTATGGTGCTTGTTGGAGCAACAGCTCAAAATCGGCAGCCTCATAAAGGGGATGTCCGCCGGCAAGGGGGCGGTCCCAAGTGCCCAAATCGGGGCGAAACTGGTGATTCCAGCCGAAGACTCTTCCCCCGTGTTTGATTGCCCGCTGGAGGAAAGTGAATCGTAGCTCCCAGGCAAAGGGTGATGGGCCGGCGTCTAGACGCCCGCGGTAAAGTTTACTTGCGGTCACACCGAGAAAAAGGAGGGTCTCGGCCGGCTGACAGAGGAAACTCTGGGAGTTGACTTTTCCCTGCAGTTCGGCAATGGTTTCCCAATTCGGATAGGTTGCTGTCCGGATGGTGATCGTATGCTCCGTAACGGGTACGGTAAGCACAAGGGGATGATCGGCAGCCAGCGGGATTTGCGGGGCCTGTTGCCAAATCCATCCGGAAGCCGGGAGGGGATGTTCGCTTGGTTGCGAACGGAGGCGGTGACTGATTTGCCGGTCCCTGTAGGTAGACAGATGTTCCAAAATTTCCTCGTGACGGGCAAGTTCATACTCAACTTCCACGCGGGCAAAAGATCCGGGATAACTTGCCAGCCAACCGGGACGTCGGTCTTCCGGGACCAACCGCACGCTTTCCGCGTCGTCGGGGGTAATCCGGACGACCCCAGCCCGTACATCAGGACGCCCGGGGTAAGTTGTGGGAAGCTCGGCCGAGGAAGGCTCCTCGTGCCCGAGCATCGCCTCCGCAAAAGCCGTCCGTTTTTCCCACGGCACAAGGAAGAAGCGGCGGGCCCGGAAGCCTTCCGCCGAAAATTCTTCCACCGGCGAGCCGGCAAGTTCCAGATATTCAATCATCGCCTGCACAACCCCTTGCTCTACAAATGGAAGTCCATGTTTTCCTCGGCTGGTATCCTCCGGGATAGAGCCGGCATGTTGCTGCCAAAGGTCCCCGGGCGTTAGGACCAAGAGCTCTCCTCGTAACCGGATGAACTCCACTCGGAGGAATCCTCGGAAGACCCCTCGGAAGAACCGGCGTTTTCCGAGGAGGCTTCTTCGGAGGATTCGGAGCGGGAACTATCCGGGTCGGAAGAGGAGGAGTTTGAACTTTCGGAGGGGTCTGGCGGGGGCCCTCCCGATTCACCTCCCCCAAATTCGATCAATTGTCCGAGCAGAAGAAGGTCGAAGTGGACATTTCCGTGCAGAGCCGTGAGCTCGAGAGCCAGGTTCTCGGGTGTGACCGGCCAGCCTTCGGCCAGAGAGCTACATACTAGGGGATTTCCCGGAGGAACGGTGACCTTGGCGTCCGGAGTCCAGGGACCCAACCAACCTTGTTCGGCGGCCGGGCCAATCTGAAGGAGTCCCTCACTTTCTCCGCGATTAACAAGCCACAGGAGTTTGACCCGGCCGAAGCCCAGGTAAATCAGCCGGCCGAACACTTCCCGCGGTAAAAGATCCAATTCCAACCGCAAGCTACTACCCGCGGAAAGAATCCTGGCCTCCTGAACCCATACCCCTTCCCGGTCCAAAGGTCCGAGGGGTTGCCAGAACCTTAGGGTACCGCTGTCCACCAAAGAGGTGATCTGAGGCTGCTGGCGAAGGTGGTAAAAAAGTTCAAGAAGCAGGTGACCTCGCAAGCGAATTCCCATCGGGTGTTATCCTTTTTGCTCGGGATGATCCCTAAGCGGATGAAATACAACCGCACAAAAACGTAACTGCTTCTCCCAAAGACCCCCTTCGGTAGGGCGGAGCTCCGATCCCAGGAGGGAAAGCCCCAGCAACAAGTCCCCCGACTCCAGGGCTGCCCGCCATCCGTTCAATTGCTTACAAACCAGCCTGGCCAATTCCTCGAGGTAGTGTGGCTCTTCGGCCACCAGAAGGATGTTGGCTGCTCCTTTGGACAAGTAGCCATGGCTGGTGCGGCGGTAGATGGTATCTCCACCGGGCTCGATAAGGGCAAAGGGCGGCGGGGATGCAGCTTGGCCCACCCAAACACGCTCGATCGGCAAGAGCTGGGTCAGTTCTTGCCGCTTTTGCCATTCCCGATAAATGCTACAGACAACTGCGTACATCGGCGAAAAGCTCTGCCCCTAAAAGGTTATGGGATCTGAAGGTTTTCCGGCCGAACTGGCTCGGTTCTTCCGCGGATGATGGGTTTCCTCCGTGAGCGAGATCGTGGGGTTTTCCGGCCTTAGTTCTTCCCGGTACTACTTCTGTAGGGTTGTTGCGACTGTGGCAACCAAAAGGGGGCTACAATCTGCGGCAAGGATTGTGTTGCACCGGGCTGGGACCGGTCCGAAGCTTCTTCCCAAGTTTCCCTCGGGATGATTCCTGCTTATTTCGCCTGGAGATGATTCCCGCTCGTTTCGCCCGCGGATGACTCCTGCTTATTACCTGTGGGGATGACTCCTATTAATTTCCCCCGGGGATGACTCCTGCTTATTTCCCCTGGCGATAAATCCTGCTTATTACCCTTGGAGATAGTTCCCGGTTATCTCCCCTGAAGATGATTCCCGCTTATTTCTCCTGGGGATGACTCCTATTTGTTTCCCCTGGGGGTAATTCCCGGTTATTTCCCCTGGAGATGCTTCCCACTTATTTCCCCCGGGGATGGCTTCTGCTTATTACCCTTGGAGATAGTTCCCGGTTATTTCCCCTGGGGATGATTCCCGGCGGTAGCCCGAGGGGCCACTCCCGGCCTCGGGAGGAAGATGGGCTTTGCTACTGCAACTCCACGGCCTCGACGCAGGTTAGTTCGTCGGCCTGGGCCGGCGGCCGAACGGAAAGCACCAGGAGCACCTTATCCGAGGGTGTCCGCAAGCGAAGGCGAAACTCTACCGGGGGACATTCCTCCAGCAGGATGCAGTACCGTCTTTCGTAACTTGGCCGGGCGTCCTTCCCCAGAAGAGCTTCCCAGCGGCGGACAGCTGCCCGAACGCCGCTTTTCCACACCCGCCAGCGAGCAGCAAGGGTGCCATCTGGGCGTTTGTACGGTTGCAACATCTCCACGGTTACGTGACGTCGAAGTTGATAGGCGGCAGCAAGATCGCGTGTTGTCAGTCGCCACCGGTTTTCCCCTGCCAAAAGCTCCGCCTTCAGAACAGTCCATCGGCGGCCTTCGCTACTAATGATTTGATCCCTCGGGTGGGGCTGAAACCGCGGCTGGCTTGGTACGTGCCAAAGGAGGTCCGCCGCGCCGCCCGACTGGCCCGAGGAGGATCGCGATGTTCTAACGGGCCGACGGTGAGCCCCTTCGATCCGAAGTTCTTCCCGGCTGCCAGCCCGGCGGTAAACAATCGTTTCCCCACCGTCTAAGATTTCCCACAAATCCGCCCCGAAATTTGCTTGCTGCATCGCAGATCTCCGCTCTTTGGCCAGGGAAAATTCCCCAGTGGAGCTGCCCACTTCTTTCGCTTCCCAGGGATCCCAACCTGTGGCCTCAAGGCTTTTTCAAGCCGTGTTGGTGTTCCTTAGCAAACACAATTGTCTTAGGTGTAAGCCTGGGTGTGGACTTCCGTAGGTTCCATGGCTGCCAGTTTTCGGTCGCACCAATCCAGCATGGCACGTAGCTCGGCCAAATACCGGTCCCAAGCAACTCGCTCGCCATCCAGTTCGTAGGTCGGCCGCGGTTTGGTAGTCACCTCTTCCAGTCGGGCCAGCAATTGGCCACGAATTCGCCGCAGCCACTCTCGATCGTCCATCGCTACCTCTCCTTTAGGTACAAGCTAAAAATTGCCACCCGATCTCAGCCAGCATCATTCGACCTGGCAAATCCCACGGGCCTTGACCAAGGTCTCCCCCTTCAAGGAGCCTCTCCCTCAAGGTTTAAAGCCCCGCAATACCTAAAGTGTTAATTCGTTCATGTTTCGGATTCGATCTTCATGGACTTTCTTTGAATAAGGGACATGGAGTACGGTGCAGCATATCCTGCCGAAAATATCCCCATGGAGGTGTTACAGCGATCGCCGGCCCAAGATTGTGACTGCCATTCCGGTCGGTGTACCGACCGTTTGCTGCCCCAGGCTCGGGCAGCCGTTGCAGTGCACCAATTTTGAAGACGAAACTCCGGAATTTCCGCTCTCGGAGGGGGGTACCGCGCGGGCTATCCCGTTAGATTGCATAGAGGCGGAAGCGGACCAAAATAATCTGTCCGTGGCTTGGCCGGAGAGTAAATTCCACCAGGTAGTGCCGACCTGCTTGTGGAAACGCGGGGTGTTCGGCAACATCGAGCAAGTGCCGGAAGTTGTATCCTACCTCGTCGACATCCCAGGGAAAGTCGGTGCGAAGCCGATCGCTCAGGAGCTGGCCGACCGATAATGTTCGGGCTGTGTGGCCGGCGATAGGGCGACGGACTTCCGGATCCTCGGGGTCCACCTCGAAAATGGTGTATTCGGCAGAGGCAATGGTCTCGGGATGGATCGGTCGGCCATCCTCAGCCACTACCCGAGCAAGGAGTAAAACGGTTCCGCGGCGAAAGACAGTTCCGCAGATATCCTGGGCCTGGGGCACTTGGAATGTCATTTTGTACAGACCTCAGTAATGGGATTACCCCCACACCATGCCGTTTTGAACCCCGGGAAGGCTCACCAGTCCGGCGACGGGTTGGGGGACAAAAACCCGGCCTGTCTCGGTTCTGGCCCATACAGGGGGAGGGCCCACAGAGGCCGACGCAGGCATGGTCCAAGCGGCAGAAGGGGCGATGAGGACAGGGCTCTTATCCCATCCGGGCATCCCGCCCGCGACAAAGGCACTCCTTCCCAAAAGATCGCGATCACTGCCGGCCAGAGGGAGGAACACCCGCAACTGCCCCAAGCGAAAAATCAGTCGAGGATCTACACCCCCCAGGAGAGCCGCAATTTGCTGGGGTGTGGGTATTCCTATCCCCACACTCACCCAGGCCAACGCCCCCGAAAGGTAACTGGTGGGCAAGGAGGTGGAAAGGCGACCAATGGCCATCCGATCGACATAAGGGACCGCCACCCGTCCCTCATGAGTGGCCTGGCCAAAGGGAAGATGAATCGATCGTCGGTGGGTACTCGCCCAACAAGCAACCACGGGACACCACAGGCCCGGCTCCGGCGGACCAGGAGAGCGGGCTTCTCCTCGGCCATCCGTCGGCCCGACGCTGACTGCGGCGATCGCCCCGTCACCTTTCACCACCACCGCGTAATAAGAGTACAGGGTGTTTCCGCTCCCGAGGAAAAAGAGGGCTTGGTCGGCTCCCCGCTGGTCCACCCGAAACCACATGGCCAGCCAAAAGGGCGGCCCCGCAATTCCTGCTGTGCCGGGGCTTTCCAGGTATTGGGATTCTCTGCGGTCAAAAACTCTGGCCATACCTCGGCGATCCGCGGGATGAGTTCTATCTTCCAATTCGCTTATCGAGATTGCCCCGCTAAGGGGGAAATATGCCTGATGCTCCCCTCAGCCGGGATAATTCTTCAGGAGATTGGCAGCACAACTTGCATAGAAGCCGTTCAGGCCTAAGCCCTGTCAGGCGACTCGATGGCAGAAAAATCTTTCCCGCCGCCTGTTAGCTTCCTGGGCGAACGGTCACCCGCACTACCTCCGCCCGACCCACGAAATTACTGCCCCCTGGATGCAAGCGGAGCCGCAAACGAAAAAGGTCGCCCCCACGCAAGTTCGCTGCCTCCGAGTTGGTAAAGGTCACGCTTCCTTCTACCACCTTTCCTTCCTCTGGGGGAACGCTCAGACGCAAGCTGCGGCTTTGCCCCCACTGGCTTTGGCGGAGATTCCCGCCGTCCGGCGAAAGTCGCTCGAAAGCAACTTCAAACTCCGCCCGGTGAGTGGGCTCGCGATCTGCCGAGAATGCTCCCAAAACCGCCACCTCCAGGTTCTGGCCCTGGTAACCGGGGGGCAAGGTGGAAGAAAAATGCACACTGCGGTCGCTTCCGGCCTCGAAAATGAGCACCACCCAGTCCCCGCGAACATCGCACCATGCAGGGTTTTGTTCTGGTAAATGGGCCGCTTGTGGGGGAAAGTCAATCAGCCACAAACCCACAGCCTAACTCCCCAGGAATAATCCCCAACACCTCAGGTAAGCTGGATTTTCGAGAAAATAACACCAAAGAATCTCGGGTAGGTCCCATCGGGGGAAGCTTCCGAAAAGTGTCCCCTATTCCGTGAATCTCTTAAGGAACCGGGAGGATACTCCGCGTCGAGTTACTTTAAGGGACGAACTGTGGGACACCCTAGCCGGTGCATCGGACCACGTACCGGGGGTCCAAAATTGCCGGCGTTCCGCGTTCGCTGGCTTTGAAGCGAACCAAGATATCTTGCGTAAATTCGGCTTCGCTTCCCGGTGGCGACTGGGTGATGGTGATGGGCCAGTTTTCCATGTAGGCAAAGGCCTTGCCAAAGTCCCCGAGAAACCACCACTTTCGGGCTTGCTCCGCAGGAATACCGGTAGCCAGAATCCGGCGATAAAGCAACCGGCTTTCGAACACTCGATAAGAGCCAAGGATATTCCCGCTGTGGAGGGTCCCTGCCGGGGTTTGGACAGCTAACTCGTGACCGTAAAAGATTCTTCGGGCGGCTTGCCGGTAGGCCGGGGTGACCAACACAGTGGTCGCCTCCACCAGGATCGGTTCTCCTGTGGCCGGGTCGAGCATCTCGGCAAAGAGGGCCTCTGCCCGGTCTACGCTTGTCCAGTCCACAAGTTCGTTACCTGCCAGGGCATTGACCCACGGGCCGGAGTCGCTCGCCTGATAGTAAGTCCGGTAGCTTTGGCCGTTCCACCGATAGCTTTCCACAGCACCAATAACCGTGTCGATGATCCGCTTTTCCTTCGAAAGCCCCAGGATTTGGCCTACCTCGGCGGCCCGCCGGAGCACCAGTCCCGTTCGGTCGAAGAAAATTGCCTCCCGGGTAATGGGGACAATCAGGCCGTGCTTGGTTGTGGACGGGGTCTCGATGTAATCCTCCCCTAAACCAACATGGGGATAGGGCATGCCCGGATGCACCTCCGCGGCCACATCGCCCAGCCGGCCTACGCCCGGGATTCGTTCTCCGTCCAGTCGTGTGGGGATCGTCTGCACCAAGCGAGAGAGGAAAAACGCTTCGCTCCGATATGCTTCCAGAATCTTGGTGTAGACGATCTGGCCCGTGACCTGCAGAAACGCCGTGACGTCCACTCCTTCGTAGAATTCGCTGAGCGGGCTGCCCCCGCGGGGATCGAGATTCCGGACCCACTCCCGACCGTCGGGTATCAAGGCCTCGGCCAATTCGCGGAGGGAGAAATCCTCCGGCCGAAGGTGCCCCGCCCGAAGGGCCTCTCGCAGGTGCCGCACCGTTGTCTGGGCTCCATCCAGTTCAAAACGCCGACGAAGTTCCCGATAGCTAATTGCTCCCACGGTCTTGCCCCTTTTCTTTGGAATTCACTTTCGGAAACAGTTTTCCTGAGCAAACCTTCGCAAACATCGATTTCCAAAAAGCTTCTTCCGCTATCCTGGAGGCATAGGAAGATCTTGCTATGATTTTTATCCCGACACACCGGTGGCGGTGGTTCCGGCTATACCCCCTTTCATAATTGTTGAGCAAATGTCCACCAGGACTTTTTCCGTTGGGCTGGGGGACCGTTTGGCAACTCGGCCGATAGCCTCCACAGCACTGGCCACCTTAACCAATCTCTGCGACAGAGGCCTTCCGTTTTCCTGCTGGATTGCCACTCCTACCCAATCGCCCAGTTCGAAGGTGGAACTTGAACAATCGAACTCGAACACCCCGGTGGTGGCCACTCGGATCGGCCGACTTTCTCCCCCAGGATTCTGCTGCATGGCCACGCCCAGGAATTTGGCCGCAAAACCCCGTCGGGTTTCGGAGGGGTTGGCTCCAGGGTTAAATTTTTCCGCAGGCTTAGCCACCGGGCCATCCAGCCAAACCAAATCCCCGATCTCGATGGTGCTGTTGGCATCGGCAGCCGCCACCACCGGCGAGGGATCCCCATAACGCCATCGCATGTGATTGCCCACTGCTCTTTCCTCCTTTGGAAAGGTTTCTATCTACAAACCTGCCACCTCCTCCGGTATTAAACCCGGAAAGAAAACCTCTGATCTACTGAGGGCTTGGCCTCTGGAGCGGAAGCCTTGCCGAAACTGATGATATGTACATTTAACCCAAGCTGGCGGAATTTTGTTCGCTTCATCCCGGCCGGCCGAAACCTTTCGGAACACTCCAAACCTCGAGCCCGCCAAGCGGCTACCTGCGGTATTATGGGCCAATTCCGAAGGCAATAAATTTAGGATTCGGCCCGGATAGCCTCCACGAATTCGCGAAGCTCTTGGCTTGTCGGGCGGTGGCCAAACGACATTCGCGATTGTGGTGTCCGAACACTCTGAGCAGGGAAATGCTGGGTGAAAAACTCTGCCCGTTCCCCCACAAGCCGCCGGACTGTCGCCTCGTCCCCCGCTTGATAGAGGCTTTCCAGAAATGCCCCACCCAATAAGCGATCATCCCAGGCACTGCTTGCCGGCAGGGGAAGGCCAAACTCTGCAAAAGTTCGCCAGATGAGCAATGTTCGTTCTGCCTTCGCTAAACGTTCCCGAAGTTCTACGAGCTCTGCCTCTGCCGTCTGGCGGTCCCTTTGAAGGGGCTGGCAAATAGACTCCACAACGTCCGGCCGGTGCTCCCGCAGTTTTTCCACCGTAATAGCATCCCAGGGGAAGTCCCCGGCCCCTGGCCTGTCCTCCTCCGGGGCCTCCTGCTGCTTCTCTCGAATGGCCGGAGCAAACCTGCCCCACGGCCTTTCCAGGGGACCAACCGCCTCGAATAGCCCGGAAGTGCTCGCAGGGTCGGCTACCAAATCCACACTATAAACTTGCAAAATCGCTTCCACGATCGTTTGCGAGCCGTCGCTGCCGATCCGGGCCAACACATTATGGGAGAGTCCCACATTGCTCGGCAGGTGTTCCGCGTCCCAAGCAAGTTGCTCGGCCAACGAATGCTTCGGATTGTACACCAGATCACCAAATAATCCCCGGTTTTCCTCAAAACGGACATGCCGGATTACCCCGAGGCGATCCCGGTAGTCGCGGACTGCCGCCGGATGTCCCCCTGGATGATTGACATTGACCTTCACCCCTTCGTAAAGCGGTAGTGCCTCCCGGAGGGCCTCCGCCCGATAAATTCGGCCATTCCGCGATCGCAGGCCCAGCAGCTTTACGTCATGGATAATTCCCGCTCGTCGGTCCACCCGCAGGGGATGATCCGATACATGTGTATATTCCTGCAAATATTGCTCCATGAGCCTGTGCCTCCAAAAACCCTTCTCAATCCGAAAGGATCCTTCACGGCACCAAAAGAAGTAACATCGGCAAGGGACAGGAAGACTTCAGGCAAGAGGACCTCCTATGGGTCCGCCCTATGCCGGTTCTCACTGGGCAAATCCCTGAACACCCCCGCCCGCCTATAGTCAAACACCAGACCTTAAGAACTGCCAAACCCAAAAGTGTACATAAGAATAGAGAACCACCTGGCTCAATTTCAATCTCTGCTCTGCCAAATTGCCCGGCTCCAGGTAACCCACCGGGACCCCTAGGGTTAACATTCCGCTCGGTTTCTCCCGTGCCTCCCACCAAGTCGGTTCCGGGGATGTCCGCGAAGAACTTTGGCGGAGAACTCCGCTTGCCGAAGTGCCTGCTTTCCCCGCACCGCAAGGAACCGCTGGCCCAAGTGTTGCCTATGGGGAAAGAGAGGAGAGAACGATGGAGGGGCGGATTTTTGCGGGCATTTCTGAGCACTAGGTGGTTCGACCGTGCTTGTTTTGCGGCTGCTTCCGGGGGTCTTCTTACAAGGGGTATTACCCAGCTTTTGGATACCTGGGGAATTACCCAGCTTTTTGCTTTCTCCTGGGTTGTTCGGCTAGAAGGGACTTTCCCGTGGCTTTCGCCTGCAGCAAAAGCCGGAGCTCGCTCCATCCGCTCAATAGCTCTCGAGCAAGGGGCATCCACGGCCAGCGGTGTGGCCGGAGCAAGCTCGAAATCCGCAGATCCCTCTCGCCCACATGCACCGAAGCTTGGCCACGGGAGCAAACGGTGTAAACTTGTGCTTGCGGCCAAGGACCGAGCAAGATAGGATTCAAGAGGAAACGAACAGTCCTTCCGGAAGATTAACCCCTTGCAATTTGCGGCTTGGCTGGACCAATGCTGGCCAACGGTTTTCCCGGGGGATAGACCGATGCATGTTCTCCTGACCGTCGTCGGAGGAAAAGCAGACCGACGACAAGTTCGGGTAAAAGTGCCCGTACTAATCGGCCGAAGCCGAGAGGCGGGGCTTGTGATTACCCACCCGATGGTCAGCCGCCGCCATTGCGAACTCTATGTCCTCGATGGAATGCTCCGTGTGAGGGATCTCGGGTCCCTCAATGGTGTTTTTGTAGGCGGAAAACGGGTGGTGGAGGCCCCCTTGCCACCCCAGTCCGAGTTCTCCGTCGGTCCCCTTACCTTGCGGGTGGATTACTCGCCCGAGATGTTGCAAAGCGGAGGGACCCAGCCGGCAACCCCACCGCCACCCCCACCTCCAGGTGCAGAATTTGCCGCCGATTGGGGTGAAATCGATCTTGACCTTGAAGCCCGTCAGGGAAGTCCGCCCGCACATCTTGCAGCAGAATTTCCCGCTATTTCCTCCCCCCTTTCGGAGGAGAAGCAAATCCTGTTTCCGTCATCGGCCGAGTCTGCACCGCCAGCCAGTCACCAGGGAGATGAGGAAGCTCCTTATCAGGAGGATGCGGAAAAAAAGTCGGCCCGACCTCAGACCGCCGATCTCCCCACACTTTTCCCGGAGGATCTTCCCCCGGATTTGATGTGACCTACCTCCGGTTGGTTTAGCGTTTCGGCCGAATCCGTACCGAAGCATCCACGTCAAGACCGGTAACAGCCGCTGCATTGCCGCACACCACAGCTACCTCCAAACGTCCGCTCGATCCGATGAGGCTCACAAGTTGCCCTGGGGGGTGCTCTCCATAAGTTCGGCTCAGCCCGTCGATTATCCACCGACCACTTTCCACTTGGAGCTGGTCCCGGGGGCCTAATCCCGCAATGTGTCTTTCTTCGATATTCGTTATCAGGTTGCCGAAGGAATCGACGGCAATCACTTGACCTTCCACTAGCTCCGGAAAGACCGCAGGTTCCGGCCATTCCAAAACCTTCAGTGCTGGAT
>Ga0308412_1001939_pt1 | contig 11244 bp, 7 predicted proteins | sample HotsprottomLayer_FD_202357 | JGI IMG/M metagenome (GOLD analysis project Ga0308412, IMG submission 202357) | Hot spring phototrophic mat microbial communities from Octopus Spring, Yellowstone National Park, Wyoming, United States -... | ecosystem: Environmental > Aquatic > Thermal springs > Hot...
GTGGGTGAAGAGGGCCCCGCTTCGGCTTTCGCGTCCGCCTTCGCGCTTGTGTTCGATCCCACCTTGATCGTCGCCGTCACTCAAGGAACCACCCGTGTCCTCGCGCTCATCGTTGCTCACTCGGATCGTCAACCAAGTTCTGGGGGTTGGGAGGAACGGCCACGGCGCTCGGGGCCGCCCGGCGCATCCGCCGCGCAACGACGCCGAGCTGATTGATTTGCTGATCCGCCAGAACCGCTATGCGTTGGTATTGCGACGGGATCAGGCCGACGTGATCCCCCACGACGCGACCCTCGAAGCCTGGCGGGTTTTAGAAGAGTCAATGGCCCTGATCCCCGGCGGGGTGATCCCGATCGTGGCTCAAGATGGTTCCAACCAGCTCATGGAGGTTCCCGCCTTTTACCTGGACCGCTACGCGGTGACCAACGCCCAGTACGCCATCTTCGTGGACGAAGGGTGCTACGAGAAACTCGACCTTTGGCCCCAGGAAGTTTGGGAGGCGCTGACCACCCGCTTCCTGGACCAGTCGGGTCAACCCGGTCCGGCCTTCTGGAACCGAGGCCGTTACCCCCCCGGTAAGGAGAATCACCCCGTGGTGGGCGTCTGCTGGTACGAGGCGTGCGCCTATGCGCAATGGGTGGGCAAGCGATTGCCAACCGCCGCGGAGTGGCAGAAAGCCAGCGGTTTTCCCGATCAGTTGGGCCGCGGGGGTCAGGGGACGCGCTATCCCTGGGGCGATATTTTCGCCGCTGGCAAGGCCAACCTCGCCCAGGCCGGCATAGGTGAGACCGTTCCAGTCAACGAGTTCAAGGCTGGCACCACGCGCAATGGCATCTATCAGCTGTGCGGGAACGTCTGGGAATGGCTCGACGAGCCGCTGGAGATGATTCACAAGCATCCCGACGAGCAATTTCTCACGCTTCAGCCGATGAGGCGGATCGTGGGCGGAGCCTACGACACCTACTTGATTCATGAAGCGACCAACACGTTCGTGACCGGCCAACCAGAACTGGATCGCCGTCCCAACATCGGGTTTCGCTGCGCGGTGTTTCTGGATCAGATTCGTTCTCAGATCACCGATTGAATTGAATTGAGTTCAATTGAGTTAAGTTGAGTTGAGTGGGAAGGCTTCGCGTCCGGTTTCTGGTCGCCGCGTTGATTGGCTCGAGTCGCCCCCTCCCCCCCGCCCCGTTGGCCAGAGGGAAGCATGCCGCCATCGTATTCGTATTCCTACTCCAGCGACGACTCGTACAGTCCGTCGCGTCAACCGCCGCCGCCACCCATGCACGGCTACGGTCCCCAGAACCCGTGTCCGTTGTGCGACGGAAGTTGCCCAGTCTGCATGGTGCCGGGCGACGTGATCAACTCGATCCAGGTCCGTCAGGGAACCTCCCCCAAATACACCGCGATCCTCGGTCCCTCCAACGTGGGTAAAACCGTGTTCCTGGGAACCCTGTTGGATCTTCTGTCGCGTGGTACCGGCGGCCTGCGCGGGGTGGCTCGGGGGGCGTTTTCCCTGGCGCTTCAACGCAACGTGATGCTCGAGTTGGAACGCCAGCGCTTCCCGGCCAAAACCCCCAACGAACCAGATCGTTGGAATTGGGTCCACTGCGAAGTCACCGCTGGAACCGGTCGCAAGGAGAAGCGGGCCGATATCATTGCCCCCGACGTGGCCGGCGAAGCAGTCGCCGGCGAACTCAACGTGCCCGGCTCCAACCCGATCATCCACGGGCTGTTGCTGAAATGCGCGGGGCTCGTGGTGCTGATCGACTTGGTTTCGGTGCTGGAGGAGGGTCGCGAGGCCGAGCTGTTCGCCAACCAGCTTTTGGTCTACCTCACGCAGCTGCGCGGGGCCAAGCGGGGCAAGCTCAATTTACCCGTAGCCCTCGTATTCACCAAAAGCGATCTCAGCGACGAGCCAATGAACGACCCCAACGCCTTCGCCAAATCCAATGTGAGCAACCTCTATCAGTTCTGCACCTCGCAATTGTCGCGGTTTCGTTTTTTCGCCTCGGGGGTGGCCGGTTCGGTCGGCTTCCTAGTCGGTCCCACGGGTCAACGGGTCTGCGTGCCACTGCGGATCCAACCCCGGGGGATTGTCGAACCATTCGCCTGGATGTTCCAACATTACCGCTAAGACGGAGCGGATCGGCGTAGTCAACCGTTTGTATATTCCCAGTTTGCGATCCCTCCCTTTCCCCGGTTCGTTTTCGTTGGGAGGCGGCGACTTCAAAGGAGGTCGTTGACGGCAATGAACACAGTGCGTCCGGTTCCAATTTCGGCGCTAGTGGCCGATCAAGCGATCTTCACATCATTGCGGCGGGGCGGCATGTCCGGTTATCACCTGGTGTCGCGTTCACCGGGCTTGACCGAAGGGGAAGCCCGTGAAATCGCCACCACTGCGCCCTCGCACGATAGTCTCATTGTGGACGCCAACAACACGGTCTCGGTCAATTTCCAATTCCTGGCCAGTCAACGCTACGCGCTGTCACGCACCTGTCAAGGCCATCCGGAGTACTCCGGACGCGGGGGTCGCCAACTCTATACCCACTTCCTGATTTTTTCTCCCGACGTGTTAAGATACGTTCACTTTCAACCGTTTCATCTTTATCGCGACGCCTTGACCCGAGGGTTGCTGCACTACCGACCTCATCCTTCGCAACAATTACCCCGGATTCAATTTTCGAGTCTGTACCCGCTGCCCACCGCCACCTTTTGGGAAGAACGGGCTCGTGCCCTGGGGTTGGGCGACCTGCATCGCCTGGCCCGCGAGATCCGCGCGGTGCGGCGTCCGCTGGTGGTCCCGTTTGGCGGCAATCGCTCTGACTTGGTCGAGTGTCTTTTGGGAATGCTCGACGGCCCTTTGGTGGGAGCGCTGAGTTTCTCAACCAGCCTCAAACCATCCAACGTGCGGCCTTATCGCCTGTGCGTGGTGGGGGAGTCTTGACCGCCGCCACCCGTTGACCTCGCCTCGACCGATCACCCGAGTGCGAGTCCAGCTCAGCACTGAGGCTCCTGACCGGATAAAAGCGCTTCCAATCGACATTCGATTCGGCGTTTGTTCACATCGATTACTTCGAGAATACGATGAATTTGGTCCATCGGTTGGCCGCACTCAAGCGCCCAGAGGATGACGTCGAGGTTCTCATACCCCTGCTTGATCATCTCGAAGACTGGTGCGAACAGGGGTTCGTCGCGCAGTTCGCGGTTGAGCAGACCGAAATCGTTGGGATCCAGTTCGATCCAGAAGTAACGGCCTTCCAAATGTTCCAGCCAGCGCCAGCGGAGGAACGTATTCCAATGGGTTCCAATCCAATCGCGGATGGCGGTGGGACCCAGGTCGCGGTTGGCTTTCTCGCTCACGATCCATTTGTGAGTCATCGCCTCGGCGACGCTGCGTTCGTAGATGCTTCGGCGCGTCACGATCGCGGTGGCCGCCTCTGGTGGTGGATCAACGGAGCCGGACCGCGATTCGCCGGACGCCTCGCCGACCGACTCGATCGTACTCAACGGCTTGGACATCGAACAACCCATCCCTCGTTCGACCTCGATGAGCGGTGGGGAGGGAACCCTGAGCCGATCATGTTTCACCAGCCGACACCCAGGCTGGCGAGACATGACGCGCCAAAGGGATCCCACCGAGACCGACCCGCGGACCAGCGTGAGTCGCGCTGCAAGCGTTTGTCGGTGCCCGGGCGGAAAGAAAACGCCGTCGATTCTGCCCCCGCGAAGGAAGACGATCCATCAAAACCGGTGTGGGAACCCCTTCGTGTTCCCTCCTCTTGCAACGATCCAACCAGGGAGAAACACCGTAGCGGTTGGCCCCGCTCACTCCTCCACGAGACGCCCTCATGCATCACCATAAGGACGCGACCCGCCTCAACCCATGCTGCGTGGTCAATCCGCTCCTTCATCGAAACATCAAAGGGCGAATCGCGTTCCCACAGAAACGGGAACGGCTCGCACTGCAACATGTTCCACAAATGCGACGAAACCGCATCTGCGACACCACACCGTCCCCGTTCTCCTAATCTAACTCATCGCGGGGTAGATTCACAAGGCCTCCCAGATCACAGAGTCCGCAGAGGAGCTTGGTCGAGGGATTCCAACCGAAAAGGCCAATCCTAAACCCCTTCTCCAACCGATCCCGAACCAGGTTTGATGGGCTGGGTTGACCGCCAAGCCACGCCCTCCGGTCTCCCCAGCCCCATTCGGAAGGTCGTCCGCCGAAAGACCAGCGAGGGGGGAACCCTTACGATCGGTCTTTCTCGGGGCCGCCCCCGCCACTATGATAACCCGGCGGGTACGTCGTGATCCTGAATGTCGCGCCGCTCCAGGTCAAGGGAGACGTCGTCATGTCCTACCGGACCTTCAAGCACCTGCTGGGCGAAACCAGCCTGGAGCGGAAGTGTCGGTTCATCTTCGGCGGCGGCATTCTAATTTTGGTGACCGTCAGTTTTTACCTCTACGGCCACAAAACCGAAACCCTCGTGATCGGCCAAAGCACCGAGGCCGCCCGGATGCTGGTGGACCCCCTGATGAGCCAACTTCACATCCGAGCCCATCAGGACCACGACCTCAACCGCCTGGCCGACGAGATCATTGGCGTCCATTCCATCGGCAACCAGCCTCCCAAGGTCTCCTACCGCTTTTTGCCCGCCCCCAACGTCGCCTCCAACGTCCCGATGGACGACTTCGAACGCGAGACCCTCGAACGATTCTTCCAGGCCGCCGAGGCCGATAAGGAATATGCCAAGGCCGGCGACCCCAACACCCGCCCCTACGTCTTCGCCAACGGCACCGAAAAGTTCCGGGTCGATCTCCACGGCAAACCCAACGCCTATCGCTATATCCAGGCGATTCAATACAAAACCGACTGCATGAGCTGCCACTCCTTCCGACCCAACGGCGACGGCACCTACACCACGGCCTCCGTCGGCGAACTCTTCGGGGCCATCGTCATCGAATTGCCGATGGATCGGGTCAAAAAAGCAATCCACCAAAACCGCGCCATCCTCATCTCCGCCGCCCTGGTCACCGCCATTTTGGCGATGGTCGGCTCCTACATCATCGTCCGTTACGTGATCGTCAAGCCGGTCCAGCATCTCCGCGACGTCTCTGACGCCATCGGCGCGGGCAACCTCTCGATCCGGGCCAACATTCACACCGGCGACGAATTCGAAGAACTCTCGCATGCCTTCAACCGCATGTTGCACAACCTGATGGCCTATCAACAGGAGTTACGCGACGTCAACGCCGACCTCGATCGGAAGGTGGACGAACTGGCCCAGGCTAACCTGGCGCTCTACGAGATGAACCGGCTCAAAAGTGACTTCCTGGCGACGATGAGCCACGAGCTCCGCACCCCGCTCAACTCGATCCTGGGATTCTCGGAGGTTTTGGCCGGCAGCGATCAGTTGTCCGAGAAGCATCGACGCTTCGCCAACAACATCATGACCTCCGGGCGGATGCTGCTGACGATGATCAACGACATCCTCGACCTGGCCAAGATCGAAAGCGGCAAGATGGAGGTCCGCATCGAGAATTGCTCGGCCCGCGACCTGTGCGAATCACTGGCCGCAGTGATGCGCGACGCCTTCGAGGCCAAAAACATCGACCTGAAATGCGTGATCGACGATCAGTTGCCCCTGATCCGCCAGGACCCCGGCAAGGTCAAACGCATCGTCTCCAACCTGCTGTCCAACGCTGTCAAGTTCACCCCCGAAGGAGGACGAGTCGAGTTGCGGGTCTTCGCCGAGGGACGCTTCCTCGTCATCCAGGTCGAGGATACCGGCATCGGCATCGCGCCCGAGGATCAAGAGGCGATTTTCGAGAAGTTCCGTCAACTTGCCCAGCCCCAACGCGATGACGCCGTGTTGACCCGCGAACATCAGGGGACCGGTCTGGGACTGTCGATCGTGCGCGAACTGTGCCGCCTGCTCGAAGGCGACATCAAACTCGTTAGCCAACCAGGACTCGGCAGCATCTTCACCGTCAGACTGCCCTTGAATCTCTCGCCCCGAGGGCATTTCGAGGTCAACCTCGGCGACGGCTCCGTGGATCTGTCCAAAGCCCGTTATGTTGATCCCCGCATCCCCACGCCAGTCTCCCACGCCCCAACACCCACCGCGTCTCCCGCAACCCACACCCCAGCGCGGACTCCCCACGCTGCCTTGGTCACCCGTAATCTCGTCTCCCCACCCCCCCTTCAAGAAACCAGCTAAATAGATGAAGCCAATCACACCCAACTCAAACGATTATGCCGATTCTCGCGATTAAGCGAATTCATCCATCAAAATCATGGCCTCTGCTTGTACTGAATCCATCGGTCGTGAGGATTAACTATAGTGGACGGAAGTCAATTGCTGTCCGCAAAATCAGTGCCCAAAACCACACGAGGCGGGGAATTTTTTGGCGAAAAAGGTGGGGAAACGCATCGAGTACCGTCTTCGCCGGTTTTGCGATGTACAATTCGGGTGAAGTGAATAAGGGTCGCGCCTGACGCGGCACTTCCTCCGATTCGTCATGGAGTAAGGCTGTCCTAGGACATGAATCGGCGGCTGGCGGTCGGGGAGGGTGTCCTTCTCGGGACCGGGACGACGACAGGGGGGAGCCTCCTTATTCGCACGCGCGTTCAACCACATGGTATCGACTTGAGACCATCCTCGCGTTTTTCGACCCTATGACGACCGGACGACTCGTGGTGGGCGGATGCGCTCCCGAGATTCGACCGATCGGCTTGGCATCCATCTAATGTCACCACTTGATTCGACATCGCTTCGCTCAGGAGCCTGCACGATGAATCCCGCTTCGTCTTCAGTGTTCCCCCAGTTGGCGATCCGCCGGCCTGGCCGTCGCGGCCTCGCGTTGGCCTTGGTAGGTCTCGTTTTGCCCCTGGTTGGTCTGGGCTGCCGCAACAACGCCTGCATGACCTGCGGTGGCGGAGGCCTCTTTTCCCGACAACGCCCGATCTTCCTCGACGGCGGCAGCGTCATCCGCGGCGGGACGATCGGCGAGAGCCTCAGCGTACCAGGTTCGTCCGGCTCCTCGGTGATCTCCGAGCCGGCGCTCGATCCCTCGACCACTTCCTCGAGCAGCTACAGTTCGGCGACGCCTTCGACTAAGTCCACCCCAACGTTGCCTTCACGCGACGAGGAAATCGAACTCAAGCCGCTTGACGAGGACGAGACCCCGCCGATCCCCGACGAACTCCCGAGCTTCGACGACCTCAAGTCGCGCTCCGGCGGTGAACCGTCGTTGAATCCCAACCGGGTTAATGGAACTACCTCGCGATCCAGCTCCAACTCCAACTCCAACTCCAATCGGCGTCCCACCGAGTACCGCCAGCCGACCGCGTCGGCGACCGTTCCCAGCAGTTCGTTCCGCTTCGCCTCGCAACGCGACTGATCGCCGCTTGTCGCCCCGTTGGCTTCATCGCCAGGCTCGATCCCGCGTGAACCCCTCCGGAACTTGCCCCGGAGCGGTTCGCCACCAGATTCGAGCCTGTCGCCAAGAGTTGACGAATCCCAACGAAGGTCGGCGCGCGGCAATTCGACCGTTGGGTGATTTGACGGGATCGCGTCACGACGGGATCAGCCCAGGCATGACTCTTCAATGTCGATGGCAATGTCGAGGTTGGGGAGGCGATCGAGACCGTCACTCCGCGACGACCCACACGTGAGCGTCGCGCTAAGGAACGATCCGGTCCGATCAATCCGGTTGATCCATGCGGGAGGCAACAATGGGGCCGATTGAACAAGCGGTCGAATTGCTTCGGCAAGCGGTGGAAAATCTGATCACCGCGTTTCTGGGCGGTTTGTTAGGGGTACTGGTTTCCAAGCCCGTTCTGACCCGCTGGATGCGATGGCGTTGGGGGGGGTGGGAAGTGGAGGTGACCCAACAGGGCGAGTTGCTGACGCGGGAGCCGCTCACTCCCGAGGAGGCGCGGATGGTGGTCTCCCCTGGAGGTTCGCGGCGTCGTAAATCGGTTCACCTCAAGGGGGTGATCTCGGGAATCGGCCATCGGATTGGCGAGGATCCGGCCTCCGATCGGGCCCACGAGGTCGGGTTGACAGTGATCAACCATGCCAGTCGTCGGGTTCAAATCAACCTGGACCGCGATCCCGGCCCCCATCGTCGCGGTTCTCAGACCGAGACGATCGCCGCGACACGCAGGGCACCAGCGCCCGGCCCTCTCCCAACAGGGGACCAACCCCAACCGCCCGCCGAAAACGGAGTGGAAGCCGCTGGACCAAGCCGATAAGGTGAAGGGGAAAGCGGAGGCGAAGCGTCGCGCGGCCTGACGCAACGGCGCGTCTTGCAAGGAGACCACGTGGATCGGATCGAGTCGAGTGCGGAGAGGGCAGGGAGCGCGCCAACCATGTCGGAACGGTCGCGGTTTCTGGTGGGCATCGACCTGGGCACGACCAACTGCGCTCTGGCGTATGTGGACACCAAGGGCAAGGAGAGACCGTCGGCCGATTTGAAGGTGTTCGAGATTCCTCAATTGGTCGCGCCGGGGGAATCGGCCCCACGCTCGATGCTGCCGTCGTTTTTGTACTTGCCGGGGACGCTGGAACTGCCTCCCGAAGCAGCGCGTCTGCCCTGGACCCCGCCCGAGGGACCAATTCCCAGTCGAATCGTGGGCGAGTTCGCCCGGATTCAAGGAGCGCGGGTGCCGTCCCGCTTGGTTGGTTCGGCCAAGAGTTGGCTCTGCCACGCCGGAGTCGATCGAGAAGACCCCATCCTTCCTTGGGGCGCGCCGAGCGAGGTACCCAAGGTCTCGCCGGTCGAGGCGTCGGCTGAGTATCTCCGTCACCTGCGCGACGCCTGGAACGCTCGGTTCGCCCCCCACGCCCAGGACACCTCGGCCCGCCTGGAACACCAGGAGATCGTCTTGACCGTGCCGGCCTCGTTCGACGAGGCGGCCCGCGAATTGACCCTCAAAGCCGCCCGCGCTGCCGGTCTCGAACGGGTCGTCCTGCTGGAGGAACCCCAAGCCGCCTTCTACTGTTGGATCGTCTCCCACCAGGAAGGCTGGCAGCGTCAACTCCGCGCCGGGGAGGTGATTCTCGTGATTGATGTCGGCGGTGGCACCACCGACTTCAGTCTGATCACGGTGGTCGAGACGCCCGAAGGCCCCGGCTTCCGACGAGTTGCAGTGGGCGATCATTTGATGCTCGGTGGCGACAACATCGACCTCGCTTTGGCCCACCACGTTGAACAAGGTTGGGGCCATGTCCGCCTCGACGCCGATCAATGGTCGGCGCTTCGAGCCGCCTGCCGCACTGCCAAGGAGAAGCTGCTGGCCGACGACCCGCCGGAGTCGTGGCCGGTGACGATCGCCGGTCGCGGCTCCAAAGTCATCGGCGGTAGCCTCCAGGGGCGTCTGTGCCGCGAAGAGGTGGTTCGTCTCGTTGTGGACGGTTACTTCCCGCTTACCCCACGCGACGAGTTGCCCGAGCGCGGTGGACGCTCGGCCCTGGTCGAGTTCGGCCTGCCCTATGTGGCCGACCCCGCCCTCTCTCGCCACCTCGCCGCCTTCCTCAAGCGTCACGCCCACGACACCAAGCGCGACGAGGACCGCGACCGCGGCATGGTCCGGCCCGACGCCGTGTTGTTCAACGGTGGCGCGCTGACCCCCGCGATCCTCCGCGAACGCCTCGGCGAACTGCTGGCCTCCTGGTTCGATCAACCCTGTCGAGTTCTGACCAACGACTCGCTCGACCTGGCCGTGGCGCTGGGCGCGGCCTATCGTGGGGTGGTGCGTCGCGGCGGCGGCATCCGCATCGGCGGCGGCACAGCGCGGGGTATCTACCTGGGTTTGGCCTCGGGCGAAACCACTTCTCCAACCGGCTCCAATCCAGCGACCTGGATGTGCGTGGTGCCCCGCGACGCTCAGGAAGGGGACGAGATCGCCATCAAAGGGCGCGACTTCGAGTTGGTCGTGGGACGCCCCGTCGCCTTCCCCCTGGCCGGAAGCACGGTGAGGGCCGGCGACAAGCCAGGCGACCTCCTGCCCCACGACCCCGACACCCTCTCCCCCCTGCCCCCTCTGACCAGCCTTATGAAGGTCGGCCGCAAGGCCAAAGCCGAGACGGTGCGCGTCAGTCTGGGAGCCCGGGTCACCGAGATCGGCACCGTCGAACTGTGGTGCCGCTCCCGCGACGACGACCGCCGTTGGGATCTTCAAATCCAGATTCGTTCGGCTAACCGCGTGGTCAGTTCGGTGGATGGCGTCTCGCAGAGCGATCACGTGGTTTTGGAGAAGGCGGTGCTGGATCAAGCCGCGCGGGCGGTACGCGACGCCTTCGCCCCCCACTCCGACCCCGACGCCGCCTCCCGTTTGGTCAAACGTCTGGAGGAGATTTTCGAGTCCCCCCGCGATCAGTGGCCGATTTCGGCACTGAGATCGTTGTGGGACCCTCTGCGCGAGGTGATGGACCGCCGTGGCCTGACGCCCCGCCACGAGGGGCGTTGGTGCAACTTGGCGGGCTTCGCCCTGCGTCCGGGGACCGGCTTCCCGCTCGACGAGGCACGGGTCAAAGCGCTGTGGCCGCTGTTTCATCAAGGTCCGAAACACCCCAAGGATCAAACGGTTTGGAACGAGTGGTGGGTGATGTGGCGTCGGGTCGCCGCTGGTCTCAACCGCCGTCAGCAAGACGAATTTCATCGCAAAGTCGCCCCTCTGGTGTTGCCCGCCAAGCCGGGAGCCGCCGGAGCCCGCAAGTTGGGTCGGGCCAAGCCGGAGGGTCAGGAGGCAGTGGAACTGTGGCGCTGCCTCGCCTCGCTGGAACGATTGGCTCCTTCGCAGAAAGAAACCCTTGGAGAGGTGTTGATTCGGGATCTCGCTCGACCCAAGCCGGGGCCGGCCTCATTATGGGCCCTTGGACGCCTCGGAGCGCGGAACCTCGTGGCCGGACCGGCCAACGCGGTGGTTCCCCCCACCGTCGCCGCCCGCTGGTTGGCCCCGCTGTTGAACCGCGAACCGACCGACCCCCGCGATTGCCCTGCTTTGGCTCTGACAATCGCCTGGTTGATCCAGTTCACCGGCGATCGAGCCCGCGACCTGGAACCCGATCTCCGCGACCGCGGCCGCGCCGCTTTGGAACGCCTAGGTTGCGCTCCTGAGCTGATCGACGCGGTCCAGCGCCCACCTCACGACGACATTGATCGGACCCGCGCAGCCGCGGTTCTGGGCGACTCTCTTCCCATCGGCTTGCGGCTCACCCACGCCGCTGAGTT
>Ga0308412_1001940_pt1 | contig 11233 bp, 8 predicted proteins | sample HotsprottomLayer_FD_202357 | JGI IMG/M metagenome (GOLD analysis project Ga0308412, IMG submission 202357) | Hot spring phototrophic mat microbial communities from Octopus Spring, Yellowstone National Park, Wyoming, United States -... | ecosystem: Environmental > Aquatic > Thermal springs > Hot...
CCGGCGCCCGCCGCCCCGGCCGTGCCGCCACCGCTGGTCACCGACGACGAGGTCCGCTTCGGGGTGCTCGTGCCGGTCACCGGCGCCGCCCCCGTCCCCGACACTTTCGACCGGGGTGTGAACGCCTACGTCGACGTGGTGAACCGCCAGGGCGGCATCAACGGACGGCGGGTGCGGATCATCATCGAGGACACCCAGTCGCAGGCCGAGGTGGCCAAGGACCGGGCCAAGAAGCTGCTCGAACAGGACCGGGTGCTGGGCATCATCGCCCTGGACCGGCTCGAGAACCACGAGGCACTCATCCGCTACCTGGATCCCCGCAAGGTCCCCAACGTGCACCTCCAGACCCCGGCCGGGTTGGGTGCCGAGCGCACCTGGACGTTCAACATCACGATCGACCAGGGCGACCAGGGCCGCCTGGTGGCCGACTACTTCGTGCGCGGGCTGCGGGCCCGTCGGGTCGCGCTCATCACCGAGAACAGCCCGCTGCTGGAGCCCGGCCGCCGGCAGTTCCGCGACCGGATCCGGGCGCTGGGAGCCCGGGTGGTCTACGACCGGCGCGTCGAGGGTCAGCAGACCGAGTTCGCCACCGAAGCGCTCGCCCTCTCCCAGCGCCGACCCGACGTGGTGTGGCTCTACATGGCCCCCACCACCGCCGCCAGCCTCGCCAACCAGACCGAGGAGGCCGGGTTCCACCCCACCTGGTTCGCGAACTCGATCTCCTGGGGGTTCAACCTCACCTTCAGCGTCGCGCCGAAGGCCCTGCGGGGGGCGCGGGCGTTCAGCCCCTGGCTGCCCCTCGACGACCCCCGCACCGAGCGGTACCAACGGGCGTACCGGCGGCTCAACCCCGGGATGGAGCCCGACGACCTCGGCATCATCGGCTGGGGCATGGGGCAGATCCTCGTGGAGGCGGCCCGCCGGGCCGGGCGTGACCTCACCCGGGACGCGTTCCGGGAGGCGATGCAGAACCTCGAGTACCGGGCCGACGTGTGGGTGCCGATCCGGTTCGGGCCCGGCGTGCGCACCGGCACCCGGTCGGTGGCGGTGCTGCGCGAGCGGGACGGGCGGTGGGTGCTCGAGCGCGACTTCACCACGAGGTTCTGACGCGCACCATGGGCCACCGGGGCGCACACCGCCGCTCAGGGCATCCGGGGAGCGGCCGGTGACCGCCCGGCTGCTCACCGGCCTGGCCACCGGGGCGGCGTACTCGCTGGTGGCGGTGGGGGTGGTGCTCATCTTCCGTTGCACCCGCACCCTCTCGCTGGCCCACGGGGAGATCGGCGCGTTCGGGTTCTTCGTCGGGTTGCGCTGGGCGGCGGAGGGCATGCCAGGGCTCGGATGGCACCCACCCCGGTTCGCCACGCTCCTCATCGCCGTGGTGGTGGCCGCGGCGCTGTCCGGACTCGCCGAGCGGCTGGTGATGCGGCGGCTGGTGGGACGCGCCCCCCTCGACGCGCTCGTCGCCACCCTCGGGGTGGCGCTGTTCCTCGCGTTGGCCGAACGGGAGCTGTTCGGCACCGCCACCCAGTTCGCGCCCTCCCCGATCGGGGAGGGCCGCATCGTGATCGCCGGGGCGACCCTGTCGGCGGTACGGCTCACCGCGCTCGGCGCGGCGGCCGTGGTGGCGGTCGCCGCCGGCCTGTTCTTCACCCGGACCCGGTTCGGACTGGCGGTGCGGGCCACCACCGGGGACCCGACCGTGGCCCGCCTCATGGGGGTGCCGGTACGGCGGGTGTACGCGTTCGCGTGGATCGCCGCGGGGGCGCTCGCCGGGCTCGCCGCTGCATTGCTCGCCCCGGCCTTCGGGGGCCTCACCCCGTTCGCGATGACCCGCTTCGCGCTGCGGGCCTTGGCCGGCGCGGTGATCGGCGGTCTCGACTCGATCGGCGGCGCGATCGCCGGGAGCCTGCTCGTCGGCCTCGTCGAGTCGCTCGTCGGCGGCGGCACCGGGGTGGCGGGCAGCGCCGAGGCCGCGGTGCTCGTCCTCGTGGTGGGGATGCTGCTGCTGCGCCCGCAAGGCCTGTTCGGCACCGTGGGGGCCCGCTGAGATGGCGGCCCGAGCCGAAGGACCGAACCGGCGGCGGCCCGGGTACCGGGCGCGGCCGTCCCGGGTGGTCGGGGCCGCCGCCGCCGTGGCAGTCGTCGCCTGGTCATTGACGGGCCTGTCCGACCTGCGCCTGTCGATCCTGGTGAGCGTGGCGGTCACCGCGGTCGCCGCGCTGAGCCTCGACCTGCTCGTGGGTCGGGCCGGCGAGCTGTCCCTCGCGCACGGCTCCTTCCTCGGGATCGGGGCGTTCAGTGCCATCCACGTCGGCAGCCGTGGGGTGCACTGGCTGGTGGCGGTGCTGGTGGCGATGGCGGTCACCGGGGCCGTCGCCACCCTCGTCGGCCTGCCGTCGCTGCGGATCCGGGGTCTGCAGGTGGCGATCGCGACGTTGGCGTTCCAGGTGTTCGCCGAGGTGTTCCTCTTCACCCGCCCCGACCTCGTGGCCGCGACGCGCACGTTCGGGCGCCCGGCCGAGCTGCGCACCGACCGGGCGCTGTACCTGCTGGCCCTCGCCGCGGTGGCGCTCACCCTGGTGGTGCGGGCCCGGGTGGGTGCCACGAAGGCGGGACGGGTGTTCGTGGCGGTGCGGGACGTGCCCGACCGGGCCCCGGTGTTCGGGGTGGAGCCCGGTGCCGGCAAGCTCCTGGCCTACGCGTGCTCCGGCGCGCTCGTGGGGCTCGCCGGGGCGGTGCTGGCGATCAAGGCGGGCAACATCACCGCCAAGGACCCGTTCCTGCTGCTCGAGTCGCTCCAACTCGTGGCGATCGTGGTGGTGGGCGGCACCGGCTCGGCCGCGGGGATCGTCGCCGCGTCGGTGTTCGTGAAGGGCACCCCGCAGCTCGTCGGCTCCGTGCCCGGTACCGACCTGGCCCCGGAACGGGTGATCCCCATCGTCTCCGCCGCGCTGCTGGTGCTGGTGATCGTCGTCGCCCCTCGGGGTCTCGGCGGGGTGCTGCGGGCCGCCGGGGCCTGGATCGACCGGCGCGTCGGCAGGGCCGCAGGGGCCCACCGTGCCGATCAGCCCGTTCCCGGGGGGCACGGGGTGCCGGTCGCGCCCCCGAGCGGCACCCGAACGAGCGCCGACGGGCGCACGGTCGCCGCGGCTCGGACGCTGGTGGCGGTCCCCCGCCCCCTCTGGACCCGGATGCCGCAGCCGGCCGTGCTCGAGGCGGCCGGGGTCACCGTGCGCTACGGCGGGATCGAGGCGCTGTCGGCGGTGTCGCTCGAGGTGCGCCGGGGGGAGATCGTGGGGCTCATCGGCACCAACGGGGCGGGCAAGTCCACGTTCCTGAACGCGGTGTCGGGTTTCGCGCCGGCCACCGGCTCGATCCGCTACCTCGGCCGGGAGCTGCTCGGGCGCGCCCCGCAGGTGCGGGTGGCCCTCGGGGTGGGGCGCACCTTCCAGGACCTGGGGCTCGTCCGGGCCGAGCGGGTGCTCGACAACATGCTGCTCGCCCAGCACTGGCTGGCCGACTACCCCGCCGCGGCCGGGATCGTGGGGATCGGCGGCGTGGGTCGCACCGAGCGGGCCCTGCGGGAACGGGCCCGGCTCGCCCTGGAGCTGTTCGGCCTCGAGGGCCTCGCCGACCGTCGTCTCGGTGCCCTGCCCTACGGCACGATGCGGCTCGTGGAGATCGCCGCGGTGGTGGCCACCGGCCCAGGCCTGCTGCTCCTCGACGAGGCCACCGCCGGGCTCGGCACCGGAGAGGCGGCGCTGCTGGCCCGACGGCTCCGCGACCTGCGCGACACCTTGGGGATCAGCATGCTCGTCATCGAGCACCACGTGCCGTTCATCCGTGACACCTGCGACCACGTGTACTGCCTCGAGTCGGGTTCCCTCCTCGCGCAGGGCTCGCCCGACGAGGTGGCCGACGACCCCGCGGTGGTGGCCTCGTTCCTCGGCACCGGGGCCGGAGCCCTGCGATGACCCCGCCCGGTGCCGACCCGACACCCGGCGCGCCGGCCGCCGGCCCGGCGGCGAGGCCGGTCGCCCCGATGCTCGAGCTCGACGGGATCCGGGCCGGGTACGGCGCGCTGCCGGTGCTCCACGACGTGTCCCTGTGCGTGGCCCCCGGGGAGATCGTGGCCCTCATGGGCGCCAACGGCGCCGGGAAGTCGACGACGTTGCGCACCATCATGGGCCTGCTCGGCCGGCCACGGGGCCGGGTGCGCTACTGCGGTGACGACGTGACCGGCTGGCCCCCCGAAGCGCTGGTGGCCCGGGGCCTGAGCCTGGTGCCGGAAGGCCGGGGGATGCTGCGCGAGCTCACCGTGGTCGAGAACCTGCGGATCGGGGCCTACAGCCGCCGGGACCGGGCGGAGGAGGCCGAGACCATGGCCGAAGTGTTCGAGGTGTTCCCCATCCTCGCCGAGCGGGCCGACCAACCGGCCGGGCAGCTCTCCGGTGGCCAGCAGCAGATGCTGGCGATCGCCCGGGCGCTCATGAGCCGTCCCCGCCTCCTGCTCGTCGACGAGGTGTCGCTGGGGCTCTCGCCGGTGGTCACGGACACCGTCTTCGCGCTGCTGTCCCGGATCCGGGACGAACGCGGGGTGGCGATGCTGCTCGTGGAGCAGAACGTCGCCGCGCTCGACCTCGCCGATCGGGCCTACGTGCTCGAGCACGGACAGATCGTGGATCACGCCGCCGGCAGCGAGGTCCGCAGCATGCAGCAGCGCCTGCGAGCCGCGTACCTGGGGCGGACGGCGATCGGCGAGGCCGTCGGCCGCACAGGTGGTGGCATCGGAGGCGCGACCGGGGAGAGGAGGGCGTGATGCACGACCGCTGGTGGCGTTGGGGTCCGGCGGCCGCGGTGGTGTGCTTCGCCGCCGCCGCGGTGTCCGCCCTCGTGGGGTACCTGCGGCTCAGCCTCGAGCCGTCGGTGGCCCGGCAGATCCCCTACCTGGCCTCGGCCGGGATGGCCGTGATCGTGCTGAGCGCGGCCGGGACGGCGCTGCTCGTGGCGTCCCGGGCCGCGGCCCGCACCGCCGAACTCGGTGAGCTTGCCGAGGCGGTCGAGCACCTCGCCGCGGCGCTCGCCGCCACCGTCGAACGCCCGGCCCGGCGTTCGGCAGCCCCGAACCCGGCCGCCGCCGCGCCCGACGATCCCGACCCCGGGGAGCCCTCGGATCAGCGCAACTCGTAGGCGGCGAGGTCGGGGCGGGCCATCACCTCCCGGAACCGGGCGAACGGCCACGGCCAGGTGGCGGGGATCCCCCGGTCGTCGAGGTACCAGCTGCGGCAGCCGGTCACCCAGATCGTCTTCGCCGAGGCGGCGACCCGCTCCGCTTCGAACCGTTCGGTGGCCTCCGCCGTCGCACAGATCTCGGTGGCGGCGCCGTCCCGCAGGCACTCGAGCAGCTGCAGGATGTAGGCGAGCTGCAGTTCGGCGACCTCGATGAGCGAGAAATTGCCGACCGGGCCGTTCGGGCCGTTCAGCATGAACAGGTTCGGGAACCCGGGGATCGAGATCGACAGGTAGGCGACCGGGCGGGGATCCCACGCTTCGGTGAGCGTGCGGCCGCCACGACCGACGATCTCCATCGGTCGCATGAACCAGTCGGCGTGGAATCCGGTGGCGAGCACGAGCACGTCGAGGTGGTGGAGCCGACCGTCGGCGGTGCGGACCCCTTCCGGCTCCACCCGCACGATCCGTTCGGTGACCAGCTCGGCGTTGGGCGCCTGGATCGCCTCGTAGAAGTCGGGCGACATGATGAGCCGTTTGCAGGCCGCCCGGTAGTCGGGCCGGAGCCGCTCCCGCAACACCGGGTCGCGCACCGACTGCTCCAGGTTGGTCCGGCAGGCCTCTTCGATCATCGCCGCCTCCGGCGAGGAGGCGTCGACCACCGCGTTGGCGAACAGCGCGAACAGCTCCGAGAGCCGGGCGTGGTTCTCCACCAGCGCGGCGGGGTCCTGCCGGAACCGGTGCCGCTCCTCGTCGGTGTAGGGAGGGTTCTCGGCCGGCAACACCCACTGGGCGGTGCGCTGGAACAACGAGAGGTGACCGACCCGACCGACGATCGCGGAGACGATCTGCACCGCGGTCGACCCGGTGCCGATGATCCCGACCCGGGCCCCCTCCAGGGACACCGAGTGGTCCCAGCGGGCGCTGTGGAACCTCGCGCCTTCGAACCGATCGAGCCCGTCGATGTCGGGGTACCGGGGGTGGTGCAGCACCCCGGTGGCGGCGATGACGACCTCGGCGGTGTCGACGGTGCCGGCCGTGGTGTGCAGGTGCCAGCGACCGTCCCGCCATTCGAGCCGGTCGACCTCCTCGCCGAAACGGATCGCGTCGGTGACGCCGTGCTCGGCCGCGACCCGTTCGAAGTACGCCTGGATCTCGGGACCGGAGGCGAACCGGTGGGTCCAGTCGGGGTTCAGCGCGAAGGAATAGGAGTACAGGTGCGACGGGACGTCGCAGGACAGGCCCGGGTAGGTGTTGTCCCGCCAGGTGCCGCCGGGCCGGTCGGCCTTCTCATACACGACGACGTCGTCGAACCCGGCCTCCCGCAGCTTGATCACCGACGCGATGCCGGCCATCCCGGCGCCCACCACGATCACGCGCACCGGCCGTCTCGACCGCGGGGCACCCGGCGCGCCGGCGGCGGTCGGGGCGCTCCGAGCGCCTCGGGGGACGGCATCGGTGACGGCCACGTGCGCAGTCAACCGGGAGCAGCCGTAAGGCGTCAACCGACGCCTGGGTGACCTGCGTCACCGCTTCTGCCGATCTGTCGCCACCGGTCACGGACGCTCGGCCCCGTACCCGGGAGCGGCGACGCCGCCGGACCGCACCCCCGGATCGGCGGCACACCGCGATCGCGCCCTGCGGGTGCCGGGTACCCTGCCCCGTGCCCATGACCTCGTTGCTGGCCGCGCTGGGGATCGTGTTCCTCGCCGAACTGGGGGACAAGACCCAGCTCGTGGCCCTCGGGTTCGGCGCCCGACATCCGTTGCCGCCCGTCATGTTCGGCCTCGTCCTCGGGTACGCGGCCACCAACACGCTCTCGGTCGCCGCCGGGGGCCTGATCGGCACGGTCGTGCCCCGCGATGCGGTGAGCATCGGGGGCGGGCTGGCGTTCATGGGGTTCGCGCTCTGGACCCTGCGCGCCGGCCCGGACGACCCGGACCCCGAGGTTCCGGCGTCGTCGCGACGGATCGTGTGGTCGGTGGCGGGCGCGATCGTCGTGGCCGAGATGGGCGACAAGACGATGCTCGCCACCGCCACCCTCGCGGCCCGGTCGAACCCGGTCGCGGTGTGGATCGGCGCCACGACCGGGATCGTGCTGGCAGCCGGGGTGGGGGTGCTGGTGGGGCGGGTCCTCGGGGCGCGGCTGCCGGAGCGGGTGGTGCGGCTCGGCTCGGCGGCGTTGTTCGGGGTGTTCGGGCTGGCCCTCATCCTCTCCGCCGTGCCCTGAGCGCCCCGGGTCGTCCGGTCCGCCCGGAACGGACCAGCCGGGTCCCGCCCCCTATCGTGGGGGTCCCGGAGGTGAACAGATGGAGATGCTCCACCAGCCCGAGCCGCACGACCCGGCCGACGTCCGCCCCACCCTGCGGGCCAAGCCGGGGGTGGTCGGGTCACCGGCCGCCGAGGCGGTGGCCTCCGACCCCGAGATCGCCGCGATGGGCACCGACGACCTGCTCGCCGGGATCGAGCGGCTCCGGCGGGAGCGTGGCGCGCTGATCCTGGCGCACAACTACCAGATCCCCGAGATCCAGGACCTCGCCGACCACGTGGGCGATTCGCTGGAGCTGTCCCAGCGGGCGGCCGAGGCGGAGGTCGAGCGCATCGTGTTCTGCGGGGTGCGGTTCATGGCCGAGACCGCCGCGATCCTGGCCCCCGAGGCGAAGGTCCTGCTGCCCGACCCGCTGGCCGGTTGCTCGCTGGCCGCGTCGGTCACCCCGGAGGAGGTGCGGGCCTGGCGGGCCGAGCACCCCGACGCGGTGGTGGTCGCCTACATCAACACCGACGCCGCGGTGAAAGCCGAGGTCGACTACTGCTGCACCTCGGCGAACGCCCTGGAGATCGTCCGGTCGATCCCCGAAGACCGGGAGATCCTCTTCCTGCCCGACATGTTCCTCGGCCTCTACATCGAGCGGCAGCTGGGGCGACGCATCCACCTGTGGCTGGGTGAGTGCCACGTGCACGCCGGGTTCCGCCCCGAGGACGTGGCCGCCCGGCTCGCCGAGACCCCCGACGCGGATCTGCTCCTGCACCCCGAATGCGGCTGTGTGAGCGCCTGCATGTACGCGCTCGCCCAGGGTGACCTGCCCGCCGACCGCACGTTCGTGCTCGGCACCGGCGGGATGGTGCGCCATGTCCGCCAGGCTCCCCCGACCCGGGTCCACATCGTGGGCACCGAGGTGGGGATGCTGCACCGGCTGCACAAGGAGGCTCCCGGGCACGAGTTCCGGGCGCTCAAGGACGACGCGGTCTGCGAGTACATGAAGACGATCACGCTGCCCAAGCTGTACCTGGCGTTGCGCGACGACGTGTACGAGGTGACCGTCCCGGCCGAGATCGCCCAGCGGGCCCGCACCGCGATCGACCGGATGCTGGCCGTCACCGCCCCCCGGGCCTGAGGCATCAGCGAGCCCGACACCACCGGCGGGCAACGTCGGCCGACGGCCCCTCGACGTTCAGGCCGGTTCCAGCTCCATCACCGCGTGTGCCGGGGCGGGCAGGCGTACCCGGAGGCGCAGCGGCGCGGCGCCACCGGCCCGGTCGACGTCGAGATCGACCGCCAACGCCACCGGCGCGACCCGCCCGGGTTCCTCCCAGGTGTTGGCGGCTTTCGGGTCGCCGGTGAGGACCCGGGCCTCCACCACCCGCCATCCCCGCGCCGCGGCGCCGACCACGTCACCGGTCGCGTCCACGGTCACCTCGGCGGGTCGGTGCGGGTCGCGCAGCACGAGGCTCACCAGCAACCGGCGTCCGTCGGGGCCGACGGTGGCCGCCGCGTCGAGCACGGGTACGTCCCCCCGCCGGGTCGGCAGCTCGGGGGCCTGCACCACCGGCCGCAGCGCCACCGTCCCGCCCGCAGCCCGCAGCATCCGCCACGGCCAGGCGATCGTCTGGACGAGACAGCCGTCGGGTCGGGTGAGCACCGGGGCGATCACGTTCACGAGCTGCGCCAGACAGGCGATGCGCACCAGGTCGGCGTGGCGCACGAACGCGTGCAGGTACTGGGCGCACACGAGAGCGTCCTCGAGGTTGTAGCGCTCCTCGAGCAGCGCCGGGGCCTCCTGCCAGCCCCCATCCATGAGCTGCTCCCGGTACCACACGTTCCACTCGTCGAACGCCACGTACACCCGGTGCCGGCTGCGACGACGGGCCTGCACGTAGGACACCAGGCCCCGGTAGGCGTCGAGGATCTCGTCGATCGCCACCCCTTCGGCGAGGAAGCTTCGGGTGTCGTCGTGGTGGTTGCCGCTGTAGCGGTGGGTGGCGACGTAGTCGACGTGGTCCCAGCAATGCTCGAGCACGGTGCGGTCCCATTCCAACCAGGTCGGCAGCAACCGGCTGCTGGAACCGCACACCACCGTCTCGATGCGGGGATCAAGCCCTTTCATCAGGGCGGCGGCGGCGAGGGCACGCTCGGCGTAGGTCGCGGCGGGCACGTGCCCGGCCTGCCAGGGACCGTCCATCTCGTTGCCCAGGCACCACACGCGCACGTCCCAGGGTTCGCGCCGGCCGTTGGCGACCCGCTCGTCGGCCACCGCGGTGCCCGGCGGCAGGTTCGTGTACTCCAAGAGGTCGGCGGCGTCCCGAGGGGTGCCGGTCCCGAGGTTCACCGCCAGCATGGGGGCCGTCCCCAGCCGCTCGCACAGGGTCATGAACTCGTGGAGCCCGAACCGGTTGGTCTCCACCGAACGCCAGGCGAAGTCGGGCCGGCGGGGCCGGCGGTCCGGGGGGCCGATCCCGTCCCGCCAGCGGTAGGCGGACACGAAGTTCCCGCCCGGCCAGCGCACGAGCGCCGGACGCAGCGAGCCGAGCACCTCGAGCACGTCGGTGCGGTAGCCGTCGGGATCGGCCCGGGGGCCGCCGGGGTCGAAGACCCCGCCGTAGATCGCACGTCCCAGGTGTTCGAGGAACCCGCCGAACACCCGGTCGTCGACCGTCCCGACCGCGTGGTCGGTGTGCAGGATCACCCGGGCCGGAAGCGGTCGGTCCTCGGGGTCACGCGCGGCGGCGTCCCGGCCCGGTGCGGATGGGGTCATCGCGGCCTCCCGTGATCGGTGGTGCGGCGGTGCATCGGCGAGCGGTGTGCGGTCGCCGCCAGGTGGGCTTCCGGCGGTGATCAGTAGGCAGGCTCCGAAGGGGCCTTGAGCGGACGGACGGCCAACCCGATCCCGACCCCGGCGACGAACCCGCCCACGTGCGCCACCCAGGCGACCGACGAGCCGGGATCGGTGAAGAACTGCAGCACGAACCACAGACCGAGCACCACCGCGGCAGGGATCGGGATCACGGTGATCACGATGAACAGGGTGAGGGTCATGATCCGGGCGTGCGGCCACAGCACCAGGTACATGCCCATGATCCCCGCGATCGCCCCCGACGCCCCGACCACCGGCGTCACCGACGAGGGGTCGGCCAGCACGTGCGCCGCGGCGGCGAACACGCCGGTCACCAGGTAGACGAGGATGAACCCGACCTTGGTGGCGTAGTCCTCCACGTTGTTGCCGAACAACCAGAGAAACCACATGTTGCCGAGGAGGTGCGCCCAGGAGCCGTGGAGGAACATCGACACCAGCACGGCCAGCCACACGTTCTTGTCGGGGAACACGGGCCGGGCGTCGAGGAGGGCGGGGTCGAGCCCGCAGCGCCCGGTCCGGATCTCGACCGGGTTCAGCGCCTCCCCTTGGCGCAGCTCGCAGGGGATGGCCGCCCAGCGGTACACGAACTCGAGCTCCTCGGTGCCGCCGCGAGGCTGGACGAAGGCGAACACGAACACGTTGGCGGCGATGAGCAGCAGCGTGATCAGCGGCACCCGGTGGGTCGGGTTCGCGTCGTGGAGGGGGAGCACCCCCGGATTCTGCCCGCCCCGGTGCCGTCGTACCCGACGCTGCGCTCCCCGCCGACCGGGGGCCGGCGCACCGGCCGCCCCCCGGGGCGACGACGGGTTCCCGCCGACCGGGGCACGGCCGGGACGCAACACGGCTCCTAGGGTGAGGGGATGCACCGA
>Ga0308412_1001944_pt1 | contig 11224 bp, 8 predicted proteins | sample HotsprottomLayer_FD_202357 | JGI IMG/M metagenome (GOLD analysis project Ga0308412, IMG submission 202357) | Hot spring phototrophic mat microbial communities from Octopus Spring, Yellowstone National Park, Wyoming, United States -... | ecosystem: Environmental > Aquatic > Thermal springs > Hot...
AGGGCGTTGTTGGGTCCGCTTGTGGTTGCGCCCGGAGCCCTTGCCCAAAATAGGTGACAGCGTAACCATGCATATCTATGACCCGTCCCAATGCCTGAAATCGCCCTAAATCCCCCCCCTTTCAACACGGGCGTGGGGACAATTACTGGGCGTACGCCGGTTCGTGGTCGTTCAACGGTTCACCCCCACGGGCGTGGGGACAATATGACGTGCTCCACGAGCGCTACCGGTTTGCACGGTTCACCCCCACGGGCGTGGGGACAATGTCTATTTTCAATCCGTTCGTCGGGGTATTGGCGGTTCACCCCCACGGGCGTGGGGACAATCTGGGGCTGGCGACGAAGGACGGTTCTTCCGTCGGTTCACCCCCACGGGCGTGGGGACAATCAAGACAAGTTGAACGAGCTGGAGGACGGCGTCGGTTCACCCCCACGGGCGTGGGGACAATACGGGCGCGCGTTCCAAGCCGTATTTACAGCGCGGTTCACCCCCACGGGCGTGGGGACAATCGTGCGACGCTTAGCCTATCACTAGTCCGTAACGGTTCACCCCCACGGGCGTGGGGACAATCTATGTGTGTTACTACCTCGATAACTGGACGGCGGTTCACCCCCACGGGCGTGGGGACAATGTCTGGCGTTGCCCTGGAAATCATCGTGTTGGCGGTTCACCCCCACGGGCGTGGGGACAATCCGTCAATGCCGCGCGCTACAATCGCGTCGGTCGGTTCACCCCCACGGGCGTGGGGACAATCCGTCCGGTGATGATATGTCGTGGGACGGCTCCGGTTCACCCCCACGGGCGTGGGGACAATTTTCAAACGCAACGCTATTTTTCCTCGCGTATCGGTTCACCCCCACGGGCGTGGGGACAATGCGAGAAATCCGCGCCCGTAGGTGGACACACGCGGTTCACCCCCACGGGCGTGGGGACAATCGCGTCTGCCGGCGACACGCTCGCCATCCTCCCGGTTCACCCCCACGGGCGTGGGGACAATACTCGCTGCCGAAAATGGTATTGAGCGCCAGAAACGGTTCACCCCCACGGGCGTGGGGACAATCTCACGAATGTAATAGCCCTGGTCACGCAGGGCGGTTCACCCCCACGGGCGTGGGGACAATATCGAACCGCCGGAGCGCGGCGACGAACCACGCGGTTCACCCCCACGGGCGTGGGGACAATCGCCTCTCGCGCCGCATCGCAGTAGTCAATCCCGGTTCACCCCCACGGGCGTGGGGACAATCCGATAGCGGCAACACGGCGAACACGCGCGGGCGGTTCACCCCCACGGGCGTGGGGACAATAGGAACTGCAAGCAAATCCTGGTGATCGAACGCGGTTCACCCCCACGGGCGTGGGGACAATAGGTGCTCCATCAGCGCGCCGACCGCAGAGACCGGTTCACCCCCACGGGCGTGGGGACAATAGTCGCCCGCCGCGCGCCAACCACCCGCCGGGCGGTTCACCCCCACGGGCGTGGGGACAATGCAATCCCTGGCGCACGTATGCCTGCGTGGTGGCGGTTCACCCCCACGGGCGTGGGGACAATATACCGCACGTGCTCCGTGCGGCGATTGCGGGCGGTTCACCCCCACGGGCGTGGGGACAATATTCGCGCCTATACCATAATCCGGAGTATCGGCGGTTCACCCCCACGGGCGTGGGGACAATATCCGACGTGTGATCGGATGCAACGGATACGGCGGTTCACCCCCACGGGCGTGGGGACAATGGCGCGACCGTCGTAGCAGGCGGCGCTCCTGACGGTTCACCCCCACGGGCGTGGGGACAATAATTTCGTGGAATTGCTCTTCGGGGAATAATTCGGTTCACCCCCACGGGCGTGGGGACAATACCGTATGTTTTGTACGTCCTAACCGTGAAAACGGTTCACCCCCACGGGCGTGGGGACAATCCCCCCCTCCGGTTGCTCCCGTTCGAGCGCTACGGTTCACCCCCACGGGCGTGGGGACAATCAGGGCTACGTCATGAGCAATCGCGCCGGTGGCGGTTCACCCCCACGGGCGTGGGGACAATACCTACCCCCCACACGTGACACTTCGAGGGTCCGGTTCACCCCCACGGGCGTGGGGACAATCAGCGACAGCCTACGGAATTCTTGACCCGCTACGGTTCACCCCCACGGGCGTGGGGACAATGCAATGATTACCGATTGCAATATCGTAGGGAACGGTTCACCCCCACGGGCGTGGGGACAATTTGCATCCGATCACAAGCAGGATCGGATACGACGGTTCACCCCCACGGGCGTGGGGACAATCACGCGCCGGTATCCGTACACGTCGCAGATTCCGGTTCACCCCCACGGGCGTGGGGACAATTGTACGTCGGATCGCCGAAGAGTGATAAGAGGCGGTTCACCCCCACGGGCGTGGGGACAATCAATCGTCAACGCCGGTGAGGATCGCAACCTGCGGTTCACCCCCACGGGCGTGGGGACAATATCACCGTAACAATCCCGTATCGCACTAACCACGGTTCACCCCCACGGGCGTGGGGACAATCGCGACCAGAGCGGCGCGTTCCGTTGGCTCGACGGTTCACCCCCACGGGCGTGGGGACAATTTAGTCGGGCGGTCTAACCGGGGGCGCACCTACGGTTCACCCCCACGGGCGTGGGGACAATCAGATCGTGGAAATACCGCTCATCACGTGCTGCGGTTCACCCCCACGGGCGTGGGGACAATTGTCAACGTGCTCTATTTCCGTCGCAGTGGTTCGGTTCACCCCCACGGGCGTGGGGACAATGCCGCGTGCGGGCGGAAGATGCGCTGCTCGAACGGTTCACCCCCACGGGCGTGGGGACAATGCGCGCGGTCTTCACGAGTTTCAGCGTCGGCGCGGTTCACCCCCACGGGCGTGGGGACAATTATACGCTGACGCAGACGAATGTATTGACGCTCGGTTCACCCCCACGGGCGTGGGGACAATTCAAGAAACGGGCTAATTCTAAACTCGGCATACGGTTCACCCCCACGGGCGTGGGGACAATGGGGTTTCTGGTTGCTCAGCGCTGTCACAACACGGTTCACCCCCACGGGCGTGGGGACAATGAACACGCGGAAAGCGCCGCTCGCGCGGGCGACGGTTCACCCCCACGGGCGTGGGGACAATTACACGCGATCCCGCGCCGCGACCGGGCGACGCGGTTCACCCCCACGGGCGTGGGGACAATGTACTCGTAGATTTCGGCTTCCACGTAATGCCCGGTTCACCCCCACGGGCGTGGGGACAATCGCGCGGGTTGTACGCCGAGTCGTCGGTTCTGCGGTTCACCCCCACGGGCGTGGGGACAATCAGATCGTGGAAGTAACGCTCATCCCTACTCGCGGTTCACCCCCACGGGCGTGGGGACAATGAGCGACTGCGGTTCGCCGTCCTCAGGGCGGACGGTTCACCCCCACGGGCGTGGGGACAATTATCTCCAGTCGATTGACGGGGAGATGTATAACGGTTCACCCCCACGGGCGTGGGGACAATATGGGGCGATGGTGGGGCAACTACGATTTTGCCGGTTCACCCCCACGGGCGTGGGGACAATTGGCACTATATGGGCGTCTGGCAGTTTAGCGGCGGTTCACCCCCACGGGCGTGGGGACAATCGCTGCTCAACAGCGGCGAATGGTTGTCAATCCGGTTCACCCCCACGGGCGTGGGGACAATAATCGGTACGGTCGCCGTACCCGTCACATCGACGGTTCACCCCCACGGGCGTGGGGACAATTTGGTAGCGCTCTGCGGCGAGCAGCGCGCGGGCGGTTCACCCCCACGGGCGTGGGGACAATCAGCCAGACGCAGGATCCGCAAAATCATACATCGGTTCACCCCCACGGGCGTGGGGACAATCACCGACAACACCCGATTGTAGCACTTCGCGGCGGTTCACCCCCACGGGCGTGGGGACAATCGCATCCGGGGAAGTCTGGGAAGGTCACAAACCGGTTCACCCCCACGGGCGTGGGGACAATGTTGTCGGTTGCGGTTCCGCAACGTCGCCGCGCGGTTCACCCCCACGGGCGTGGGGACAATCGCTTCTCAGTACGTTCGCCCAGATCGCGGTTCGGTTCACCCCCACGGGCGTGGGGACAATCTTCTCCGGGTCGTCTTCGTACTCGCGCTCGGCGGTTCACCCCCACGGGCGTGGGGACAATAATTGTCCCGCCTCGTCTACCGTTATGTGCAACGGTTCACCCCCACGGGCGTGGGGACAATGGTGTGGACGGGTTTGTCGGCAACGACCCCGGCGGTTCACCCCCACGGGCGTGGGGACAATCGGTCGTACAAATAGCGCTGGAGAGGGGCGACCGGTTCACCCCCACGGGCGTGGGGACAATAAGCGCGATCCGACGACGCGCGCGGCGGGCGTCGGTTCACCCCCACGGGCGTGGGGACAATGCCGTTGCGCGCGATGCCGAACAGCGCGAACCCGGTTCACCCCCACGGGCGTGGGGACAATCTTCCTTTCTTTCGCTGCTTCGGCGCAATCGCCGGTTCACCCCCACGGGCGTGGGGACAATGTGCCGCATCACCCACGCCGGTACCGGCTCGTCGGTTCACCCCCACGGGCGTGGGGACAATGCTTCTTCGCCGGGCGCTGCTTCCAGTTGTAACGGTTCACCCCCACGGGCGTGGGGACAATGTCACAACAGTTGGGGGCTGTCACATCACATCCGGTTCACCCCCACGGGCGTGGGGACAATGCCGTTGCGCGCGATGCCGAGCAAAGCAAACCCGGTTCACCCCCACGGGCGTGGGGACAATGACGCGCGGGGCGTCGGTGATCCAGCGCCCGTCGGTTCACCCCCACGGGCGTGGGGACAATAAGGCGAAACGTTGATTGAAACGCTTGGCGCTCGGTTCACCCCCACGGGCGTGGGGACAATTCGTCTGCGGTTGATGTGACGCCGAGATACGTCGGTTCACCCCCACGGGCGTGGGGACAATTACGTCGAGTTCGACGCAGGCGACGTAATCGCCGGTTCACCCCCACGGGCGTGGGGACAATGGCGCGCCGGTTGCTACGCCGACATCCCGCGCCGGTTCACCCCCACGGGCGTGGGGACAATGATCCTCCTCTCGCGCGGTCACAACACAGCGTCGGTTCACCCCCACGGGCGTGGGGACAATAAGACGTATCGCATTGTGACGGTCTACGGCGACGGTTCACCCCCACGGGCGTGGGGACAATTAATACGCGATTTGCCTCTCCTGTTTCTGGTGCGGTTCACCCCCACGGGCGTGGGGACAATGGCGGAAGATTCGCTGCTCGAAACGCGGTTCGCGGTTCACCCCCACGGGCGTGGGGACAATGGAGACGCAAAATGCACGAATACCACTGGTTACGGTTCACCCCCACGGGCGTGGGGACAATAGAGCGCGCCGCTTGCGACGCTGGCGTACACGCGGTTCACCCCCACGGGCGTGGGGACAATTGCGGCGTAGTCGGCGTTGACAAACACATAGTCGGTTCACCCCCACGGGCGTGGGGACAATAGTTCCGACGCGATCTGCGCGAGGTAGCGGTACGGTTCACCCCCACGGGCGTGGGGACAATGCGCCCCAAGCGCGCTCGGCGTCCAGCGCGCGCGGTTCACCCCCACGGGCGTGGGGACAATATTAATCAGCACTCCGATGTTGCTCTCAACACCGGTTCACCCCCACGGGCGTGGGGACAATTCTGGAGTTATTGCCGGTTTGTACGCCGGAAACGGTTCACCCCCACGGGCGTGGGGACAATCACCGACGGGGAATAAATGAACACGTCGATGTCGGTTCACCCCCACGGGCGTGGGGACAATGTTGAAGAACCGCAGCAGCGGCTGAATGGTCTCGGTTCACCCCCACGGGCGTGGGGACAATTAGCGCGGGCGACGGCGTTAGGTCTGCTCGACCGGTTCACCCCCACGGGCGTGGGGACAATCCCCGCCTTCGTCAGCGAGTCGCCCGCGACTGCGGTTCACCCCCACGGGCGTGGGGACAATGCTGCTGCGGCGATAATGCAGCAAGGCTACAACGGTTCACCCCCACGGGCGTGGGGACAATACGGGTTCGGCGGGGCGTCTAGATGACGCCCGCGGTTCACCCCCACGGGCGTGGGGACAATTCGCTGCCAAAGATGGTGTTCAGCGCCAGAAACGGTTCACCCCCACGGGCGTGGGGACAATGCGGGGATTGCGGGGAAAATAAAACCCCCGCGCGGTTCACCCCCACGGGCGTGGGGACAATAAAATGAGTATCAACACCGAATGATCGACTACCGGTTCACCCCCACGGGCGTGGGGACAATTTGAGATAACCGCGCGCAAGCGTTACTATACGCGGTTCACCCCCACGGGCGTGGGGACAATTCTCAGAAACGTATCAAGGTCATTGCGCGTCACGGTTCACCCCCACGGGCGTGGGGACAATTTGACGATCTACTATCGCGGCACGACGGTATGCGGTTCACCCCCACGGGCGTGGGGACAATGACCGAGCGCCAACTCTTCAACGCTCACCGTACGGTTCACCCCCACGGGCGTGGGGACAATTAGCCCCAGCAGCCAGCGTTTGATGTGCAGCGCGGTTCACCCCCACGGGCGTGGGGACAATTACGCACCCGAGGAAGTCGCGCGACATCTCGACGGTTCACCCCCACGGGCGTGGGGACAATTGGTTATCGTTCAACGACCAGTGGGGGTACGTCGGTTCACCCCCACGGGCGTGGGGACAATGCGGCGTTGGTGCGGCGACAAACGGTCGGGTACGGTTCACCCCCACGGGCGTGGGGACAATTTCGTCAGCGAGTCGCCCGCCACCGCCTGGAACGGTTCACCCCCACGGGCGTGGGGACAATTTTTTGCGCGATCAAACAGACCCAACTATTGACGGTTCACCCCCACGGGCGTGGGGACAATAGGAGACCTGCGTTCTCCATCTCCCACCAGAACGGTTCACCCCCACGGGCGTGGGGACAATGGTCCGCTCAGTCCGCCCCACTCGCCCTCGCGCGGTTCACCCCCACGGGCGTGGGGACAATCCTTCGCGCAACTGCCGGACGCTATACCACACCGGTTCACCCCCACGGGCGTGGGGACAATCTCGTCGCCAGCGCCGCAGAAGGCGTCAACGCCGGTTCACCCCCACGGGCGTGGGGACAATGGCGGAGGGCGTCAACGCCTTCACCGCGTGGACGGTTCACCCCCACGGGCGTGGGGACAATGCCTTCTGCGCGCTGCACACCGCTGCGGCGCGCGGTTCACCCCCACGGGCGTGGGGACAATACGACCGTCAGCGTCAAGCGCGCTGATGGTCGCGGTTCACCCCCACGGGCGTGGGGACAATCTGGTAGCGCTCCGCCGCGAGCAGCGCGCGGGCGGTTCACCCCCACGGGCGTGGGGACAATGCGCTCGTGCGGCAGCAGTTCCGGCTCTGTGTCGGTTCACCCCCACGGGCGTGGGGACAATCGGCTGACCGGTGAGGCGTTGGATAGCCTCTGCGGTTCACCCCCACGGGCGTGGGGACAATTTGGTCGTCGGAATCAGACGCTGAAGGAACGTCGGTTCACCCCCACGGGCGTGGGGACAATCTGCCGGACGTGAAGCGCCGGACGGGGCGTACCGGTTCACCCCCACGGGCGTGGGGACAATGCAGCAGTAGCAGTGTCACAACACAGCATCTTCGGTTCACCCCCACGGGCGTGGGGACAATGCTGCGTGTATTCGTCAACACAACGAACTCGACGGTTCACCCCCACGGGCGTGGGGACAATGTGCAGCAGTTCGGTTTCCGGCTCAAGCCGCACGGTTCACCCCCACGGGCGTGGGGACAATTAGATATGCCGCGTGCGCCATCGCTGCGTATGCGGTTCACCCCCACGGGCGTGGGGACAATGAGATGAGGATACGACAGATCGGAACGCTGGTCGGTTCACCCCCACGGGCGTGGGGACAATTTATTGTACTCCAGCCCGTCGCCGGGGATGTACGGTTCACCCCCACGGGCGTGGGGACAATCGCAGTGAAGAACTCGTGTTCGAGATCGGTCGCGGTTCACCCCCACGGGCGTGGGGACAATTTTTTGCGCGATCAAACAGACCCAACTATCGACGGTTCACCCCCACGGGCGTGGGGACAATTGTCTGGAGCGTCATTACGTCGCCAACGCTGTCGGTTCACCCCCACGGGCGTGGGGACAATCGCCTCCGCCAGAGCCTCCAGCACCCGCGCGGCGGTTCACCCCCACGGGCGTGGGGACAATGTAATTGTGATGGACATACGCTCCTTTCTCCTCGGTTCACCCCCACGGGCGTGGGGACAATCGTACATAGACATCCGCGAACCAGGTTCCCGGCGGTTCACCCCCACGGGCGTGGGGACAATGCATTCAGGATCGTAGCCAGTAACTGTAAAATCGGTTCACCCCCACGGGCGTGGGGACAATCCCCCGTCAAAAGTACAGTATTTGATCCTATACGGTTCACCCCCACGGGCGTGGGGACAATGACCGACGGCGTATCTGTCTGGAGCGTCATTACGGTTCACCCCCACGGGCGTGGGGACAATCGCAACAGCGACCGCTACTACGATCTGTCCGACGGTTCACCCCCACGGGCGTGGGGACAATGCCGCCGTCCTCCAGAAACTCAGCGTCCAACTCGGTTCACCCCCACGGGCGTGGGGACAATGCTTTCAGCCAGCACCTCAAGCACCTTCGCGGCGGTTCACCCCCACGGGCGTGGGGACAATCGCGCCGATCGCGTCCAGTATCCGCTGTTGTCCGGTTCACCCCCACGGGCGTGGGGACAATTTCCGCCGACGCGCGTATCCCGTTCCACAACGCGGTTCACCCCCACGGGCGTGGGGACAATCGCAACAGCGACCGCTATTACGATCTGTCCAACGGTTCACCCCCACGGGCGTGGGGACAATACGACGAGGCGCTGGCGGTTGTGCCGGAAACGCGGTTCACCCCCACGGGCGTGGGGACAATACGGCGGCGCAGAAGAATGCGTTTTTTGACAACGGTTCACCCCCACGGGCGTGGGGACAATTTCCCGCCGTTTGGGTGCGACAGCCGCGCGGGCGGTTCACCCCCACGGGCGTGGGGACAATTAAATCTCTGCCGGTGTCGTCATATCATCCTCCGGTTCACCCCCACGGGCGTGGGGACAATCGCGCCGGTCGCACGCGAAACGCGAAAATCCGCGGTTCACCCCCACGGGCGTGGGGACAATCTCTTCTGCCAGCGCCTCCAGCACCCGCGCGGCGGTTCACCCCCACGGGCGTGGGGACAATCAGCCCCAGTTTGATCATCATTTCCGTCGCGTCGGTTCACCCCCACGGGCGTGGGGACAATCTGCTGGGATCGAACCGACAGAGGCGCTGCGGCGGTTCACCCCCACGGGCGTGGGGACAATAGCCTAGCACACAAGTTCCTATCTGTCAAGGGCGGTTCACCCCCACGGGCGTGGGGACAATGCCGCCGTCGTCGAGGAACTCAGCGTCGAGTTCGGTTCACCCCCACGGGCGTGGGGACAATACGATCTCGGCGCGCTGCGCGAGGGAGAACGTCGGTTCACCCCCACGGGCGTGGGGACAATATGCGCGATGACGATCTGCGCGCCGCAATGCGCCGGTTCACCCCCACGGGCGTGGGGACAATCCCGCTGCGGAGGAGGGAGCGTCGTTCGGCGACGGTTCACCCCCACGGGCGTGGGGACAATTTGCGCAAACGGCACGTCCTGATTCGCGCGCACGGTTCACCCCCACGGGCGTGGGGACAATAGTGTGGTCATGAAACAGTGGGGTAATGCATACGGTTCACCCCCACGGGCGTGGGGACAATCCGCGCACACCTGAACATATACCAGTCAGGGACGGTTCACCCCCACGGGCGTGGGGACAATCTCTGGTCGGTCGTGCACCAGCGGTCGGCGCACGGTTCACCCCCACGGGCGTGGGGACAATTAATCGCGTTCGGAGTGCATCGTTGTTCCCTCCGGTTCACCCCCACGGGCGTGGGGACAATGCGATCTAGTGCTGTCGGATAGCCTATTCGCACGGTTCACCCCCACGGGCGTGGGGACAATCTAGGACTGGTGTAGACGCAGATCACGCCACGCGGTTCACCCCCACGGGCGTGGGGACAATGTGTTGCACGGTGTGACCTGGATGCGACTCGTCGGTTCACCCCCACGGGCGTGGGGACAATCAGTGCACTGGTATGACGTGCCGCGCAATCAACGGTTCACCCCCACGGGCGTGGGGACAATGCTTGTACAAGCGCACGGTGAAAATCTCGCCACGGTTCACCCCCACGGGCGTGGGGACAATCTCAACTGGCGCAAGCGCGCTCAGGCAGGGTTCGGTTCACCCCCACGGGCGTGGGGACAATCTGCCAGCGCCTGCACGACGCGCACCTGTACGCGGTTCACCCCCACGGGCGTGGGGACAATAAATAGTCACGCTCAGAGGGCATACACTCATCCGGTTCACCCCCACGGGCGTGGGGACAATAACCGGGCGAGGTTGGGTGTCATCCAGTCCCCCGGTTCACCCCCACGGGCGTGGGGACAATCGTGTAGGTGGGGAAGGCGTACCTCATACCGTCGGTTCACCCCCACGGGCGTGGGGACAATAACAAAACCCCCGCGCGTATGCAGCGAGGGGACGGTTCACCCCCACGGGCGTGGGGACAATTCTCAATGTCGCAGTAGCGCCATACGTATTCACGGTTCACCCCCACGGGCGTGGGGACAATTGCCTGAGCGCGATCTAATCACCGGTGATAGCCGGTTCACCCCCACGGGCGTGGGGACAATGCCGCGTGTGGGCGGAAAATCCTTTGCTCGAACGGTTCACCCCCACGGGCGTGGGGACAATGGTCCGCTCCGCCCGCCCCACTCGTCCTCGCGCGGTTCACCCCCACGGGCGTGGGGACAATGCTCCAGAGCCGACGCTCGAAGACGTATTTGTCGGTTCACCCCCACGGGCGTGGGGACAATTAGACCGTGACGACACGGTACACCTTGCCATCCGGTTCACCCCCACGGGCGTGGGGACAATTCCGCCAGCCACTCCTCCGGCAGCGTGACGATCGGTTCACCCCCACGGGCGTGGGGACAATACTTGCGTCTCAGGCATTCTAATGCGATTCGCCTCCAAAAACAAGCCTCGAAGTCATGTTCCGCATCAGGACGGTATTCTTACCAGAAAGAGCCCCT
>Ga0308412_1001946_pt1 | contig 11221 bp, 11 predicted proteins | sample HotsprottomLayer_FD_202357 | JGI IMG/M metagenome (GOLD analysis project Ga0308412, IMG submission 202357) | Hot spring phototrophic mat microbial communities from Octopus Spring, Yellowstone National Park, Wyoming, United States -... | ecosystem: Environmental > Aquatic > Thermal springs > Hot...
GAAGCTGGAGTTGGCCAGGCCCAGGGCCCACCTCAGGGCGTCGTTGGGCACGAAGGCCACCACCTGGCTCAGGTTCCTGGGCAGGGGCCGCCCCGGGCCCAGGGTCCGGGCCAGGCGCTCCAGCCCCAGGGCCAGGAGGAGGCGGTACACCCGCCGCTCCCGCTCCGCGAGGGGGGCAGGGTCCCCTCGGCCTCGGCCCGGGCCAGGAGGTGATCCGCCAGCTCCAGGGGGTTCCCCATCCGCTCCGGCGGGGGAGGTTGGGCCTGGAGCTCCTCCCGGGTGGGAGGCAGGGAGTCCAGGAGGGCCTGGAGGGCTTTGGGTCCCCGGTCCCCGGGCTCCGCCTGGAGAGAGCCCCGGGGCTCCGAGGCCGCCCCGGGCTCGGGCGGGGACGTCTCCACCGCCTGGGGCTCCAGGGAGCGGTTCATCTGGGGTGTAGGAGCCCCAAGGAGGACCTGGTAGATGGGGGGCAGGTCCTCGCCCCGGGCGCGCTTCCTCCGGGCCCTGGCCTCCAGGAAGGCCCGGCCTTCCGCCGAAATCTCCGGTTTTTGATACTCCTTCCCTTCAAGCTCGCTTTGGGGCATAAACCCCTCCCTATTTGCGCGTTGGGGACGGCACTCCCCCGCGCCTCAACCTGAGGCCTCTGTACTCGGACAACCACGGGTGAGACTCCGAGTGACGCAAAACAAGAGGAGCTTCCCCAAGAGCCTCAGATGTGTTGAAGCATTACAAGCCCCCTGGCCGCTTTGAGCCGGGCCAGGGCCGGCTGCGGCCCCAGCCGGCCCCCGCCTGGGGCTCGGGGGAGCGGGTCGAACCGCTGTTCCCAGGCCTGGGCGTAGCGCCGGAGGGTGGCCGGGCTGACCCCCAAGGTCTGGCCGCCAGGGACTCGGGGTTGTGGCCCCAGGGTAGCAGGGCTGCAGGCGGTGAGCGCTCACCGCTCAGCTAATCCGTTGGGGCCTGGCAGAGATATGCCAGAAAAAAAGTTAGGGGGGTGGGCTCAGGCTACGCGCTCCGCATCCAGGACGCCGCTGGCAGGGTCTTGCCAGAATCCGACATGGCCGCGTGGCTACGAACGCGCCCGGGCAATCCGCGAGTCCCAGCCCGGGAAGGAGGCTGTCATCCTGCGGGGGAGGTAGACCCTCGGGCGGCACCCCCAGGATCGCAGCAACACCTGCCGCTGCAGCTCAATGGCTTGCTGCATCAGCCCCGGATCCTCCTCCCACAGCCCCAGCCGCTGCGCCTGCGCGCGCAGCGCGTCGGCCTCGGATAGCTGGCCCTGGGCGTAGTGCTCCAAAAAGCGCTGGCGGTAGCGCGCTCTGGCCCGCTGCCCCAGCGGGTGGGAGCGCAGGCCCTCTAACCCGCTGCCCATCGCGATGGGCCGGGCGTAGACCCGCCCGTAGGCGGGGTGCTCCCCGTAGGGCAGAGCCCGCTTCTCGCCGCCGGGGGCGGGGTGGCCCGGGTAGAGCCAGACCCGGGGCAGGACCCGCTCCACCCCGGGCAGGCTGTCCTTGAAGCCCGTGGGGTTCTCCACTTCCTCTTCGGCTAGAAAAAAGGTCCATTTCTCCATATCTCCTCTTTCGCGGCTTTCAGGCGCCGCGGGCCTTAGCGGGGGATGGGGGGGAGGTTTTGTGGCGGGTGGTCGGGGTCAAAGCCGTAGCGGGCTGTGAGCTCTTCCTTGGTGAAAGGCCCTTCCCAGTGGAAGAGGTTCTCCGCGTCGATGTTGGTGCAGCGCCACTCGCCGCTTTCGGGATCGATCAGCTTGATGGTGATGGGGCGCCGGTTATAGACCCGCCACCAGCGGCCATAGGCGTACTGGGTGCGGGGGTCCTGGCTCACCAGGCGCACGAAGAGGTCGTAGTGGTTGTCGGGCGGGGGGTCGTCGTGCCGGTTCTCCTCGAAGATCAGCCGGGTCATGCCCAGGTCGCCGTGGAAGAGGCCCGGGTGGCTGCCGGATTGGTAGGAGTCCTGGTAGAGCCGCAGGTTGCGGTACCACAAAAGCTGCACCCGGTTGCGCCACTGCAGGTTCATGTGGGGGGCCCGTACCCTCAGGCTCCAGGGGTCCTGGTCCCTGGGGGGGGTGTTCAGGTTGGCGCAGACCGCCGAGAGGTTCACCGGCGGGCGGGCGCCGAAGTAGTCCACCTCGGGCAGCCGGTCCAGGCGGTAGGCCGCGGTGGGGAAGACCTCTACCTTCTCGATGTGGGTGCGCCGCTGGTTTAGCCGGACCTGGGCCCGGGCCACGAAGCGGTACCACCGCCCCCGCAGCCGCACGTACTGCTCGGCCTCGATCCGCCCGTCCGGCAGGCTCATGATGTAGTGGATGTAGTCCGAGAGCGGGAGCATGTAGGTGATCCTGTCGGCCCCCACCTTGACCCAGCGCTCGCCCACCCCGCCCTCGCAGTAGCTGGGCCACCGCTGGCAGGTGTCCGGTAAGGTGGGGACCCCGATGGGGTAGCCCATCAGCACCATCCCCCCGGCGGCCAGGGTGGTGTAGACCTCGTGGCTCTCGGGCGGCCACCCCCACCACCCATCGGGCTCCAGCCGCATCTCCTTAGGCCGCCGCCACCAGACCAGCCTGCGCCCTTCTAAGGTGAAGCCGAACTCCCCCAAAGACCGGGCCAGGGCCACCGGGTCGGTGGTCCCGGGCTCGGGCTCGGTGCGGGTCTGCAGGTTGCAGCCCGCTCCCAGTATCAGCAGGGTCAGCAGGGCGAGCGTGATGCGCATGATCAAATTCTACCGCCCTGCTTTCTCATAATTACCTGGTCCACCATTCCCCGGGCGGGGGGTCCTCGTTGCCCGAGCCGCTGCCCGAACCGCTACCGCTACCCGAGCTGCCCTCCGAACCGCTACCGCTGCCCGAGCCGCCGCCCGCATGGGCCATGATATCTTCTACCGCGTTCCGCACCCACTCGAAGACCCCCGCGAAGAAGTCCGCCACCGCCTGTACGACATCCCGCACGAAATCGGTTATGGTCTGGACCACCTCACGCACGGTCTCCAGGAAACCCTGCAGAGCAGTTTCGGCACGGTGCCGGTCTTCTATTCTGAAGCCTTCGGCGGTCCAGGAGACCACCTGGCAGCCCTCGCCGGTGCACGAGCTGTAGTGCGGCAGACCACCGGAATCGCCCGTTCTAAAAAGATCCCGGCTTCTTAGCTCGTTGAAGTAGCGGTCGCTGAGGTAGTACCGGGCCTCCTGTTCGTCTCTGAAGTAGGCCAGGGGCTCGAGGGTCAGAGGGTCGCGCAGGATCAGCGCCCTCTCTGGAACCTCCCCTGGAGGAGAAGGAGGAGGGGTGCGGCTGGGCCTGTATGTAACCTCGCTCCTCCGCACCTCCTCCGCATCCACCTGGGGGTTGGGGTTGTCTACCCGCGGTATCCCCACCACGCCGCCGCCCTGGATCAGCTCGCCGATCACGGTGTACTGCCCCGGCCGCACCCGGTAGCGCAGGCTGCCCCACTGGGTGTGCTCGCCGCTGCCCCACTCGCCGTCCTGGGCCTGGGCGCTCAGAAGCGCCGCTGCAATGACCAACAAAAGCTTTTTTCTCACCGGTTCCTCCTGAAGATCACCCTGGGGTTGAGGTGCTGTAGCCCCCCGCCGCTTTCGTCGATGGCGCTGATGTCTAGACAGCCCGAGGCGGGGCGGTACTGCAGGTCGACGGTGTACACCCCCCGGGAGTGGACCTCCAGCGGAACGCCCCCGCCGGTGTACTGGTAGTAGGTGAGGCAGTTATGGATGCTGTTTCCTTCCACCACGGGTTCGGGGGAGATGGTGTAGGTGCCGGGGGGAATACTGAGCTGCGCGCTGGGGTTGCTGGTGTTCATGTTGATCCTCGGGTTCCCCGGCAGCCCACTGAGCTCTATCTGACCGTCAAACCGGGGGGATGCGTTCACGATGAGCGTGCCGGGGGCCAGCCTGTAGGTGACCGTGACGGTGGAAGGGGCGAAGCTGTAGAGCGGCCCTCGTGCGGTGGTTGGGTTTGGCTCCCATATCTCCCGGCCGCTGGCCCTGGTGACCTCCCGCGCGGTGATGCTCCAGCTGCCCTCGAGGCGGCGAAACTGGGTGGTGGTGCGGATGGTCTGGCTGAAGCCCCGCGCCATCACATCGACATCGCCGCCGCCCGGTGGGGGGGGCAGGATCACCACGGTGAGCGCACCGCCCGGAGGGCCGTCCACTCGGTCGTTGCAGGTACGGACCTGGCGCACCAGGACGCTGCCGCCCCCTATAGGGATACGGGCGGTGAAGGCCCGCCGGGCGCTGGTCTGGCCCACGGCCTGGAAGGCTAGAGCGCTCAGACGGGCCCCATCGCCGCGCCCGGCCCCGGTGTAGGTGTCGCTCACCTCTTCTGAGGTGGGGGTGGTGTAGACGAAAGGGCTTACGTCTTTGCGGAGCCTTCTTGCGTCTGGGCCGCAGCGGCGCTTCTAAGGCTGCTACAATCCCTGGTAGGGACGGGTAGTGTCGCATAACTCACCCCCGTCCCTTATCTTCTGGGTGTCAGGTCCTTTTCCGAATTGGCATGGAACAGGTGCACGTCCTGCCGGCTTCGGTTTTTCCGCCCCCGCAGAATAGGCCCATTCCCCTCGAGGCCCCCCTGTTGCAGAAGATCGAGCCCGAGGGCTTCTTCATAGAACGGCCCAGGGCCGAGGAAGACCCCACCTCCCCTATGCCCTGGTGCGCTACCAGGGCCGCTATCTGCTGATGCGGCGTACCCAGGGCGGCGCTGAGGCCCGGCTCCACAACCGCTACACCCTGGGGGTGGGGGGCCACATCAACCCCAAAGACGTGGGCGACAACCCGGTGCTGGACGGCCTGCAGCGGGAACTCCTGGCCGCGAGACGAGCCCCAGGTTGTAGAGGTGGATAAACTGGAGGGCCGTCTGACTGGCCTAGAAGAAATCTGGCCGCTGTATGAAGGGCTCGAGGGCTGGTCGAAGGTGGTGGCGGAGTGGTTGAGGAACCCCCCGGCATCCCACACGGGAAGGGTTTCCTGATCTGCTCACCCCACACCTTTGGGTTGCGGCGGCAATCGAACCCTTAGGTGCGAATCAGGCCGCTACCCGCAAAAGAGATCCCCGGAAAGGGGAATCTGCGGCGGTGTTGTTCGTTCGGTGCGTCCGCAGAAAGAGGTCGCTGGGTTTGGGCGTTTCAGCATCTTTGGGCAAGCCTGTTTTCGTCGAAGATAGCGCTGGCATCTTGCCCCTGTGTTTTAGCCGCATTATGCAACAGGGGCAAGAACGCCTACCGACAACCCGCGCAGATATTTGCCTTTGACCTGCCTGGTGAGTGGAGCCTCTGGGCGCGCCAGCTCGTAGGGCATCTTCCCACACCTGGCCTGGTGATCCTCCACCCCGTCCCTACATCATGCCAGATGCAGGCAGTGAAGCCCCCGGGGTCTCCATCATCGAAGGCCCACCGTGCTCCTGGGAGCCTTCTCGTTCACCTCCATTCTGAGCCGAAACCGCCCTTTTGTCCCATGATGCACCAAGCTACTCGGGCAAATTACCCCCCAAAAGGCCCTGGCAGAGTTCTGCCAGAAAAAAAGTTCGGGGGGGTAAGTTTGTATGGCCTGAGCAACGTGCTGGACGTTGCTGGCAGAGTTCTGCCACTATCCGACATCGACCCCCGCGCCGCCCTTCAAGCGCCTACCCTCGAGCTGCCCAGGGGGCCTCGAGCTGTCCGGGCGACCTCGAGCTACCCCCAACAGCCAGCGGGGCCTCGAGGTCAGACGGGCGCACCGCCCCGCGGGCCTCGAGCCGATCCACAACACCCCATCCCTCGAGTTCGCAGCCACAAGCGACGGGGGGAGGCGATGGTAGGAGACCTCGAGGGCACCGCAACCCGATCGCCGGTCTCGGAGCCAGAGGAGCTCCGCGTTAGCGGGGCTACCTGCCTGATTGTGCCTCTCCCAGAGAAATGGGGGACGGCACGGCCCACACCGCTGGGCGGGTAATCTGGGGGAGGAGCGCAGGGCCCGGCGGGCGTCCACCTCGCAGGCGAACCTGCGGAAAAGGAGCTTTCCCAGGGGGCGTTCAAGAGGACGGCCTTGAGGGCCATACCGGTGGAGACCTTCCCCGGGTCTGGGGCCCACGAGGCGGTCTACGGTCTCAACATGGCCCGTAAGACCTGACCCGCGCGGGCAGGCGGGGTAAAGGAGGGGTATGCACACCTATCTGACCGTGGTGATGGGTTCGTGGTGCTGCTCGGCAACAACCTCAAGGAGGCTATCGCCAACGCCTCGGTGCTGGTGGGAGGTCGCCAGCGCCTGGGTCTGAAGAAGGGAGCCCAGCGCATCCTGGTGGTAGGAGGGCCGCTGGGAGAAGTTGAGGTGGCCCAGGTCGGACGGGATATGACCGAGTCGGGCCGGGCCTGAAGCGGCTGTATGGCTACGGGCTCAAGGGCCACGTTTTGTGCTTCTTCCCAGAAAGGGAACGCAGGAGGGAATATGCGCGCGATTTTCGGTCTGAAGGTTCCGACAAAGCGGCTGATGGAGAGCATTGAGGAGGCCAGAGGGGTTGCGCGTGAAATCCGTATGCAGGACTTCCTGCCCCTGCCCTCAGAAAAGTACCAGGAATGGTCCTATGCCGAGCGCCGGAGCGCCCGGCTGCTGGCGGCTTACGTGCAGGGGGAACTGGACCTCAAGGAGATTCCCGAGGCCGTGGCCCTGCGCCTGGAGGAGCTGCGGGAAGAGCTGGAACTCGGCCCCTGGATTAAGCAGGTGCGGCGGGTCAAAGCCGCCCTCAAGCCAGGGCGGTTCGCGGTTGAACCCAAAGAGGCGGCGAAGCTCATTCTGCAAGGCAAGCCGGTTGCCACCTCCTGCAACGGGTACGGGTACCTGGAGGAGGTGAGCCGGGAGCTCGAGCGGCTCCTGCGGTATCAGGAGGTGCGGCAGAAGGTGAAGACCCTGCTCACCGCAAAACAGGGGGCCACCCTTACTCCTGAGCACACCCGGGTTATCATCGGCCGGTTGATGGACAGCAAGCCGGTCTGGGTGAAGGCCAGCCCAGCGGAACTGGAAGCGCTGCGGGCCCAGATGACCAGGGCCCTGCTCGCGGCGCGGCCCAATTACCTGCCCTCCAGTCTGCGCTATACAGGCGACTGGAACCGTCCCCACTGGCGCCTGTTCGAGGCCTTGCGGAATCTAAACTTCTGGGTCGACGGGCTGGAAGAAAAGGTCGTTGAGGGCGACCGCCGCGCCTGGATTCACCAGACCGCTTTGAAGGATCACGAGATCGAGATCCTACAGGCCCTGGGGGTGGACCAGGTGGACTGGACCGACCCGGTGGAAACCCTGGTGGCGCTGCGGGGCTTGCTCGAGAAGGGCGCGATCGCCGATGAGGAGAACTTCATGGGCCTCAGCCTGGCCGCGCAGGAGGCGGTAGGGGCCAGCGCCTGCACCGGAATCGCCCCGCGCCCCCGCATCGTTCAGGCCATTCGCGGCATGATCAGGCGGCTGGAGCGGAGGATGCAGAACTCCACCAGCTACAGGGAGGGGCCGCAGATGGCCGTCCGGCGCTTCCTGCGGGGGTTTGAACTCGCCAGTCAGGGCGAGGTTCGGCGCGACCACTACCTGGCCCTGCAAAAGGACCAGGAGGCGCTGATGCGGGCGGCCACCCAGGTGATGCCGATGGCCCTGGAGGCCCTGATCAATTACCCCGTGCTGGCCGATGAGATGGTGAGCCTGGCCTGGGATTTCTCGGTAAGGGCGGTAAAGGAGCAGCGCTCCTACAACCATCACCCCGCGGCCCTGGCGGTGCGTCTGATCAAAAAAGAAGGGCCGCTGCTGGTCGAGACCCGGCGGCAGGGTCTGGGGCTGGACAAGGAGGGGCTGGAGTGGCTGCAGAAGCTGCGGAAAACCCGGATCAGGCACCCGGACTGGGAGCCTGAGCGCTACGCCCGGGCTATCCACGCCCCTATGGACTGGATTCAGGCGGCCACGCCCCTGCTGGAAGGGGTGTACTGGCTGGATGCGGCCGTGGATGAGGAAGGGGAACAGGCCCCCCGGGACCTGCTTCCTGCTCCCAGTGAGGAGGACCACGAGCTCAAAATCGTGGTACGGCAGGCTTTGAAGGGCCTCGAGCGGGCACACGGGAGCATGGTGCGGGAGGTGGTTGAGCGGGTCTGCATGGACGGGTTGCCCGCGGCTGAGGTAGCGGAGGAACTGGGCCTCGAGGACGTTCAGCCTTACCTGCAAAAAGGCCTGGAGTTCCTGCGGAGCGACCCAATCCTGGCGGAAGTGGCCTGAAGCGGAAGGGGCGCTGGTAAAGCGCCAGCGCCCCATAGAGGAGCTTCGCTCTGACCGTGCGCGGCAGGCAGAAGAGAGGAGAATGTATGAACAAACCCTTCGATGTTTTGGTACCGGTGGAACGAGAAGGAAAGAAGGCGCTATGGAACAAAGTTGGGGTGGCTTTCGAGGGCACTAAGGGACTGACCCTGCGGCTGGACGCGGTTCCCGCGAGCAACAGGCTGGTGGTGATCGCGGAGGAGCTGGGCCAGGTCATCCAGAAGAAGGGCTATAGCGTGGTCTGCCCTGTCGAGTACGAGCGGAATGGGGAGAAGAGGACCCGCTGGGTCCGGCTGGGGGTGGCGGTGCCCAACAGGAAGGGGATGAGCGTGCTGCTCAACGCCCAGCCCCTGAACGGGAAGGTCTTCATCGACCTGAGGGATGACGAGTGAATATCTGTCTCGCAGCTAAGTTGATAATCTTGCAGTGCTTTGCCAGGTGGGCAGGCCACCCGTGGGGCTGGATTCCCACGGAGATCCTCGCGGGGATCCAGGCCCAGAACAATCAGGAGGCCGTCCAGGAGGTGGAGCGGCTGACCTACCAGCATACCGTGCCGGGGGCGATGGGGTACGGGCGGGTAGGGCCCGGTACCGATCCGCTCGACCCCGACAAGCTGCTTGTGAGAATCGGGAGGGGGCTCGAGGTGGGGTTTGAAGGGGACACCCTTTACATCAAGTACCAGAACAGCGAACGGGCCGGGGGTGGGGCCGCTACCTACCCTCCGGCAACGTCCAGCCCCGCGACTACGCCCGCGTAGCAGGTTGTGCTGCGGCAGTCCTGCACAGCCACCGGGCCTACCAGGCGGTGCCGGACGCGATCAAGGCGAGCGACGAGTTCCAGGAGTACGTCGCCCTCCGGTACAACGCCGGGCATCTGCTGGCCGGGCCAGCAGGACTGGAAACACAGTGACGCGAAGGGGCCCGGAAGGGCCCCATTTTCTTGCAAGGGGGATGGATGCGCCCCAGGGCTATGGCCTGAACCTGGACGCCGCTATGAAACCCGCGCTCGCGGCCAGCCCCTCGAGGATGAGGATGAGGAGGTGCGGCGGGTGGCCCGGCTCTATCTGGGAAGAGCTACCCAAAGCGTTTTGGGTAGCAGGCGGTAGGTCTGGCGGCGGCAAAAAAATGAATTATTGAAAACATCCTGTTTTTTTAGAAAATTAATTACTGAGAACAGCCTGTTTTTTGTAAAATGATTATACAGTGAACAGTGGGTTTTATAGCTCCCCCACGCCCCCAAGCCGGTATAATTGCGTCAGGTAAAGGAGCGCCGCGCTTTTCTGGAATCTTTCCATATGGAACAGTACCCTACCCTCATACCGCTCGAGCGGATCCAGCCCAACCCCGACCAGCCCCGCAAGGTACGGGGGAACCCCAGCCCCACGCTGATGGAGTCCATCCGACGCTTCGGCGTCCTGCAGCCGATCGTGGTACGACCCCTGGAGAACGGGCGGTACATGATCATCTCGGGCGAACGAAGGTACCGGGCCGCGCTGGCGTTGGGGATGAAAGCGATCCCCGCGGTGGTGCGGGAGATGGACGAGCACACCGCCTTTGAGGCGGCCATCGCGGAAAACGGGGTGCGGCAGGACCTGGACCGCTGGAGAACGTGGAAGTCCTGGTTAGCAGGCTGCGCCAGCGCGGCCTGGACGACGAGGGCGTCCTCGAGGTGATACGCCGGGCGCGAAGCCAGATGCGCAAAAACAGGTTCGGCCCCGAGGCGCAGCTTCTGATGGAGATCACTTCCACTTTGGGAGTCTCGCCCTCCACCGTGGTGGTGGCCTACCGGCACCTTTTCAGGCTACCTGAGTGGTTGAGAAAAAGCCTCAAGGGCTACCACATCCCACTGGAGGACCTCAACCAGGTGGCCGAGAACCCTGCCCTGATCGAACAGCTGAAGGCGCAAAAAGAAGCCTACGAGAAGAACCCCCCGCGCCTGCCGGGGCGGCTGGCCCGGCTGGGCCCGGAGGATCACCTGCGGATCTACCTCGAGCGGCTGCTCAAAGCGCAAAGAGGGGAGAAGAGAGGAAGAGGGCGGCCAAAGAAGGGAGAAGAGACGGGGTCCGTGCGGCGGCTGGAGCGGCTCCACCGGGCCTACCGGGCCCTGATCGATGAGGACGAGGTGCCAGCAGAGGCCGCTTTGCACTTCGAGCGCTTCCTGCAGGCCCTGGCTGAGCGGGCCAGACCAGAGGCGGCAGAGGTGATCCAGAGGATCCGGGAGACCAACGAGGAGGCCATCGCGGTGACTCCAGAATAGGGCCCGGCGCCCACCCCCACTGGGGCGACCGCCTCCGGGGAGGATTCCTCCGGACGACACAAGCGGCCTGCCCCGATAAGACGGGGGTGCCCTGGCGGGGTAATATCCGTGAAATAAGCATTTCACGGATGCACCAGGGCGTGTTCCCGGCCCACGAGCACCTTGCCCCTGTGTGAGCTTGCATTTCCATAACAGGGGCAAGATGGCAGCGGGCAAAGCGGTACAGCTGCAAAACACCGTTGTGCCCGACATTCCGCACTCGTCTCCCATGCCTATGGAAACCCCACCCAACCTACAGGTCTACGACCTGGGCCTGGTGGCCAGGCTCTTATCATATACAGCACGAACCCGAACAAACCCATACCCAATCTGATGCAAGTACCCGACCTGCGGGCACACAACACCACCTACGACTGGCGGATGTTGTTCAAGAGCGGACGCACCCACATCCCGGCGATCGCCCATCGTGAACCTTGCAGCCGCAAGCGGTGGCCCTGGAAAAGGCCCTGCAGCTACAGGAAGGGGGACTGCTGGAGGTCAGCTCAAGGGTAGCGCGCGGGGTGGCGCAGTCGTTGCTTGCTGATGGAGGTGGGGGCCGATCTGGCCGAGGCCCTGGGTGTGGACCGGCGACGCATCCCAGAGGGGGAGCTGAAGGATTGGGCAGCGCACCTGCTGCAGTGCCCGCCTGAGGATGTG
>Ga0308412_1001956_pt1 | contig 11183 bp, 7 predicted proteins | sample HotsprottomLayer_FD_202357 | JGI IMG/M metagenome (GOLD analysis project Ga0308412, IMG submission 202357) | Hot spring phototrophic mat microbial communities from Octopus Spring, Yellowstone National Park, Wyoming, United States -... | ecosystem: Environmental > Aquatic > Thermal springs > Hot...
ACAAATCCGGGAATTCGTGATCGAAGAAGTGGTCAAGCCGTTGCTGCCGAAAAGCCTGGTGAGCGGGAAGATAACGTATCATGTCAATCCGACTGGACGGTTTGTCACCGGCGGGCCGCATGGCGACACAGGTGTGACCGGCCGGAAGATCATCGTCGACACCTACGGCGGTTGGGCGCATCACGGCGGCGGCGCTTTCAGCGGCAAAGACCCCACCAAGGTCGATCGCAGCGCCGCCTACATGGCCCGGCATATCGCCAAGAATATCGTGGCCGCCGGTCTGGCCGATGCCTGCGAGGTGCAACTGGCTTACGCCATCGGCGTTTCCGACCCGGTCAGCATCCGCGTCGATACCGAGGGAACCGGCAAAATTTCCAACCAGCGGCTGTGCCAGATCATCCGCGAGTTGTTTCCTTTGACGCCCGGCGGGATGATCGAGTACCTCGATCTGCGGCGTCCCATCTATCGCCTGACGGCCGCCGGAGGCCACTTCGGCCGCAACGAACCGGAGTTCACCTGGGAAAAGACCCACCGGGTCAAGGAATTGCAGGAGGCTGCGGGCAAGTAGGACAACGGTCGTGCGGGAGATCAGCAGACCGCTGGCCCCGTCATGACGAAGCAGTCTAAGGAGTCATCGGTTGGCTGGGCGCTATGGGCCAACGGCAAACCCTCGGATAGCTTCACTGCTTCGCTTTCGGCCGGAGCAGTTGGCGCAGGCCGCCGCACCGGTGATGCTGGGATTGCTGGGACTGCTGGCCGCGGTGCTCGTGTGGCGGCGCCTGGCCGGTGCATTGTCGGAGCCATTGGCAACGCCTGGCATGTTCGCGGCCGGGGCAACGTTGACCGCACTTGCGGCCCTGTTGCGGCTGGCCTGGCATTCGGGCAATCGGCGCGGCGGCTACAGCACATTGCAGTCATCGGGTACAGCGCGATCAGCGAAAAGCGGCATGTTGTTCGACTGCGGCGTGTCGGGGCTGATGGCGGCTGTTGCAGCCTCGATCACCCTGCCGACAAACACCGCGGCCGGACTGCTGCTGTTGTGGGGACCGCCACTGCTGGGAGAGTCGGTCTGGTGGACCGCGGCGGTTGTCGGCTTACGACGGCAGCACGTCGGCCGCAGCCGACAGTTGGGCTGGCTGGGCGGCCAGGGTGTCGCCACGGCCGACTACACGGCATGTAGTGCCAGCACCGCGGCAGTTTCGCAACGAGCCGTTTCGGAGCAGACTGTCCAGCACATCATTCGCAGGCGATCGGCCGACGGCAAAGAAAAACTCACCGGCTGGCTGCGGCTGGATTTCGCCTCCGGGCAGCGGACGGCCGTCGCCCACGTGGCCTTCTGCCCGCCGCTGGACGGTCAGCCGGTACTGACCGTCCGCCAGCGCAGCGGCCCGGCCTGCCGCGTGAAGACCGCACAGGCGCTGCCGTATGGCGCGCGTATAGAGCTACGGCTGGCTGGCCACTCCGATCAACCCCAGCAGGTGGTGTTGGAGCTGGATGCCCATTGTTGATCGGCAGCCGGCGCTGGCGGCTAACCTCATGTGGACAACTGTACATTGGAGGCGAGCAAGCGATGAGCGACAATTATGAGCATTACGACAATCCGCTGCTGACACGCTACGCTTCGGCCCAGATGAGCCGCATCTGGGGGCCGCGGCGGAAGTTTTCCACCTGGCGCCGTTTGTGGGTTGCGCTGGCCGAGGCCGAGGCCGAGCTGGGCCTGCCGATTACCGCCGAGCAGATCGAGCAGATGCGCCAGCATGTGGAGGACATCGACTTCGCCGCCGCAGAACGTTACGAGCGACGTTTGCGGCACGACGTGATGGCTCACGTTCACGCCTTCGGCGACGTATGCCCCGCCGCCCGGCCAATCATCCATCTGGGTGCCACAAGCTGCTATGTGACCGACAACACCGACTTGCTGTTGATTCGCGAGTCGCTGGAGCTGGTGCGCAGCCGCCTGGCGGCAGTCATCGACAGCCTGGGGCGACTGGCCGCACAGTATCGCGACCTGCCATGCCTGGCCTTTACGCACTTCCAGCCGGCGCAGCCGACGACGGTGGGCAAGCGGGCATGTTTGTGGGCATACGATTTCGTACTCGATCTGGAAGAGATCGAGCATCGCCTGCACCGCCTGCTGGCGCTCGGCTCCAAGGGCGCCACCGGCACACAGGCCAGTTTTCTGGAGCTGTTCAAAGGCGACCACGACAAAGTACGCCGGCTGGAAGAATTGATCTGCCGCAAGATCGGCTTTCCGGCCGGCTATCCCGTCACCGGACAGACCTATCCCCGTAAGGTCGATTTCCAGGTGCTGGCAGCGCTGTCGGGCATCGCCCAGAGCGCACACAAGATGGCTACCGATCTGCGCTTGCTGGCACATCGCAAGGAGATCGAAGAGCCGTTTGAGCAGGAGCAGGTAGGCTCTTCGGCCATGCCCTACAAGCGCAATCCCATGCGCAGCGAACGGATTTGCTCCTTGGCGCGGTTTGTGATGAACCTGGAGGCCAACGCCGCACAAACCGCCGCCGTGCAGTGGCTGGAACGGACGCTGGACGACTCGGCCAACCGCCGGCTTTCGTTGCCGCAGGCATTCCTGGGGGTCGACGCCGTGCTGATGCTCTGCCAGAACGTGGTGGCCGGGCTGGTAGTCTATCCACAGGTGATCGCGGCCAACCTCAGCGCAGAACTGCCCATGATGGCCGCCGAGAACATACTGATGGCCGCTGTAGCTGCCGGCGGAGACCGCCAGACGCTCCACGAGCGAATCCGCCAGCACAGCCAGGCCGCCGCAGCGGTGGTCAAACAGCAGGGCGGACGCAACGATTTGCTGGAGCGAATTGCGGCCGATCCGGCCTTCGCCGGTGTGGATGTCGCCGCGGCGACCGATCCGCGGCTGTTCATCGGCCGCGCCCCGCAGCAAGTCGACGAGTTCCTGGCCGAAGTGGTCGAGCCGATCCGCGCCCGGTACGCCGACAGCCTGGCCACAGACGCCGAAATCAAGGTTTGATCGCACCGCCGGCGCTGCTGCTCAGCGGACTTGCGCCAATCGGTCGCCCGGGCGACGCGGCCGGCTTTCGCAGCAGTGCCGCGTTATTGGCAACTATGTGCGAATGGTGGAGGGCCACGCTCCGTCCTCTTTTTCAAAAGATTTGGAGGGCCACGCTCCGTCGTGGCCGCATACGTGTTGGAGGGCCACGCTCTGTCGTGGCCGCATACGTGCTGGAGGGCCACGCTCTGTCGTGGCCGCATACGTGCTGGAGGGCCACCCTCTGTCGTCCCCGTACACGTGTTGGAGGGCCACGCTCCGTCGTGGCCGTGCATCGAGGGCCAACGGACGCGACCGCAGCGCGCCTCTCCATGTGGTAGCGGCCTCCGCGGCCAATACCACGCCCAATACCACAATTCGGTTGCGTCCACCGGCTGCGTTAGGATTTGGACGCTCGCGACCGGCTGCGGCTGCGGCGCGATGGCGTGGAAGTAGTCCAGTCCTTGGTCAGCGTCTCGAAAACCTCCGGCGACTCATAGCGGATGATGTTTTTGCCTTCGGGGATCGGTCCGATCAGGCCGCGAAACACGGGCAGCCCGCGCAAACCGAGATCGGTGCTACAGTCGTCCACGCCGATCTGGATGTGGCGTTTTAGCAGGGCTTCCGGGTTGTCGTAATCGCGAATGCGGATCTGCCCATCTGCTCCTCGAGTTACTACGCGGAAGGTGTCTTTGCCCATAGTTGCGTCCTCGCAATAGCTTCTGTGAACAATGCGGCAGCCGACACTACCGAGCGGCCGATGTCGCTGGTCCGCCGCGCCGCTGGCAGCGGGTCAGAATCGGGTCGTGCTTAGCGCCGCGGGAGGCCTGGACCTTTCAGGTCTGCGTTCATTATGTCTGCTATCAGCGCCGCCTCTGTAACTCGGCTGGAATGACAAACTTGCCGAAACACATCTTCTCACAGCGCCTATCGGCGGCGAAGGGTTACCAGGCAAAGGCATTTGGCGGCGCTTGACACAGTGCCGAGATTCGCACCAATCGGCACAAAAGGCGCCCCAGCCACTGCCGGCGCCAAGCTACCACCCAACCGGTCCGTTGGTTCAGACCAGAGCGGTTGTGCAGATTCCCTGCCCGGCGCCAAGTAGCGGTTTTGCTTACGATGCAGAAAAGTACCGGCTGCACGACGGTATCGACCGCAGCGCCGTAAAGCTGCCGGACGAGAACAACCTACAGTCGGCCGAACAACCGCCTTGGGCGAACGTGTCGGCCCGGCCGCTGCCAAGCCCAATATCCCCAGCCCACTATCCCGAGCGCTGCGGTGGCCGCGAGCAGCCGATTTGGGTCTAGCCGATCTTGGCCTTCAGGGCGTTGAGCAACTGGATGCCGCGGCCGATTTCCTCTTTTTGCCGGGCCGGTTCCTGGGGGATTTCGCGTTCGATGGTCAACGGCCCGGTGTAGCCGATCTCGTCCAGCGTGCGGAGGAAGTTTTCCATCCCCACGTCGCCTTCGCCCAGGGGGACTTCGGTGCCCCACTCCTGTCCCGGCCGAGCTGCCCATTTGCCATCCTTGCAATGCACGCTGCGTACGAACTTGCCTACCTTGCGCAGCGCGGCCAGCGGTTCGCCGGAGCCATACAGAATCATGTTGGCCGGGTCGAAGTTCACAAACAGGTTGTCGCGCTGGACTTCGGCGATGAAATCCAGCAGCACGTCGGCCGTTTCCTGCCCGGTTTCCAGGTGCAGCCGCTGGTTATTGTTCTTCAGATAGTCACACACATCGCGGGTAACTTGCACCAGTTGGCTGCGCTGCGGGCCGGGATCGTGGGCGATAAAGCCAATGTGCAATCCCACGGCATCGACTCCCAACAGCCGGGCGAAGTCGGCAATCTCCTTCAGCTCCTGTACCCGTTCGGCGCGCGTCTCCGGCGGCACCAGTCCCACGGTGCGAACGCAGGTCGGAATATCGGCGTAACTTTCGCCCGGAAAACCCGCAAACACCACGGTGATCGTGATCCCCATTTCCTTCAGCCGGTTGAGGAATCGCTCGGCGTTCTCAGCGGTGCGCGACTGTTTGTGCGGCGTGTGCAAGTGGATGGTAGGCACGCCCAGCTCGTGGGCGACCTCCAGCTTCACACCCAGTCCGGCGTCGATGCTTGCGAACACACCCAGCGGCCATTTTTCCACGTCGCCCTCCTGCACACATAGTGCGTTAGACTAGTGCAAAAACGATCTGCTCTTTGGGAAAAAGACATTAACCGAGTAGCACGGGTACGTCCACACTGCTGCTTGGCAAACCGACTAGCACCGGCACGTGCACAATGTCGCCTGGGAAACGGCAGTAAGGTCAATCGTACCGGGCCAGATCGGGTTTGATGCCTTCGGGGGTCTCGTCGCTGTCGATATCGAACCACTCGTCTTTGAAGACGATGCGCTCGCCGCGGCCGGCAGCAATGTTGGTCGTCAGCGCCACTACGGCGTCGGCCAGGGCCACCTCCGGGCCGCAGCGCGGCTGGTTCTCGGGCGCAGGATTGCGGATGCACCACGCCCAGTGCTCGATCTGCTCGGTATATCCCCGTTTGGCCGGAGCCAGCCCCAACTGGCCGATTGCCGCCGCCTCCGGATCGCCGCCGTCGGCGCGGGCCAGGACTGGGGTGCGCTTCCCTTGGGCATCCGGACGGCTCAGCTCCACTCGCACCTTCTGCGTGGTGTTGGCGCCCAAAAACAGCATCGCGTCGCGTTCGGTTTCCAGCACCAGCGTTCCCTTGTCGCCGAAGACCGTCTCGCCGTAACCGCCGAAGCCGCTGCCGTTGATCGAAGAGTATTGCATGCCGATGGTCTTCTTGGCCGCATCCGGGTCGCTGGGATCATAGCCCTCGCCGGGAAACTCGAAGATGCAGAACACATGGTCTTCGATGTCGCGGTCCAGCGGAAACACCGGCCGGTTGGCGGCAGCAACTACAGCGATGGGATGAGGCTTCTTGACTTTGTCTTTGTGCATCGCTGCCACGAAGATGCTGGCCGCGTCGAGCTGGTGGCTGCCCAGCTCGGCCATCAGGCCACCGCCGGTACGGTTCCATAAGCGCCAGCGGATCAGCTCCTCGATCGCCGGACGGCGATAGACGTTCCCGGCAGCGTCGCGCAACTGGTAGTCCTGGTAACCGAATTGCTTGGCCAAATCCACGATGGCCTTGTCTTCGATCTGCGCCAGTTTCTGCTGGACGCGCTGCTCGGCGATCTGGCGGTTCCTGGTCAGGTCCTCGATGCGCCGTTTGTCCTTTTCCTTCTTCAGACGCTCGTCGATCTCGGCCAGGCTCTTGCGAAGCTGTTCCAGCTCGCGCAACAACCGGTCGGCCTGCGGGTCTTCGGGGCGCGCTTCCCGCGGCATCGGCTGCTGCCAGCTATCATTGCCCGGCAAGTTACCCCGATGCCACTGGGCACGGATATAGTGTACTTTGCCGATCAACCCCAGTTTGACCAGCTCCACGGCGTTGTTGTACAGGATGCTGTAGTGCCGCTGGTGACCGACGGCCAGATACAAGCCGGTTTTGCCGCCGTTCCAGGATTGGCGGGCGACGCGGGCCATTTCTTTGCACTCGGCCACGTTGTGAGCCATCAGCTTTTCGCACAGCACGTGAAGCCCGGCTTTCATAGCCTTGATCGATGCCACGGCGTGCAGGTGCAGCGGCAGGGCGATGATTACCGCCTCGACGCCATCTTGCTTGGCGTTGGCGATCAAAGCCTCGTATCCGCCGCTTTGGTGATCGTAAACTTTGACGTGCTTGCGGGCTTCTTCTTCGCTTTTCCAGCCGAAGACTTTCAGCAGGCCGGGCCGGGCCTCCACCCCCACCTCGCCGTGAAATGCGCGGTAGATGCTGTACGGGCGGATGTCGGCTATTGCGCGGACTTCGACGAACTTCGGGTTCATGGCGCCGATGAGCACGCAGCCTTCGTCGCCGGTGCCGATCACGCCCACCCGCACCGGCTCGGTCACCTCTCCGTAGCCGAAGTACAACTGCCCCAGCCCCTTGCCCGAGGCCACCTCTGCCTTTATGCCCCTCAGCAGCAGATCGCGCCGCACGTGCCGGCTACCGATGGCCGCACAGAAGTTCTCTTTGCCGATCGCCTTTTCCTCGGGAGTCAAGTACATTTTTCGTCTTCTCCGTTTTCGACGGCCGGCGGCCTGCGGCCGCTGGCCTGTCAGACTTTGCCAGTATGTCAAACGCTGCCGGGTGTAGCGGTCTGCCTGTTAGCATCCCGGTTATATGGGATTCCCATCATTCACCGATGTCAAGAAGACGTTCAAGTTCCGCAATGATTGCAAGTGCCGCCTGAGCCTTCGGTGATGGAATCTCGGTGACCTGCTGCACTTGCTGCCTCAATCGCTCCAGAGCCGAGTGGGCTTCGGCCTCCGTCGTGCTCTCCTGGAACGCCTTAAAAAACTGCCGCCAGTACTTGGTCTTGATGCCGCAAAGTTGCACCTCGTTGAGCTTCTGCATATAGGAGTCCATCATGCCGGTGCGCGCCAAACGGCCGAAGTTTCCACCGCCATCGGAAAGCGGTTTGTCGAGAATCTGATGGCCCTTCGATGGGTACGGGCCGACCCCAGTGGCAACCTGAATCCCAGTATCCTGCTTCGTCTCCCGAATCCTCTGCCAGTGGTAGTTGCGATACTCAGCCGCGTACTTCGCCGACTCGACGAATGGCTCAAACAGAATTGGAGCCCCGCTGATTACATTCCCCAGAACCCACGGTACCACGACGATCAAGTCCCGCTGTGCACACGCGGCGGAGGTCACCCGAAACCTGAGGCTTGGCTCGGCCTCCTTCGCCAGCAAGTACCACCCTTTGAGTTCGATCCCCAAGAGAATTTCATCCATGGATGTCTTGCGCAGGAGCACGTCGGGAAATGTTTGTGTTTGCCTGACGAAGCTGTAGAGGGCGTACTTCCCCTCCGGGTCCCAGGTGTTGCGGATCAGATTCAAGGTACGAACCACCTGCTCTTCAATCGTGGCTCCGAGAACCGTATTAAGCGTGTGTAGATCGGTCGCCATGATGCCGGAAATATGAGTCTCCGTGCGGAAGTAGATGGGCAGGCAAGAAATGGCTTCGCGCACGGCTTTGTAGAGCTGATAATGCTCGTCGCCCGGTTGGGGCAACGCCCTGGACGGCGCCTCCGGCATGGCATTCTTCGTCATGAGGTGGCTAACCTTTCAACTGCCGCCGCGTAGAACTCCGGAATGATCTCGGCGGCGCGGTAAACCCGGCCGAGGTGATACGAGACCACAGCACCGGGACACAGACCGCCGAAAGGCTCCCAGACGACATCCCCTTCGTCCGTTGAGGCTCGGATTATCAAGTCGATGAACTTCAGCGGTTTCTGGCTCCCGTGGAGGCTCTTGAATTTGTATTTCATGCCGTTGCGTGTTCCTTGGATTCGTTCAGACCCGCTGACCTGCGGTTCGCGCCAAACATTGGTGACACCGACGTCACATTTGAACTTCGCCCGCAACTTCGCCCATTGGGTGCCGGTTATGGGAGATTTCCCGTTGATACTGAAATAAGGTCTGCCCGCAGGGTCACCAAACTCGTTAGCATACTGGGCGAGCTTCACGAAGGCCTCGGGCGGAGGGCAATACCAAAGGTGGTCATCGGTGAGGTATTTTCGGGTGGCCGCATTGAGGACTCCGCACGCCTCGTTTGCCAGCCGGAGGGGCAATCCCGTCCGCTTCCACTCGTGTCGCAGCCACTCTTGCATGGTCAGCAATTGGCCGCCGATCCTGAACATCGCAGCCTTGACGTAGTGCACACACACTTCTGTGACAACTGGGAACTTGCGCAGAGTCTGGGTGTTCGCGTTGCCCGCGACATGGCTTAGGCCCTTGTCCCAAATGTTGCAACAACGGTACTCCCATCCGTTTGCAATCAACACCGGATGCACCGTGGCCCATCCCACCTCTGTATTCCAAAACCAGAGGGTCGTCTCTGGAGTGGCTCGCTGGCTCCACTCTTTGATGTGGGGCTCGTACCACTCCGCCAAAGATGCGGCCCGATGGTTATCGCCAGGAAAGCCACTGACGCCATATGGGCCATCCGAAATAATGCAAGTCGGTGTCGGCCAGTCAGCATAGAGCTTTTCTGCGTAATCGAAGTGGATCGAGACCTGTGCGCGAGTGTACACATCACCTATCACCGGCTCCCGTTCGTGCCCTTTCCATGCAGAGAACAGATGAGGTTGCGTCGTTCTGGCCGTCTTGGTCATCGATGCGTCCCACCTCCTGCTGTTGTCATCGTCTATTGTTGTGTAACAACTACTTGAAGGTGTCGGGGAATCAATTCCGCGTAGGCCATTGAAACAATGGCATTTAGATATTCTGCGGCGCCAAACAGCCGGGTCAACATGCCCAATTAATACGACAGCGCTAAGTTGCCGTTTCGCAACTACCAGTTGTTATGCTGTTGGTGCTTTCACCCCAAGGTATTGTGGTCTTCTCGTAACTTAGCGCTGTCGTATTAACAGCAGTTCTCGCCGGAACCCCAACCTGTTGAACAACTTGTATCCGTTTGACGTCCGGACAATCTCGGTCACTTGAATCGCGGGATGCTTTCCAACGTCGCAGCACAGCCAAGCGGCAGCATTGCATACATCAACACTGCCGCCCAGGGCTGAACCGCCTTACACGCCGTAACGTTTCAGTTCGTCTTCGCTGTCGTCGGGCGTCAGGTTGCTTTCGATATCGAACCATTCTTTTTTGAACTCGATGCGCCTGCCTTCCCGGGCCGCCTTGTTGGCCGTCAGGGCGATTACCGCATCGGTCAGTGCCACTTCCGGATGGCAGCGGGGCATGTTTTCCCGGGAACGGTTGCGAATGCACCACGCCCAGTGTTCCAACTCCTCACGATAGCCTCGGCTGACCGGACCACCGCCCGCGCCAGCTGCCACCGCCACGGCGGCGCTTGCCTGGGTGTCCAGGGTCGGCCCGACCGATGCCGGCCCGCTGGCCACCGTGGCTTGCACCTCGGCGCCTTTGAAGGGGCTGAGCGTCTGTTCGCGTTCCAACACGAACCCGCCGTTGGTGCCGTGGACGATCTCGCCGTAGCCCCCGAAACCGTTCCCGTTGATGGAACTGTACTGCACGCCGATCTTCTTCTTGGCCCCGTGGTGGGTATCTTTGGGATCGTACCCAGGGGCAGGGAACTCGAAAATACAGTACACGTGGTCTTCCACGTCGCGGTCGGGGGGGAAGATCGAGCGGCTGGCGGCGGCGGCCACATTCAGTGGATATTGCTTCTTACCGTCGTGCGCCGCGGCGATGAAAATGCTGGCCGCATCGAGCTGATGGCTGCCCAACTCGGCCATCAAACCTGCACCGGTGCGATCCCACAAGCGCCAGCGGATCAATTCCTCGGCCGGCGGACGCGGTTGCGGTTTGCCCTGGGCGTCTTTGACGGTCTTATGCGTGTAACCGTAGTCCACGGCCTTGTCTTTGATCGCTGCGTCTGCAATCTGCGCTTTCCGCAAAGCCACCTTGGCCATAGCAGTTTCCATCTCTTTGGCAGTCTTGGCGGCTGCCAGCTCGCGCTGGGCCGCTTCCAGCATTTCCAACAGCCGATTGGCCTGGGCATCTTCGGGTTTAATATCCTTGGGCATGGGCTGTTGCCAGCTATCGGTGCCGGGGATGTTCCCCCGGTGCCACTGCCCCTGGATGAAATGCAACTGGCCGATCTTGCCGCTGCGGATCATCTCCACCGCCTCGAAGTAGCGGATGTTGTAATGCCGCTGGTGCCCGGTAGCCAAATACAATCCCTTGCCATGCTCCCACGTGCGATTGGCCACTCGCGCCATCGCCTTGCAAGCGCCTACGGTGTGCCCCATCAGCTTCTCGGTCATCACGTGCAAACCGGCATTCATGGCCATGATGGCCGCCGGGGCGTGCAAGTGCAGCGGCAAGGCGATGATCACCGCCTCGATGCCATCCTCCTTCGCGTTGCGGATAAGCTCTTCGTAGCCGCCATTGTCGTGGTCGTACACCTTGACATGTTTGCGCGCCTCGTGTTCGCTCTTCCAGCCGTAAACTTTCAGCAGCCCCGGCCGGGCATCCACGCCTACTTCCCCGTGGAAGGCCCGATAGATACTGAACGGGCGGATGTCGGCGATCGAGCGGACTTCGATGAACTCGGGATTGATGGCCCCGATGAGCACGC
>Ga0308412_1001961_pt1 | contig 11175 bp, 9 predicted proteins | sample HotsprottomLayer_FD_202357 | JGI IMG/M metagenome (GOLD analysis project Ga0308412, IMG submission 202357) | Hot spring phototrophic mat microbial communities from Octopus Spring, Yellowstone National Park, Wyoming, United States -... | ecosystem: Environmental > Aquatic > Thermal springs > Hot...
GAAGACCTGGCTGAATAGTTTCAATCCCCTTCATTGCGGGGCAGTGGTCGCTTCCCGCGCTAAAGCCGAAGAGCGCGCGCGCGACGCAGAGTTTCAATCCCCTTCATTGCGGGGCAGTGGTCGCTTCCGAAAGTTTGCTGGCATGGGAAACGCCAGCGTCTTTATGTTTCAATCCCCTTCATTGCGGGGCAGTGGTCGCTTCTGAATGCCCGCCTCGCCGCACGGCGGGGGGGCAAGGAGGTTTCAATCCCCTTCATTGCGGGGCAGTGGTCGCTTCCTGGGTCGCCGAGGCGTTCGACGCCGAGGCCGACCTGTTTCAATCCCCTTCATTGCGGGGCAGTGGTCGCTTCGACGCACATGCTGAGCCGCGCGGCGTTTAATGCGCTGTGTTTCAATCCCCTTCATTGCGGGGCAGTGGTCGCTTCCGGCGTCAGACGCATATTGGACGGCGCGGCTGCGAATGGTTTCAATCCCCTTCATTGCGGGGCAGTGGTCGCTTCAACGTCCCGACTTCGCCGCGCAGGTCGACGCGCTGCAGGTTTCAATCCCCTTCATTGCGGGGCAGTGGTCGCTTCAATGCCCGCTCGCCGCAAGGCGGGGGGGCAGCAAGGAGGAGTTTCAATCCCCTTCATTGCGGGGCAGTGGTCGCTTCGGCGGCGGCGGCGCGGCGCAACGCGCCGGTCCCCATTGGTTTCAATCCCCTTCATTGCGGGGCAGTGGTCGCTTCCGGAAGAGCGCGCACGGAAGGAAGCGGCAGACCGTGAGGTTTCAATCCCCTTCATTGCGGGGCAGTGGTCGCTTCCCCAAGACTACGTATTTGGAGTGGGATAGGGCGCAGTGTTTCAATCCCCTTCATTGCGGGGCAGTGGTCGCTTCCGAAACGGGTGCAGCTTCGTCTACCGGTCGGCGACGACGTTTCAATCCCCTTCATTGCGGGGCAGTGGTCGCTTCGGTATGCCTACGCCCTCCCCGACGAAAGCCTCGTCCGGTTTCAATCCCCTTCATTGCGGGGCAGTGGTCGCTTCATGGAAATGGAAGATGAGAGTCGCTCTGCGCCCGCTGGTTTCAATCCCCTTCATTGCGGGGCAGTGGTCGCTTCTGTCGAGTACTGGGTCGGCGGTGATGCTCCCGAATATGAGTTTCAATCCCCTTCATTGCGGGGCAGTGGTCGCTTCGAGTCCGTCACGGATCGATGATTTGGCAATGCTCCTGTTTCAATCCCCTTCATTGCGGGGCAGTGGTCGCTTCTCGCTGGCATAGACTCTGGGCCCTATTTGCGATCGAAGTTTCAATCCCCTTCATTGCGGGGCAGTGGTCGCTTCGCAGTGTTTCCACAGCTTCCCTTCTCGCTGCCGGAGTTTCAATCCCCTTCATTGCGGGGCAGTGGTCGCTTCTTATCCTTAGAGTAGCAGGAGTATATCGGGTATTATTGTTTCAATCCCCTTCATTGCGGGGCAGTGGTCGCTTCAGGAAGACCCGGAGCTCAAAGGCGTACGCCTTTCACTGGTTTCAATCCCCTTCATTGCGGGGCAGTGGTCGCTTCTTTTTGGTCGCGAATTTCGCTCTTAGGGAGTATTTTTATGTTTCAATCCCCTTCATTGCGGGGCAGTGGTCGCTTCCTTCGAGCTGTAGGGGAAATTGTAGCTCTAGTCGAGTTTCAATCCCCTTCATTGCGGGGCAGTGGTCGCTTCATTAGGTATCGCTTTATTCTTGGCGAGAAGGTACTTCGTTTCAATCCCCTTCATTGCGGGGCAGTGGTCGCTTCGCGATGTCAAGTTGGATGGCTGCGCAGTGTTCTGCATATGTTTCAATCCCCTTCATTGCGGGGCAGTGGTCGCTTCTGGAAGGTGGTACGTGGGTAATCGTGTTCATTTTGGCGTTTCAATCCCCTTCATTGCGGGGCAGTGGTCGCTTCATCCTATCAGGAGCAGCATTCGCTTGCTCCTTCTTGTTTCAATCCCCTTCATTGCGGGGCAGTGGTCGCTTCAAGGAGACACAAGGTGTTCCCGTTACCACTTCCATTCGTTTCAATCCCCTTCATTGCGGGGCAGTGGTCGCTTCCCATCCTACCGACTATCTCGGGGTCGGTGTTAGTGTTGTTTCAATCCCCTTCATTGCGGGGCAGTGGTCGCTTCCTTTTCGCAGCAAGACACTGGGTATACCCAATAGCCAGAAGTTTCAATCCCCTTCATTGCGGGGCAGTGGTCGCTTCCTGCTGGCGCTGAACGTCCAGCACGCCGCGCTGCAGGGTTTCAATCCCCTTCATTGCGGGGCAGTGGTCGCTTCGCGGAAGCGCGCGTCGACGTCGTGCAGCGCATCACTGGTTTCAATCCCCTTCATTGCGGGGCAGTGGTCGCTTCCAGGCGTCGACGCGCGGCATGGCGCTGCTCTGCCTCGATGTTTCAATCCCCTTCATTGCGGGGCAGTGGTCGCTTCAGTCCGACGCGAATGGGATCGTCTCCCGTTTCCGAAACGTTTCAATCCCCTTCATTGCGGGGCAGTGGTCGCTTCAAAATGCAACAAACCCTAAATGCACAAGCAACACAGTTGTTTCAATCCCCTTCATTGCGGGGCAGTGGTCGCTTCTAATCCCATGAATTGTGGGTCTCCCACAATGCAAGATGGTTTCAATCCCCTTCATTGCGGGGCAGTGGTCGCTTCCCGCCGACGTCGCCGAGGCCCGCGCCGAAGCGTATCGTTTCAATCCCCTTCATTGCGGGGCAGTGGTCGCTTCGGATGGAACGGTAGGCTGACCCCAACTAGGCCTACGTGTTTCAATCCCCTTCATTGCGGGGCAGTGGTCGCTTCCCCCGGACGCCGACGGCGACGCGCCGGACGCGCCGGAGTTTCAATCCCCTTCATTGCGGGGCAGTGGTCGCTTCCGCCGGGGGGGTGACCCCCCGGCGGAGATGCAGTTGAGTTTCAATCCCCTTCATTGCGGGGCAGTGGTCGCTTCACGCTCGTCGCCGCGCTGCGCAAGGCCATCCCCTCCATGTTTCACTCCCCTTCATTGCGGGGCAGTGGTCGCTTCCGCCGGGGGGGTGACCCCCCGGCGGAGATGCAGTTGAGTTTCAATCCCCTTCATTGCGGGGCAGTGGTCGCTTCAATCAGGGCACTAGGCGTCTACCAATTGTTGGTGGTGTTTCAATCCCCTTCATTGCGGGGCAGTGGTCGCTTCCTGCCGCTGGGGGTTTTCATAGGCGCATCTACGATGGTGTTTCAATCCCCTTCATTGCGGGGCAGTGGTCGCTTCCCGATAGTGGTCGCCAGGACGTAGAGGAAGTAGCCGGGTTTCAATCCCCTTCATTGCGGGGCAGTGGTCGCTTCCCGGGACGCCGCCCGGGGCGTCCCAATGACTGGCTCGAGTTTCAATCCCCTTCATTGCGGGGCAGTGGTCGCTTCTTGACCGCCCCATCCCGCCGCACGGCGGGGGGGCAAGTTTCAATCCCCTTCATTGCGGGGCAGTGGTCGCTTCGAAAAACGTGGAAGATAATAGTTGCATCATCATATTTAGTTTCAATCCCCTTCATTGCGGGGCAGTGGTCGCTTCGCGCTGTGGGCGCAGGCGGCGGCGTCGACCGCCGCGCGCGTTTCAATCCCCTTCATTGCGGGGCAGTGGTCGCTTCGAAGCCCTTTTGCGCTCACTTCCCCGGAAACCTCAGCCTGTTTCAATCCCCTTCATTGCGGGGCAGTGGTCGCTTCTTGTTGTTTGAGCTGCGGTACTTTGTGTATCCTCGTATGTTTCAATCCCCTTCATTGCGGGGCAGTGGTCGCTTCAAAAATCGCGCCGGTCTTGACACGGAGAGCGCGCGCAGCGTTTCAATCCCCTTCATTGCGGGGCAGTGGTCGCTTCGTCATACGGGTCCCACGCAGCGATCCAGCCGTCCAGGTGTTTCAATCCCCTTCATTGCGGGGCAGTGGTCGCTTCCCCACCACTCCCATTCTCGTTGCCGGCACTCCCCCCGATTGTTTCAATCCCCTTCATTGCGGGGCAGTGGTCGCTTCTATTGGTGAGTTAATAAGTTTGATGGATGCCTTTATAGTTTCAATCCCCTTCATTGCGGGGCAGTGGTCGCTTCGCCCCCAGAGGGCAATGCCAAGTTGGACGGCTGCTTGTTTCAATCCCCTTCATTGCGGGGCAGTGGTCGCTTCACCGTCGGCATGATGGATACCATAACGAGACCCAAGAGAGTTTCAATCCCCTTCATTGCGGGGCAGTGGTCGCTTCTTTATTATACCTGTCGTCACTCGTTGCAGTGCGTCTTGTTTCAATCCCCTTCATTGCGGGGCAGTGGTCGCTTCGGAGGCAAAAATGGACCTTCCGTTGGACCTTCCGTTTTGTTTCAATCCCCTTCATTGCGGGGCAGTGGTCGCTTCTTCTTTGGAGACTAGTTCGCTTATCGTGCGGATTGTTGTTTCAATCCCCTTCATTGCGGGGCAGTGGTCGCTTCGTTTCACATCCTTGAAAAGGAGGAAAAAAATGTTCCCGTTTCAATCCCCTTCATTGCGGGGCAGTGGTCGCTTCATTGTGCGATTTCGTTGTGAGGTTAGATATTACCTCACGTTTCAATCCCCTTCATTGCGGGGCAGTGGTCGCTTCAAGACGAGGAGCAAGACAAGGAGCTGTGGGCAGATCTCAGTGTTTCAATCCCCTTCATTGCGGGGCAGTGGTCGCTTCACTTCGTCTACCCGGCGGCCTTTAAGGCCGCCAGTACTACGGTTTCAATCCCCTTCATTGCGGGGCAGTGGTCGCTTCGTTAGTAAGTTGGGTGGATAGCTTTGTGAAGGCCTAGTTTCAATCCCCTTCATTGCGGGGCAGTGGTCGCTTCGTTAGTAAGTTGGGTGGATAGCTTTGTGAAGGCCTAGTTTCAATCCCCTTCATTGCGGGGCAGTGGTCGCTTCTTACGGACTGCGCGGCGTCGCGGTGCGCACGCGCAACTGGTTTCAATCCCCTTCATTGCGGGGCAGTGGTCGCTTCAACCCCCCCCCGCGCACCCGTCCTCCTGACCCCGGCGTGTTTCAATCCCCTTCATTGCGGGGCAGTGGTCGCTTCACATCCCCCATCAAGGCCAACAAGAAGAAGGCGGAAGTTTCAATCCCCTTCATTGCGGGGCAGTGGTCGCTTCGATGAGAGGACAGCATGGAAGACGATACCCTCAACATGTTTCAATCCCCTTCATTGCGGGGCAGTGGTCGCTTCGGCCAAGCCCGACAAGACCCCCGACAAGACCAACGACGTTTCAATCCCCTTCATTGCGGGGCAGTAGTCGCTTCGCGCAGACCAGACGTTGTTTCTTTTCGCCCCGCCGCACGTTTCAATCCCCTTCATTGCGGGGCAGTGGTCGCTTCAGGCGGGGGGCAAGGAGGAAAAAGCGATGGATATTGTCGTTTCAATCCCCTTCATTGCGGGGCAGTGGTCGCTTCCGTTCCCGTTCTCGTTGTCGGAAGTCCCTCCCGGCATGTTTCAATCCCCTTCATTGCGGGGCAGTGGTCGCTTCTCGAAGGTGCCTTCGCTGACGTATACCAAGACGAACTCGTTTCAATCCCCTTCATTGCGGGGCAGTGGTCGCTTCACTCGTCACCGCGTTGATCGCGGCTGCGGCGATTCTGTTTCAATCCCCTTCATTGCGGGGCAGTGGTCGCTTCTGTCCGCAGGCGGCGTTTGCGAACGCGCCGGACGGCGTTTCAATCCCCTTCATTGCGGGGCAGTGGTCGCTTCCGGGGGCGGGCAAGGAGGAAAGGATGGAAGCCATTTTTGTTTCAATCCCCTTCATTGCGGGGCAGTGGTCACTTCACGACGGCGCGCCAAAGGAGAAACGCCGCTCCCCGCACGTTTCAATCCCCTTCATTGCGAGGCAGTGGTCGCTTCGCGCTGCACGCGCATTCGGATCGAATTCCTTCCGGAGTTTCAATCCCCTTCATTGCGGGGCAGTGGTCGCTTCGGGTCCGGGTCTCCGTCTCCACCGACAAGAACAAGAAGTTTCAATCCCCTTCATTGCGGGGCAGTGGTCGCTTCCCAGGGCATCCGACTATCCCTCGCCTGGGGGGCCCGGTTTCAATCCCCTTCATTGCGGGGCAGTGGTCGCTTCGGAACCCCCCCTCCCCCGAAGGGGGGAGGGCGATCCGTTTGTTTCAATCCCCTTCATTGCGGGGCAGTGGTCGCTTCTCAAAAGGAAACGACGCATGCTCCGGCAGCCCGGAGGTTTCAATCCCCTTCATTGCGGGGCAGTGGTCGCTTCGTCTTCGACCCGGCGCGGGCGCAGGCGCTCCTCAGCGGTTTCAATCCCCTTCATTGCGGGGCAGTGGTCGCTTCTTAGCACGCGATCTCCTATTGACGATGTAGTGTTCATGTTTCAATCCCCTTCATTGCGGGGCAGTGGTCGCTTCGCGTGTACTTTCTGTACACACTGTACACACTACTAGTGTTTCAATCCCCTTCATTGCGGGGCAGTGGTCGCTTCAAAGGTGTTCCCACCACTCCCATCATGGTTGCCGGAAAGTTTCAATCCCCTTCATTGCGGGGCAGTGGTCGCTTCTTTATGTTAGTCACCTTCCCTGCCAGGGATCCGTTTTTGTTTCAATCCCCTTCATTGCGGGGCAGTGGTCGCTTCTTTTAGTCCTGTGCAATAACCTGGTAGATAACCGAACATCATGTTTCAATCCCCTTCATTGCGGGGCAGTGGTCGCTTCCGCCCGCGAACACGCCCGCACAAACCTGTACGGTAATGTTTCAATCCCCTTCATTGCGGGGCAGTGGTCGCTTCCGCCGCGCTGCGGATGCGCAGCGCGGAGATGGCGTTCCTGTTTCAATCCCCTTCATTGCGGGGCAGTGGTCGCTTCTCGTGGAGGTCTTTGAACAGCCGCAGCGCCGGATCGTTGGTTTCAATCCCCTTCATTGCGGGGCAGTGGTCGCTTCTCAGCGTCGCGCCGCGCCGCAGCTTCACGCTGTAGAGTTTCAATCCCCTTCATTGCGGGGCAGTGGTCGCTTCGCGCTGCGGCGCACAGCGCCTTCGGCGAGGCGTTCGCGTTTCAATCCCCTTCATTGCGGGGCAGTGGTCGCTTCAGGTTATCAGTCTCGTCGACGCTTTCGTGAAAGGCTGGGTTTCAATCCCCTTCATTGCGGGGCAGTGGTCGCTTCTAACTTTACTCCTTTTCCTCGCAAGGCACTTCGTCTAGTTTCAATCCCCTTCATTGCGGGGCAGTGGTCGCTTCCACTTCGTCTACCCGGCGTCCTTTAAGGCGGCAAGTAGTTTCAATCCCCTTCATTGCGGGGCAGTGGTCGCTTCATCACCGGCCCGCATGGGGAAGTCTGGCGCGCCGACGTTTCAATCCCCTTCATTGCGGGGCAGTGGTCGCTTCCAGGGTTGTGCTGTAATTAGCGCGATCCTGCTGATCCTGTTTCAATCCCCTTCATTGCGGGGCAGTGGTCGCTTCCTTCGATAGCCACTATATGTCCTTTTCCTAGAAAGGAGCAAGTTTCAATCCCCTTCATTGCGGGGCAGTGGTCGCTTCGAGGAACAAACAATGTTCCCGTTCCCATTCTCGTGTTTCAATCCCCTTCATTGCGGGGCAGTGGTCGCTTCGCTTGGACGGCCGTTAGTTTAACCACCTTGAAAGGAGGTTTCAATCCCCTTCATTGCGGGGCAGTGGTCGCTTCTTCCCGTTCCCATTCTCGTTGCCGGGAGGGACTTCCGGTTTCAATCCCCTTCATTGCGGGGCAGTGGTCGCTTCCCTCGGTGGTAGTGCTGGCGTTGTTTGTCTTCTTGTCGTTTCAATCCCCTTCATTGCGGGGCAGTGGTCGCTTCGAATTATCGGGGAGATTGTAAGTCTTGCCGACGCGTATGTTTCAATCCCCTTCATTGCGGGGCAGTGGTCGCTTCCGGACCTCCTCGCCCGGCTGCGGGGCGAGGAGGAGGAGTTTCAATCCCCTTCATTGCGGGGCAGTGGTCGCTTCCATTCCCGTTGCCGGAAATTCCTTTCGGCGTGCTCTCGTTTCAATCCCCTTCATTGCGGGGCAGTGGTCGCTTCACGACGTCCCGGTTAGACGATGTTGTCTTTATAGTGTTTCAATCCCCTTCATTGCGGGGCAGTGGTCGCTTCCGTCTTAACCGCTTTCAAGTCCGCCTTAGTGAACAAGTTTCAATCCCCTTCATTGCGGGGCAGTGGTCGCTTCAGGCAGTATGCCTACGCCATACCAACCGATGACCTCATGTTTCAATCCCCTTCATTGCGGGGCAGTGGTCGCTTCTCCGGATTGGATCGGGCGGGGTAGACCCCGCCCCCGTGTTTCAATCCCCTTCATTGCGGGGCAGTGGTCGCTTCTGGCTCTTGCGCCAGGCGGGCACCGAGGTGCGGGCGACGTTTCAATCCCCTTCATTGCGGGGCAGTGGTCGCTTCTCGCGATTACTGTCGTAGTCCTCATCATCATCAATCTGGTTTCAATCCCCTTCATTGCGGGGCAGTGGTCGCTTCCTATACAAAAGGTTTGGGGATTTTTTTCGTCATCAGGTTTCAATCCCCTTCATTGCGGGGCAGTGGTCGCTTCGAGGCACTGGTTGCCTCGATACCTGGCGCGCTGTTTGTTTCAATCCCCTTCATTGCGGGGCAGTGGTCGCTTCCTATTATCTTTCTAATTTCCTAGAAAAGGAAGGAGGTGTTTCAATCCCCTTCATTGCGGGGCAGTGGTCGCTTCAGAGCGATATACGTGAAGGTGATAAACTCCTTCACCTCGTTTCAATCCCCTTCATTGCGGGGCAGTGGTCGCTTCTCTGTTATCAAATCCATACCTCCTGGATGTCGAGCACACGTTTCAATCCCCTTCATTGCGGGGCAGTGGTCGCTTCTTGTCGGGGAGTTGATTGGTTTAGCGGACTCTTTCGTGTTTCAATCCCCTTCATTGCGGGGCAGTGGTCGCTTCACACTGGGTCTACCCAGCAGCTTGGAAGGCCGTCAAGTTTCAATCCCCTTCATTGCGGGGCAGTGGTCGCTTCATTCTGTTCATTGTGGTGATTGGTCTTTTGGTTTTGTTTCAATCCCCTTCATTGCGGGGCAGTGGTCGCTTCTTGTTGGCGTACTCGTTGGAGACTAATTCTCTTTTTTGTTTCAATCCCCTTCATTGCGGGGCAGTGGTCGCTTCCGGCGAGTTAATTGGTCTGGGCGACTCTTTCCTGAAGTTTCAATCCCCTTCATTGCGGGGCAGTGGTCGCTTCCAGCCTCGGTGGTAGCGTTGACTTTTTTTGTCTTCTTGTTTCAATCCCCTTCATTGCGGGGCAGTGGTCGCTTCACATTCTATTCCGAACAGTGGGGGTATATCAGGTTGTTGTTTCAATCCCCTTCATTGCGGGGCAGTGGTCGCTTCCCCCTCAAGACACTGGGTTTACCCGTCGGCATTCAAGTTTCAATCCCCTTCATTGCGGGGCAGTGGTCGCTTCGTAAAACAAGGAGTAGCTATTGGTAGAATGGGTTGTAGTTTCAATCCCCTTCATTGCGGGGCAGTGGTCGCTTCTTGTTGGCTATTTTGGGATCAGGCTTTTTTCTGTTCCTGTTTCAATCCCCTTCATTGCGGGGCAGTGGTCGCTTCGTGTTAACAGTGGGAGGGGTGGGAGGGACGGAAGCGGAGTTTCAATCCCCTTCATTGCGGGGCAGTGGTCGCTTCTATCAAGTACTCCCTAGCTTGCCTCCGCTTCCGTCCCGTTTCAATCCCCTTCATTGCGGGGCAGTGGTCGCTTCGTTGGGAGCAGTTCTTTTTATGCTAGTACTCTTCCCGGTTTCAATCCCCTTCATTGCGGGGCAGTGGTCGCTTCTTTTTAAAAGGTAGAGGGATTGCTTTTCTCTTGAGCTCGGGTTTCAATCCCCTTCATTGCGGGGCAGTGGTCGCTTCCAGTTACCACTGTTTCGAGGATGGACGATATTATTTTGTTTCAATCCCCTTCATTGCGGGGCAGTGGTCGCTTCAAGAAAGGGCACGGGGGTTTGCAAAAACCAATCTAAAGTGTTTCAATCCCCTTCATTGCGGGGCAGTGGTCGCTTCCACCGCTTCCGTCGTGGTTGATGGCGCCCCCCCCGATTGTTTCAATCCCCTTCATTGCGGGGCAGTGGTCGCTTCGACGACAAAAGGGGAAGTAGTAGGAGCTGTGGATGCGTGTTTCAATCCCCTTCATTGCGGGGCAGTGGTCGCTTCACGCTCCCACGCAGGACTGCGGATAATACCGTTATCGTTTCAATCCCCTTCATTGCGGGGCAGTGGTCGCTTCCTCGTCTGGCCGCCGTATGCCGAAGGGATGGCGGCGGGTTTCAATCCCCTTCATTGCGGGGCAGTGGTCGCTTCGGAAGCTATCCCGTCTATCGTGGATTGAAGCGCAACGTTTCAATCCCCTTCATTGCGGGGCAGTGGTCGCTTCTTGTGGACCAAACAATTGAGTCTGCGCCTGGAGGAAATGTTTCAATCCCCTTCATTGCGGGGCAGTGGTCGCTTCTCCCTCGCACAACGCCCCTCTCGTTTTGCGGCGTCCGGCTGCGGAAAAGGCGACTTCCTTGCGACCACGTTCTCTGCGCGCGCTTGCACGTTTGGCCCAAACCCGTTATCCTTCCCTGACACGCGCAGTATACCAGGTCCTTCCCAGGAGGTCAAGCATGAATCGCTGGTCCCGCTGGCTCGCCGCCGCCCCCGCCGTCGCGCAGCGCCTGATCGCCCGCACCCATCGCATTTCCCTCCCCCGCGCCGGTTCCGCCGATGAGCGCCTCCGCCGCCTGCGCCGCGCCCTCTGCACCCCCGCCGCCGTGCGCGCCGTCTATGCCGCGCTCGACGCCGACGTCCGCGCTGCGCTCGACGAGTTGCGCGGCGCGCGGCGCGGTCTCGATGCGGCGACCCTCACGGCGCGCTATGGCGCGGTGCGCCCCTGGCGCCATCTGGCGCGCGACCCGCAGCCGCGCTCGGTCGCCGAACGCCTGCTGCTCCTCGGCTGGCTGCTGCCGCGCCCCGCCGCTCCCGGACGCGCGCCGCGCTTCGCGCTGGCTCCCGAAGTGCGCCGCTGGCTGCCGCAGCCGTTGCGGCTCGCCGATGACGGCCCCGCGCCCCCGGCGCCGCTCCCGCTGGCGCAGCGCGCCGCCCTCGCCCTGCTGCTCGTCGCCGCCGCCGCGCCGCTGCCGCTGCGCCGCGATGGCGCGCTGCGCCGC
>Ga0308412_1001967_pt1 | contig 11154 bp, 7 predicted proteins | sample HotsprottomLayer_FD_202357 | JGI IMG/M metagenome (GOLD analysis project Ga0308412, IMG submission 202357) | Hot spring phototrophic mat microbial communities from Octopus Spring, Yellowstone National Park, Wyoming, United States -... | ecosystem: Environmental > Aquatic > Thermal springs > Hot...
GCTGTCTGGCGATGGTGTAAGCGTTGGACTCGACACCTGGGAAGGCATCGCGTTTCGAGCTATTGCACTTCCGGGATTTCTGAGGGAATTCGTTCGGAGTGTAAAGTCGTGCAAGTTTTTCGGGGTTATACGCTGGGCACAAGCAGGTCGGGGTTTGGCAATTAATGAGGGTTGGTTTGCGAACGAAAAACGAGGTGCTTACCCATGGAACGGCAGCTAGTCTTGGATCGACGTCTTGCCCGGGAACTTGATCGTCGAGCTACCGAGGAGCTGGGGATACCGTCAATTGTTCTCATGGAGAATGCCGGTCGAGGTGCTGCCGATATTTTGTGTCGATTGGGAATTACGGGGCAAGTTCTGATTTGCTGTGGGCGGGGAAATAACGGAGGTGATGGGTTCGTGTTGGCCCGGCATTTGGATCTTCGTGGGTATCCGGTGAAGGTTGCCTTATGGGCGGACCCCGCCACATTGACCGGGGATGCCGACACCAATTATCACATCCTCCTGCGAGCGGGGATTCCTATCGAGGTGTACTTGGATGTAAAGGATTGCAAACGGCTGGCCGCGGAATGTGCCTCATCGGCCTGGGTGGTCGATGCCCTGTTGGGGACGGGATCGGCGGGCAAACCCCGGCCTCCGATCGACCAAGTTATCGAAACTATCAACTCCAGTGGTGTACCAGTGTTTGCATTGGATCTACCTAGCGGACTGGATTGCGACACGGGAGAACCGGCCGTTCCTACTATCCGGGCTTCCTATACCTGTACGTTTGCTGCTATCAAACGTGGGTTTTTGGCTCCCGCGGCGAAGGAATATGTGGGAGAAGTCCATGTGGCCGATATTGGGATTCCTCGCAAGCTATTAGAAGAGGTGGCAGTCCCCGCGGCCAAGGCTTAAGTTTCACCCTCTCCACCTTACTCTCACGAACAAAGAGGCAGAACTCCGCTTCAGCCGAGGCTTGCGGTAAATGACTCTTTGAAGCGGGGCTCTCCAATCGACAATTTCTATACCTTGGCAAGTTCGACTCGTGGGGCCGTGCGGACTGGGCGCAGGTTGTGGCAGCAGTTTCTGGAAGAGGAATCCATCAGAACCGTCCCCGTTCCCGTGTGGTTCGTTATTGTAGCCCGGTTCTGTATCTCTAGGCGATCAGTACTACAATGGGGGAACGGCGAGGACTCTGAATTACCTGCGGGTAGCCAAGTTCAACCGGCCGTTTGTGGGTTTTTCCTTTGTTGAGCCCATGCCCATCAGCCTTCTGGTCATGCCATTGCTCGTCGAAGTCCCCGCCAGGTACCTCAAAGGATGAGGAGCCCCCGGGCTGCCTTTTCTCGGACAAACTGCGGTCTCGATCCTTGCCCTTCAAGCCGAAGGGATCAAAGCGGCTTCGGGTTTCAAAATGGGCAGTTTCGCGAAGTTTTCCCAGCCGAAAATGGCCGCAGCAGGAATTCCCAGCCAATCCTCCAACATGGTCCGATAAAGGCTGCGGAAGTCGGTGTGGTAGCGAAGTCCTCCTTGGTCCAAGTTGGTGAGGCTAGGATGGGCCCCGATGATTCCCCCTTTCAGGCCACCCCCAAGCAAGAAGAGACAAGTGGCCGCTCCGTGATCGGTCCCGCGACGGCCGTTCTCGTGGAGCGTCCGGCCAAATTCGGAAAACGTCATAACCAGCACAGCTTGGGATAGCCCGCTGGCCTCCATTCGCCGGTGAAAGTGGGCCAATCCCCATGCCAACTCAGTAAGTAAAGCGGCATGGTTATCCGCTTGATTGGCGTGGGTGTCGAATCCACCAGGCTCAGGACCTCCTAAGTCAGTGTAGAAGAACTGAATACCTACTCTGGCCTCGATAATGGTGGCGATTACCTCTAGACGCCGTTGGAGTTCGTAACGCAGGGCAACAGGCGGGATAGCCCTTTTTTCCAAGACCTTTGCTACCCGGTTTGCTGCCTGGTCGGCGGCGGCCGCCGTCCGTTGCAAAAACTCCCGTAACCCGCGGGGGTTAGGGGTATTTTTCCGCCCGGAGGACGACGATCCAGTCCGCTCGGTCGTGCTTGCCGAGCTGAACGCGGAGATGCCAGGAATTAAATCCTCCACGCGACGAATAGTGGGCACGATACTGCGGGTACCAACCAGGGTAAGGGGCAGTTGCATGGTGCCAACAAACACTGCGGGAGCCAACGCAAAGGTCTCAAAGGCAAGATGATCACAGGCTCGTCCAACCCAGCCTGCCCGTTCCATCGGATCTCCCGGGACGGCTGTTTGCCAATCCCGCAAAGCTTGTCCATGGTCTCGGGAGGAGTTCGGGTAGCCAACCCCCTGGAGGATCGTCAGAACTTTGTCTTTCAAAAGTTCCTCGCAAGGGGCAAAGGCAGAGTGGAGGGCAAGAGAGTCGCTTACAGGTTTTGCCTTGTCTGTCACAGACCGCAGCGTAGGTCGGGCCCGGTGGTAAGCCGGATCCTCAAAGGGGATCACCGTGTTGAGGGCATCATTCCCTCCGGTCAACTGGATGATAACCACCGCTCGCTCTTCTCCACGGGAGCTCCTGGTGCCAACCAGCGGGGACCAGGCAAAAGGACTCAAAACCATCGGTCCGACGGTCACTCCGGTCCCGCCGGCAACGATTCCCAAAAACCGCCGCCGTGTACAATTGGTAAGCCATTGATTAATGTTTGTCCCCATAACCTTCCCCACCAAGTCGAGGTCACAGTTTACTCAATTGATCAATGCTCGCTTCCTTTCCGTGAGTATTTTTTGGATCGACAGCAAAGCTGCCCAAAACACCGGAGTCCGCGTTCTAAACAGGTTCCCTAATACTCCGTGCGCACTCCTGCGAACATTGGATTTGTCCCACTCTGGATTTGGCCCTTTTGGGATGGGGTCACCTGCTCTTGCGGGCAAAACCTCGCTGCTCTCTTCTTGAAAAGAAGGATTCGGGCATTTCCACCACAACAGCAACCCTTTATTCCAAAGGCGGTACGATTTCGAATATTTGGCGACCTTGAAGAATTCAATCGCAGGAAGGGGCGAGCTCCAATACCTGGGTAGTTTCACCAAGATATCTTCACCAATTTCACCAAGATATCTTCACCAATCGGATGCCCACTTGTTCTGCTATGGCGGGGTGACGCAGAGATCCCGGGTCTCCCAAGGCAGGAAACCACCCCATATCGACCCGGACCCGCTCAACCCACGTAAAATGGGTCTTCCTCTAAAATGTGGCTGCCTTAGCGCCTACAAGGCCCAGGTGTGGCGAGCAGTTTGCCTGACGGAGTGTTCCGGCCCCGAATTGTGACCGCACTGTTTTATGTACGGACACTATTATCGGGATGTACGCACACTATTATCAGTACGTATGCCGGCCGGAAATAATCGTAACGAATCGTCCCAAAACCACGGAGACACTTCCTAAGTGCGTGCACTAGCAGTGACACAATGAACAACGTTAGCCTGAACTAATGGAGCCTCGAGTATCTTAAGAGCTTCGCAAACAGTTCCATTTAAACCAACTCGAATTCCGGCAGCTTGACGAGCTCCCGGATAAACTCCCTGGCAAGTTCATCGGGACCTCGTGTGGCAACGGAGCGAAGTTGTTTCCACTGCTTCAAGAGTGTCTCCCGACTGGCTTCCTCAATATCGCCTTGGTAGAAGAGGTCCAGGTAAAAATGCGGCAGTCGGTCAATGTCGGTAATGCCAGCAGTTTGGGCCAGCTGCCCAAAGTCCGGGGCTCGATAGGGGGCTAACCCGGTGAGGAGGTTGACGGCCAAACTCTTGCGAGCGAGGTAACTATGGGGGTTAATCCATGCGTGCCCCCCGGGCCATCCTTCGAAAGTAGGGGGATTGCACAAGTCTTGGCCCATGGCCGACAAAGCATGCACCAAAGGGGCAGTGGGCTGGACCACCGACGTTGTGCGGCAAATCCCGATGGCTAATTCTACCGGACTTTTGATCTTGGCCCGATAAGCTTCGTCCGAGAAAAACCACCGGGAGCGGAACATCCGTTCGAGCACCCGAGAAATAGGGGCTCCGCGATCCAGCTCGCCGGCGAGCGGTGCCACAAATTCATCGGCGGGATGGTCCGCATCACTTACAAAGCACCGGGCTAACTTCCGCACAATATGAGCATGACTGGCCGGATGCCGGGCGATTAGACGGACTAGATCGGTTACTTGAAGATCCCCTTTGTGACCGAGGATCTCTTTCGGGCCGGAATCACGTTCGCTAGGCACAAAACGGATATTTTTATTCACAACAAACCAGCCGGTCCAAACGCGTGCCACTTCTTCCGCCGATGCTAAGTTTAGCCCCTCGGAGCCAAAACCGATGTAGGTCAGAAAGTACTTGCCCCAAGCCGTGTGGGGTTGCATCCGCCGATGGGCCGTTGCCCCGGCCGAAAGGAGAAACGCCGGATGCTGTGTGACCTCTGTTAAAATTTCTTCCCAAGAAGCAAAAGCCACCTTACGAAGTTTCTGCAGATAATCGGAAATGAGAAGAGGATCGCCCACCCGCCGTGCGGACACAGCAAAATGTGAATGCCAAAAAAGGAGTAATTTTTCCTCTAGGGGATAAGGCGTGACCATCATTCGCCTGAGCCACCATGCGGCAAGCCCGACCTCGCCCTGCGTTCGGGCTGCCCGAAAGAGTAGCTCATCGAACTCCTGGTGGAAAGCCTCCCACTCTGCTGGCCGGCGCAGAAGTCGATCTACCGTCTTTTCGAGGCCATCGGAAAAGGCTTTCTGGAGCTCCTGCCAATTTCCGCCCCAACCTATTCGCCGCAAAAGATGGCCTGCCTTCGGTAATGTCCAGGGTTTCTCCGGGCTGGGCGAATATGCTGCCCACGCCCGGTCGGGGTTAAGCTCTGGCGTCGACTGTTCCATCGCGTGAGATATGGTTTGCCTTTTCATTTTTCGACCCGTTACCAGCGACCATTCGTCCCGGCAGAAACCCGGATGCCGAGCCTTTTCCTTTCCGACCCTCTGGGGAACCCGCGCCTGCAAGTCCCTTACGGATCCTTAAGTTTGTAGGGATCCTTAAGTTTGTGTGGCTCCCTTTGGGAAAATCTTTTCTCGGAGTGGTTGACCGATAATCACTCAAGACCAGTTTAGTTGCAAGCAGTATTCCCAGAAAAAAACCCCGGACCAGGTAGATCGGAGGCCACGGTGCTTATCGGGCCCTAGTCGGGCCTCCGGAGCAGCTAACCCAAGGGTTTTGTCCTCGCGGGAGGAACCCTCGTTCCCCTGCAACCACAAAGGCGATTTGCCGTTGAAGATTCGTACAGCTGAACTCCCGAAATGTCGGGGGGAGGGCCAAATTCCTCGGTGTCCTGGGTTGATGACCGGGTGACCGCGATTGGCTCCGCCCCCCGAGAGCCTCTCTGCCCGTAAAGGATATGGCGAGTTTCCGAGTGACTCTCCGAGTGGTACCTCCCTGGCCTTCATACGGAAGGCTTAGGAAGTTAAAACGGCAGTCGCCACTGGATCTTCACCCGCGGCTGATTGCTGATCCGGTTCCATTCCAACCTCATTTCGCCAAGTAAGCCTACCAGGAGAAACAAATTTCGAACTTCTTCCTCCGCTTTCTCCCGTCCATGCCCTTTTTCCACCATGTTTTGGAGCACGAAACTCTCCCGATTTGCCTCGATGATCTTAACAAGACCCTCCCGGTTTGTTTCCAGAAGGAGGCCGCAACCTGCCAGCCTGGCAGGACCGACACGATCTTCGTGTCGCAAATAATCGATGATATCTCGAGCAAGCTGTTCCGTTGAACTTAAAATCAGGTGTTCCCCGCAAGGAGCTAACACCGGTTTGAAGTTGAATCGGATGTGCCGGCGTTCCTCAGCAGTTAGACCGATAGTTGGGAACGCGGCGACGGTGTAACGGACCCCTTGGTACTCTTGTCGATCAAGGATAAGGCCCGGTAATGCCTGTTGGCCTCTCGTGAAATTGATAAGTCCCAAAGCTTTCTGCCACGCCTCTTCAGCGAGGAGGCTGAAACGTGCAGGATCCTTCATCCGGAAGAGAACGGCCATTGCCGGAATCTGGACATCCGGTATTCCGTAGTCCGGATCGTATTCCTGAGCGGCTATCACCGCGCGGATCTCTGGATGCAGTTGGGGGAGCACTTCTTCGCTAAAATGCCGGCCCGTGAAGAAAACCCCCATCATGTTCTCGAAAAAGATCAATCCGCTGGTGCGTTCCGGGAATAGGATATCCTTGGCGGCATAAAACTTGGCCAGATCTCGGTACATTGTAAGCCCCGCCAGACGTCGTGGTACTTCGATGTTCGGCAGAACCCCCGCCTTATCATCGGGAAGAGAGAACGCGATTGGTTGATCGGGTGCAGGTAAACTTCCATCCACTTGGAATTCGAGGGAAAGGCGATCTTTCTGTACCGCTATTGCTCCCGCCAGCCAGGAACTTCGGTTTACTGCCTGGAGGGTGTCCGCCAAAACCAATCCCAAGAGAGGATTTGAGCGAAGAGCCTCCGAAAGGCGTTCGGCACGCGGACGCTCTTCCAACGCGGACAGATTCACAAAGATCCATGCCGCTTTACCGGTTCCTAAGGCTGCCCGAGCAGCTTGATAATTCTCGGATCGGGCAAGCGACCCGCTGCCTCCTTGTTCTCGTAAATCAGCCATGGATTTGAGCAGTTCGCCTTTGTTGCTCAGGATAAGTCGAGAGCCCACGAGAGCATACACATTCTGCCCTCCGTCTAAGGTCCATCCCGTAACCCCCTTGTAGGTGCGAGATGCGACACGATCGGGGTCGTATGCCTTTCGGGCATCTTCCCGAGCCTGTTCTAGAACCACTTGGTGAAGTCTTTCAAGTAGAGCTGGGTTCTTGGTGTCTATGACGAACAAAACCCCATTTTGCGGAAAGACGGCGACGAAGATCCGGCCCCCTAACAGCTGTCGGATAGCTTCTCGCCAGGGCGTGTCTAGCCGCAATTCTAGGTAACTGACAACGGCCGCAAGTTGGGCAAATTGGGCCGATCGTAGATAATCGGCAACCTGGGGAATAGTTCTCAGCCGTTGTTCAGTTTCCCGAGATAGTACCGCCTCAATGAGCGGTTCGGTTGAGGGGACCTCTAGCACAAGAAGAGCTTCCGGAGGAGTCCACTCCGCGGGAGCGGGGAGCTCCTCCGCGTACGTGGGGAATCCGGCCACCGCAATCCACACAACACTCAAACATACCAAACCCGTTATCGCTCGGGGCATCGCTGAGAACCTCCCATTTTGAGAGACTTCCATCCGTTACCTAGCCGCAATTGAACCAGTAAAGAAGCTCAATCCATCACCACCCGAAGCCCAATGCCCTAGTTCACTCCGTACGGGCACTGGCCCTTCGGCTTCTTATTCCGCGGAAACACTGACAACACACTTAGCACGGGGACCAATGTCGGACGCCAAGAAATTTTCCCCGAATGTTTAGCACAACAGGGAATGAAAGTCGACCCGATGTCCGGAGCCACGACTTTTACAGGTGCCGCCCGTTAGTCCCCCTTCTTACCGCCCGGTTAGCTCGCACACGTCATTGGGTGGCCCAAATGAACACCCTAAGGCGAGCTCCTGGTATCGAACGTTTGCTTTTTGGTATTTGGCAGTATCCGAGGTCTCTTCCTGAGTAACGGGCGTCAGCCAGCCAACACACGACAACCGCAACTGGTTGTCTTACTACGGAAAAACTTCGCGAATTCGAAAATCGGCTCTTCCTGGCTCAGGAAATTCTTGCTTCGGTTCACAGCGCGCTTAGGCAGCACATTCACAAAACCATGTCGTGTATCGACGAATTTTCCCCGACAAGGCTGTGTAGCCTAGTTAAACCCTGCCCCCACCGACCCCAAATGCCCAACTTATCCGCAGAACGGCGTCGCCCCATTGCACTCGTGATAATGAATGCTAGCGGGGCTAGCCTGCTTCCCCGCCGGCAGGAGGGTGACCGTCTCCCGCGAAAGGGCCCCCAGGGAACTATCTTTAACTTCCTTCCCTTTGGTGACACCGCCTGCTGCGTTCTGTGGTGCTCAAGCCCCAAGGGGTGGCCACGGTCTACCAAACTTTTGCCAGGTTTTATGGCAAGGATGGTTTGTGAAGCCCTCCAGCTTGAAGGAGTTTGAGCTCACGTCTTGTCATGAAGGTATTCGCAAAAGAAGCGGGGAAATTTGAGTCGGAGCAAACTCGAGGAGTGCTTGGTAGTTACAGAAGTTGTCATAGCTTATACCAGCTAGAAACGGAACTAATTAATTGATATTCCTGGCTGGATCGCCGATCGCCGACGAAACCCCATCGGGATGAGTAAGTAGCGAAATAGACCAATCAGTGGGTTCAAAACCACCATTTAGTGGTAAATAACTCCGGCCAGTGGTAGTTTCTTAATTAATAACGGCCGTGGACGTTATAAATGGTGGCCGCGGACGTTAATTGGGTGGGTGCGGGCGGAAAGCTTTAAGCAAGTGTCGATTAAGCAGGTTCCGCTTCAGTTTTCACGATCATGCTTGGGGGTCTAAGGAATACTGTGGCTCTGCACGGTGCAAATATTTTGCAATTGCCGGTCTCTGCCGAGCTCGGCTGGGTTTAAGAGTTGGAGGGAGGAGCGGGCAAGAGTATGACCCGGTCTGATGCAATGAAATTTGTTTTTAGATGCCAATTCCTCTGGGAGTTTTCGAACGGAGGGGCGTTTCCGTCCCAGCTCCCGAATGCCGGGTTAACCCAAAAACCGGTAAAAGTGAATTGTAGCGTTCTCACCCGATTCTGAAGGGGTCCTAAAAATTGCAGTAGTGCAACGGGTAGGAGCCAAAATCTTGCTGCCGGGGGTATTGGTTGTGTCCGGTAAGAGGCGAGGGGAGCCAGTAAGGTCGATTCCGGATGTCGGCTAAGGGAGCACATCGTGGGAGCCCAGCTCAAACGGGCCCGGAAAGGTTCGTGTGATAATGAGAGGGGGGAGAAGGTAGGTTCCCCCGAGGAATTTTCGGATCGGAGATTGCTCTGGGTTCAACCTTGAAAATATCCTCGCCTCCAGTATACCTTGAAAAAGAGCAGCAGGGCTGACACACGTGGGCATCAATTGCTCTTGGGGGGTTGGGATGAAATTGGCTGGCCTAGGGGGAGGTGAGTTGGATGCCGACTGTACTTGTGGTGGATGATTCCCTGACCGACCGTCGGCTAATTTGTGATCTTTTGCGACGGCAGTCGGACTGGAAAATTGAGCAGGCCGCCAGTGGGGCCGAGGCTTTGGCCCGGATCCGCCAGAATAAACCTGATGTCCTTGTCACGGATCTTCAGATGCCCGAAATGGACGGGCTTGAGCTTCTGAATGCAATCCGGCAGCAGGAGTTGGACGTTCCGGTCATTCTGATTACCGCGTACGGAAGCGAAGCTTTGGCTGCAGAGGCTTTGCGGCGGGGAGCCGCCAGTTACGTGCCCAAAACCCAGGTCGCTTTTAAACTCCTGGATACCATGGAGGAAGTTCTGGCTAGGGCCAGGGCTGGGCGGATTCAGCAGCGGCTCCTTCAATCCCTGACTCGCTGCGAATTTTCCTTCCTCTTGGAAAATGACCCGTCTTTATTCGATCCCCTAATCGATCTGGTGCAGCAGATGGTAGCTGCCATGCAACTGTGTGGATTCAACGGTCGGCTCCAAATTGGGGTGGCTTTGAAAGAGGCCTTGCGGAATGCCTTATTCCATGGCAATTTGGAGATCGGTACTCATTTGAAGGTGCGGGCATGGGACAAGCTTTTCCAGGATAAAGATTACAGCCTTCTAAATGAGCGACGGCAGCAGGAGCCCTATTGCCATCGCAGGATCTCCGTGGATATCCGGATCATCCCAGAAGAAGCTCGATTCGTCGTTCGGGACGAGGGGCCGGGCTTTAATGTCGCGGCCGTCTCTAAACCTAAGGATCCTTGGATGACTGATTGGGAAGGGGGACGCGGGCTAGCCCTCATGCATGCGTTTATGGACGAGGTGATTTTCAACGAAAAGGGCAATGAAGTTACCATGATCAAGCGGCGGGAACCCAGAACGGACGGCAAACAGATCTCAGGCTCAGCGACCTCTTGTTAAAGCCCTTGCAACAGGGCTGGGTTTTTGCCAGAAAGACAAAGCTTGTTCTTTGCCTCGCGTCTTTTGGAGATGTAGTTCCGATTTGTCCCCCGCGGGCCTCTACCGGTGGTGATCTCTGAAAACGAAGAATCTTTGCTCACCAACAGATACCGGCCGCCACAGGGTCTCTTGTCTTTCCGCGGTTGTGGAGGGCCCTGCCTCAAGGCTCCGCTATGGTCCTCGAGCCACTGAAAAAAATCCTGCAGCCACTTACCTGGGTTCCATGTGGGCGGGTAGCAGCCGTGGGTTGAAAATAGTGTTCTTCCCTCCGGAGCTGGGTTGGATAGGGGCGGGGAGCAGCTCCCCATCAGTCCTTAAACTATTTACTGACATGTGATGAGTTCCATTTACTGACATGTGATGAGTTCCCTGGAGGCGGTAGCAGCCTCCCAGCTGGAGCCCGACCAACCTTTTTGGGGAGAAATTTCTTGGGGCCTTGGCGGCCGAGTTTCGATCCGGTTGGGGTCCCACCCGGGGGCCTCGTCGCGGTTTTAGACCCTGCTTGTGTGCATGGGAGCTTCTTTAAGTTCGGGATGATTTTTTCGAGCGTAACGGGCCTTGGACGTTCGGTTTTTTTGGCCGGCGTTCTCCCCGGATTTCCCCGAAATTTGACGCCGGCCGGCGAATGTAAAGCGATTTGGCAGTCGGTAGTTTGATCCGGTCCTATTCTTTTGGCGGAATATTGTTTGGCGGTTCTAATGTAAGAGGGAAGCTCCGCGGTCTATAATCGTTAGTGAAGGATGGGAGGGAGCCATGATGTCCTTGGGTCTTTGGGGGCAGAGGGATCGGGAGGCACCGGTCGTTTTGAGCGGAGTTTCCCTGGTTTCGCCGGATAAGATCCTTTCGGCAAATTTCACTGCCCCGTCGGCCAATTTTGGGTTGCTTACGAAGTTAAGTGTTTGCGCGCAACAATGGCATCTCGTGCTCGAGTAGAAGAAGTACTGATCGAAGGTATTCGCCGGGGTGATGAAGAAGCCTGGAAGGGCATTGTCGAACATTTTGAGGGGCGGTTGCTTGCGTTCTTTCGAGCTCGTGTGAAAGATCGCTCCATTGCCGAGGATTTGGTT
>Ga0308412_1001971_pt1 | contig 11140 bp, 16 predicted proteins | sample HotsprottomLayer_FD_202357 | JGI IMG/M metagenome (GOLD analysis project Ga0308412, IMG submission 202357) | Hot spring phototrophic mat microbial communities from Octopus Spring, Yellowstone National Park, Wyoming, United States -... | ecosystem: Environmental > Aquatic > Thermal springs > Hot...
GCCGAAATGGGGTACGGCTGACGTGCTGGTAGCGCCGTCGTGCGGTTTCAGTGCTCTTCAACGAGCCGAAATTGCTGAAATCGTGTGGTACGTGTATGTGCCCGACACGCCGTGAAGTTTCAGTGCTCTTCAACGAGCCGAAATTGCTGAAATTTTCGAGTAGTTCGTTGTTGCTCTCACCCGTCTCTGGTTTCAGTGCTCTTCAACGAGCCGAAATTGCTGAAATCGAGGGAACGAACCCGACGGAAGCGGTGATCAATTGTTTCAGTGCTCTTCAACGAGCCGAAATTGCTGAAAGACGCTGCCGCGCGGGGCTGGCGCGACGATCTGGTGGTTTCAGTGCTCTTCAACGAGCCGAAATTGCTGAAAGCAGAGGCGACGTGGGTTGGCGGTATTGAGGTGGAGTTTCAGTGCTCTTCAACGAGCCGAAATTGCTGAAAACTGGTGATCGTCGATGAAGCGGCGTTCGTCAAGAGTTTCAGTGCTCTTCAACGAGCCGAAATTGCTGAAAGGAGCGCGTTGAACCAGAGTGCGAACAACGCGAACGTTTCAGTGCTCTTCAACGAGCCGAAATTGCTGAAACAGGTGCGCGTCAATACAACGAACTCCACAACCAACGGTTTCAGTGCTCTTCAACGAGCCGAAATTGCTGAAATAGAAAGCCGAGGCGATCCAGCGCCTGACGGGGCAACGTTTCAGTGCTCTTCAACGAGCCGAAATTGCTGAAATGGCGGTGGGGGAAGTCGCACTTACTGGCGCGGATGCGTTTCAGTGCTCTTCAACGAGCCGAAATTGCTGAAATGCAAGCGCGGGTTCACGCCGGGCGGTGGGCGTCGTGTTTCAGTGCTCTTCAACGAGCCGAAATTGCTGAAATGCTTTTACTCCCGCGCCGTGGCGCGCCAAAGACGGAAGTTTCAGTGCTCTTCAACGAGCCGAAATTGCTGAAAAGAAACAGCCGCGCGGCAGCAACGCGCGCGCTTGCGTTTCAGTGCTCTTCAACGAGCCGAAATTGCTGAAACGGCGAACTCGCGCAGCGCCCAGGCGAGGATGACGAGTTTCAGTGCTCTTCAACGAGCCGAAATTGCTGAAATCTCGCGCAGATCGCGCCGGAACTGGGCTGGTCGAGGTTTCAGTGCTCTTCAACGAGCCGAAATTGCTGAAAGCGGATCGAGTTTTGGTCGTTGGACAACGAGAATGCGTTTCAGTGCTCTTCAACGAGCCGAAATTGCTGAAATCGTTTGATGATGTCAAGCAGAAGGCGCTTGAGTTGTTTCAGTGCTCTTCAACGAGCCGAAATTGCTGAAATCAGTTTGTCGAAGACGAAGCGGATCAAGAGTTGCTGGTTTCAGTGCTCTTCAACGAGCCGAAATTGCTGAAATTTTTCTTTTCCCCTCTTGACAACCGCGCATCAGCGGTTTCAGTGCTCTTCAACGAGCCGAAATTGCTGAAATGGAAGCGCCACCGCTGTGTGGATCGCTCATCCGTTCGTTTCAGTGCTCTTCAACGAGCCGAAATTGCTGAAATAGTTCGAGACGCGCGGACACACCTTCCGAGTGTTCGTTTCAGTGCTCTTCAACGAGCCGAAATTGCTGAAATTGCCGATGTCGGTTGTCTTCAGCAGCGCGAGCAACGTTTCAGTGCTCTTCAACGAGCCGAAATTGCTGAAATTAGGAGAGAGGTGCGGAATGTTCCAAGACGTTATTCGTTTCAGTGCTCTTCAACGAGCCGAAATTGCTGAAATCCGTCTCATAACCCAAAGCGCCGTCTTTCTCGACGTTTCAGTGCTCTTCAACGAGCCGAAATTGCTGAAATCTCGCGCAGATCGCGCCGGAACTGGGCTGGTCGAGGTTTCAGTGCTCTTCAACGAGCCGAAATTGCTGAAATCACTATTCGGTTAGCCGCCTGGCTGTACCGCCAGCGCGTTTCAGTGCTCTTCAACGAGCCGAAATTGCTGAAATTTAGTTTTCGCCTCCTCAAACGTCTTATAGACGTAGGTTTCAGTGCTCTTCAACGAGCCGAAATTGCTGAAATTGGATTGGGCTGAGGAGGCGACGCGGCGGCAAGTTGGTTTCAGTGCTCTTCAACGAGCCGAAATTGCTGAAATCGCGCTCCAGTCGCACGCCGCACCGACAGCGCGGGTGTTTCAGTGCTCTTCAACGAGCCGAAATTGCTGAAATACGCAGTAGCCCAGACTCATCAACGCACACAAAAACGTTTCAGTGCTCTTCAACGAGCCGAAATTGCTGAAATCGCGCTGTTCGCGCAGCGCTTTCGCCAGTTCCCGACGGCGTTTCAGTGCTCTTCAACGAGCCGAAATTGCTGAAATTCAACGGGCAGTCGCTCGTCTACGGCGATACGCTGGCGTTTCAGTGCTCTTCAACGAGCCGAAATTGCTGAAATGCTACGAGGACGGCATAATCATCCACTTCTTGGAGGTTTCAGTGCTCTTCAACGAGCCGAAATTGCTGAAATGCCGACGCTCACGCTGGAAGAGTGGGCGCGCGGGGCGTTTCAGTGCTCTTCAACGAGCCGAAATTGCTGAAATCTTCATCGACGTTCCGGCATCGGCGGCGCTGCTGAGTTTCAGTGCTCTTCAACGAGCCGAAATTGCTGAAAGTTCCGCCGCGCCGGATGCGCGCGAAATACGGAAGTGTTTCAGTGCTCTTCAACGAGCCGAAATTGCTGAAATGCAGCACTGCCGTCGCTGCGACTTGCGCCGCGTCGGTTTCAGTGCTCTTCAACGAGCCGAAATTGCTGAAATGAGATTGTCGCTGAGGTCGAGCGCGCTCAGCAGTCCGTGTTTCAGTGCTCTTCAACGAGCCGAAATTGCTGAAATTTTCTTCCTCACCTCAGCGCAGTCACGAAATCATCGTTTCAGTGCTCTTCAACGAGCCGAAATTGCTGAAAGAGGAACCAATCGGCTACGGTGCGCTGGAACTGACAGGTTTCAGTGCTCTTCAACGAGCCGAAATTGCTGAAATCCCCGTCCGGCAACGGATGGGGCTTCCGGTCTGCGTGTTTCAGTGCTCTTCAACGAGCCGAAATTGCTGAAATGATCGGGCGGCGCTTCGCGGCGACGACGGCGCGGAGTTTCAGTGCTCTTCAACGAGCCGAAATTGCTGAAATTCCACGCAGACCAGTTCCGGTCTGCGTCATACTGTGTTTCAGTGCTCTTCAACGAGCCGAAATTGCTGAAATTTGGAGCCATTATCCCATTAAACACTGCGATATACGTTTCAGTGCTCTTCAACGAGCCGAAATTGCTGAAATTCAAAAGCGCCAAACCGCGTCTACGGGCAGTACCGGTTTCAGTGCTCTTCAACGAGCCGAAATTGCTGAAATGCAAGTGGATGCACGTCCACCATACGGGGCTGTCGTGTGTTTCAGTGCTCTTCAACGAGCCGAAATTGCTGAAATTCTTAATTAAAAGAAGAAGAGATATTGTGACAGCGAGTTTCAGTGCTCTTCAACGAGCCGAAATTGCTGAAATTTGCGCTTCGGTCGCCTCCACGCCGCGCAGACGCTGTTTCAGTGCTCTTCAACGAGCCGAAATTGCTGAAATCAAGGCGCGCCTGATTATCCTCGCCGACGCCGATGTGTTTCAGTGCTCTTCAACGAGCCGAAATTGCTGAAATCGCGCTCGAAGGTGCGGCAGTGGTGCTGGCGAAAGTGTTTCAGTGCTCTTCAACGAGCCGAAATTGCTGAAATCAGACGCCAAAAATCTCAGCCGCCGCGCTGACGAGTGTTTCAGTGCTCTTCAACGAGCCGAAATTGCTGAAATCGTTGCAAACTGGACGAGGAAAATACAAGAGGTACGCGTTTCAGTGCTCTTCAACGAGCCGAAATTGCTGAAATCGTCTTTGAGCGACGCCCAGCGCCCGCGATGCACGCGTTTCAGTGCTCTTCAACGAGCCGAAATTGCTGAAATCGCCGAACTGTTCTACCGCCAGTTCGCGCCAGACGCGGTTTCAGTGCTCTTCAACGAGCCGAAATTGCTGAAATCACCAGAGACCGACTGCCGGAACTCGTCGCGCGGCTGTTTCAGTGCTCTTCAACGAGCCGAAATTGCTGAAATTAAAAGAGATGCAGGTGTTGTGACAGCGCTGAAGGAGTTTCAGTGCTCTTCAACGAGCCGAAATTGCTGAAATCGCGGCGGCGGCGATTGCGGGAGCGGGGGCGTCGGGCTAGTTTCAGTGCTCTTCAACGAGCCGAAATTGCTGAAATGTACTCAACAACGAACTGACCGCGCCGGTGGTGGCGGTTTCAGTGCTCTTCAACGAGCCGAAATTGCTGAAATAACGAAGGACGGGAAGTCAAAGTTTTTCGATGCGAAGTTTCAGTGCTCTTCAACGAGCCGAAATTGCTGAAATCGCATTACGGCAATTAATCCAGCAACCGTCACCAGGTTTCAGTGCTCTTCAACGAGCCGAAATTGCTGAAATTTGCGAGTAGCGCATTGTAGAGACCTGATATGTTGTGTTTCAGTGCTCTTCAACGAGCCGAAATTGCTGAAATGCTGTCGCGCAGATACGACTGCAACGTTGCGCCCCGTTTCAGTGCTCTTCAACGAGCCGAAATTGCTGAAATTCCCCGCCGTCCCCGTCCCCGCGAAACCCCCCGATTTGTTTCAGTGCTCTTCAACGAGCCGAAATTGCTGAAATAGGCGTCATCCCGAACGTTTGGGCGCGAACTGATGCTGGTTTCAGTGCTCTTCAACGAGCCGAAATTGCTGAAATTTGGGACGTACAACCGCAGATCGCCGAGACCATATCGTTTCAGTGCTCTTCAACGAGCCGAAATTGCTGAAATCGAGCGTCGGCGTGGCGCTCTGGAACCGATCAAAAAGTTTCAGTGCTCTTCAACGAGCCGAAATTGCTGAAATTGCGTTGCTGGCAGCGCTGGCGGCGCTCCAGCGCGCGTTTCAGTGCTCTTCAACGAGCCGAAATTGCTGAAATCTGGCGGCGGTCTGGGCGATTCAGTCTGCGCTGCCGGGTTTCAGTGCTCTTCAACGAGCCGAAATTGCTGAAATCTTTAGTAGGGTAGAGCGTACATTTTACCGGGCGACCGAGTTTCAGTGCTCTTCAACGAGCCGAAATTGCTGAAATATCGCGGTAGCGCTCCAGTATCAGTCGTACATCATCGTTTCAGTGCTCTTCAACGAGCCGAAATTGCTGAAATCGGCGACGAACTGATCATCTACTGTACCCAACTCTCGGTTTCAGTGCTCTTCAACGAGCCGAAATTGCTGAAATTGCCGGTACCCTCTCCAAACGCTGATGGTTGCCATGTTTCAGTGCTCTTCAACGAGCCGAAATTGCTGAAATCCGGTGCGTCGGTAGCGCGATCCGGCGGGCGTCGGATGTTTCAGTGCTCTTCAACGAGCCGAAATTGCTGAAATCGACGACGGCAGCGTTTGGGATTTGTGGGCGTCGGATGTTTCAGTGCTCTTCAACGAGCCGAAATTGCTGAAATTACGTTGCTGAAGTCAATTACGCCTAAACGAGCGCCGTTTCAGTGCTCTTCAACGAGCCGAAATTGCTGAAATCTCAAGGTGCGCGTGGATCGCGTCGCCGATCAGTGGTTTCAGTGCTCTTCAACGAGCCGAAATTGCTGAAATCGCGAAGCGCGGCTTGGTCGGGTTTATCCGTCGCGCGTTTCAGTGCTCTTCAACGAGCCGAAATTGCTGAAATTGCGTGGCGCTCTGGAACCGGTCAAAGACGGTGTTTGGTTTCAGTGCTCTTCAACGAGCCGAAATTGCTGAAATCTACAAAGCGCATTAGCGAGACCGTATGAAACGACCCGTTTCAGTGCTCTTCAACGAGCCGAAATTGCTGAAATCTCGATAATTCGCGCTACGAACTGATGATGAACAAGTTTCAGTGCTCTTCAACGAGCCGAAATTGCTGAAATATAGCCGTACCCCCTACGCGCCGGGGGAGCCGGGGAGGTTTCAGTGCTCTTCAACGAGCCGAAATTGCTGAAATCCCGCGCCCGCAATCGCCGCCGCCGCGCGGATTGCGTGTTTCAGTGCTCTTCAACGAGCCGAAATTGCTGAAATCACTTAGCCCCGCAAGTGAGACAACCCGTCGTTCATAGTTTCAGTGCTCTTCAACGAGCCGAAATTGCTGAAATCTGCCTGGAACCGGAACAGCGCGCTCTCAAACGTCGGTTTCAGTGCTCTTCAACGAGCCGAAATTGCTGAAATCTAGTATGACCGTCGTGCGCGGTACGGCTGGCGTGCGTTTCAGTGCTCTTCAACGAGCCGAAATTGCTGAAATCTATGGCTCAGGTAGCGCCGTGGTGGACGGTACGGCGTTTCAGTGCTCTTCAACGAGCCGAAATTGCTGAAATGTGGCGCGCGCACCGACAGCCGTACACGCCCGCAACGGTTTCAGTGCTCTTCAACGAGCCGAAATTGCTGAAATGACGCGGCGCTCGTCCGTCCCCGGCGCGGCGTTGAGTTTCAGTGCTCTTCAACGAGCCGAAATTGCTGAAATACAACCGGGTGCTGTCCGTCGGTCACCGCGTCTCGCGTTTCAGTGCTCTTCAACGAGCCGAAATTGCTGAAATGGTAATCGCGCCGCGCGGTGGCGTAGTTGCTGGCGCGTTTCAGTGCTCTTCAACGAGCCGAAATTGCTGAAATAGCGATATTCAGCGATACCAGCGATACCGGCGATACGTTTCAGTGCTCTTCAACGAGCCGAAATTGCTGAAATCGAATGCCAGCACCGTAGACGTTGAAGAACTCGCGCTGTTTCAGTGCTCTTCAACGAGCCGAAATTGCTGAAATATCTTCTCGCGTCTGCGGCGAATGCCAGCACCGTAGAGTTTCAGTGCTCTTCAACGAGCCGAAATTGCTGAAATGGGGATGGACGGCATGGCCTGCGCCGGGTGCAGGAGTTTCAGTGCTCTTCAACGAGCCGAAATTGCTGAAATAGTGGTGGACGGTACGGCTGGCGTGCCGGTGCGCCCGTTTCAGTGCTCTTCAACGAGCCGAAATTGCTGAAATCGACGCCGTAGCCGTCAAACTGGTAGGGATAGACGCCCGTTTCAGTGCTCTTCAACGAGCCGAAATTGCTGAAATACAAAATCCGGGAACGCATCCCTCATCCCATGCAACTGTTTCAGTGCTCTTCAACGAGCCGAAATTGCTGAAATACCCCTAGCTCTAGCTCAAGGACCTGAACACGCGCCGTTTCAGTGCTCTTCAACGAGCCGAAATTGCTGAAATATCACTTAGCCCCGCAAGTGAAACAACCCGTCGTTCATAGTTTCAGTGCTCTTCAACGAGCCGAAATTGCTGAAATTTCAGCGCGCAGCAAGCGCTGGATGCGATGACCGAATGTTTCAGTGCTCTTCAACGAGCCGAAATTGCTGAAATTGTCTGGAAGAGATTGACTACGGCGCTTGCGCCCTGTTTCAGTGCTCTTCAACGAGCCGAAATTGCTGAAATTGGGCGTCGGCGGCTTGACCGACGCCGCGAACGCTGTGTTTCAGTGCTCTTCAACGAGCCGAAATTGCTGAAATTGACGGAACGCCGCTTCCAAACGCGGGTAGAGCGTCGTTTCAGTGCTCTTCAACGAGCCGAAATTGCTGAAATCGACGCGCAGCGCGTTGAAGCAATAAGCGTCGCCGTTGTTTCAGTGCTCTTCAACGAGCCGAAATTGCTGAAATTCATCTCCTCCTATCCTCCTACTCCTCTCTCTCTATGGTTTCAGTGCTCTTCAACGAGCCGAAATTGCTGAAATGAAGCACCGGACGGAAATCGCACTGCGCCGCCTCGTCGGTTTCAGTGCTCTTCAACGAGCCGAAATTGCTGAAATCTATATGCAACTTCTTCGCCAACCCAACCGGCGTGCGTTTCAGTGCTCTTCAACGAGCCGAAATTGCTGAAATCCGTACTGAAAGCGAGATCGTCGTCCACGTCGTGGGTTTCAGTGCTCTTCAACGAGCCGAAATTGCTGAAATGCGGCGCGGAGGTGACGGAAGCGGGGCTGCGGCGCGTTTCAGTGCTCTTCAACGAGCCGAAATTGCTGAAATGGCGCGGCAAGAACTCGACGCAGAGTTCTTAGATGAGTTTCAGTGCTCTTCAACGAGCCGAAATTGCTGAAATTCAACCCTCATCTCCGGCGCGCTGGTGGACGGAAGCCGTTTCAGTGCTCTTCAACGAGCCGAAATTGCTGAAATTCGTGAATGCCGGGGAACGGCGGGGCTTGAATGTCGAGTTTCAGTGCTCTTCAACGAGCCGAAATTGCTGAAATGGTGTTGTGACGGTTGATGAGCAGACGTCCGTTCTGAGTTTCAGTGCTCTTCAACGAGCCGAAATTGCTGAAATTCGGTGGTTGACATCAAAACCGTTAGCGCAAAGGAGGTTTCAGTGCTCTTCAACGAGCCGAAATTGCTGAAATCAGCGACGCGAGTGCGCCTACGGGATTGTCGCTTTGTTTCAGTGCTCTTCAACGAGCCGAAATTGCTGAAATTCAGCACGACGCGCGGCAGCGAAACCAGCGCGTCGAGGTTTCAGTGCTCTTCAACGAGCCGAAATTGCTGAAATTGAGAGATTCATTCTCCACTCCAACCGCTTACCGGTGTTTCAGTGCTCTTCAACGAGCCGAAATTGCTGAAATTTGCACGCCACCTCGTGATACCGGATATCCTCGTTGGTTTCAGTGCTCTTCAACGAGCCGAAATTGCTGAAATCGTGCGCGAAGGTGAGACGCGCCCGGAGTACGCGCCGTTTCAGTGCTCTTCAACGAGCCGAAATTGCTGAAATCTCGAAATCCGCGCCGAGAGGCTTGGAGAGTACGGTTTCAGTGCTCTTCAACGAGCCGAAATTGCTGAAATCGATGCGCTGCTGGCGGACTGGGCGGAAGAAGCGACAGTTTCAGTGCTCTTCAACGAGCCGAAATTGCTGAAATCTACAAGGCGTTGCGACTTCAGTCGCTGGTGTTTGATGTTTCAGTGCTCTTCAACGAGCCGAAATTGCTGAAATTCTTCATCAACTCGTCAAGCGCGCGGCGCGGCATCATGTTTCAGTGCTCTTCAACGAGCCGAAATTGCTGAAATAGTTGCGACGCGGGTTGCGGCTGTTCGGAAAGAACTCGTTTCAGTGCTCTTCAACGAGCCGAAATTGCTGAAATAATAACCCTCCAGCGCGCTAATCGCGCTTGACAAACGGTTTCAGTGCTCTTCAACGAGCCGAAATTGCTGAAATCCACGTCGCCTCCGCCAGCGCCTCAAGCACCTTCGGTTTCAGTGCTCTTCAACGAGCCGAAATTGCTGAAATCCTAAGAAGCGCCCGACATACGCACCGTTCAACTCCGTTTCAGTGCTCTTCAACGAGCCGAAATTGCTGAAATGTGCTGGTAGTTATTGATGAAGCGGCGTTCGTCAAGAGTTTCAGTGCTCTTCAACGAGCCGAAATTGCTGAAATTCGGGTTCGTTGGTTAGAACAGTCGCATCTCCTTCAGGTTTCAGTGCTCTTCAACGAGCCGAAATTGCTGAAATGCATTAGGATGCGCGGGGACGGCTCAATCCCCGTCCCAGTTTCAGTGCTCTTCAACGAGCCGAAATTGCTGAAATGTCTGGCAAACGTCGGCGGCAGCGCGAAGGTCGCCGTTTCAGTGCTCTTCAACGAGCCGAAATTGCTGAAATCGCGCGGGGGTTTTGTTTTCCCTCCGTCGCCCCGCGTCGTTTCAGTGCTCTTCAACGAGCCGAAATTGCTGAAATTAAAAGAAGAGCGGATGTTGTGACAGCGCGTGAGAGGAGTTTCAGTGCTCTTCAACGAGCCGAAATTGCTGAAATAGAATGTATCACCAGCCGACATATCACAATATTTAACGTTTCAGTGCTCTTCAACGAGCCGAAATTGCTGAAATCTTACCGTGTTGTTGCCCGCGCCGTCCGCGAGGATGAGGTTTCAGTGCTCTTCAACGAGCCGAAATTGCTGAAATCACCAGCGTTTATCTCGCCGCGCCAGCACCGTATAGTTTCAGTGCTCTTCAACGAGCCGAAATTGCTGAAATTCGGTTGCCGCCATCACACCCCCGGCGACGTGAACACGTTTCAGTGCTCTTCAACGAGCCGAAATTGCTGAAATGGCGCTGCCGGGCAGCAGCCGCTGGATCATCGCCAGAAGTTTCAGTGCTCTTCAACGAGCCGAAATTGCTGAAATTCACGCGCGACGGACGAACCCCACCAGCCCGCGCTTCGGAGTTTCAGTGCTCTTCAACGAGCCGAAATTGCTGAAATTGCGGGCAAGCGACGGATCGCTCACCCGCCCGAATGGTTTCAGTGCTCTTCAACGAGCCGAAATTGCTGAAATTATGTCAACACGTCTTCCGGCGATTTGAAAAGTGAAGTTTCAGTGCTCTTCAACGAGCCGAAATTGCTGAAATCGCAACCTCGTCCGGCGCGTACTTGACCGCGCGCAGAGTTTCAGTGCTCTTCAACGAGCCGAAATTGCTGAAATCGGGCGCGGCGCAGTGATTGCCGAAGCGAACAGCATGTTTCAGTGCTCTTCAACGAGCCGAAATTGCTGAAATGGCGCTTGGCGGAGAGGGTGACTGGTGGGTTGCAGGTTTCAGTGCTCTTCAACGAGCCGAAATTGCTGAAATAGCAAACGTTTTGCGCGTCATCTGCTCGATGATCGGTTTCAGTGCTCTTCAACGAGCCGAAATTGCTGAAATCGATTGCGAGTAGCGCATTGTAGAGACCTGATATGAGTTTCAGTGCTCTTCAACGAGCCGAAATTGCTGAAATTCGTCCCCCTCGCCGCGCGGGATGTTCAGCAGATTGTTTCAGTGCTCTTCAACGAGCCGAAATTGCTGAAATCAGCAAACGTTTTGCGCGTCATCTGCTCGATGATCGGTTTCAGTGCTCTTCAACGAGCCGAAATTGCTGAAATCGAAACGCGCCGGTCTGGTCGCGTCCCAGCGGAACCGTTTCAGTGCTCTTCAACGAGCCGAAATTGCTGAAATGAATGAGCCGTATGCGGCGGCGGCGCTGTTGCTGAGTTTCAGTGCTCTTCAACGAGCCGAAATTGCTGAAATCCTACCTCCGCTCCCTGCCCCACCCGTGTCCCAGATCCCGATACCTGCACGTCGTCGCTCCTGAGCCTTCCTGGTGTTTCATCTCAACA
>Ga0308412_1001976_pt1 | contig 11115 bp, 8 predicted proteins | sample HotsprottomLayer_FD_202357 | JGI IMG/M metagenome (GOLD analysis project Ga0308412, IMG submission 202357) | Hot spring phototrophic mat microbial communities from Octopus Spring, Yellowstone National Park, Wyoming, United States -... | ecosystem: Environmental > Aquatic > Thermal springs > Hot...
GGGGGGGGGGCGGCCCCCCCCCCCCCCCCCCCATACCCCCCTTTCCCGCGTTTCCCCACACCCCCGCCCGCGGGAGGGTGTGGGAGGGCGCAGCCCTCCCAGGAAGAACCTTCATGGGCCTCCCGTCGGGGTACGGCGCAGCCGCATGGACGGGCGGAGGAATTGCTCAAAGACCATGACAACCTGTGATCGCTTGCGAGACATGCGCTATACTCTTGCATAGCGCGAGGCCATCACCGGCGTCGACGTGATCGTCCCACGGCGCTGCTCCACTCGGCCCGCGGGTGAGACTGAGCGGGGGTACGGGGAACCCGATGTGCCCATACCTCTCCTCCAACGGGCCTGGTTCACTAACGTGAATATAAGCCCCTGGCGAGGGGGGTGGGGCAACCCGGTTTTCCCACCCCCCTGCCCGCGGGAGGGTCTGGCCCTCACGCAGGAGGATAGGGAAACCGGGTTGCCCCATCCCCCCGCCCGCGGGAGGGTTTGGGAGGGCCTGGCCCTCCCGAGAAGTATGTTCATCCCGTCGGGGTGCGGCGCGAACCGCATGGACTGCTGATGGAGACGCCTTGCATGAGCGCAGCCCAACGTCCTGTACCGCTGACCGACCTGCGGCGCCGCGCGCCGATCGCACGACGGTGTATTCACGCTACCCTGACCCGCCTGCTCGGTGAGGTGGAGTTGCGCTACGAATTCTACCGCGAGTGGAACGGCTGCTGGCGGGTGCGGGTTGATGTGGCCGAACGCGGTCAACTGGATTTTACCCTCCTCGACACGCCCGGGGGAGGTCTCCTGGCCCTGCCCCGCCCCCTGCCCGAACGCTGGCGCGCGGCGGGCGTGATCGCCAGCGACGGAACCGTCTGGACGGTGGACGAAACGGGTGAGCTGACGCTGGTTTCGGGCTGATATCATTCAGATCGCCAGGTAGCGCGGGGCGGCCGCGTCATCCTCGGCCACCTCGTCCAGATTGGCGATGGCCAGCATACCCCGCTGGTCCAGATATTCCACATACGCGCCCACTTTCTGCAGGGCGAGCAGTTCATCGTAGTCGCGCACGAACGGGTAGAGCCGGGCGGTCAGTTCGGCGATGGTGCTTGGCCGGGCGCAGGCTTCGTACACCCGCTCGATGTGCTGGCGCTGGGTGGCCTCGATCTTCGCCACTGCCGCGCCCAGATCCAGCACCGGACGGTCGTGGCCGCCCAGGCCCAGGCGCACATCGCTGAGGGCGGCGACCTTGCGGAGCGAGAGCAAGAAGTGATCGACGCCGTTGGAGGCTGTCAGGCTCTCGGGGGAGAGGAAGAGCGAGAAGTTGGGCAAGACGTGGTCGGCGGTGAGCAGAATATCGTCAATCTGCAGGCACACCTGACCGGGGCAATGCCCGGGGACGTGGATCACCCGAAACACGCCGTCGAGCAGATCGCCGTCGCGCAGGACATCCTCCACCGGCATCGAGCGCACGCTATCTTTCGCGCCGCTGTACATCGCCAGCATGCGCGCGCGGCGCTGGTCGTCCACCCCGGCGCGGCGCAAAAAGACCCCCAGGCGGAAGCGGGTGAGGGTGAGGCGCTCTTCGTGGTTGACGATCACCCGCCGATCTAGTTCGTGCACAGCGAGGGGCGCGGAGGTGAGGCTGCGCACCGTGTTCAAGCCGCCGTGGTGGTCAATGTGGGCGTGGGTGAGCACGATGCGATCGATATCGGTCCAGTCCACCGCTTCGTCCCACTCGTCGCGGACGCGCGCCATCCCCTGGAGCAGATCGGCATCGCTGGACCCCTGCCCGCTGCCGGTATCCACTAAGGCGACGTACTCGCCGGCGATCACCAGGTGCACGTACGCGCGGAGCGCGGGGAATACCTGCACGGGCAGGCGGTAGATCCGCGCCCCGCCTGCCGTTTCATACCGGGTAATACCCTCCTGAGCCATAGCACCAGACCTCCTCGGAACCCGCGCGCATCTCCGCGCGCGGAGCTATTGCCTATTGTACGGCACGACCGGCAGATGCGCACAACGAAAGGGGACTGCTCCCAGGGCATGGCAACGTCTCTGGGGCTGGCCCCGCCACCCGGGATCCTGCCGGGCAGCCCAGTGGCCAGACACCCCGCCGTCGAAGATGGATGGTCGGAGGAGAACTGCAGCGGGGTTAACGGAACTATACGCCCGGTAAGGGTGACTTCCTCCAAGCGCGGGCGCATCCCTGCTACAGTAGGCGCAGCAGGAGGATGGCCCATGACCCACATCGAGCAGGAGTTGACGCGGCATCTCATCCATCTCGGCCGCACGATCGGCGCCCGTCCGGCGGGATCGGCGGCCAATGTGGCCGCGGCAGGCTACATTGCGCGCAGCCTTGAGCGCGCCGGCTTTACTGTCGAACTTCAGGCCTATCGGTGCCCAGTGTGGGAAGATCTGGGGACAACGCTAGAGGTAGGCGGGGTTGCGGTCCAGGCAGGAGCGAATCCCTTCTCGCCGCCCTGCGATGTCCAGGCGCCGACGGTGGCTGCCGGCACGCTGGCTGAGCTACGGGCGTTGCCGATGCGCGAGCGGGTAGCGGTGCTCTATGGCCAGGTAGCCGCGGCGCCGCTGGCGTCCAGGACCTCGCCGTGGAAGGGAGAGTACGACGCGGCCATTGTCGCGGCTCTGGAGGAAGGCGCGCCGGAGGCGGTGCTGATGGTGCAAACGCGCGGAGCGGCGCTGGCCCGTCTGATCGAAGACCCCGATCTGGCGCTGGCTTCGGCGACGGTGCCGGCCGAGGTGGGCTTACTGCTGCTGCGTCAGCCCGGCGTGCCGGCGCGGCTGCGGATCAATACCCGGCGCAGTGTCGGCAGCGCCTGGAACGTCATCGGGCGCCGGGGGGGGCTCGATGAGCCCCGTGTGCTCCTCTGCGCCCACCTTGACACAAAGATCGACACACCGGGTGCCGCCGATAACGCTGCCGGCGTGGCCGTGCTGCTGGCGCTGGCAGAGATGCTGGGGGCGCATCACCTCGGCATCGGTCTGGAAGTGGTCGCCTTCAACAGCGAGCAGTACCCGCCATCGGGCGCCGCGGAGTACATCCGGCAATCCAGCGCCGACCTCGAGGCAATTGTGGCGGTGCTGAATTTCGACAGCGTCGGGCAATGGCTGGCGCCCAACAGTATCACGCTCCTTGAAGGCTCAACGGCCTTTGCGGAGGCGCTGGAGCGCCTGATCCGCCGCTACCCCGGCGTGGTGTGGGTGGCGCCATGGATGGAGAGCGCCCATGGCTTCTTCGCGCTGCGCGGCGTGCCCGGCGTGGCCTTCTCGAACGTTGCCCGCCAGCCGCCGGAGCACACCCGCGCTGATACGGTAGACTGGATCAGCCCGCCCCGGCTCCGCGAGGCGGCCATGCTGGGCGCCGAGATCGTCGCCGCGCTGCAGGGAAAAACCCCCGTCTGGACCCGCGCCTCCCGCGCGGCGGTCGCTGGCGCTTGACGCTTTCACGCCAGCCGTGCATGCGGCTACGCCGCGCACGAACAGAATGAACATAGGTTCTTCTTGGGAGGGCGCAGCCCTCCCAAACCCTCCCACCGGGTGGGGGTATGGGGAAACCGGGTTTCCCCATAGCGCTGCTTGAGGGCCAGGCCCTCCGGCGGGCAGGGGCGTGGGGAAACCTGGTTTCCCCACACCCCTGCTCCAGCAGCCTATGTTCACGTTAGTCGTGCATGTGGCGCAGCCGCATACGAACAGGATGAACATAGGGTGTTCCTGAGGGGCTGCGCCCTCCTAAACCCTCCCACGGAGTGAGCGTATGGGGAAACCGGGTTTCCCCATAGCCCTGCTTGAGAGCTTTGCCCTCCCGAACCCTCTCGCGGGCAGGGGGGTGGCGAAACCCGGTTTCGCCACCCCCCTGCTGGAGGGCGGCGCCCGCTCAAACCCTCCCACCGGGTGGGGGTATGGGGAAACGAGAGCGGCGCCCACCCATCCCCCCTATCGAACCGGAAACGATCTTCCTACAGGAACGCGCTCATCCCCGTGATGGCCCGGCCAACGATCAGCGTATTCATCTCGTGGGTGCCCTCGTAGGAGTAGAGGGCCTCGGCATCGGCGAAGTAGCGCGCCACCTCGTGCTCGAGCAAGATGCCGTTGCCGCCGAGGAGATTGCGCCCGATAGCCACCGTCTCGCGCAGGCGCTCGCCGCAGTAGGCCTTGGCGAGCGAAGCGCGCTCCTGGCTGATCTTGCCGTCGCGGGCCTGGAGCTGGCTCAAGCGCATACAGAGGGTCTGCATGGCCGTCACATTGCCCAGCATACGCACCAGGCCCTGTTGCACGAGCTGGAAGCCGGTGATCGGCCGCCCGAACTGAATACGCTGGTTAGCGTACTCCAGGGTGCGTTCGTAGGCCCCCATGGCCACGCCGGTCATCGCCCAGGCCACGTGGCCGCGGGCCATGCCCAACTGCCGGGCCACGTCGCGGAAGCTCTTCACGCCGGGGAGCCGATTGGCTTCCGGCACGCGCACCTGTTCGAGGCGCACGTCGGCGTTCTGCACTACGCGGAGGGCGATCTTGCCCTCCAGCTTCTCGACGTGATAACCGGGTGTGCCGCGTTCGACCACAAACGCCTTCACCTGGTGATCGCTCACGTCGCGGGCGAAGACGATGTTCAGGTCGGCGAAGGGCGCATTGCCGCACCACTTCTTGGCGCCATGCAGCACCCAGCCGTGCTCGTCGCGGCGTGCCGTGGTCGTCAGGCCCGCCGCCGCAGCCGAGCCGACCTCGGGCTCGGTGAGCGACCATGTGCCGATCTGCTCGAAGCGTTGCATCGGCCCCAGCCAGCGCCGCTTCTGCTCCTCGCTGCCGAAGAGATCGATTGACCCCATCGCCAGGCCCCAATGCACGCCCAGGAAGGTGTACATCGAGGCGTCCACGCGGGCCAGTTCCATCGCGATGACCCCGCCGACAACGGGGCCGATGCCGCTGATGCCGTGCAGGCGATCGCCAAGCACTTCCCGGGTCATCGCGGCGAACGAAGGGAGCAACTCGTGGGGAAACTCGCCCCGCTCCCAATAGGCGCCGATGATCGGGCGCACCCGCTGCTCCATATAGGCGCGGATGCCCCGCTGCACAGCCCGTTCCTCCTCCGTCAGCATCTCGCTGATGTCGTAGAAGTCGCTATTGATCGGCGGCAGCGCCTGTGGCCGCCGCTTGCTCGTAATACTCTTCAGCAACAGGCCGATCTCCTGCGGACTGACGCCGCTGAGCGATCGCACCATGTCGGGGAACTTGAACAGTCGGGTGAGACCAGCCAGGGGTAGCGTAACGGGAGCCATGGAAGTCCTCCAGTCGTTGCGTAGCCGCCAGCGACGCCGCTGTCGCCAGCCGACGGATCGCCATTGTTCCGCCGGGCCTGTTCTTCTCCCACCCCTTCGGGTCTGGCTGCGCGTCCTGGGGATTACAAGACACTGCGCGGTCCGCGACAGAGGCCGTATTCCCGGTAGACATGAGGAGAATCAGGCGAAGGATAACGCGATGCGTTACGCATGTTATATCACATGTTTTCCGGCTTTGTCAATGGAAAAAATTCTCATCTTCTGGAAAGGCGCAAGGCCGCGGCGCAAGATGCCGTCAGCCTGAATAACCGTCGGGTTACCCTGGGAGCGCGGGCAGTTCACCCGCCGGGTTCTGCGCGGGCAAGCTGCCCGCGCTCCCGGCGCCGGACGACGTGACCCGAGATGTATGCGCGCGAACACGATGTCTCGTCCGTGCGGGGCGGGGCAGGGCGCATGGCAGGGGCGATAGATGTTGCCCCCGCGCAGGCCCGGTCATCCCGAGGATCAAGGCCAGCCCGAGCAGGCCGGCGCCGATCACCAGGGCGGGCAGGCCGAACCCCGGGGCCAGATCGAGGGCCGCGCCGCCAAGCGCCGGTCCGCTGGCGTCACCGATCATGTAGGCGAACTGCGTCACCGCCGAGGCGGTGATCAGGCGCTCGCCGCGCAGGCGGGCGCTGTTGCGAATGGTGGCCAGAGTGTACAGGCCCCCGCCGGCGCTGCCCCAGACCACGCCGAGGAGCAGCAGCAGCCAGGGCGCGCCCCGGGCCAGCGGCAGGAGCAGCGCGCTCAGCGCGGTCACTACGGTGGTTGCGACGATCACCCGGCGCCATGGCCAGCGGTCGGCCAGGGCGCCAAAGGGGTACTGCGCCAGGCTGCCCAGCCCCATCGCGGTGACAATGCCGGCCGCCAGGGTCGAGCCGAGACCGATCTGTAGCCCGTAGAGCGGCAGGGCCACGCTCAACCCCGACTCGAACAGGCCGCCGAGCAAGGCCATGCCCAGCGCCAGCGGCCCGACCTGCGCCAACGCGCCCCGCAGGCCGGTCTTGAGCGGCGCCTCGCGGGCCGCAGCGGGCGCGCGCATCGGCCAGAGCAGCGCCAGCGCCGCCAGCCCCGTCGCCAGTGCCAGCAGCCGCGGCGTGGGGCCATTGATGCCCGTCACCAGGAGGCTGCCGGCGCCCACGAAGAGCGCCGCGCCGATGCTGGTCTGGAAGAGCGCCATCACCCGCCCGCGCGCCTCCGGCGCGGCCAGCGCCGGCACCCAGCTCTCGGCCAGGGTGAAGCGCAGACCCGCGGTGAAGCCCGCCAGGGCGAAGCCGCCGGCCAGCAGCAACGGGCGCTCGACCAGCGTCAGCCCGACCAGCGCCAGCGTGCCCAGGGCCAGGGCCGCGCGAAAGACCGGTTGCTGCCCGTAGCGCCGCACCAGGCCCGGCGTGGCCGCCAGGGCCAGCATATACGATAGGGAACCCGCGGCTACCAGGCTGCCGATGATCCAGGCCTCAACCCCCCGCTCGGCCAGGGTCAGTGTCAGCAGCGGGGTGAGTATCGCGGCGGGGATGGTCTGGAAGAAGAAGCCAAGTAAGAACCGCCAGGTCCAGTATTGTGGGATGCGCCGTAACATAGTACGCTTCGTTTCGTTCGACGCCCGGGGCTGATGCACGGTCCGCCTCCGGGGGTATGGGGAAACCGGGTTTCCCCATACCCCTGCGCACGGGCTGCGCCCTCCCAGCCCCCCGCGGGTGGGGTCTGGGCGAACCCGGTTCCCCCAGACCCCTGCTTGAGGGCTTCGCCCTCCCACACCCTCCCGCGGGTGGGGAAATGGGGAAACCCGGTTTCCCCATGCCCCTGCGTGAGGACCAGGCCCTCCCGCAGGCTGGGGCGTGGGGAAACCCGGTTTCCCCACACCCCTGCCCCAGCAGCCTATGTTCACCTCAGCCGTCCATGCGGCTCTGCCGCACCCCGACGGGATGACCATAGGTTCTTCCTGGGAGGGCTGCGCCCTCCCAGACCCTCCTGCGGGCGGGGGCGTGGGGAAACCCGGTTTCCCCATCCCCCTGCGCACGGGCTGCGGGTGCTGGCGGTTACGCTGCCAGCACTGACCAGAAACCAGGTGTCAGGGGCTGGTTGCCCCGGGCCGCGTCTGGCCCCTTGCATCCTCACTCTACACCGTGGCCGTTGCGCGCCTGTGCCGCCCGGCGTTGCGGATGGCGTTGCGGATGGCGTTGCATGTGATGGGAGGGCGGGTACAATAGCTCTACGCTTCCATCGATCGGGGTAAGGCGTCGCTATGGAAGAACACAAACCTTCGAGCATCGAACTGCGGCTGCTCGGCCCGCCGGAGGTGCTGGCCGATGGCGCGCCGGTGGCGCTCGAGCGGCGCAAGGCCCTGGCGCTGCTGGCCTATCTGGCGATGGCGCCGGGGGAGCATGCCCGCGATGCCCTGGCGGTGCTGCTGGCCCCCGACGACGAGCCGGCCGCGGCGCGGGCGGGGCTGCGTCGCGCCCTTGCGGTGCTGATGCCCACGTTCCGCCCGTGGCTCCACCTCAATGGCGACCGGCTGGCCCTCGCGCGCGACGCGGCCTTTGTCTTCGATGTGGAGCGCTTCCGCGGGCATCTGGCCGCGGGCAGCCGCGCCGATCTGCGCGCGGCCGTGGCGCTTTACCGCGGCGATTTTCTGGCCGGTTTCAGTTTGCCCGGCAGCGCCCCCTTCGAGGAATGGCAACTCTTCGAGACCGAACGGCTGCGCCAGGAACTGGCCCAGGCCCTCGACCGCCTGAGCGCGCTGCCCGACGCCGCCGGCGACCTCGAGGCCGCCATCGGCTACGCCCGGCGCTGGCTGGCGCTCGACCCGCTGCACGAGCCGGCCCATCGCCGCCTGATGCAACTCTACGCCGCGGCGGGCCAGCGCACGGCGGCCCTGCGCCAGTACCGCCTGCTCGCCGATACGCTCGAACGCGAACTGGGGGCCGCGCCCGATCCCGCCACGCAGGCGCTCTACGAGGCCATCCGCCAGGGCGACCGCGGGCCGCAGGCCAGCCGCTGGAGCAGCGCGCCCCCGCGGCTCCCCGCCGCGCCGGGCCTGGCGGCGGCGATTGAAACGCCCGCCCTGCCCTTCCTCGGGCGCGAGGAGGAACTGCAGCGCATCGCCGAGGCCCTGGACGATCCGGCCTGTCGCATTCTTACCTTGATCGGCCCCGGCGGAATGGGCAAAACGCGCCTGGCGGTCCAGGCGGCGCAGCAGCACGCATCCCGCTTCCCTGATGGCGTGTACCAGATCTCCCTGGTCGGCGTGAGCAGCGGCGAGCGGTTGATCACCGCCATCGGCGCGACCCTCGGCGTCACCGGCCAGGGTGACGCGCTGGAGCGGCTCTGCGCCGCGCTCTACGACCGCGCGGCGCTGCTGGTGCTCGACAACCTCGATCAGGCCCTGGAGGGCGCCGCGTTGCTGCGGACCCTGGTGCACCGCACCCGGCGCCTGAAACTGCTGGTCACCTCGCGCGAGCGCTTGAAGCTCCAGGAGGAGTGGGTGATTGACCTGGCCGGCCTGGCGGTTCCCGAGGAGGATGACGTGACGCGCGACCCGGCCACCTACCCCGCGGTGCAACTCTTTGCCCTGCGGGCGCGGCAGGTGCGCGCCGACTTTGAACTCACGCCGGAGGATCTGCCGGCAGTGGTGGAGATCTGCCGGCTGGTGGAGGGTATGCCCCTGGCGATCGAACTGGCCGCGGCCTGGGTGCGCGTGCTCACCCCGGCGGAGATCGCCCGCGAGTTGACCCAGAGCATGACCCTGCTCACCACCACCTTGCTCGATGTGCCGGAGCGTCATCGTAGCGTGGAGGGCGTGTTCACGCAGACCTGGGAGCGGCTCAGCGCCACCGAGCAGCAGGCCCTGCGGCAGCTCGCCGTCTTCGAGGATGGCTTTACCCGCGTGGCGGCAACGGAGGTTGCGGGGGCCTCGCCGTTGATCCTGGCCGCGCTCACCGACAAAGCCCTTATCCGGCGCGACCGCGCCGGGCGCTACGCCATCCACGAGTTGCTGCGGCAGTTCGCGGCGCGCAAACTGGCCGCCGATCCCGCCGAGGAACGGGCCACGATGCTGCGCCTCGTCCGCTTCTACGCCCGGCTGCTGGAGCGGCGCAACCAGGACCTGCAGGGCGTCCATCAGCGGCAGGCGCTCGCCGAGCTTGACAGCGAGTACGACAATCTCTGGAAAGCCTGGACCTGGGCCGTCGCGGAGGGGTGTCTGGAGGAACTGGCCCTGGCGCTCGACGGCTTCTACCGCTTGCACGAGGTGCGCGGCTGGTACAGCGACGGCATCGAGGCCCTGGAGGCCCTGGTCGAGCGGCTGGAGCATGCGCCGCCCGAGGATGCCCCCGCCGCGGCCCGCGCGGTGCTGCTGGCGCGGGCCAGGGCGCGCGCCGGCGCGTTGTACTGCTGGATCGGCGAATTCGCCGCCGCCGAGCAACACCTGGAGGCGGCGCTGCCGGTGCTGCGCGCCCACGACCATGCCCTCGACGTGGCCTACACCCTCACCGGGTTAGGGATCGTCGCCAGCGAGCGCGATGAAGCGCAACGCGCGCGCTGGTTGCTGGAGGAGGGTCTGGCCGCCTACCAGGCCCTCGGCCACCAGCCCGGCATCGCCTGGGCCCTTGACGCCCTGGGCGACCTGGCGGGCAGCGAGGGCGATTACGCCCGGGCCAGGGATCTGCTGACCGAAAGCAGCACCCTCTTCAGCGCCATGGGCGACCAGGTGAGCGCAGCCTGGAGCCTGTGCAGCCTGGGGCGGGTGCTGGGGCTGATGGGCGACCACGCCGCCGCGCGCCAGTTGCTCAACGAGAGCCTGAACATCTTCGAGAGCCTGGACGACCGTCACGGGGCCGCCGCGGCCCACGCCAACCTGGCCGAGGGCGCCTACGCGGCGCGCGACCTGGCCGCGGCGCGCCAGCACTGGCTGGCCTCGCTGCGGCTGGCCCGCGAGGTGGGGGTGGCGCCCTATGTGATGGACGCCCTGGTGGGGCTGGCGACGGTGCTGAGCGAAACCGGCGGGCCGGAGCAGGCCCACGAACTGGCCACCCTGGCCATGGCCCATCCGGCCACCTGGCGCGAAACGGTGGACGCGGCGCGAGCCGTGCTGGCGGCGACCCGCGCCGCGCTCGACCCGGCGACGGCGGCACAGGCCGAACGGCGCGGCCGCGCGACACCCTGGGAAGTGGCCGCCGCGCGCGTGCTCGAAGAGGCAGCGTAGGCGGAGCCGGACTCCCTCCCCCAGCGTGGGAGGGTTGGGGAGGGGGCAGTCACCTTCGTTGACAGGACGTACGCGGTGGAGGGGTGCGGCGAGGCGCAGCCTCACCGCATAGGAAGGGTTCACGTGTCTCCCGGGAGCGCGGGCAGCTTGCCCGCGGAGATGCGACGCGGGCGGGACGCCCGCGCTCCCGGGCGCGTGGGTTACCTCAAGGCTAAACAGTCACCCCGCATACCCCTGTTCCCGCCTGCGGCGGCCAGGCGGCCCGGCGCAACCCCCGCGGCCCTCCCGCCGCGGGCGAGGCAACAACCGGTTGGTTGACCCCTCCCCGCCGGAAGGCGACCGCGTACCTCCTGGTATTTGATCGGTCTTAAACCTCCATCAAACCCACCACCGCATCGAAGAGATCCTCGGCGTTGGGCTTGGAGAAGTAGTCACCGTCGCTGCCGTAGGCGGGGCGGTGGGGCCGGGCGGTGAGCGTCACCGGCGGGGCGTCCAGATGCCAGTAGCCGCCCTGGACCTCGAGCACCTGCTGGAGCATGTAGGCCGACGCGCCGCCCGGCACGTCCTCGTCGAAGAAGATCACCCGGCTGG
>Ga0308412_1001979_pt1 | contig 11104 bp, 12 predicted proteins | sample HotsprottomLayer_FD_202357 | JGI IMG/M metagenome (GOLD analysis project Ga0308412, IMG submission 202357) | Hot spring phototrophic mat microbial communities from Octopus Spring, Yellowstone National Park, Wyoming, United States -... | ecosystem: Environmental > Aquatic > Thermal springs > Hot...
CGACGGTGCTGCCATCCACGGCTTTCCAGGTGATGTGCCGAATCGTCGGCAGTTTCCAGGTTTTTGTGTGCGAATTCAGGCTGACCAGGATCCGTTCTTCCGGTCCAAATCGGAGTGAGGGCATCACTCCGTAGGGATCGTGGACGGTCAGCCAGTCGGCGATCCCCGGCACCATGGCCAAATTGCCGATGACCGAGTGTTTCGGGGTGGTCGTTGCTTCGGTTTCGCCGCTGGCACGAACGATCCAGAGTCCGACCCGGCTGTGCCGTTCCCCGAGGGCGACCAGCCGGTCGTCATCGGCCCAGGCGAGAGGGCTGCCGTAGCCCTGGACATGAAGGCCGTCGGGTCGTGGAAGCCGTTTCCCATGCCAGCGGCCATCCCGGAAGGTTTGCACAATAATTTCCGCCGGGTAGCCATCGAAGATGGTATTGAAGGCTAGGCGGGTCCCTGCAGGATTCCAGGCAAGATGCCCGAGCCACGGCCACGGGGAGCCGGCATCCGCTTTCCAGCCCTCGTCGGTGGCTGTTACTCGCTTAGACTGTGCGTCCCAGACTTCAACCCGGGAAAAACCCTCGGACTGCAAAACGCTGTCATCCTTGGCCGTGATCATGGCGAGCCGTTGACCGTCTCGGCTGACGGCGAATTCACGGATGTACTGGTTTTCCGCAACAATCTTCTCGGCACGCCAATTGACCGGGTCCAGTTGATACAGTTCGGAAACAGTGCGTTGACCGTGCCCGTACTCCAGACTGGGAAATTTTTCGCGGAGGAGGGTAAACGGGTCGGTATCAGTCACCTTGGCATCGACTGTATAAAACAGTTTGTCCGGAATCGCAGCATAATCAAAACTTGCGATCCCGCCGGGGTGTCGAGTCAGGGCGCGGGGTTCGGTGCCATCGAGCGGGATCCGCCAAAGTTGTGTCGAACCATCATAGGGAGGCTGAGTGTGGCCAGGATGTTTGCGATTGCCGAGGACGTAAATGGCCTTGCCGTCGGCGGACCAGCGGGGCTGACGATCGTTTGCCCGCTCGGTGGTCAGACGGCGTGGTTGGCCGTGACCGTCGGTGGCGACAATCCAGAGATCGGATTTGCGAAGGGAATCGGCCGTGTCCCAGCGGGCTTCAATATAAGCCGCGGTTTGACCGTCCGGGGATAAGGCGGCCTCGGCTAAGCCCGACAAGCTGAAGTAATCCGCGGGTACTACGTCATGAGTGCGGGATTCTTGAGCCAGGAGTGGAGCCGTTGAAACAAAGCCGGTGAGGATTATCCCCACGGCTCTTGCCGTGATGCCAGATCCCATGTGAATCCTTCCTCGATCATGGATAAGGGTTTGAACATGGCCGATATGTCTCATCGTAGTCTGCGATTCTCTCGGAGTCATTCGCGGTTCGGCAAGAACGAGAAATTGTTTCGAAAGGCCGAAGATGTCAGTGTTTCCGCAATCGCTAAAGAAAGCAGACTGGCCGATTCCCCCAGGCAAACGGTATCTTCATGATGACTGGTGATGGAAAGTTCCGATTGACCTGCTTGCCATTTTGAAAGCGCGAATGATCTCCGCTGATGATGCGACGAAACCTGAGACGGCAGCAGAGCCCGGCCAACGCCGTGCCTTACTGATTGTCTTTCTTGTGGTGTTCATCGACTTGCTTGGTTTCGGGATTGTTTTGCCACTGCTGCCACGGATTGCTCAGGAGTTGTTGACGGGTTTTCCGGTTGAGTCGCGTGGTCTGATCATCGGATTATTATATAGCAGCTTTTCGGTAATGCAGTTTATCTTCAGCCCGATGTGGGGGCGTGTATCGGATCGTTACGGCCGTCGGCCGATCCTGATGCTGAGTCTTGCGGGCTCGGTGGTATTTTATGCCTTGTTCGGGTATGCCTCGGCACTTCCCGAGAATCAGGCGATGCTGGCGCTGGGATTGTTGTTGCTGTCACGGATTGGTGCCGGGATCGCTGGAGCCAGTGTCGGCACAGCGGCGGCAGTGATCGCCGACTGTACCCCGCCTGAACGTCGGGCAAAAGGCATGGCCTTGATCGGGGCGGCCTTCGGCATCGGCTTTACTTTCGGTCCGCTGATCGCTTACCTGGGTCTGGAATTATTCGAGCGGGAATTGTGGGCCCCGGGAGTGATGGCCTCCGGATTGTCGGTGTTCTCCTTACTGCTGGCGATCTTGCTGTTACCGGAAACGCTTCAGCCCGGCTCGAATCCCCCGCGAGAATTCTTCAGCCTGCAGCGGACGATCGAGGTATTGCGGATGCCGACGGTGGGGGCACTGGTGCTGATGTATTTCCTGGCGATTTTTGCCTTCGCCAATTTCGAAGGCACCTTGTCGCTGTTCACCGCCGCGGCGTTTCAACTGGACAACCGCGATAATTTTCTGGTCTTCGCCTACATCGGTTTCGTGCTGATGATTGCACAAGGAGGGATTTACCGCCCGCTATCGACTCGCCGATCCGAGGAACAGCTTCTCACCCTGGGGATCAGCCTGATGCTCCTGGGGCTGGGGGGACTCATTGCTGTGGCATACGGTGCACATCTGCTGAGACTGTCTCCGGATGCAGTCGTCGGGCTGAAACCACTTTTTTACTTGAGTGTGACGGTCGGTGTCTTCGGGTTTGCATTCCTGAATCCCTCCGTGGCATCGCTCGTCTCGAAGCGATCGGATCCGAATCGACAAGGGGAAGTTCTCGGGGTGAATCAGGCATTTTCCGCGTTGGGGCGAATTTTCGGTCCGCTGGTCGGCAGCACGGTCTTTTTCCTCAGTGATACGCGGATCTTGCCCTACCTGGTGGCGAGTACAACGATGGTGCTGGTCCTAGCCTTGCTGCCAGCCATCCGAACCGCGCCGGCACCGGCAGTGATGATCACCCGAGAGAACAAATGATCCCCCGCCGGCACGAGCGGCTGCTAAGTTGACCCGGTCGATGGAACGAGGACGCTCCCCCGGGTGTGATGCCCGGCATGGCCGGGAGGGACGCCTTTGATGGTCGAAGAGCCTGCGGATGGACCGTTTTCAGCGAATTGCCCTGATCAAACCGAGTGCTCTGGGGGATATCTGCCACGCGTTGCCGGTGCTGACCGCCCTGCGACAACGGTTCCCGGACGCTGAGATCAGCTGGATTATCAACCGCGTGTATGAGCCACTGGTGCAGGGCCATCCGGATCTGACCCGGACGATTGCCTTTGATCGGAGCAGTTTCCGACGGGGCTTCGGGGTCGGCGTGTCTAGCACGTTGAGTTTTTTCAACGAACTCCGTCGCTATCGCTTTGATCTCGTCATCGATTTACAGGGCTTGCTGCGGACAGGTCTGATGGCGGCGGCAAGCGGGGCACCTGTTCGCCTGGGGTTTGCTGAAGCTCGGGAGGGGGCCCGGTATTTTTACACCCATCGGATTGCAGTTCCGGACGCGGAGCAGATTCACGCTGTGGATCGATACTGGCATGTGGTGGAGTGGCTCGGAGCCGGGGCGGTGGAAAAACAGTTTCGGCTCCCCATTTCGCCAGAGGAACGATCCGCGGCCGAAGCCGAGCTTGCGGGTCTACCACGGCCCTGGCTGGTCGTAGCTCCAGGATCGCGATGGTTGACGAAACAGTGGCCCGCGGCGTACTTCGCGGAATTGGCGCGGAGGGCGTTATCTACCGTCGGTGGCAGCATCATCCTGGTCGGTGTTGCCGAAGATCGCCCGCTGTCCGCGACAGTGGCAACGTCGGTCCGCGGTTCGGTCGTTGATTTGACTGGGAAAACCAGCTTGCCGCGACTGACCGCCATCCTTTCGCTGGCTGACATGATGATTGCGAACGACACCGGACCGTTGCATCTGGCAGCAGCGCTCGGTCTTCCGTGCATTGCCCCGTATACTTGCACGAAGACGGTGAAACACGGACCGTACGCTGTCAGCGGCGGGGGCGTGGAAACAACCGTTGCCTGCGGCGGCAGCTACTTCAAACGCTGCCCGCATCAGTTTCGCTGTTTTCAGGAACTAACTCCTGATCGACTTTGGCCGATGCTTGCCGAGGTGCTGCAGTCATGCTGCCATCGTTGCCGTTTTCGTTAATTCTCGCGAGCGGCTCTCGGGGTCGGCGAGAATTGCTGGCGATGCACGGCTTTGAGTTTACAGTTCAGCCATCGCACATCGATGAGCCGACCGAAGCTCGGCTCGGGGATGTCCGACATTATGTTGCAGAACTGGCCTGGCTGAAAGCGGCCGCGGTCGCCCGCCAGATTCCGGAAGGCGTCATCATTGCCGCCGACACCGTGGGCTGGCTAGATGGTCGCGTGGTCGGAAAACCGGAAGATGAAGCCGACGCCCGCAGGATTCTGCACCGGCTTTCGGGTCGAGTGCATGAACTCTGGACGGGTGTCTGTCTGTGGCTTCGGCCGGCCGACTGGCAACTTTCGTGGCAAGAGCGTAGCCTGGTTGAGATGAAACATTTGACGGAAGCCGAGGTGGAAGCATATCTACAAACCCGGCAATGGCAGGGTTGTTCGGGAGCATATGCCTTGCAAATGCCAGAGGATCCGTTCCTGACGGTCGTGGAAGGCAGTTGCAGCAATGTGATCGGTTTACCGATGGAGTCGCTGACGGCGCATTTGCATAGACTCGCCGAGTTGATGAGAAACAACCCTCCCTCGACAGGGGTATGAGCGATGGATGAACGGAACCACGGGGTGCGGCTCCGGGCTTAACTGCCTTGCTCACCGATCTCACGAATCAGTTGCCGGGCAATTTTATATGCGGAACGTAAGCTGGTGGCCCGTGCTTCCAGCTGGTCCGGGGTGAACAGCCGCTGCGGATCGCATTTTGGCAGACCAGCAAGTTCTGCTGTCAAAGGTAGCAATTGCATAAATTCTTTCATCCGCAATTGCTTCGACTCAACGCTCACATCAGTGCTCATGAGAATTCTCCCGACCTGGCACGACTACGCATCAGTCTAGCATAGCTAATCTCTTTCCCAGCGTAAATTCATCTCGAGATCGGGGCAAGATGATGGCATGACCAGGCGGGGCGATTTCCCCATCAGCCGGGATGATTGTCGGCTGGGTCATCGTCGCTGAATCGGCTAGCATGACGGGATCGTATCCGACCAGATGATCAGAGGGGATAGCGTGTATTCCACCGGGACTGCTTATTTGTTGTGGTGTGCGGGTATCTTCGGATTCTGCGGCATTCACCGTTTCTATCTCAAGAAACCGGTGACGGGCGTGATCTGGCTGCTGACACTCGGGCTGTTTTTCATCGGCCAGTTGATTGACTTGCTGTTGATTCCGGGAATGGTGGAAAACGCGAATCTTCGAGCCCGACTGTACGGCCGCGAATAACCGGCAGATGATCACACTCAGCTTTCCTGATTCTGAACTGGAGGCATCATGTACCGACCTCTCCTGGTAGCACTCGTAGCGATTCTATGCCTGACCGCGGTTACACCCCGAATGCTGACCGCCGACGATACGAGCAAACGGCCGATCCGTCCGCGATGCCCTGTTTGCGGTCTCCATTGACTTTCAGCGAATGGCCCGCGATTCCCGGTACAAGCTGATCTGGTATCCGAAAGTCGTGCAATATCAGTTGTTTGATTTGCAGACCGACCCAGATGAACAGCATAACTTGGCAGGCAGACCCGAGTTTGCTGAACGGCTGAAGCTTATGAAACAGTTGCTGGCCAAGTTGCAAGATGAGTTCGGCGATGCGGGGCCCCGGCCGAAGTAACCGGGAGCAGTCACCAACCTCGAATCAGTCACCGTTCCGGCGGAGTGGCTCGGCGACGCTAACGCGCGCAGACGGTTCTTGCTGGGTCATGCAATGCAGCGTTCCCAGGCCCCAGACCAGATCGCCACAGTGAATCCCGATGACGTCCCGATCCGGGCACAACTCCGCGAGGAGTCCGAGCGCTTTCCGGTCCGCCGGGTCGTTAAAGGTCGGGACGATGAGCACTCCGTTGCCGAGGTAAAAATTCGCGTAACTCGCGGGAACACGGATCCCGCGATGGTACAGCGGCCGGGGCATCGGCAAGGGCACCACTTCAATCGACCGACCATGCAGATCGGTCACACCTTGCAAGCGTTCCCAGTTTTCCTGCAGTGGCTGATAATTCTCATCCGCGGGATCGTTTTCCACGGCAAGCACGATTGTACGCGGCTGGACAAATCGCGCCAGATCATCGATATGACCGTGGGTGTCGTCGCCAGCAATTCCCCGATTCAGCCACAAGGTCTTGCCGACGCCGAGGTACTCGGCAAAGACACGTTCGTAATCGGCCCGATCAAAGGGCGGGTTCCGCTGCTGGACTCGACTCAGCAGGCATTCCTCGGTGGTTAACATCATGCCCTGGCCGTTGACGTCGATGCTGCCGCCTTCGAGAACGATTCGCCAGCCCCGAAGCACCGGGCGATGCCGCGGCAATCCCCGGACCTCGGCGATAAATCCGGGGATGCGATCGTCCAGCGACCAGTCGGGATACTTGGCCCACGCCGTGAATCCCCAGTCGAGAACGACTGGTTGCCCTGCCTGATCGTGGATGATAATCGGGCCGGCATCCCGCAGCCACGAGCGATCGGTCGGGCAGAGGAAGAATCGCACTCGGGTAAGATCGGTTCCGGCGCGGTGTAATACCCGCCGGGCCGCTTGCTGTTCCTGAGGGTTGCGCACCAGCAAACACACTTCCTCGTAGCGGGAAAGGATCCGAATAATCTCTGCGTAGACCCAGGGAATCGGCGCAAATTTCCCTGGCCAGTCAGAGCGCCGATGCGGCCAAGCGAGCCAGGTCGCCCGGTGCGGCTCCCACTCCGCCGGCATTCGCCAGCCCGGAGTGGGACGTGGAAGAATCGGTGACGGCGACATGCCAGGCATCTCGTATTCCGTAAGAATCATGAGAAACAGGACGAATCATTATCATCGTGATCCGCACGGACGGTCAGGAAAATCCTCAGCCGCAATCATCTTCGGTGCTAGAGCTGCGATCCCTTCTGCTGCTTAGTGCCGGAAGTGACGGACGCCGGTGAAAAGCATGGCGATGCCGTGCTGGTCGCAAGCGGCAATGCTGTCGGCGTCTTTCACGCTGCCCCCCGGTTGAACAATGGCGGTGACACCCGCAGCGGCGGCGAGTTCGACATTATCCGGGAACGGAAAAAATGCATCCGAGGCCAGCACCGAGCCCTTCGCTCGGTCGCCGGCTTTGCGAATCGCGATTTCTACCGCCACGACCCGGGACATTTGTCCTGCCCCGACGCCAACGATTTGATTCACCCACTCGGCGGGGACGCGTCCCCGGCTCGGCGTCGCCAACACAATCGCGTTCGACTTCACATGCTTGCTAACAAGCCAGGCGAAGCACAGGGCTGAACGCTCCGCATTCGTCGGCTGGCGTTTCGTGACAACGTTCCAGGTGGAAAGATCATCGGCCCCGAGGTCGCGAGTCTGGACAAGCAGCCCGCCGTCGATGCGGCGGTAGTCGAGCCCCTGCGGGCCGCCGGCGAGCGGCCCGGTCTTCAGCAAGCGCAGATTCTTCTTCCACCCTTTCAGTTGTGACAAGGCGGTGTCATCATAATCCGGCGCGATGATAGACTCGACGAAGCGTTCGCCGGACATCAGCGATTCCGCCGTTTTTGTGTCCACGGTTTTGTTGAACGCGATGATGCCGCCGAATGCCGAGAGCGGGTCGCCGTCCCACGCGAGTTGGAACGCCTCGGCGAGCGTGGATGCCGTCGCCGCCCCGCAGGGGTTATTATGCTTCACGACCACCGCCGCCGGTTCCGTGAACTCCCGGGCCAGATTCAAGGCCGAGTCGAGATCGAGGATGTTGTTGTAACTGAGTTCTTTGCCGTGCAGTTGCTCGGCAGTCGCAACACAGGGGTGGGAAACATCCGGCTCGACGTAAAATGCGGCTTGCTGGTGGGGGTTCTCACCGTAACGCAATGTCTGCTTGGGGCAAAACAGCAGCGGCAAGACGCTCGGGTTCTCGAAATCAATCATTTCAGCGGGATTTGCCTTCTGGAAGTAATTCGCAATGGCGTGGTCGTAAGCAGCAATTCTGGCAAATGCTCGGGCCGCCAAGTAACGCCGGGTGTCTCGACTCAACATCCCTCCTTGCTCTTTCAGTTCGCTGAGAAGTGTAGGATAGAGTGCCTGATCGACTACCACCGCCACGGACTCGAAATTCTTTGCGGCCGCCCGGATCATGCACGGGCCGCCGATGTCGATGTTCTCGATCGCCTCGGCTTCGGTCACGCCCGGCTTCGCGACTGTCTGCTCGAACGGATACAGGTTGCAGACGATGAGATCGATTTCCGGCAAACCGTGTTCGGCGAGGGTGGCCATGTGCTCGGGATTGTCCCGCTTGGCTAGCAAGCCAGCGTAGATCGCGGGGTGTAGCGTCTTCACGCGGCCATCAAGAATTTCCGGGAAGCCGGTGAGTTCGGCCACATCCTTCACCGGAAGCCCCGCTTGGGCGAGCGTCTTCTTCGTGCCGCCCGTGGCGATCAGTTCGACACCGAAGCTTTCATGCAGTTCCCGGGCAAATTCGACCAGGCCGGTCTTGTCGGAGACGCTGAACAGGGCACGGCGGATCGGTCGGAGCATGTCGTCACCGAAGTTCGAGAATCCGAGGGCAAGTGATAAATTATGAATGCCGACCAAGTTGAACCACCTTGTCGAGTCGTCGTGCCGTGATCCCGCCGGGAAAATCGGCGGCGGTAAGCCTTCCGGTGGCAATCTCGACCAGCCGTGCCCAGTGCGCCGCGCTCATCCCCAGCTGGGGCCAGCCTTCCCGCAGCCAGATGGCCCGGAACAGTTCTTGCAACTCACCGGCCTTGATTCGCGATAACCCCGCCGCATCCAGGATCACCCGTTCACCGGCTCGGGGTAATTCACAGCCTTCAAGCAAGAGTGCGATCCGCGGTTGATGTTCCTCCACGTAACTCCGTGCCTGCTCGGCGAGGCGGGTCAATGCCTCGACAACCTGGGGGTTGAACGTCTTCAGCAGCGGCAGCAACTCGTGGCGAATCCGGTTCCGGGTGAACGCCGAGTCGTTGTTCGTTGAATCGATGCGATAATGTTGCTGACATCCCGCAAGCGCCATCAGAATCTCTTGCCGCGTTACTGTCAAAAGTGGGCGAATCAGCTGAATTTCTCCGCACAATGGCCGGTGCTTGGCGATGCCACTCAACCCGGTGATTCCCGTGCCGCGGATGATCCGATGCAACACCGTCTCGGCTTGATCGTCGGCTGTGTGGCCGGTTGCTACCCAGCGAGCTCCGACTTCTTGGGCGACCGAGACGAACCAGTGGTAACGCAGCTTCCGGGCGGCGGCTTCCAGGTTACCGCCAGCAGCTTTCACATCCCCGGAGCCGACTCGGACGGGCACACCGAGCTGCTTCCCCAGTTCGCGAACAAACTGCTCATCACCATCCGATTCATCGCCGCGGAGTCGATGATTAAAGTGGCCGATCACCAGGCCATCGCCATGGCATTCCCGTAAGCCCAGCAACAACGCGACACTGTCGGCCCCGCCGGAGACCGCAACAATCCCCCGTCCGACGACCTGATGATCCTGAAGAAATCGCTGAATCTCGGCGACCAACCGTGTCATCGCAACCACGCTCTGCATTAAAATGATCGTTATCGTTACTCTACTCATAATGGCAATTTCAGGCTTGATTCCTGACGAGAGTGAGGCTATTCGTGCCGCAACCGACATTCACTGAGTCGGCCTGGGATGACGACCCTGGTTATGAGGTGGTCTTCGAGGAACCATGGAATGGCGACGGCTCGGGAACATTCTTGGGGTTGAACCGACAAGAGCAACTGACCTGGTGGGTCCGTGGATTTTTACTCCTGATCGCAGCAGGGTTGCTCGCGGTGTTTGCCATTGCCTTGGCGTTGAAGCCGTATCACCACGATGGCAGTCCACGGATCATGGCGACGCACACGCAGCTGGGGTTGCCCCCGTGCAACATGGTGCTGATGCTGGGGAAACCCTGCCCGGCTTGCGGCATGACCACCAGCGTCTCGCTTCTGGCGCACGGGGATATCCGGGCCTCGCTGCGGGCAAACTGGGTCGGCACCCTCCTGGCCCTGTACTGGCTGGTGTTGATTCCCTGGGCGATTGTCAGCGCTCTTCGAGGCAAATTATTCGGTGTGCGCAACGGAGAATGGCTACTATCACTCTCGGTCGGAACGATCTTAACCCTGATGCTGCTTCGTTGGCTGTGGATCATGTTGACATATTGAATGGATCGGAGCGGTTCGGACCTGGGGAAATCCGAACCGCGGCTCGATTCCCATGGGGGGAGGACCGAGCCGCCCGGCACTGGTGCTGCCAGTCCTACCAGACTTTCCCCGGGGGGCTCAAGGATGGGCCATAATATGATTTCGCCGAAGTGCTCCCGGCGGTTGTTTCTCCTGGGATTGATCCTGGCCTGTGGCGGAGCAGGCTGTACACCGGCAAGCCTGTGGTGGCTCGCTCGGGGCAACGGCAAAGTCGCCGCCCAGTATCCGCTCCCAGCCAAGGAAGGCAAAAACGATGTGACCCTGCTGATTATCGGCTCGGCGCCCGCGACCTTGCCAGTCGAATTTGTTGGCGTCGATCGCGAACTCGCGGTGCGGATCGGTCGCAAGATGGTCGACGAAACAAAGGATGACAAAAAGCCAATCCGTGTCATCGATGCGAGTAAGCTGGATCAATTCAAAGCGGCACGCTCGGACTGGAAGATCTTGACACCGGGACAGATCGGCGTCGAACTCGGGGCGGATTACGTCCTTGATGTCGGTATCACTTCGATCAGCTTGTACTCGCATGATTTCGGTCGGGAGGTGCCACAAGGCCGGGCTAGTTTGCAAGTCTATGTTTACGACACCAGCGAGCCGAACCGGACCTTCTGGGAGTACGGCCACGACAGTGCACCGCGGGCCACGGATGCCCCGATGCTGTCGGTCGCCAACTACCGCCGCTGGTTCCTCGACCGGATTGCCACCGAGATCGCCTGGAAGCATATTCCTCACGTTTACGAGAAGGGGTTGGGCATCGGCCGCTGAACCTCTGAAAATTTCTGACTCCGCAACCGATTCGAACCCGGTCCCAGGTCAGATCGGCATCCCGGCACAGCTG
>Ga0308412_1001981_pt1 | contig 11103 bp, 7 predicted proteins | sample HotsprottomLayer_FD_202357 | JGI IMG/M metagenome (GOLD analysis project Ga0308412, IMG submission 202357) | Hot spring phototrophic mat microbial communities from Octopus Spring, Yellowstone National Park, Wyoming, United States -... | ecosystem: Environmental > Aquatic > Thermal springs > Hot...
CAGCGTACCTGCTTCTCCCTAGGCTTGAGGAGCTTTTGCAGGTTAAAAGCACGGGCGGTGAGCAAAACATAGCTCCCATTGTGCAAAAGCTCCGTAACGAGGCTCTCCGTGAATCCCTCGGCACCTTCGGGCTGGAAGTACCTGCACGGTATGCTCGGACATCCAGCAGTACTGGTCGGACACGCGTACGCCTTTCACGGGAGCAGAAACAACAGCTTGTGGAAAACTTTCTGGACGCGCTGCCTACCTTTGAGGCACTCCACGATGTGCTGGGCACGCTCCCTAAGAACACCAACCTGATGGTCAAGCAGATTCGCACCTTGGTCAAGCGGTACCTCTCTATCGCTAACCGCCTCCAAAGTGTGGCGGCACACGAGTAACCGCTCGCCAGCCTAAAAAGGGAGCCCTGCCCACTACGGGCAGGGCACTTCTGCTTTAGCCCAATCGCGCAAGGTGAGTAAAGATAGTTACCTGTTTGCGGACTGCTTACCGTTGTACAGTTGAATGATCCGCTGATAATTTGATTTAACATAGTATATTTACTCCATGACAGATGGTATATCTACGATGGGTCAAGAAAAATCGTTCCAGATTTTCAAACAGACACTATTGAATAATATCAATCAAAATATCAGCATATATTATGAGCTACAAAAACTATCTAATGAATTGAAAGAAAGCATTACAATGTTAAAGCAAATGCAAAATACATTCCCTAATATAGAGGATCATGAAGTTACTTATTTGGACGACATGGACAATGAATACTTAAATATAGTAAGCCCAGAAATGTATCAGAAAATATCAGCTTACTATAAAAATCATAAAAATAAGGCTTATAGTTCCAAATATAAGATAGACAGAAATATACATAATATGCTTATGAGTATAGGTAAGTATCTTGAAAAAATAAATCATGATTTAGTAGAAAGAAAAAGGAGAAGATTAGAGATAGAGAAGCGTTATTATTCTTTTATTATTGACCTGCGTAATAGTAATATTGATTATTTAGCGTTTTTATCCAAGACACTTAAGAAGATTGCCATAAAATTTGGGATACTTGGAACTTCTTTGTTTTATGGATTGTCTTTTATGTCTGTTTATTCCCCTGAACTACTGGATTGGTTGAAGTTTGTATTTATATTCAATAGGATGAATGACCTTCTATTTATAACGTCTTATGCCATAAGCCCAAACAGAAGGGAAGAGACGAGAAGAGTAAAAAATCGTATTATGGAGGTACTAGGTATTTACAGAAACAGAGGATATGGTCTTTATATCAAGTTTATATATAAGCTATACGATTTATTAAATGCCATAATGTCTTTTATAAAGAACTTAGATGTTTATCTTAGGGGTTCTAGAAATTGGAGGGACTTTTATGAAAGATTAGATAAACACATGTTAACAACAACAGGTATTAGTTATAGATGGTTAGTTAATATCGTTAGTTTGGATTTAGTTGCAGTTGATGAATTCCTTAGGGGTTTGAGCAATTACGAAGCGCTAAATACTTATGGATACAGAATAAATGTTTCTCCTAACGCTATAAACAAGTTAAAGCAGCACTATGGTGATGGTGTTAGGGTCGATGGAGGCTGGATAAATGTTACAATAACTTACTTAGGAGGAAGACACTACCTACCAGCTAATCCGTTGGATGCTAAGTTCATTTTAGATGTATCTGGTTTTGATGGTAGTTTAGAGGAGAAGGCCAGCTTTGTTACGGCGGCCATCCTGTTGGCTAACGAGATGGTATTAGACAATATATATACCACAATCCCACAATCAAGAAATAGTATTATAAGTATAGACCTAAACCAACTAAAGTGGTTGGTATATAGAGACAAATCGTGGCTTGCAAAACTTTTAGACAGAGTCTTAGGTAGAGACAGAAAATACTTGTCATTAGAAATGATAGGTGATAAGCTCTATGAATCCTATATTATGCTAAACAAGATTAGCAAAAGTTAGTGTATTTGATATCTGGTTACAACACTAAATGAGATAATGACGCGCTGATTGAAAAACAAACCAGGAAGAAAAACAAAAGACATAAATCTAGGTATCATAGGCTTCATAGTATTCGTATCATTCAATGGCCTAACAAATCAGGGAATAAAAGAAGATTAATTTGTAATGGTGTACAAAAATTAAAACTTAGTAAATTTAGGAGTGAGCAGACATCTAGACAAGCTGATTGAGAATTACAATCAAAGAGTAAGGGCGATAAACGAAAACAAGCTTTTAACTATCAAGCGAGCTTACTCTGAATCTGAAGAAGAAAAGAAAGAAAACAACGAAGGAGAAGAAGCGAAAGCCCTTATTTTAGATATAACAGATAAATTAAGCAAGAAAATACAAGAAATTGATGATAAAATTCATGCCAGTGCAAAAAAAGTAGCAGAACAAGTGGAGAAAATAGAAAATGCTTATAGAAATGCTTTGAGAATTAGGTACATGAGTCGTAATAGAATAGTCAGTCCTAAAACGTATAGGAAGATAATGTTCTACTACAGAAGCCACAAGAGGCAAGGGTATTATAGTAAGTACAAGATAGATAATGAGCTTCATAATTTTATTATGAAGCTGGGTCGTTATTTGGAAAGTTTAGATAAGGAGGTTAGGAGAAAGGAGGTTAGAGATTTTAGTTTTGATTATCGTTATTATGCTCTATTATCTGTTTCGGTATTTGCTAGTGTTACTATACAAGGTGCTTTGGGCTTTTTATCGTCGGTTCTTGTGGAAGCATCTCATGTAGTAGAATTAGTTTTACATGTAGTATTAAAAGTATTTCCTAAAATATTGAAGAGTATACCATCATTATCTTCTATTATGCCTAACTTATTAGCTGCTAGTTTAATAGCTCTCTCCGCTGGTGCTCTTTTGGTCATAATAGGATATGCTATACATCCTGAACGAAAGTTACTTTTCAAAAGACTAGCTGATAAGGTTAAGATAAATTTGGGCATACGGAAGAGTCACATACATACAGCTTACATAACGTACGTATATAAACTCTATGACATTCTAAGTGCAATGTCGTCTTATATAATAAAGATTGGCAATCTTGTTGCATCAGGAAAAGATATTGATATTGAAAAAACAGCTAAAAAGTTAGAAGACAAAGCCAAAGAAAGCGCCCAAGTCGTAAATCTTAAGGATGAAATAGCAGAGTATATAAAAGATAAATTGGGACTAAACATTTTCAAAGAAACAGAAAGCAAAATAAAAACCCTGGACGAAACTGTTAATGTTAATTTAGAAAATCTTAAAAAGCTAACCGATAGTATAAAGAAAGGTAATAAAGAACTGAATGTTTTCAACTACAAATTTGCGGTTTCTACTGATGATATGAAAAAGTTAGTTAGTTATTACGGTGACAAGTTTCAGGGCAAAGGAGAACAGGTTGAAGTCACTGTACAATATAAAGGTGGTGCGCAACTTAAGTCGGCTAACCCCCTGCAGAAAGTAGATATATCTGGCTTTAGTGGTAATCTTGAAGAAGCTTCCAATTTTATTGGAGCTGTATTAGCAGTATCTGATAAATTAATAATAGATAGAATAGGTGATCAAGAGCCTGAAATCCCGCTAATAACTATAGACCTGCAAAAATTAAAGTTATTATCTTACGAAAGCAAACTGCTTATTGATACCTTAGCTGCTCCTATACAGAAATTAACTAAATGGGTAAAGAAACTGATTAAAGGAAAGGCGGGTAAGGAAGATAAGTTAGACCCAGCAGACCTTGGCAATCTAATGTTTGAAGCATACATAAACATTAATGGTATAAAACTAATAACAGAAGGAGAAAATAAGACGCAAACTGAAGAAAAAGAAGAAGAAGTTGACAAAACAGAAGGAAAACAAAATAAATATAGGAACAGAGGCCGGTCTATTTAGTTATGAATAAGCAAATAGAAAAAACTCAAAATGAAATTTTCTATAAACTTGTGTTTAGATCTTCGCGGAGAAATAAATTATAATTTAAGAAATATTTAAGATAATGCCGCTGATTGATCGTAATCGCCATCGTCATGTTTTGTATTCTTATCTTTCTAATAGTAATGACACATTAGTTCATTCGTCTAGTTTGCGTTACAGGCATAGTATGATTTTAGATGGTGGTTATGTGCCTATGCTTTCAGTTATAGATCGGATGAGCCCTTTTGCATGTAGTGTCATGGTTATAGGGCCTAAGAAGTATTTAGACCCGCAGGAAGGTGTTAAAGTGGATTGTTCGGCTGGTTTTGTAGCTAACATCGTACATGGTTTTCAGGCTAATAAGGATATATTAGACTTCGCACTTGATTATAGGTGGAACAAGCAGAATCCATCTGGTGTGTTAGGCAACGTAAAAGAGATGATAGCTTCTACATTGGATAATATTGCACGTGCTGATATTAATATTACTATGGCTATGGGCGATTTTATTGGTAGTATTTCTAATTTTCTACTTCCTATACTTGGTTTTTCTAATCCTGAACAGCAACAATTTCAGAAGGCGATAATGGGTATCTTGCATTTAGTAACGCAAGGCAAGGTAGTTTTACCTGAAAAGGAATTCGCTATATTTGATGGATTTGATATAAAAGTTCCTGATTTGGCGATTAGAAAGACTTACATTACTTTAACCGACGATCCTTCTTTATCATCTATTGGGATGGCTATTAGCGAGCTTGAAGTACTAGACTTACTACCAAAGTTCTTAGTAGGTAGGCAGCAAGAAGAGAGTAGTGATAAGGTGTATCGTAGTTATGCAGTTCATGGTGGGGGAGCTAGCGGATTAGGTACACAAACTATTAACCCTAATACGTTCCTACCCATAATATCAACAGATTATAACAGCGCTGTTATGAGCGAGCAATCAAAATCAGAGATAGAATTACAAAATACTATCAAAACCAGCTTATACGAAGCATATGTTTTCACTCTAGGAATCCATCTGGCGCTATTTGCTGACGACCGCAAGGGAGTTGATAGAATTGCTAGTCGTTACATATACTTACAGGAAGATTTACTTCGTGAGTTTGGTGGTGATTATAATTATGAAAAGGCACTAAATAAAGTTTTGTCTCTGGGAGACGAGTTCTCAAAGGGAGGCATAAACAGTAAAATAGAAAGCATATTTACACAACCCTATGTAAGAGGGCGTGTAAAAAGCTATATTAATGAGGAGGCGGTAGGATTATATTTCTTACTTTTCTTATTAAATAACTTTAAGCTACCGGAGAAAGGAGATGGCGTAACTATAACAAGTATAATAAATGCCGTAAATGAGATAGTCGGAAACAAAGAAGAAGTAAAAGAAGCATCAAAAAAGGCTATAGAAAAATTATCAAAGATTACCTCAATAGGTGGCTATAGTAGAGATTCATTGCCAGATTTTGATAAAGATAGATTCAAAAAATTTATACATGATGTGCTAACTTACGCTATTTTAACAATTGGATTATTAGTTATGCCTGATCCCAAATGGCTACTTCAAACATCTATTAGTATCGATGAAAAGAATAAGATTGTAGAGGCTGATCTTAAACATTACTTGCCTAGTGATGTGTCGTCTCTTAAAAACTTTTATTGGACTTGGTATAACCAGCTCGTTGCAGACACACCATTTGCTAGGGCTCATGACGGCAGTCCAGAAAAACTATATGTCAAGATAGAGGCATTAAGCTACGTTAAGAACTATGTTTCTAATATTGCCGCTAAGGCGTTTGGGAGCTACGATGCTCTATTAGATATTTCAACGCCTACGAATTTCATGGATCGTGCTGGTGAGTTATTGCATAAGGTTTTAGCAGCACTAAACTTTGTTCAGCTTTTCCCACCAGGAGGATATAACTTCATACCCAATTTCCCAGCATTAGTTGCGGCGCTATACAACAATAAACCCTGTGTTCAACTCACATCCAGTAGCGACGAGGAAACAGGCGAAGGCATAACATACTATGTAGGACACTACGGAATAGTATTCCGCAATATAGATAGAATGCGTATATTCCCAGTCAACGACGCCTCAAGAAATGGAATTTTCTACTTACTACCCACGAAAATAAACTTGCGTTCCTCTAAACATTTTACTTATTCATCTAACCCAGAAAGATATGGCGAATTTAGCTATCCTACATGGTTAGATATGGAAATAGATTTCACACCTATCAATACTTGGATATTCCTATACGGAAACTTTTTAGGGATTGAAAACTTAGCTAAGCTTTTAAATATTTTTAACGTTGATACTACAGGTGGGGATTCCGGAGGTTTAGTTCGTGATATAAAACCATCTGAAGCCAAAAAACAAGTAGCTGAAGTTTTGGGTAGATGTAGGCTCACCTAAATACCATCTCTCAATCCCTTATGAGTATATAAATAATAACTAATATTGCATAAAAATTCAATAGTCCTTTCGCTTATAGTATCTAATAACTCTCCCACAGAGTTCATTAGCCACATGACGTATAACAATAACGGTCTAAAAAATAGAAATTGAGAACCAATAACGTAACGTTTATAGTTGATATTATTTATGGCTTCTTTAAAACGGTCATCCTTCTTATACTTATCACTAAGTAATACTTCAAAATACGAGATCCATTTATCTATATCTTCATCATAGTGGAGACTAGTAATAAGTTTATGCTGTATGATAGGATAAAAATTAGTGGCCATTTCAGATAAATATCTGGCAAAAAAGGTATTACTGTAATCTGTATAGGTTTTAGAAATATATTTTTCGTTATTTTCAATAGGAGCCAGTAAATTAGACTTGACATAATCTTTAACCTCGTGATAGACTTCGTCTAGATTTGGGAGATCCTTATGTAGTGTTATATACAGCTCTTGCGGCTCCATCTGTATAATATAGGTAGCACACGTTGGTAGTATTACATTTGTAAGTAGGTCTTGATCTTCTAAACTTACAATGACAGCATAACTGAAAGACAAATAGCTGAATATAGTGTGTATATCAGTCATAGATTGTTTTATATATATAGCGGTAGGTGGTTTTAACCTGACAAGTCTAAATAGTTCTTCCGAGTCTGTAATGATAACAAGATTAGTAACTATATTTCTGTTTATTTGTGGTTTAGGTTCTATATTTTCTAATAACAATCCCATGTTTTTAAGCTTTTATACCATTTCCAAGTCTATAGCTACTGTAACAAGTTCTATGTACTTTATACTTAGTGGCATTCTGACTATGATGGTTACATAGAGGTATCTATCGAAATCCCTATTATTAGTCTCATCGCATACGATGATGAACTCGTCTGGTTTGTATTCATGAGGGTCTATGATTACCTCTTTCATTCTCTTAATCAACGACACGACTTGTGCTCGTGTCTTATCAGTATTTTGCATACCTAAGAACTTCTTAAGAAGCTGCATTAATTCGCGTGCCACCGTATTGGCCAATCTACGGATGTTTTCCTCTTTGAATATCGAGTTATCTAGTGTAGCGGTTAAGTTATTATTAAAAGACCATGCCCCCTCGTAAGGTCTTAGGCTATTTATTCGCTTCGATAATAGTATTTCTCGTTCTCTCTCACTGTATATTCGATCTACTGGGGACAGAGGTATCAGAGGACGGTTGTATATAGGAGAAAACGCGTTCAGGATACTATACATACTCACTACCCGCTGTACGTAAAGAGACGATACAGGGAGCATAGTAAGGTACCCTAAACTTTCGTTCCTAAAATACCCAGCACATAAAAACGTACTAGATGCCGCAGTAGGCGGGATAGTATTTGTAGCTACAGAAGCCCCGATATTGAAGGGTAAGTTTATAACCGCTAAAGCAGGTACCTTATCTACATCTATTTTAGCAGCAAAATCGGCAATCTGATTAGCATACCCTGGATAATCAACTCTGGTAGCACAATAACCATTGTCAGTTATCAAGTCTGCCATGTTTAATAGCTCTAACGCTTCTGAAAAACTATTAGGATTATAATCATAACCTATTTTATATTTTACAAGATGCTTTATTCTCCCAATTGCGGCAGCATAACTTATGCTGACCACACCTGCATTTGAAACACTTATATCGCATCCTGAAATAGTATTCGTTAAGCTAACATTGTGACTTACGCTGCCCGCAAATGATATGGCTCCACACGGGTTGACTGTTGTTGTGGATAAAAAGTTGCCTGATGCTCCGTCATAGTCATAAGCACTCACAAGCCAGTACACACCAGTATTATCCTTGTCACACATAACTATAATATGATCCACAGGATAATATGACCCGCTAGCATTATCACGATACATATACCCGTAGAAAAGATTATTATAATCGTATGTGCCACTAAGAGTAGGATTAGCTACTATATAGCTCAAATGGTAATAGTATGTGCTCGGATCAGATGAGAATAAAGCATCAAAAGTAACTAATGAAGTACTATCAGGAGAAAAACTTATACTTATACCCATATCTACTGGTGTGATAGTTTCGGGTGTTGTGTCTTTATAGAACTTAATCCTTTGAATATTCATCATCGCGTCTCTTAACTGAGATAAGTCTTTATTTATTTTAGCTAATACTAATACTTTATAATTACTTCCTGTATTATCAATAGCTTGGAAAAAGAACAAGTATTCGTCTGTTAGGACTAATATGTGTGGGGTATCTTCGAACATTTGAGGTCTTGTATAGAATTCTACAAGTGCAGCTGTACGGATTGGGTAGACATTGTCGTTTATCCCTATGAATGCAACACTATGGCTGGAAGAACCTACTGTTACTGTTAACATTGGAGGACTAATAGAGATGCTCAGCCGACCATTAAACACGCCTTTAAAAATCGGAGAGCCAAACCATATACTGACATCGTCGCTATTATTAATCCAAAAACCTATAATTTCTTGATTTAGTTGAGAGTTTAATTTACTACGTACAGTAGTCGTAAAAAATGTAGCAGCGAACTTAACGTTATTGGGGTACCCATTAGGCCCTCCATAAGACTGATTAGCATAGGTCGGCGTAGGTATCTCCGGCGCTACATACAACCGCACACTACCAGCAAGATAATAACCATTCTTAAGAGATAAATGGTCGGAAGGTAGTATATAGTTACCTCTTACGATCTTAGTCAGATAATCCCGTTTAGAGCTTATCTCGATAGCCCTTCTATTGACCACTCGTTCCCTCTCAGGAAGACTATAATAATAATCTGCATAATAATCAGAACGTAGAACGATACCCACAATAGGTGTATTAGGCTCAGGCCTAAGATCAATGCTGCTGTATTGTACAGTTAAGTCTATCTCAACATAAGGCTCTCTAATTATATTCATGAGTAAATGTACTCAATAAATACAACTTTTTACTTGACATACATATGAAACTCGTATGAATTAAGGCAATCTTACTTTACTCTATAAGAAATACTCATGATAATACATTCTTATCCAGGTTCTTTATTATATGCTCTCTTATATCGTTAATAAAATTGTAACCACTCCTACGGTAACTAAGACCTGCCAATTTTATAGTCTCCTCACTAAGAAACAATTTATTAATCCAAGCCTTGAAATATTCTTCACACTCATCCCAGTTTTCGGGTTTTGATTTCAAAATCTCGTTTAGCTCTTCTATATATGAGTTTTGGTACATCTTAATCAAGCGTCTAATATATCTGTTAGTGCTCATTACTAAATATACTAAAAAAATTATTTATACATTAGTAAATAACATTTTGGTATTTTTGTAAATTTACTTATGCCAAAGAAAAAAAGTGAAAACTTGTTAGAAGGTAAGAAAGACAACAATCAAAACAAATCAGAGCAATTGAGTAATGAGTTTAAGAACGATAGAAGCAACAGTTCAAATACTGAGTCTATTAATATAGACATTGAAAAGAGAGTTGAGGAGCTATCTAATAGAATACTGAGAATATTATACGCTACTTATGGTGCTAAAGATTCACATACCAACAAACATCTTTATCACTATGTTATGTTCGAAGTATCCCTCCTATCAAACGAAACAATAGAAGAAGTAATGCAAAAATGGCCTAAGTTTAATATTTTTAGTATATCAGAAGAGGTAAAAAAAGTTGTTAGAGAGGAGTTAGAAAATGATCAGACTATTATGTACAGAATCATTATGAATGATAGAATAATAGCTGATAAAGTACTGGCTAAAGTGATTACAAAGAATCTTGCACAATAATTACTTGATTTTATATATACATTGCCACAGTTACTTCATTCTGCTTATTTGGATTTTAAGAAAATGTAGCTTAATACTGCTAATGTTGGTTCCTACAACCATTTTGGTTACTCGAACTATATATAACCTCTAACTAAATATTCAATATATTTATATTCGATTGCAACTAAACAAATCAAAATTTACATTCACAAAATTAAACTTATAGATACGCATCACAGCATGTGATGTATAAGATTGCAATAGCGCCCAGTGACTACCCTTTTACATCCAATTGTATTTCTTTTTCTTATTAAATAATCGCTTGTTCTTAGGATAGCTGTTAGATGTTCCCTGCTTAAGGTTAACTTGAGCTTTATTATTGATCTGGTCTTTGAGCGGGCTTATTTGTACTTGCAGTTTAAATACTGGCTCGTTCATACCGCTCATTTCAAATGGAGCTAAACCAACTGGTAATTTCACGTAAAAGTTAGTAAAACCTGTTTTGTCGTCTAAATCAGCGCTTCCGTCTTTCTTGTTTCTATCAGCAAAGCTAATGCTAATCAATTTCAAATGGAAGCTTATATCTTTACCATCCACATCTCGTAAAGTAATATACATGTCCTCCGTAAATGAATAAGACTTTTTACCTTCAGCATCTACAAACATAACTTCAAAAGAGCCTTGGTTAATAGCATCTACTATTTTCTGTCTACTTACTCCTAATTCTTCGTATGCATTAGCTAGAACATGATGAGATATAGCCGCTATAATGAAATTCTTGAAGTCATTTTTAAATAAATCGGAATTTTTAACATTACTTGGCATTGTCTTTATTTCAACATACTGGTTTCTTAACATATAGTTATAAACTCTCTTAGAAGTTTTGTACGATATCTCAGCCACTTTTCTAGATGTCAGCTTATCACTTGGGGGGCCACTTA
>Ga0308412_1001984_pt1 | contig 11094 bp, 9 predicted proteins | sample HotsprottomLayer_FD_202357 | JGI IMG/M metagenome (GOLD analysis project Ga0308412, IMG submission 202357) | Hot spring phototrophic mat microbial communities from Octopus Spring, Yellowstone National Park, Wyoming, United States -... | ecosystem: Environmental > Aquatic > Thermal springs > Hot...
GCTCTAATTGCGTGGTTCCATCAGCACAAGCGAGATTTGCCGTGGCGGCGCACGCGCAACCCGTATCACATCTGGATTTCAGAGGTCATGCTACAGCAAACGCAAGTGGCTACAGTGATTCCCTACTATCAGCGTTTCTTGGAAAAATTTCCTACGATTGAAGCACTGGCTCAAGCGGACACTCATGATTTGATGAAAGCATGGGAAGGATTGGGCTACTACGCACGCGCTCGTTACTTGCAGCATGCCGCGCAAGTCATTCTTCAAAAATACGGTGGCGCCATGCCACGCACCCGTGAGGAATTGCGCAAACTCAAAGGTTTTGGAGATTACACTTCTGCAAGTGTCGCCAGTATCGCTTTCGGTCAGGATTGCGTTGCTATTGATGGCAACGCCATGCGTGTCTTTGCTCGATACTTTGGCATCTACAGCGACTTGCGAGAGCCTTCAACGAAGGCGCAAATTGAAACAGTAGCTCTGCAGCATCTTCCCAAGGGGCAAGCAGGGCTTTTCAATGAGGCGGTGATGGAACTTGGTGCTACAGTCTGCCTACCTAAAAAGCCTGATTGCCTGCGCTGCCCAGTGCGTTCAAGCTGCTATGCCTTTCAGCATGGAGCTGAGCACCAATTGCCTATCAAGTCTCGCAGGCCGCCACCGCCGCACTACCATGTAGCTGTTGGTGTAGTGCACCGCCACAATACTGTTCTCATTGCCTTGCGCAAAGCTGAAGGTCTTTTGAGTAACCTGTGGGAATTTCCGGGCGGCAAGCAGCAACCCGGTGAATCACTTGAGGAATGCTGTCGCCGCGAGATTGCTGAAGAAACTGGCTTGCAGGTTGCAGTTGGCGAGAAATTTGCCGAAGTCAAGCACGCATATACGCATTTTAGAATTACGCTGCATGCGTTTCATTGTCAATATCTCTCTGGTGAAGCTGTGCCCAAATCCAGCCAAGAAGTGCGCTGGGTTCGCATCGAAGACCTGCCACAGTATGCTTTCCCCAAAGCTAATAAAACCATCATTGAAGCGATGCAGCATCAGCTACCTCTTTTCAATACCGCACATCCCGCATCACGGTAGTGGGCATGGCTAAGTGCGCCGAGCTATCTCGTCTTTATTGTTTCTCTGATGCTCGTTCTTTTTTTTGAAGGTTTTGCAAATTGCAATAACAGAATTTTCTTCTCTTGAAACTTGAACGAAACTTGAATCTTTGGTATATTCCTATCGTAAGCCTGCTTAAATGCAAAAGCCTTCACGAAAAATCGCCAATTAATATGCGGTACCCACTCTTAGCCCTGCTGCTCTTGAGTGCACATGTCGCGCACGCTCAACTGTTTGGACGCATGGGAGGATCATCTGAAAGCCCTGCATTTCATCCACAAGGGCTCCCAGTAACTACGGTTGCTCCCGCATATATTTCCCGTGATGATAAACCTTCGCCGGTGACTGGCTTTGAACCTGTCCGCCCCGAGCCATATCTCGATTTGTCTTCTATCACACCACCAGTCCCTGTTGTCAATACCTCTCTTCCACGCGTTACGCCACTTCCTTCTTCTGTTCGTAGGCTCGGCGTTTCAGTCATGAGCGGTTTCGGCTACGGTTTTAGTCAAGGTTATGGGTTTGGTTCTACTTCACGCCTTGGTTACACTTTTCCCTTCGGCCTCTACCTTGGTTTCATCGGTCTTCTTTCGCTCGGCACAGACTTTTCTTCAGGTGTAACTACGGTTGGAATCATCAACCGGCCTTGGCTTAGGAATAATATACTTGGCACTGAGCTGGGTTTTGAAGTGCCTATGAATCTCTTCGGCGGACAGTTTGCTAACCGTGCTTATGCTGGCATTGGCTGTCTGTGGTCTTCACTTAACTCTAATGCTACTATCACCTTTGAGACTCCTGGTCTGATTCCTCCCGTGGGACTTAACATGAACATAAACAGCATTTTCTACACAGCAGGGAACGTCTTCTACTATCGCATTCCAGAATTTTTCATCTTGCGGAACTTGCTTGTTGGCATTGATGTACGCTACGTGTTCGCTAATCAGCGTAGTGGGCTTCTTGCTGTACCCATGCTTGGCGTGTACTTCTAATTGCTTCAGGCAGCGCGCCAAAACCTACAACAAATGTTGCTAAATCAATTGTTGCTCAACTAAAAAGGTGGGCAGTAAAGCCTGCCTTTGATGTTTGCTTTCAAGCTATCTTTGGTAATTCCTCAATTTATTCCACCCAAGCATTTATATAAACTATCATCAATACTATCCCTAAAGTTATACCTAAATTCAAGCTCTTTTAGATAGTAGATAAAATTCGCCTTGCTTACACCATGAAATTTTAGTAACCTCTCCTTTGCATAACTCCAAAATCCTTCTATGCCATTTATATACACTTTACCATTTGCAAACTTTACACTTTTATCTATCCTCTCATGCTTAAATCCATACACTACAAGACTATCATAACTTTTGAATTTATCTGTATATATCAAGCTTCCTCTCTTTACTTTCCTTATGGTTTCTCTCAGTAGTGTTTCAGCAGATACATCTTTTACTATCTCAACTTTAACTTTTCCATTTCTCTCAAGAATTCCAAATACCGGAATTTTACTCTTTGCGCCTCTCCCTCTGCTACCTTTCCTTTTTCCTCCAAAATAGCTTTCATCCTTTTCTACTTCTCCTGATAAAGGACAGTCATCTTTTGAAACAAATTTGTATATACATTGCCTAAGTTTTGTGTAGATATTATAGCATAGGTGGATTATTTTGAGTAATTACCTATCTTTTTTCTGCTACACTGCCGCCTTCCATTTCCCACTCCCAGATACGGTCAAAGTTGGCAACTGGTGTAATCACGGCTTTTTTTATGCGCTTGCTGACGCCCACTAATGGTGACCCCCATGTTACAATCGTCTCTGGCTGCTCATCGTAGATAATTTTTTGGTATTCCTTCCAATACTTGGCGGTGTTGAGTATCTGTAACTCTGCTTTTGCCAAATTGATGAGTTCATCGACGCGCTTGTTTTGAAAGCCTGTAAAGTTGTAAGGTGTCCTTTCAAGGTCAGATAGCCGAATCTCCGATGGATCTACATCTGGTGGAGCAACTATAAAGCCTGCAATGAACGCATCGAGTTCACGATTGCGCATTTTTTCACTCATCACATTCGACTCCATAGTTTCAATCTGGCAATCAATGCCTACGTCTTTCAAGTTCTTTTGAACCAAGACAGCTAAAAACTCCCGTCCTTTGTTACCTTTGTTGACGGTCAGCTTGAACGAGAACTTGCGTCCGTTTTTTTCCAAAATGCCGTCGCTACCTTTTTTCCAGCCTTCTTCAGCAAGCAAACTCTTGGCTTTCTCTATGTCGTGGGGATAGGGCTTGAGTTCTGGGTCTCTTGCCCAGTAGCACAGCGGCACCACATCAGTGACGCCCAGTTCGCCGTATCCTCTCAAAAAGCCGTCGAGGTATTCTTGCCGGTTAATGGCGTAGGTCAGTGCCTGACGCACTTTCTTTGAGCCAAACAGTGGATGCGGTTGCACTTTCTTGCTCTGCTTATAGAGCACCGGGTCAATGTTCATCCAGCCAATGTAGAGAAAGACCACTTGACCGCGTGGGATGATTTGCACATTGGGGTTTTCTTTGCGCATTTTCTCGGCTTCTTCAGGCGGAATGCCTTGCACGACATCGGCTTCGCCTGTGCGTAGCATCGTCAGTCGCGTGGTGCTCTCTTGCACTACTCGGTTCACAATGCGCTCAATTTTTGGTGGCGCTGGCAAGTTGCAAGACTTATTTGCCACCAGCACACATTCGGAATTTGGCACCCACTTTTCGACTTTGTAAGGACCGCATCCCACTAACTTTTCAGGATTGCGATTAAACTCACTTTTGCGAAATTCTTCACGCTTGACGTCTTTCCAAATGTGCTCAGCAATGAAAGGCAAGTTGGTGTATTTACACATCAGGTCGACTGGCATTGGTTTTCGGAACCGCACGATGAGCGTCGAATCGTTTGGAATGTCAACGGCTTTTTTGAGATTGACGGTGCCATCTTTTTCTTGCAAGAAGTTTTCGCTGATGAAATTTTGCCGAACTGACGCAATCACGCTATCGGCGTAGAGTTCATAGCTAAAGAGCCAGTCGCGTGCGGTTACTGGCTGTCCATCTGTCCATTTGACATCGCGCCGCAGCGTGAAGACAATTTCACGGTTATTGTTGCGCACTTCCCAGCGCGTGGCAAATAATGGCTGATAGACAATGAGTCCAAGCGCAGTATCAAACGTCTCTTGCATCAACTTCGGATAAATCATCTCGCAGAACTCACGTGAGTTGCTTTCATTTTGAATGATGGGGTTGAGCGTAAGGTCTGCAATGTAGGCATGCACCAGCGTATTGGGCGGTGCAGCAAACTTTGTGGTTTCTGTTGTTTTCTCGCTCGTAGGTTTATCCTCTTTTTTGCTGCAAGCCATGATGCTCAGCACCAGCAGCAGCGCCAGCACGTAGGTTCTCATCGATGTAGCTAGCATGGTTGAGTATGAGTTTTTTAGATTCGCAGAGCCATCGCAATTTAGTTTTTTTCAAGCAAGTTTTTGCGTCTCCATGGTAGAGTGGTCTTTCAAAGCATTTGCAGACCTTACACCTTTTGAGCTCTACGAGATACTCCAAGCTCGGCAGGCAGTTTTTATTGTGGAGCAAAAGTGTCCTTACCTTGATGCAGATGGGATTGACCAGTTCTCGCATCATTTGGTTGGGCGGGATTCAGATAAGCGCCTTTTAGCCTACTGTCGTCTTGTGCCGCCTCGTATCAAATATGATGAGCCTTCGATTGGTCGTGTCATTACTCCTGCTTCGGCTCGCCGAAAGGGGTATGGCAAGCTCTTGATGACGGAAGCCATTCGGCGCTTGCGGCAAATTTATCCAAACCGGGCTATTCGCATCAGTGCGCAGCTTTATCTTGAGCGCTTTTACAATGCGTTCGGTTTCGTGCGATGCTCAGCGCCTTACGACGAAGATGGCATTCCTCACATTCAAATGTTGCTCATGCCATGAGCTTGCCATACCTTGCTATTGCGCCTGCTTAGGCATGCTGTTCGGCAAGTTCTGCTTCACGCTCCACATCCGACAATGTGCCTTCCGAAGGCGATATGGTAATGACTACGAATTTCGAGGTCGGCGTTTGACTTTTTTCAGCATAGCTGTTTATAGGCACGAGCACATTGGCTTCAGGGAAATAGGTTGCTGTGCAACCGCGTGGAATGTTGAAAGGCACGGCAACAAAGTGCCTTGCCACACGCTGCTCGCCCTGAAAATGGCTCATCAAATCCACAATATCACCTTGCTTGATACCGGCTTCCTGCATATCGTCTGGGTTCATCAGAATCACTCGCCTGCCATTGTAGATACCACGATACCGGTCATCCAGACCATAGATGGTGGTGTTGTATTGGTCATGCGAGCGAATAGTCATCATGATATACTGCCCTTTTTCCAAGCGATGCACAGGAATAGGATGGCAGGTAAAGTGCGCTTTTTTGTCGCTCGTATTGAAGACCCCTTCTCGTGGACCGTTCGGCAGATAGAAACCGCTTTTACTTCTTACGCGCGTATTGTAGTTCTCAAATCCGGGAATCGTTTTTTCAATGAGGTCTCGGATGCGGTCGTAGTCCTTTACCAGCCATTCCCAATCGACCGTTGATTTTTCTCCTAAGGTTGCTTTTGCCAAGCGAGCCACGATGACCGGTTCGCTAAGCAGATGCTCAGAGGCAGGCGGCAGCGAGCCACGCGAGGCATGCACAATTCCCATGGAGTTTTCTACACTGACAAACTGCGGCTTTCCATCTTGGATATCCAGCTCGGTGCGTCCTAAGCATGGTAGAATCAGTGCTTCTTCGCCTGTGATAAGATGGGCACGATTGAGTTTGGTTGAGACATGCACGGTCAGTTTAGTGCGTCGTAGGGCTTCGGCGGTATAGTTGGTATCTGGCGTAGCTGAAAGGAAGTTGCCGCCCATGGCAAAGAAGACGCGCACTTTGCCAGCATGCATAGCTTTGATGGCATCGACCACATCATAGCCGCGGTGGCGTGGTGGTTCAAAGCCGAAGTTTTTGGCTAATCTATCCAAGAACGCTGCATCTGGTTTCGAGTAAATGCCCATGGTTCTATCGCCTTGCACATTGCTATGTCCTCGCACTGGGCAGACACCTGCTCCGGGTTTTCCAATCATACCACGCAAGAGATGCAGATTGACAATTTCTTGGATATTTGCCACTGCATTCGTGTGCTGTGTCAGCCCCATTGCCCAGCATGTAATCATGCGGTTGGATTGCATGATGAGATCTGCCGCTTCTTTGATTTGCTTGCGGGAAATACCGCTCTGCTCGACAATGAGGTCCCAGCTTTCTGCCTTAATGTCGGCGATAAATTCTTCGAACCCTGTGGTGTGCTCGGCGATGAATTTTTTGTCGAACACTTTGCCCGTGCGCTCTTCTTCGGCAAGCATTTCTTTCATAATCCCCTTGAGCAGCGCAATGTCGCCATTGATGCGCACTTGCAAGAAAAGTGTTGCCAACGCCGTACCTCTACCCAACATGCCACGCACTTCTTGCGGATGTTTGAAGCGCTGCAATCCTGCTTCGGGTAGCGGATTGATGTGAATAATTTTTGCGCCGTTACGCACCGCAGACTGCAATGCCGTGAGCATTCTGGGATGATTTGTTCCGGGATTCTGACCTATGACGAGAATTAGGTCAGCAAGGTCAAAATCACTGAGCTTGACTGTTCCTTTGCCGATGCCAATCGTTTCTTTAAGGGCAACGCCACTGGATTCATGGCACATGTTGGAGCAATCGGGCAGATTGTTTGTGCCAAACTGGCGCACAAAGAGTTGGTAGAGAAACGCCGCCTCATTGCTGGTTCTGCCTGATGTGTAGAACACAGCTTCATCGGGCGAGCTGCACGCCTTGAGATGTGCGGCAATCATTGCAAAAGCATCATCCCATGAAATCGGCTCGTAGTGCGATTTACCTTTGCGCAGCACCATGGGATGCGTCAGCCGTCCCTGTTTGCCCAGCCAGTAGTCTGTATGCTTTGAGAGCTCTGCCACCGAATACTTTGCGAAAAATTCAGGACCGACACGCTTTGTTGTGGCCTCTTCTGCTATGGCTTTTGCGCCGTTTTCGCAAAACTCGACAACCGAGCGATGGTCGTCAGGGTCAGGCCATGCGCAACCGGGGCAGTCAAATCCATCGGTTTGATTGACCTGCAGTAGCAACTTCATGCCGCGCACCACACCCACTTCCGACACAGTATGCTTAAGGGCAGATGTTACTGCTGGCATGCCACCTGCTACTGTTTTCGCCTTACCAATTTTCAGGTGTTCATCTTCGGGTCGTTCGGGGGTCACTGCTATCGGAACTTGATTTACGTTCTCGGACGACAACGCTTCGCTATTTGTTTGTGCTGCCTTTTGTTCGTTTAATCTCTCGCCGCTGAGCTCTTGAAGTTCTAGCATTGTTGTAATCCAGTTTAGGGTTAGCTGATATTTACTTCTCACTTAACTTAGCTTGCGCACTCTGCTACTTTATGCCCTACGCTAGCGTCAGGGTGTGGATAGTTATCGGATTCATCTTCACCAGGTCTTGGTGTCAAACACTGGAAGTCCTTTTCTATCAATATCTTAAGTGATTTCTCTTCACTCAAAAATTGGTCTTTTTGCAATCCTACTTGATTGGAGTGAGCCCAAGTTTTCACCGCTTGTTCAGGCACATGAACAGTGATGGTGCTATTTTCGAAGGTTGCGTAGATGTCGTTTGCCTGTGCATCAGATTGAAGTGCATAGCAGATGCGCTGATGGGGTTGCAAGCCAAACTCTATTACTTCTTCCACACGGCCCTGCTCGGCAATGCGCTGCACTTCACTTTGCGACAGTCGAAGACGAAGCGAGTTTCCCCTAATACGTAACTTCATTCTTCACCTCCTTTGTCCTTTTAAGTTGTTGATAGACAGTACCTAAATTGCAATAACAGAAGTATTTTCTCAGGGTGATGTGCTTTGCGCTGCAATGAAATAGACCAAATCTTCTCGCTTGCCCTTCTCTACATGGTCAAATCGCATACCGATTTTTTCCAACACTTTGCGCGATGCCACATTACTCCAATCCGTTGAAGCCACTACACACTTGAGATGCAACTCTTCCAATGCATAGCGCAACACTGCTTGGCTGGCTTCAGTAGCGTATCCATGCCCCCAGAAGCTGGACTCTATACCATAGACTAACTCCACTGCCGTTTGATTTGCCTTCAAGCGAAGTGCGCAGAAACCCACTCGCCGTTCTTCATGCTTGTGTAGCAGCGTCCATATTCCGAAGCGTTGCTCTCGGAAACTTCTTATACTCTCCTCAATCTGTGCTCGCACCATATCTCGCGGCACATACTGATCATCGAACAGGTAGCGACGAAATGATTGCTCATTCCATGTCTCAAAAAAGTACTCTTCGTCTTCCAAACTGACTGGACGCAGTTTTAGGTGTGGGGTCTCTAAGTTGAATGTGCCCCTAAACTCTGGCGCAATTGGTGCATAGACACTATCAGATCGGATGCGCCATGCACCGCTGTAGATGTTAAAACGCTGTGCCCTCAAAAATCCAATGAGGGTCATGTCAAATTCATCGGCTAGCTGGACCGCTAAACTCGACGGTGCGCCAACTGCTGCCAGTATTGGCACCCCTGCCATAAGTGCCTTTTGCACCAGCTCAAAACTGGCACGACCGCTGACCAATACTAATTCATTATGCAGGGGTATGCGTTGCTGCAGAAAGGCTGCTCCGATGAGCTTATCGAGCGCATTATGCCGCCCTACATCTTCGCGCACTGCCAATAAGTTTCCACGAACGTCAAACAGTGCTGCCGCATGCAATCCTCCAGTTTGCTCAAAGACCGACTGTGCCTTACGCAGCGTATCGGGCAAACGGCAAATCACACTTTTTTCAAAAAACGGGCGATTCTTTGGAAAGATGGTGCAGACATTTGGCTGAACCGCTTCAATCGACACTTTCCCACATACCCCACAACTTGACGATGTGTAGAAATGTCGCTCCAAGCGCTTGAAATCAATCTTTACATCAGGCTTCACTTCTACACATATCACATTCTGATGTAAGACGCCTTCAATGGGTTTATCAACATATGAAATGCGGCTAATTTGGCTGGGATGTTTGATGATACCTTCAGTGAAGAGAAACCCTACGGCAAGCTCTGCATCGTGGGTGGGGGTTCGCATCGTAACCGCTACACTCTTTTCTTCTCTCCTGCCTTGAATTGCCAGGCGAATTTCTAAGGGTTCTTCGACGGCAAGCACATCTTCTGCTAGCATGATTCCATCACTATGCATCTTCTGCACTTGAACTTTAGCCGTCGCCTCCAAACGCGTCGAGCGCAGGTCCTGAGTACTCATTGTCACCGCTCCTAAAAAGATGAGTATAGCCTAACTTATTCAAACCTATTGCATTTTGCAAAACATTCCCAGCGCAGCGCTTTTAGCTAGCATGTCGCAGTTGCCTACTTGCGAATTAACTCGCTAAGGTCAGGCTCTCCAGCATCTACCCATGCCGAGTACCAAACAGATGCCACACGCTCAATCGTTTGCTCAAAGCGCCTTTCGACCATATCGCCCAGTGCCTGCTTGAAGCGCTCGTAATAGAGTGGCGTATAGATTTCGTACTCTCGACCGTTTTTGCCTAACACTACCCTGTAAATTTCTTCAAGCTCTAGGCCTTCCTTAGCTTTTAAATCACACTTAAGCACCGAATCGACCATGAGATAGCTTTCCAAAATCCACTTAAAGCTCTCTTCGGTTTTATTGGCAATATATTTTGCTTGCGGCGCTGTTTCATTTTGCGTTTCAAAGTGGCGCATGTAGCGTTCTGGAATTTCTGACTCCCAGCGAGCGTGCAAGCCTTTTTGTCCTGTCAGTTGTCCATCATAGTTTTCCGTGGTATGCAGCGGCACATGTGCATCAGCCACATAATGCCCAACATTTGCGGCAAAGAAGAGAATTTTATCGAGATTCTTCATCCTGAAAGCCTGCGTTAGGCTATCGATAAATGCTACAATGCGCCACGGCAACATACCGTTAGCCCGCAATGTGTCTAATGTGTATTTCTTGACAGCATCTTCAAATCGGCGAGGCAGTTCAGGGAAAGGATATTTGCCGTAGCGGTCTATGTCGATGAAGTGCTGTTCAGCTTCGGTGGGGTCAATGCGGCGGCGGTCGTCAGCATCAATTGAGTGCTCAATGAGAAAGGTAGCATACTCGCGAAAAAATTTCGCCACTGGCTCTGGCATCGCTTGCACGGCACGCCGGTGAATTTGCTTGTGCGCCCAAAACCCCCAGCCTACGGACTGAGTGGCTGGCCAAAACGCACTTGCAAACCCAACGATACTTGCCGCAATCGCAAGACCTAACCTACACCTAATCATTCCGAACTCGCTTTGCTATCATCAGGTACATCACCAATACCCAAGTGTATGGCTTTCAAGCTCGTCAGTCTAATGCCCTAAGTAGATAGATTGGTCGGGAATAAACACTGTAATGTCACCATAGATGCGGCACTGGCAACCCAGACGCGATTTGAGTGTCAGTCCCACAGCCTCATCGAGTTGTTCTTCTTCCTCATCTGTCATTTCCGATAGATTTTCCATCCCTTCCTCAATAATGACATGACAGGTCGAGCAGGCACACACTCCGCCACAATTATGCTGCAAGCGAATTGCATTTTCCATGCAGGCTTCTAAAATGGTGGTGCCTTCATCGACCTCAATGATGCGTTCTTCACCTGGGCTGTTGTAGAAATGCACCGTCACTTTGTGACGCGGTGTTGCTATCGCCGATAGCTTACTTTCAGAGGCGGTCGAATGTGTCATGGCTTATTTTCCCCATTGAACTCTTTGACAATTTGCTCTCTAACATTATACAGCAAACATTTTTTATACGGCAAACATTTTTATCTGCTCATCACTTAGGGCGGTTGCGATATCGCAATTCCATTTCTCTAACTTTGAGCTGAAGTTCTTCAAGCGGCAACTGCAGGTAGTAATTGACCAGATCACGAAT
>Ga0308412_1001999_pt1 | contig 11054 bp, 9 predicted proteins | sample HotsprottomLayer_FD_202357 | JGI IMG/M metagenome (GOLD analysis project Ga0308412, IMG submission 202357) | Hot spring phototrophic mat microbial communities from Octopus Spring, Yellowstone National Park, Wyoming, United States -... | ecosystem: Environmental > Aquatic > Thermal springs > Hot...
TATACTGGGGCCAGTTACGCACCTTATAGTGGTCTTTGCTTGCTTTCTTCATCAGTTATCAAGCTACCACGGGGTGCGTAGCTCTTTATTTATGCAACAACGCCGGAGATCTCGCTGGATTGTCCCTTTGATGCTGCGCCTATGCGATATAAGGAACTCAAGTGAGCGTATTTGAAGGATTTCATATAAATGGCCTCCCTTTCGGGAGGCCAGGTTTGTTGTGATACGCAAACGGCGGGGCAACTACTCCCGCTGAGAGTTCATGATCGCCACGTAGTGCAGGATGGTGGCCAGCGAGTTGGCCAAGGCGGCCACGTAGGTCATGGCGGCTGCTGTCAGAACGGTGCGGGCGCCATCCATCTCACTATTGTCAAGGAATTTCATCTTTTTGAGGATGTTCAGGGCCCGGTTAGAGGCATCGAACTCCACCGGAAGAGTTACAAGCTGGAACAGCGCGGCTGCTCCAAAGAGCCAGATGCCAATGTTCATCAGCCCGACTGCGCCCATGAACATACCCAGAATGAAAATCCAGGGTCCGAACATGCTGCCGATGTTGGCTACTGGCAGGATGCTGTGCCGCACCCGCAGCCAAGCATAGCCCTTGGCGTCTTGGAGGGCATGGCCCACCTCGTGCGCGGCCACGGCAAGCGCGGCTGCAGAGGGGGAGTGGAAGTTGGGCTCTGATAAGCGCACCGCTTTAGCAATGGGGTCGTAGTGGTCGGTCAGGGCGCCCGGTACCATTTCGACCCGCACGTTGTGCAGCCCATAGGCATCCAAGATGGAACGGGCAACCTGTTCTCCGGTGAACCCGCGGTGATTGGCTACGCGGCTGTAGCGGGCGTAGGTTCGCTGAAGCCAGAACTGTATGAACAAAGTGGCCACAAAAACTATGATCATAAGCAGAAACGTTATCGTCATCGTTTCCTCCCTACATAAAAGTTAGCAAACTGTGCATGAGGGCTCTGAGTCTTAGGTCACCTGCTCGCCAAGGTCGGCGGCCGGATTGAGTGGGTTTGCCACCTTGGCGTTACGGCTGTAAAGGCTGGCTGCGTACCGTGAAGCGAAGGGCGGTGCGTTCTTCGCTCTCGAGCTCGAGCTTCACGAAAGCTGGCTTGACCACGAGATCCAGGTTATCAGGGGCGATGTAACCCCGGGCAATAGCGATGGCCTTGACAGCCTGGTTGACTGCTTCGGGGCCGATTGCCTGAACCTCGACCTCGCTTTGGGAACGCAGCAACGCAGCTATAGCACCCGCCACCGAGTTGGGACGTGACTTACCAGATACACGCAGCGTTTCCACAGAACCTCCTAGTACACCGTCCACGGATTCATGTAGTCACCTTTGATGCTATCAAATATGTGAGAGTTGCTGGATGGTCGATCCCACTTTTACAGCAGGCGCAAAACGTGTACCTGGATTGTAGGCGCAAAGGGCGGGCAATGTCAAGAAATTGCGTTCTGGTAGGGATTATCGTTCCTTTGCCCCACGCTTAACCAAATTATTCCAGACCGGACAAATAAACTATTCCCAGCGTATTGACGCGAACCGAGGCGGTTCGTATACTGCTTCAAATCTTCGCAAACTTATGCGAGGATTCCCCCCTACACCAATGCGCATACCCGGAGGTCTGGTAAATGAGATTCAGTGAGGCATACCCTGGTATACCAAATGGGCGCGACGCCTGTGGAATCATCGCCATTGTCGAGAAGAGCGCGCGCCCAAGCCACGCCAACGTGCAGCGCACCATCGAAAGCCTCTACCGAATGGCGCACCGAGCCGGCTTGATTCGGGGGGAAGGCGACGGCACGGGTATCCAGACCGACCTACCGCGCGAGCTTTGGGCTGGCTATCTCTACGAAGCAGGGCTGGATAGCAACCTGGCGCAAAACCCGCGTTTTTTTGTGGGTCACCTGTTCATTCCCAAAAGCGAAGGTGCTCGCGTTCAGGAGCTTTTTGACCTATTTCGAGTGGAGGGTGCCAAGCGGAGTATCAAGCTGCTTTTAGAGCGCAAGGGGGAGACCAACGGCCGGGTGCTGGGGCCGGTGGGTAGGCGCACCGAGCCACTGTTCTATCAGGTGGCTGGGCTTTCTACCGACGGGGACGGCCCTTTATGGGAGTTGGGCTTGTTGCTCGAGCAGCGCTTCCCGGTGCACGTGGTCTCGCTCTCGACCGCCACCGTGGTCTACAAGGTGCGTGGTTCTGCCGAAATTCTCAAGCGCTACTTTCCTGAGCTGTCACGGGCGGAGTACAAGTCCGCCATCACCCTAGGCCACAACCGCTACTCCACCAACACCTTGTCTACCTTCGAGGCGGTGCAGCCCTTTGGCTTGCTAGGCCACAACGGCGAGATCAACACCATCGAGCGACTGCGGCGCGAGGGGCGTTTCCTGGGCATCCCGCTTACGGGTGGCTCCGACTCGCAGGATCTGAACCGGATTCTGGAGGGCCTGCTCTACCGCTTTGGCCTTTCCCTACCCGAGGCCATTGAAGTGGCGTTCCCTCCCATACTGGGGGAGATAAAGAACTATTCTCCGGCTCTGCAAGATCTCTATATGAACCTGCGTCAGCGCTTTGGCCCGCTGGCACAGGGGCCGGCGGCCCTAGTGACGCGCCATCGTGAGGAGGCTGTTTTTGGCACAGACGCCATGGGGCTGCGCCCCTTGTGGTTTGTAGAGACCGAGGCCGAGTACGTCTTCAGCTCGGAACGAGGGGTTTTTACGGTAGAGGAGTTCGTCGCTGAGCCGCGCCCCTTTGCGCCGGGCGAGAAGATATACCTGCGTCTGACCCCCGATGGAGCCCGGCTTTTCCCCTTCGACCGCCACCAGCGGCAGGTGCTCGAGCGCATTCTGACCAAGACCCATAGCCTCGAGGGCTACGCTGCCCACCTGGCCGGGCCGCGCTATGCTGCACCCCCACCCCTCGCGGGTGGCGGCGAGGCCCAGGTGGAAGACAAGCCCGCGCCACCCTCGCTCAACCTCGAGCGGGCCTACGGCTGGGATCGCTGGGATGCAAGCTACCTCGAGGCCCTGGTGGAAAGCGGCAACGAGCCCATCGGCTCGCTGGGTTACGACGGTCCCATCGCAGCCCTGAACCCGGAAAAGCCCAACCTATCGGAGTTTTTCAAGGAAACCGTGGCGGTGGTGACCAACCCCGCCATCGACCGCGAGCGCGAGATCGAGCACTTCTCCACCCGCAGCATCCTGGGCTGCCGGCCCCTGCCCGACGGGCGCGGGGCGGGCCACGTAGAAGAGCTGGTGTTGCCGCTGCTGCTGGAGGAAACCGTGCCTTCGGTGGAGGCGGTAGCGCAGGGGCACGGCACCCTGACCTACGAGGCTGCCCTGCGCCGGTTCAAAAACGCCGTGCTGCCGCTACAGTTCTCGGTCGAGGAGGGCCTCATGGCTGGGCTCAGGCGCCTGCAGGAGGCGGCAATCGAAGCTGTGCGGGGCGGCGCCGAGCTGCTGGTGCTCTCCGACCGGGGCGCTTATGAGGGTGGAGTCTGGCTGGATGTATACCTGGCTCTGGCGGCGGTTGGCAGGTCGTTGGAGGAGGCCCGCGATGAGGATGGCATTTCCTTGCGCCGCCGCACCTCGATTTTGGTGCACTCGGGCGGGGTGCGCAACCTGCACGACCTGGCGGTCTGCTTGGGGCTGGGGGCCGATGCGGTGGCCCCCTGGTTGATGCAACAAAAAGCCCAAGCCAGCAAGGGCCTGCTGGGCCTGCAGAACCTACTTGAGGGTCTCAAGAAGGGATTAGAGAAGGTCATCTCCACCATGGGCATCCACGAGTTACGCGGCTACGGGCGCATCTTCAGCGCCATCGGCCTCAAGCCCGAGCTGGCTGAGTACTTCGGTGTCCGCAACTTCCTGGGTTCGGACAAAGCGGGTTATGGTTTGCTAGAGCTCGAGCGAACCCTTTTGGATCGGCTCAACCTGCTTAACGCCGAGAAGGTGGCTCCAGCCAAGGACTTCCGCTTCAACTCGCGCATCTTCAAAGCGGCCATGGAGGTCTCCTCGGGCCAGTCGCCTTACGAACACTTCCAGGAAAAGGTACGGGGGCTCGAGCACGAATCGCCGGTGGCCGCCCGGCAGCTTTTAGGGGTCAGGTTCCCCGACAAATCCCCGGTCAACCCTGAAGAAGTGGATCTGAGCGTGGGCGGGCACTCCCTGCCCTTCGTGATCACGGCTATGAGCTTTGGTTCCCAGGGGGAGGTCAGCTTCCGTGCCTACATCGAGGCGGCCAAGAAGCTCAACATGGTCTGCATCAACGGTGAGGGCGGCGAAATTCCCGACATGCTGGGTAAGTATACCCACTGGCGTGGCCAGCAGGTGGCCTCGGGTCGCTTTGGCGCCCATGCCTACATGCTCAACTCGGCGGGCTTTATCGAGATCAAAATCGGTCAGGGGGCCAAGCCGGGCGAAGGGGGCCACCTACCGGGTAAAAAGGTCACCGCTAAGGTAGCGGCTGCCCGCAACGCCGTACCAGGCGTGGACCTGATCAGCCCCTCCAATAACCACGACCTCTACTCCATCGAAGACCTGGCCCAGCTCATCGAGGAACTCAAGACCGTCAATCCCAAAGCCAAGGTCTCGGTCAAAGTGCCGGTAATCCCGGGTATCGGTACCATTGCGGTGGGCATCGCCAAAGCTGGGGCCGATGTAATCGCCCTGTCGGGCTTCGAAGGCGGCACTGGGGCCGCCCGCTGGCATGCCCTCAAGTACGCCGGCCTCCCAGTAGAGATCGGCGTGCGCCGGGCTCACCGAGCCCTGGTGCGGGCTGGCCTGCGCGACCGAGTGGAAATCTGGGCCGATGGCGGTCTCAAGACGGCTTATGATTCGCTTCGCATGGTGCTGCTGGGGGCTGACCGGGTGGGCATGGCCACTATGGCCATGGTGGCCATCGGCTGCACCATCTGCCGCCAGTGCCAGATGGACACCTGCCACGTGGGCATCGCCACCCAGATCGAAACGCTAGAGCAAGCCCAGGCTCACGGGCTCAAGCGCTTTGTACCCCAGGAGCTCGAGCGAGCGGTGGAGCAACTGGTAACCTTTTTTGGCGCTACAGGTCAGGAGTTGCGCCGCATGGTCGCTGCCTTGGGCGCTAGAAGCCTGCGTGAGCTGGTGGGCCGCAGCGATCTGCTCGTGCAGGAAGCTCACACCGATGAGCTCGACCTAAGCTACTTCTTCGAACCCGTCTCGGCCCCGGAGTGGCTGGGCGAGCGGTCGGCCCATGTGCTGCGCAAGCCTCTGAACCAGCTTACCCGCTCGATCACCGAGGTGATTATCCAGGCCTATGCCGAGGGAGGGCGCGAGCTCTTGTTCCAGGAAGGGCCGGTGGGCTCTACCGACCGGGCCTTGGGAACCCACCTGGCCGGCGAAATCGCCCGCCGCCGCCTCTACGGCAAAGGCTGGGACGCAAAGGTGGAGATCCGCTTCGATGCCGGAAGTGTGGCCGGCAACGGCGTGGCCGCATTCAACGTGGAGGGCCTCGACATCATAGTGGAGGGCGGCGCTCAGGACGGCATAGCCAAGAACGCCTATGGCGGAAAGGTGGCCATCCTGAAGGGCCGCAACCCCTTTGGCCAGTATGTGGATGGCTCGGTGGGCAAGTCGTTCGCCTACGGGGCCATCGGGGGCTTGTTGATTGTGGAAGGGCAGGCCGATAGTCGCTTCTGTATCCGCCTCTCGGGGGCCGATGTGGTCTTGGGGGGTGAGCCCGACCGCCCGGTGCAAGACGAGCTGGGCAACATCGCAGCCCGTGCCCAGGCCAAGGGTTTCGCCTTTGAGTACATGACTCGCGGCCGGGCTGTGGTGCTGGGCGACCCTGGCCCTTGGATTTGCTCAGGCATGACCGGTGGACGGGTCTACCTGCGCTACTGGCCCGAGATGGGCCTGAACGAGGAGGCCATGCACCGGCGACTGGCCAAGGGGGCCAAGGTGACGATCCAGAGACTGGATGAGCGGGGTATTGCCGATGTGCGCGAGCTGATGACCGCTTACCTTAATGCTTTGCGGGCGGCTGAACGGGAAGACAAAGCCGATCGGTTGCTTCGCCTCTTAGCCGACCCTGCCGCCCACTTCCGCATGGTGTTGCCTGTCAACCAGCAAGTAGCTCAGGAGGTTAGCACCGAGTAGGGCTGCTTTGAACCCCAGCCGAATCGTCTCGGTGAGAGCTGAAAGTTACTTGTCGTGGGCCCGACCATCCAAGCGCCACGAAGCCAGTAGGCCGTGAACGCCATCGCTGGCAAGGGTACCCAGCGTTTTCATGTCAAGGTACAATTGTCCCTGATGGATGCAGGGGCGTTGCTAGGCAAGTTGATCAAACGTACGGGCCTGACCGAGCAGCACGTTCAGATGCTTCGCCGGCTCGAGCCCCTAATGGCCCCCATGGCTTCGGAAGTTGCCTTGGCTTTTTACGACTACCTGGGACGGGATGAAGAAATGCGGGCTATTTTGTGGGACGTTCCTGGGAGGGTCGAGCGCTTGTATCAAAGTTTTGCTGAGTGGTACCGGGAGCTTTTTTGTGGAAAATACGATGCGGAATATGCGGAAAAGCGGGCCCGCATTGGGCTGGTACACGCTGCGGTAGGGGTTAAACCCAGCTTCATTATGCCGGCTTTTGGCATTGTGCAAGAGCTGTCGCTAGAGCATCTGCGCAATGCCCTGCGCTCACCTGAAGTTTTCGGTGCGGTGGAAGCCTTCGAAAAAATTATGTCGATCGAGGCCGCCCTCATGCAGGACGCCTATATGCAGGCCATGGAGTATGGTTACCGCCTGGGCCTGGCTGCTGAGCGAGAAGAAGCCTTGGTAGCTGGGGCAAGGGCCATTCTGGGAAAAGTTAACTGAGCCGGGTAGGGGGGCTTTGCCGCAGGTGGCTGGTCATGACGTCGGCTATACGGAGCCACTTTTCGAACTTTTGAGTACATTTTGAAGCCCGGCGCGGTCGCCAGAAAGATGCGTAGCGAAACGTGATAAGCGCTGTTCTGAGCTTATTTTTCTTCCGCTAGGACCAGCGATCTCGCACAAACCTCACCCCGCTGCTAAGAGCGTCGCCGGTTGGTGCATGTGGTGGAGTCGAGGGGGCCCGGATGCTGCTGGAAAAAGCTCGCCCAAGGTAAGGACAAGCGCAGCTCACCTGCAACAAACAAGCGCGGGGTGCCTTTAGCGTCCCTCACGCGCTGAGTAAGATGGTGGGGTGATTCGAGCGATTTTGTTCGACTTAGACGAAACCCTGATTCTGGATCATCCGGTATCGCTCCACGCCCTGCGCAGTTGTGCGTTTTATGCAGCTTCCTGGTACAGCCTAGACATTCCCCGCCTAATCCAGGACGCCGAGGAAAGCGCGGTAAGGCTGTGGAAGGCTTCGCCGGTGTTTGAGTATACCCAGCGCATCGGCCACAGCGCCGGGGAGGGCTTGTGGGCCCGTTACGATGTGCAGACCCACCCAGCCCTAAAGACGCTATACGAATGGGCGCCCTCTTTTCGCGTGGCCGTCTGGAACGAGGCCCTAGCCCAGCAGGGTATTCACGATGAGGCCCTCTGCGAGGCCCTGGCGCACCGCTACTTTGGCGAGCGGCGGCTATATCCGCGCTATCCCGAGGTTGACCAGCTATTGCAGGCACTTTCCGGCTACAAACTGGGCATCGTGACCAACGGGGTGCCCGATTTGCAGCGGGAGAAGCTCGAGGGCTTCGGTTTGCTAAACCGTTTTCAGGCCGTGGCGGTCTCGGGCGAGCTTGGTGTGGGTAAACCCGAGCGCGGCGTTTTCGAGTACATTTGCAGGATACTCGAAGTAGAACCCGCGGCCTGCGTGATGGTGGGCGACAACCCCGAGCGCGATGTGGCGGGGGCTATCGGCGCCGGGATGAAATCGGTCTGGGTCGAGCGCGGCTTCAAAGCCAAAGACCCCAACCACCCAGCCGACCTCGAGGTCACCAACCTGCTCCAGATGCTCCCCTGGCTGGACTCGCTATGACCTACCAAGAGGCCCACAAACACTCGATGCACCATCGTGCAGAGATCATGCAAAGCGAGCAGTGCGGTTGCTTTTACTGCCTAGCATGTTTACGCCAGCCGAAATAGAAGAATGGGTGGATGAAGGCCAAACTGCACTCTGCCCATACTGCGGAATTGATGCAGTCCTGGGCTCGGCTTCGGGTTTTACAATCGGCGAGGGTTTTCTGAGCTAGATGCGGGAGCGGTATTTTTAGCGCAGGGCCTTCAGGGCCAGCTTGATGAGCTCCTGGGTGCCGGCCTGGGGGTTTTTCAGGGCAATTTCGGCCACCACGCTTTTTACCTGGCTTTCTCGGAAGCCCAGCGTGATGAGGGCCAGCTCAGCCTCCTCGGTATGGCTGCTGTGAACCAAACTGCCCCCTTCGCCCAGCAGGTGGGCTGGCACCTTGCCGCGCAGCTCGAGGGCGATTCGCTCGGCTAGCTTCTTGCCCACGCCCTGGGCCGCCGTGAGCAGGCGCAGATCGCCCTCGGCCAGGGCCCGCGCCAGCAGGGCAGGGGTTTGTGAGGAGAGCAGGTTGAGGGCCACCTTGGGCCCCACGCCCGAGACCGAGAGCAGAAGCTCGAATAGCTCCAGGCTGCGCTCGTCGGCAAAACCATAGAGCGACAGATCGTCCTCGCGCACGACCAGCCGGGTGTGCAGGGTGGCTTCCTGTCCCTCGGTAAGCTGGGCCAGGGTAGAGGCCGGACAGCCTGCCTCGAGGCCGACACCCCCCACCAGCAGCACCACGCTGCTAGGGCTTTTTTTCAGTACGGTGCCCTTGAGATAGCGAACCACGCCGATAGTCTACTTGCCCTGGAAGCGTGGGGGGCGTTTTTCGTAGAAGGCCTGCACGCCCTCCTGGTGATCTTCGCTGCGTCCTGCTACTTCCTGCAGCAAAGCCTCGTACTCGAGCATCTCCTCCAGGCTGGCACTGGCGCTGCGCCGCAAAGCCCGTTTGATCAGGCCGTAGGCTTTGCTAGGGCCCTGGGCCAGTTCGCCCGCCAGGCGGGCTACCTCCACGGCGAAGGCCTCCACCGGCACCACCTTGTTCACCAGCCCCATCGCCAGAGCTTCCTCGGCCTTGATGCGCCCCGACAACACCGCCAGCTCAAAGGCTTTAGCATAGCCCGCCAGGCGCGGCAGATAGTAGTTCATGCCGGCATCGGGAATCAGGCCAATCTTGCTAAAGCCGGTGGTCAGCACCGCGTCGGCGGCGGCGATGCGCAGGTCGCAGGCCAGCGCCAGCGACAAACCGGCACCCGCGGCGGCCCCGTGAATGGCCGCAATCACCGGCTTTTCCAGTGCGGCCAGGCCCTCCACCACCGGGCGGTAGTGGCGCAGGTGGTTCTTGTAGGAGATGCGCTGCCCCTCGAACTCGCGCAAATCCTGGCCGGAACAAAAGCCACGGCCCGCACCCTGCAGCACCACCACCCGTACCTCCGGTGCGCTGGCCTCTTTGATGGCCTTGCCCAGCTCGCGCAGCAGCTCGGTGGTGAGGGCGTTGATGGTCTCCGGTCGGTTGAGGGTCAGGGTCAGGATGCCGTTGTTGATTTCGCGCAGAAGTACCTCCATGCTGCCTCCCTAACGCCCTTTCCACTGGGGCTGGCGTTTTTCCAGAAAAGCGGTGGTGCCTTCGTGCTTGTCCTCGCTACCAAAGGCGATCAGGAAGTTGCTGCGCTCGAGTCCCAGCCCATGCTCCAAGCTCATGTCCTGGGCCCGGTGGATGGCGTCCTTGGCCAGCCGCGCGGCCAAGGGGGCCCGTTCGGCGATGGTGTGGGCGAGCTCGAGGGCTTCTTCCAGGTAGAGCTCCACCGGCACCACCCGGTTGACCAGTCCGTGTTGCAGGGCCTCCCAGGCCGAGAGCACCCGTCCGGCCAGAATTACCTCCATGGCCAGGTACTTGCCCACCTGTCGGGTCAGGCGCTGGGTGCCCCCCCCGCCTGGAATGAGGCCCAGGTTGATCTCGGGCTGGGCGAACTTGGCGGTGTCGGAAGCCACGATCAGATCGCAGAGCATGGCCAGCTCGCAGCCACCTCCATAGGCATACCCCGATACCGCTGCTACCAGGGGCTTGCGCGCTTTGCGCAGAACCTCGTACTGGTCAGCCCGCAGGCCCCGCACGAGCTCGGCCAGGCTGGTTTGTTGGAACTCGGCGATGTCGGCCCCGGCGGCGAAAGCCCGCTCGTTGCCGGTGATCACCATGGCCCCAATACTGTCGTCCTGCTCGAAAGCGCTGATGGCCTGGGCCAGCTCGCGCAGGGTGGCGCTGTTGAGCGCGTTGAGCTGCTTGGGCCGGTTGATCCGCACCAGCCCCACGGGCCCGTGGCTTTCAACCAAAATGTTTTCGTACATAAAACTTCTCACTTAAAGCGGTCGGCTGGGAAGCGCTCGTTTTCCCACACGTCGATAAAGGCCGTGCCTGCGGCCAGCCGGGCGCTGTGCGGAACGCCGGCGGGAATGTGGTAGTAGTCCCCTTTGCGAAACACCCGGCTCTGGCCGCCTATTACGAGCTCGAGCTCGCCCTCGAGCACCACCCCCCACTGTGCATCGTGGGTGTGCTCGGGCACGTGGGTTTCCTCACTGACCTGGGCAAAGCCCACCTGGCCTTTGTGGCCCGAGAGCACCGCCATATCCATGCCGGGCCAGAGCTCGATCTGTTTGAAGGCTTTGAACCACTCAGGGAAGACGTTCATATTTTGACCTCAGGTAGTAGCTTAACGCCTCGAGTTCAGGTCGAAAAGCGAGCCATGTTGGGAGGAGCCGCGGGGGATGCCGGCAGCCCACACCTGGCGCGGTCTAACGCGTTCCTGTAGCCCCTGCGCACACTTCTGCTAGCTGCGCCATGAACGACCCTTCTGCTACGCATCTGATTTGTGGCTGAGCGCAACTCCCACCCCGATCCCCGCCCAAACCAAGCTGTCCACCAAGCTCTTCGACCGGCTTTGTTGCATAAATAGGTATCTCCCCTGCAGGTTCGTAAGTTCAGGCTGATACTTTGAAGCTGTCCGGCATCCCCACAGAGCTCATGGTGTTTAGGATTTTCGCTCCCAGCTTCATTTCGACG
>Ga0308412_1002001_pt1 | contig 11052 bp, 6 predicted proteins | sample HotsprottomLayer_FD_202357 | JGI IMG/M metagenome (GOLD analysis project Ga0308412, IMG submission 202357) | Hot spring phototrophic mat microbial communities from Octopus Spring, Yellowstone National Park, Wyoming, United States -... | ecosystem: Environmental > Aquatic > Thermal springs > Hot...
AAGCCCGGGCGAAGCCGGCCCGGTTGCCGTTGCTGCGGAGCGTTGTTTGCTGTGCTCCCTCTCGACTTGCTGGGCCACGTCTGTCTATACTGGACAGGTGAAAGGATGGAACGCCATGAGCCACGATCAGACTCGATCGCGACCTTCGCTTACAAGCCAGATAGACGTGACCGCCGGCACACCGGCGGCTTATCCCCAGGGTGCGCGGCCAATCGAATTGGAACTGGTGCGCTTGCTGCGCGATCTGCTGGCCGCCACCGACCGTCAGAACGAGCTGCTCGAAGAGTTGGTCAATCAACTTGGGGCGGCCCAGAAGCAACGCGCCAACGAGCTTGTGCAATGGAAGCAGGCCAACCCGCGGCTGGCCCGCAATTGCCGCGCAGCGGCCGAAGCGCTGGGCAAGATTCACACCGAGTTTCTGGAAAGCATGACCAACGAGATTACCGAGAACTGGGAATCGCTGATGGACGGCGAGTTCATGCTGACCGAGTTCGTGGACCGCTACGGTCCGCGCCTGGCCCATCTGAACGGGTTGCTCCAGGTGCTGGTGCAACTCAGCGCATCGCCGAACCCGACCAATACCTCCAACTCGCCTTGATCACCTCAGAGTTCGCGCTGCACCGGCGGGCCATTTGTGGCCACTGTGCGCTGGATTGCTATCTCGGCAGTCTAATTGGCCTTTTCCCTAATGGCGCTTATGGCCACAACCAAATGGTGTGATGGAGGGACGCGCTGCGGTCGCGTCCGCCATCACTCGGAACACGGCCACTGGAGCGACGCGCTGGCGTCGCGTCCGTTGGCACTGGATGCACGGCCACGACGGAGCGTGGCCCTCCAGATAACCCGAAAAGACGTGCGCCGACCCGAACAAGTTGCGCCGTAGGGGACTAACGGCTACTTTGCAAGCGGCCGGCTTCGCTGGCGTCCGGGCGCTTCAGTCTTCACCCTTTCACAACTGGCTGGCTGCTGCGCACGTCGGCCGATGGCTAGCGCCGCTCAGATTGTATTTGTGTACAATTGCCTGTAAGTTCCAGCAGACGGAGTGCGACGCAGGTGACGTTCAGCAAAAAAACTCTCTGGACTGTACTATGGTGCGGGATGTCGGCACTGGGGGCTTGTCTGTGTGGCGGCTGCGGTCCCACGCCCGAACGCACCGACATCCGCTTCTCGCAGCGCGAAGGTTATCGCTGGAAAGCCCAGGTGCCCGGAGAGGGAAAGTCCTCGCCAGTTGTCTGGGACAATTACATTCTGCTGACCTCGGCAATCGACGATCGGCAGCAGTTGCAGCAGTCCGACGATGGCGACAGCGACATGCCCCTGCTGGTCGTGCTGTGCTACGACCGTCGCGACGGAAGCCTGCTGTGGCAGTCGCCGGCCGGCCGCGCCAAGGGACGCACTCATGCCAAGAACGGTTACGCCTCGGCCAGCGTGGCCACCGACGGCCAGCGCATTTACGCCTTTTTCGGGGCCACCGGGCTGTTTTGCTTCGATTTTTCCGGCAGGCGTTTGTGGCGTGCAGAGCTCGGGCCGATCGATCACCAGTGGGGAACCGCCGCCAGCCCGATACTTTTCGAAAACACCGTCATTCAAGTCTGCGATTATCAGGGAGACTCGTACATCGCGGCTTTCGACAAGCAGACCGGCCAGTTGGTCTGGAAGACTCCGCGGCCCAGCAAAGACGGCTGGAGTACACCGGCGATCGTCCACTTCGAGCTTGACGGCCAGCCCCGCGTGGAACTGGTCGTCAACGGCACTACGGCCCAGGAAGACGGCTCCGGCCTGGTGATCGGTTACGATCCGCGCGACGGCCGCGAACTTTGGCGTGTCCGCGGTACGACTACCTTCGTTACTCCCACGCCGCTGGTACACAACGGCCTGGTCTACTGCATGAGCGGCCGCAACGGCAAGATACTCTGCATCCGGCCAGGCGGCTCTGGCGATGTCACCGATACCCACGTGGTGTGGCAGCAACCTCGCGGCGGGCCGTATATTCCCACGGGCACTATCGACGACGGCCGTTTGTACGTGCTGGCCGACCGCGGCGAACTGACCTGCTACGACGCCCAGACCGGCCAGGTGATCTTCACCGGTAGGCTGCCCGGCCCATATACGGCCAGTCTGGTCGCCGCCGGAGGGAGAATCTACGCGGTCAATGAGCTTGGCACGGTCTCGGTGCTGGCCAGCGATGACACTTTCCGGCTGCTGGCCCAAAACCGGTTGCACACGGGTTGCTGGGCCACTCCGGCTGTAGTCGATGGTGATTTGATCCTGCGGACCGAGGACGCCTTGTACTGCATCCCCTGGCAACCCGATGGCTCCCCCCTGCCCGGCCAGACCAACATCCGCCAAGGCCCTGCCCAGCCGCCACAAGTTGGGGCCATAGCCGGGAAGCCGGCCGCAGCGTCCGATGCGCCGGGCCAGTCTTGGCCGGTGTTCCGCGGCGACGCACAGGCAAGCGGCGTCGCGCGCGGCAAACTTCCCGACAAACTGGAGCAGCTTTGGACGTTCACGACCGACAAGGGCGGGCTAGAGGCCACGCCGATCATCGCCGACGGCAAGGTGTTCATCGGCGATACCGACTCGAAGTTCTACGCGGTGGCCCTGGCCGACGGCAAGAAACATTGGGAGTTCACATCGCCCAGCGGATTCCTGGCCGCGGCAGGCTATCGGCAAGGACGGGTGTTCGTCGGCGACATCGACGGCAACTTCTACTGCCTGGAGGCCGGCAGCGGCAAGCAATTGTGGAAGTTCCAGGCGGAAGCCGAAATCGACTCCGGGCCAAACTTCTACAAAAATCGCGTAATTTTCGGCTCGCAAGACAACAACCTCTACTGCCTCGACTGCGATAGCGGCCAACTGGTCTGGAAATACGAAACCAGCAATCAAATCCGCTGCTCGCCCACCATAACAGGCAGCCACGCTCTGGTGGCAGGTTGCGATGGTAACCTGCACCTGGTCGATCTGGAAACCGGCCACAGCGCAGGCGAGGTGCCGATGGGCGGTCCGACAATGTGTACACCGGCGGTTGCGGGCCAGCGGGCTTTTGTGGGCATCGAAGACGGCGTATTCATGGCCGTGGACCTGCAAGAGAAAAAACAACTGTGGAAGTTCCAGAACCCGGAACAGGTTGGCGCTTTTCGGGCCTCTGCGGCCGTGACGCCCGAGGCGGTAATCGTCGCTTCCCGCGACAGGCATGTCCACGCCCTGCATCCCGACACCGGCAAGCCGCTGTGGAGCTTTCCCGCCAAAGCCCGAGTAGACTGCTCCCCGGTCGTCGTCGGCGACATGGTCTTCTGCGGCGCCGCCAACGGTCTGGTGTTTGGACTGGAGCTGAAGACGGGCAAGTTGCGCTGGCAGTACAAGGCTGGCGGAGCGATCGTCGGCTCGCCAGCCGTCGCCGCGGAACGCCTGGTAATCGGTACCGATGCCGGCCAGTTGATATGCTTCGGGGCGAAGTAGGCCACCCAAATTACATTTGGTCGCTTATGGCGCAACTTGTGCGCGTTTTCGGCGCAGGTTTTTGGGTGATCTGGAGGGCCACGCTCCGTCGTGGCCGTGTTCCCATTACTAACGGACGCGACCGCAGCGCGTCCCTCCACAACACGATTTGGTTGGGGCCATAGCTCGCGTTAGGTAATGCCAGTCCCACGTGCAGCAAGTGGGCCGCTGAAGTACACTTCCAGAAAGCCAGCCGCGTGCACAATCAAGAAAGCCAGCCCCATGAACAACATCCAACGCAACGGCAAGTTGAACCTGATAATCTCCCGCCGGCGGAAGCATCTGCAACAGCAGCATCAGCAACAAGCTCCGCTGCTGGAAGAGCAGCTTGCCAAAATGCTCTCGGGCCAGCAAGCTGTTCGCGTGGCGATCGTGCCGCACCTGTACGATCTTGCCCCGGACGGGCCTGTGCTCCGCCATCTGCGCGCGCTGGAAGGTCACCTGGTGGTGCTGGCCTGGCTGTATCCTCGGGCGGCATATTGGGTGCTCCAGGCCAACAGGATTACGGGGCGGATGGGGCGGACGCGCTATTTCCCCGTGGAGGAAATGGAAACTCCGCAGCCTGCCAGCGACGGCGGCCCGACAGATTCTGCCACCCATCAAGCGCCGTCGGATGCCGGAGCGGCTTCGGCAACGCCTGCGCCAAGCGATTCCGCTGGCCAGGCCGGCCGCACTATCTGGTGTTTCGACTTGCGGGAAGCCGCAACGGTGGAGTCTTTGGTAGAACAAATCGATGAAATCGTACTGGAAGCGACCGGCAAGCATCTGGCGCCGGTGGAGGCCAATGATCTTGCAGCAGCCGAGCGGCTGCTGGCCATCGAGGAAGACGTCCGACCTCGATGGTATCCGGTGGTAGATTACGGCCGCTGCAAGAGTTGCTTGGAGTGTTTGAACTTTTGCTTGTTCGGGGTATTTGGACTCAGCGGCGGACGACTGGTGGTGGAGGATGCCGATGCCTGTCGGCCTGGCTGCCCCGCTTGCGCCCGGGTGTGCCCCTCGCAGGCAATCATGTTCCCCCAACACCCCGACCCATTTATCGCCGGCGACCCGAAGGCTTCGCCTCACACGCCAGACGCCGATTTGCTGAAGCAACTCGGGCTGGTGGTGATGCCAGGGGTGCTCGAACCTGGCGCAGTGGCCAGCGCCGAGCGCGCCCGCGCATTGCTGGAAAAAGCCGCTAGCGCAAAGGCAGCGCCGGAAGGGGACCGCACTTCGCTTAGTATGCCTGCCGAGGCAACTGCCGAAGACACCTTGTCCGAACAAACCCGCGCCGCAGACCAGAAACCCGAAGCTCCAGACCAGGGCGCTGCTGAGCACCCTGGCGACGATTCCTCCAGGAGCCTTAAACGCCTGGTGGACGATTTGGAGCAGTCGGACCTGTGAGGCCGCCAGGAGTTCTTTTCGGGGCGAAGCAAGACGCAGCGAAACAAGATCCTGAACCGGCCTACGGGCGCAAGGTAACGGTGTTACTGGAGGGACGCGCTGGGGTCGCGTCCGAAAGCACTGGTGTACGCGGCCACGGAGGAGCGTGGCCCTCCAAATCATTTGAAAACATGCGGGCAAAAAGCGCACAAGTTACGCCGTAGGCACTACACCGGAGCCGCTACCGATACAGGCGGATGGTCAGAAATGTGAGGCCGGCAAAAAGTTTTGTCGTGGGCGATAGGCTTCGGCCTTCCACATTGCCGGGGGCACTCTGATCGATGTGCGGAAACCGGCGCGGCCTAAACGCTGAAATGCGCTCGCGCTGTTGCGACACGTATGGCGTCTGTCGCAGGGCCGTTTACAATGTATGGCTTTGCTACAGATATGTTAGGTATGTTTGCCCCAAGATCGCCAGGCGGTGCCGAACGAGCGAGGTTCTATGTCTTCTCAATCCTACAATTTCGCCCGTTTAAGCCGCACGAAGATCGTCGCTACCGTCGGACCGGCTTGTGCTGGGGTAGATGACCTTGTGGGGTTGATTCGTTCGGGTGTGGATGTCTTCCGCATCAATACCGCCCACGGTTCACGCGAGGAACACCAAAGCCGGGTGGATAACATCAGGCAGGCGAGCGAGCGGGCGGGCGTGCCGGTTGCGATTCTGGTGGACCTGGCCGGCCCGAAGATCAGGCTCGGACAGTTGCCCGGCGACGAGTTTCAATGTGTGCCCGGCCAGACCGTCCGTTTTGTCCGCGGCGGCCAAAGCACAATTCCCGGCGAACTGGCAACCACCTACGACCGGTTGGTCGACGAACTGGATGTCGGCGACAAAGTAATGCTGGCCGACGGGCTGGTATCGTTGGCGGTGGTGGAAAAATCTGCCGATTCGGCCGTCTGCCAGGTGGTGCAAGGGGGAACCATCCGCAGCCGGCAGGGAGTGAACCTGCCAGGCGTGAAACTCAAAGTGCCCGCTTTGACCGAGCGCGACAAAGACAATGCCGCCTGGGCGGCAGCCGCCGGGGTGGATTTCCTCAGCCTGAGTTTCGTCCGCTCGGCCGACGATCTGGCGCCGCTGCGGCAGATAATCGCTCAGGCTGGCGGGTTTGCTCAGGTCGTGGCCAAGATCGAAAAGCCCGAGGCCGTGGAAAACATCGAGTCGATCATCGCCGCCGCCGACGCAATAATGATCGCCCGCGGCGACTTGGGCGTGGAAATCGACATCGCCCAGGTGCCAGTGGTGCAGAAGCGGATCATCCGGTTGTGTAATCAGGCAGGCAAGCCGGTGATCGTAGCCACGCAGATGCTCGAAAGCATGCACAACTCCCGCATGCCCACCCGCGCCGAAGCTACCGACGTGGCCAACGCCATATTGGATGGCGCCGATGCGTGCATGCTTTCCGGCGAGACTGCCGTCGGACAATATCCGCAACAGGCCGTGGAAATGATGCATCGGATCGCCGTGGCAACCGAGGCTGTGTTACAGCAGCAGCAGAACCAGTATGCACGACCGGCCTTCCAGAGCGATCCGGAACACCCCATCACCCAAGCTACCACCTGGGCGGCAGGGCTGCTGGCCGAACAGCTCGACGCCCGGCTGCTGGTGGTCGCCACGGCCTCAGGCCGGACGGCCTTGAGCATCTCCAAGCAACGCCGGTTCGTGTATACTGTCGGCTTGTCGGACTCGCCAATTACCCTGCGTCGGATGTGCATGTACTGGGGCGTTGTTCCCTGGCAGGCCCCAATGAGCGACGATATCACAGCGGTTTTGCAGCGAGTAGTTGGAGAGGCCCGGGCCGCCGGTCGATTGCACAAAGGCGATAGAGTAGTGTTGATCGGAGGGACCGGCCTGCCCGTCTCACGCCATAACATGATCGTGGTACACGAGTTGCCTTGAAGGTTGACCGTCGCAAGTTCCCCATAATTCGATCCGCAGTGCCGCGGAACAAGCGACCCTCCAGGTGGTTTAACAGACTATGCAAACCAGCTCAGATACCCCTGCCGCCCCGAAAAGACAGCTTACCCTTTTCGATTCCACTTGCATCATTGTGGGAATCATTATTGGCGCGGGCGTATATCAGACCGCGCCGAGTATCGCTTGCGGTGTGAATACCGGGCTTAAGCAGTGGGCCGAGACGATGGACTCGCTGGCCCAGTGGGCGGCCCAGTACCCAAGTTGGCTCGGTTGGCTGGCAGAACTGGCCCAGAGCGTCCAGCATATCGACCCGTGGATCGGCGTGTGCGGAATATGGATAGTTGGCGGGCTGCTATCGCTTTGTGGGGCAATGGCTTACGCCGAGCTGGCCACCGCCTATCCCAGGGCAGGCGGCGATTACGTGTATCTGACTAAGGCCTACGGCCCGTGGGCCGGTTTCATGTTCGGCTGGCTGCAACTGCTGGTCGTCCGACCGGCCGACATCGTAACGATGGCCTTCGCCTTTGCGACCTTCGGCGTGCGGCTGTGGAATCCCCTGGAAGACTTTTTCACAGCAGACAATGTCCAAAAACTTTACGCCGGTTCGGCAGTCGTGCTGTTTACGCTGCTGAACATCATCGGCGTCAGCGAGGGAAAATGGGCCCAGAATGTGCTAACGGTCGCCAAAGCACTGGGCATTCTGGCCATTGTCGTGGTGGCCTTCAGCGCGCCGCAGCAGGCCGGACCCGCCGAACCGGTCGAGCTGATACCGCTGCCGCTAACCGTCGCACTGATTCTGGTGCTTTTCGCCTACGGCGGATGGAATGAGATGGCTTATGTGGCCGCCGAGGTGAAAAACCCCGATCGCAACATCGTCCGCGCTTTGCTGTTGGGCACCGGCAGCGTGGTGCTGCTGTATGTACTGCTGAATGCCGCGTTTATGTACGCGCTGGGTTTTACGGGTCTGGCCAGTTCCAAGGCGGTTGCCGCCGATGCTATCGCCGGGACTTTTCCCAACGTTGGGGAGCGACTTATCAGTGCGCTGGTGTGCATATCTGCCTTGGGCGCAGTCAACGGGCTGATCCTGACAGGCGCCAGAATCTCCTACGCCGTGGGAGCAGATCATCGGCTGTTCCGCTTTGTGGGCAAGTGGAACGAGCGAACCGGCACGCCGCTCAGAGCGCTGGTGCTGCAAGGCGCTATCGCACTGGCTCTTATCATCCTGCTAGGCTCTTTCATCGAAGCTGTAATTTACGCCGCGGCAACTGTTTACCTGTTCTACTTGGCGACGAGCTGGTCGGTCATCGTGCTGCGGGTACATCAACCGCAAGTGCCAAGAGCGTATCGCTTGCCCGCTTATCCCGTCCCGATTCTCGTCTTCGCCGGTGTGTGCCTGTTCTTGATGCAAGGGGCGATCAACTACCGGCCGCTGTTGTCGTTCGTGGCCCTGGGAATAGCTTTCCTGGGCTTGCCGGTGTATTGGCTGACAACCCCTCGCTCTCAGCGCACCGACGCAAGTTGAGCGGTTGCGAAAGCCAGACCCGAGCGCCTACAACCCCACGGCAGCCAGCGCGCCGACGCAAGACTATGCACGCCCGTACCTTGCAATGCGGCCGGGCGCACACAAGCCGCGCCGCAACGTAATTGGACAACGCAAAACGGCATCACTTTGCGCCGACAGAAACGTTGCCACAGCCGGATGCCCGAGGACCGATCAACGCTGCCGTGCCCCAGCCAGGCGAATCAAGCCCACTGTGCCTAGCGCCATTCCTACCACCGCGCCGATGACGGTGAACAGATAGCCGGTTGCCAACTTGCCGTCCAACCAGTATCCGCCCAGGGCCGGAAGCGCCATCTCTAGCGCGATGCTCGTGATTCGGGCAGACCAAGCCATCGCTGCTGCCAGGGGTGATTGTTGTTCGGGCGGCGTGGTCAACGGTCAGTCTTTCTGCTGTTGAGTCTTGCTGCTTTGCGCGATCGGCAAATACCAGCTTCTCCGGTGAAAATACCCTTGTTATCGCGCATGTTCGCATACTGGGCAGCAACTGCCTTGTTCTTAAGCGGTCGCTGTACGTCTTTCGACACCACGAGTTGTCGGAAAGCACGCGGCGCAAGAGATCAAACAAGTGTTTCCAGCTTATTGCCGGTTCTACGCACTGAAACATATCAAATAAACATGGATTGAACAACTTTGTTCGCCTGGTGTGGGCAGCCTGCTTTACCGCTTCCATACGGTCGGCCGGATAGCTGCCCAATCGTATGGCGGCATCGTGGCGCAGGGTGTTTTGTGCCAATTGGGCCGATCGCGACGTGTCTGAAGCCACATTATTCACCCCCCAATTGTGTTACATGCTAGATTTTCACGGTTTTTCCATAAAAACGTGCATTTCCGTAATTCTTTATGCGCCAAATGTTTACGATTCTGCCACCCGGCACTGAGTGTGTCCGAATCTTTGCCTAATCGTTGCGTTATTTCGCTAGTGCGAATATAATCGATTGTGTTGGCGATTCCCGCCTTGCCCAGCGGTTGACGTGGGTGCCTATCCTGGGCGGGAAGCGAGTTGCGAATTGCTCGCTTGTGCGGGTTTGCGGACGCGGCGAGTCGGTTCGCCCCACCGGGTAAACAACGGCCTTCGGCAGGATGCGCCGGTTGACGATAGCGCCTCACGCTACGAAGCGGATCAAAGCCCACATCGGCCTGCGGAGGCCGTGCGAACAAAGCGTTTGTTGTGGTAAGGCGGTTCCGGAAAGCAAGTAGCTATTCCGGGCCGCGGGGGACGCCTAGCGCGTCGCCAATTGCCGGTCGGCGGCCTGCTGGCCGCTTGGTTTCGGCAAACCGGAGGTACGTTTCGTGGTAACCGCAAGCGAACTGAAGACCCGGTCGTTAAAGGAGTTGATCGCACTGGCCAAACGTAATAAACTGCCCGGCTGTTACAGGATGAAGAAGGACGCGTTGGTTCGGGCGCTTGCCCGTGTCGCCCAGCGCCAGTCGAGCAAGCAGCGTGCGTCGGCTGCCCGGCAGGCCCGTCGAGTTGGGGCGGCCGCCTCCGGAAACGGGAGGCACGCCGGCAAAGCACCCAAGTCCAGCCGAAAACGTTCCCCTCGCCTGCAACGGCGTTTGTGCGAGGTCAAGACCAAACTGGCGGAAGCGAAAGACCTGTCGTTTCGGGCGGTGGCGGAAACTAACGGGAACGTCAAAGACCGGCTGGTTCTGATGGTGCGCGACCCGTTCTGGTTGCACGCCTACTGGGAAATCTCCGGCCGCAGCGTGGAGCGCGCCAAAGTCGCGATGGGGGCCCACTGGCACGGGGCGCGCCCTGTATTGCGGCTGCTGGAGCTTGATCGCAGTAGTACCACAAGTGCGGTCAGGCAACGGGTACGCGACATCGAGGTTCACGGCGGCGTGAACAATTGGTACATAGACGTCCAAGACCCGCCGCGCAGCTTCCAGGTCGAAATCGGCTATCTGGCCATCAACGGAAAGTTCTACTCGCTTGCCCGCAGCAATACCGTTACCACGCCTGCGGCCAGCAAAGAGAACTCGTTCGACAAGAATTGGGCGGAGGTGGCGAAGGACTTCGATCGGGTATACGCACTGAGCAGCGGATACGGTGCGCCGGATGCCGATTCGGAGCTGAAAGAGGTGCTGGAAGAGCGCTTGCGGCGTCCGGTCGGCCAGCAGGCGGCAAACCGATTTGCCACAGCCCCGGCCGGCAGCGGCGGCAAGCAGCGCGAGTTCCGCTTCGAGATCGACACGGAGTTGATCGTCCATGGGGTGACCAACCCCGACGCAAAAGTTACCCTCCGCGGCGAGCCGGTGCCGCTGCGTTCCGATGGCACTTTTGCCGTCCGCTTCAATTTGCCCGACCGACGCCACGTACTGCCGGTGGTGGCCAGCAGCAGCGACGGCGTCGAACAACGGACCATCGTCCTGGCGGTAGACCGTAACACCAAAGTGATGGAACCGGTCATTCGTGATACCGCCGAGTGAACCCGAGGCAAACCATCTTGCCGCGGCCCCAGCCGGCTGGCCCCACTGGGCTGATTCTGCAAGTAGCCTTCGCGGCCGATTCTGTGAATAGTTCATCAGGCCGTGAGGGCGATTCTGCTGTCCCTGCGTTTGAGCAGCACGCCGCCAATTGGTATTATTTATCGTTTACCGACTTGGGCCGTTGCGTTTGGTGGTATCAGGCGGCGCGGCTCGAGCTATGCTTCGCACG
>Ga0308412_1002005_pt1 | contig 11042 bp, 8 predicted proteins | sample HotsprottomLayer_FD_202357 | JGI IMG/M metagenome (GOLD analysis project Ga0308412, IMG submission 202357) | Hot spring phototrophic mat microbial communities from Octopus Spring, Yellowstone National Park, Wyoming, United States -... | ecosystem: Environmental > Aquatic > Thermal springs > Hot...
CTCGTCACATCGCCTGGGAAAAGCAGCATATCGGAGAAGCCGCATGACCCAGCTCACCTGACAGTCTCGATCTGGCGGAGCCGGAGGCGGCCAAAGGCCACACCCGCCACGCCAGATCAACCCTGTCAGATGAAGTACCTACTTTTACATTCTTCAGCCGACGGTTCTCATCCTCCAGCCCCTTCAGCCGCGACGCCTCCGACGGCTTCAGGCCGCCGTACTTGGCCTTCCAGTTGTAGAGCGTCTGGTCGCTGATCCCGTGCTTCCGACACAGATCCCCCGCCGACCGCCCTGCCTCGTGCTCCTTCAAGATCCCGAGGATCTATCCCTCAGTGAACCGGCTCCGCCGCATCGTCCTCTGCTCCTCGACGGATCCAACTTATCCTTGGCTGGAACCGCGGGGAGCACGTCAACCGCGATGGTGCCGGACTTCTTCTTGTCGAGCCCGTAGGCCAGCGCCGCCGCCGTCGGCTCGTTGATGATGCGCAGCACCTCGAGCCCGGCGATGCGCCCGGCCTCCTTGGTCGCCTGGCGCTGGGCGTCGTTGAAGTAGGCGGGCACGGTGATCACCGCCTGGGTGACGGGCTGGCCGAGATAGGCCTCGGCCGGCTCCTTCATCTTGCCGAGCACATAGGCGCTGATCTGCTGCGGGGCCATCTTCTGGCCGCCGGCCTCCACCCAGGCGTCGCCGTTCTCGGCGCGGATGATCTTGTAGGGGGCGAGGCCATTTTCCTTCTGCACCATCGGGTCGTCGTAGCGGCGGCCGATCAGGCGCTTCACCGCGAACAGCGTGTTCTCGGGGTTGGTCACCGCCTGGCGCTTGGCCGCCTGGCCGACGAGACGCTCGCCCGACTTGGTGAAGGCGACCATGTAGGGGGTGGTGCGCGCCCCCTCCGCATTCTCGATCACTTTGGCCTCGCCGCCTTCCATGATGGCGACGCAGGAGTTGGTGGTGCCGAGGTCGATGCCGATGACTTTGCTCATCCGTCTTCTCCTGTTGCGGCGGACCGCGTCGGCCCTGCCGACGGCGCCGCGGCGGTCCCCTTCGCGGATGGGGGTTGAAATCGGCGTGAGCTATTCAGAGGGTGCGGCCGGCGCAAGAGGCGGGCGGCGAAAAGCGGCTCCATGCTCCGCGCTTGTCTCACCTCCCCCCCCTGCCATAGCCTACCCCATCTCGCACCTCCAGCAGGAGATCTCGAGGAAGATGGGCGCGCGCTGGCGGATCGGCTTCGACATCGGCGGCACCTTCACCGATTTCGTGCTGGCCGACGCCGCGGCCGGCTCGATCCGGCTGCACAAGTGCCTGACCACCCCCGCCGATCCCTCGGTCGGCGCGCTCGAGGGGCTGGCCGAGATCACCGCCGCCGCCGGGATCCCACTGGCCGAGGTGGGCGAGATCCTGCACGGCACCACGCTGGTCACCAACGCGATCATCGAGCGCAGGGGCGCCCGCCTCGGCCTCATCACCAGCCAGGGCTTCCGCGACCTGCTGGAGATGGGCACCGAGCAGCGCTACGACATCTACGACCTGTTCCTCCGCTTCCCCGCGCCGCTGGTGCCGCGCCGCCACCGCCTGGAGGTGCCGGAGCGGATGGACCGTGACGGCAACCCCGTCACCCCGCTCGACGAGGCGGCGGTGGAGGCGGCGGCGCGGCGGCTCGCGGCGGAGGGCGTCGAGGCGGTGGCGATCGCCTTCCTGCATGCCTACGCCAATCCCGAGCACGAACGCCGCGCCGCGGCGGCGGTGACGCGCGCCGCGCCGGGCCTTGCGGTGTCCCTCTCCTCGGAGGTGGTGGCGGAACTGTGGGAGTACCAGCGCACCGTCACCACCTGCGCCAACGCCTATGTCCAGCCGCTGATGGACCGCTATCTCACGCGGCTCGAGCGCGAGCTCTGGGCGCGCGGCTTCCGCGGGACGCTGCGGCTGATGCACTCGGCGGGCGGCCTCGTCAGCCCCGCCGTCGCCCGCGCCTTCCCGATCCGGCTGCTGGAATCCGGCCCCGCCGGCGGCGCGCTCGCCACCGCCCTGTTCGGCGCCCGCGCCGGGCAGCGCGACGTGATCTCCTTCGACATGGGCGGCACCACCGCCAAGGCCTGCCTGATCGAGGACGGCCGCGCAGAGATCGCCGCGATGATGGAGGCGGCGCGCGTGCACCGCTTCAAGAAGGGCTCCGGCCTGCCGATCAAGGCGCCGGTGATCGACATGATCGAGATCGGCGCCGGCGGCGGCTCGATCGCCCGCATTGACGAGGTCGGGCTGCTGCGCGTCGGGCCGCACAGCGCCGGCGCCGACCCTGGTCCCGCCTGCTACGGCCGCGGCGGCGCCGAGCCCACGGTGACCGATGCCAACCTTGTGCTCGGCTGGTACGATCCGGGGTTCTTCCTCGGCGGGCGGATGACGCTCGACGCTGCGGCGGCGGAGCGGGCGGTGGGCGCGCTTGGCGCGCGGCTCGGGCTGTCGCCGGTCGAGGCCGCCTGGGGCATCGCCAAGGTGGTGACGGAAAGCATGGCCGCCGCCGCGCGCGTGCACCTGGTCGAGAAGGGCAAGGACCCGCGGCGCTACGCGATGGTCGGCTTCGGCGGGGCGGGGCCGGCCTATGCCGCGCTCATGGCGCGCGCGCTTGGGGTGCGGGAGGTGATCGTCCCGCCCGCCTCTGGCGCCGCCTCCGCGCTCGGCTTCCTGGTCGCGCCGCTGTCCTTCGAACGTGTGCGCTCGCTGCCCGTGGTGCTGGAGCCGGGCTTCGACGCCGCCGCCGTCAATGCCGCGCTGGACGCGCTGGAGGCCGACGGCCGCGCGCGGCTGGCCGAGGCGGGGGTGGCGGCGGCGGATATGCGCGTCGAGCGCAGCGCCGACATGCGCCTGGTCGGCCAGGTGCACGAGATCGCGGTGCCGCTGCCCGACGGCCCGCTCGGACCGGAGCGACTGGCCGAGATCGCCGAGGCCTTCGACCGCGTCTACACCGCCCGCTACACGGCGGTGTTCGAGGGCGCGCGGATCGAGGCGATCTCATTCCGCGTGCGCGTGGTGGGGCCGGAGCACGCGCTGGTGCTGCGCCAGGCGGGGGCGGAGGCGGCCGGCCGGCCGAAACTCAAGGGCGCGCGGCGCATCTACGTCGACGGCGCCTGGCACGAGGCCGGCGTGTGGGACCGCTACGCCCTCGCCGAGGGCGATGCCATCGCAGGGCCGGCCATCGTCGAGGAGCGGGAGGCGACGACGCTGGTGCCGCCCGGCGATTCCCTCCGTGTGGACGCCGCCGGCAACCTGCGCATCGCCGTCGCCGCCCCGGCGCTGCCCGAGGCGGTGGTCACGCCCGAGATGCCGCTCGCCGAGGCGGTGCGGCGCATCGAGGCGGACCCGATCTCGCTCGAGATCATGTGGGCGCGGCTTGTCACCATCACCGAGGAGATGTGGCTCACGGTCTGCCGCACCGCCTTCAGCCTGATCATCAGCGAGGCGCAGGATTTCGCCTGCGAGATCCTGGACCCCGAGGGCGAGACGCTGGCCCACAGCCCGCGCGCCATGCCGGTGTTCAACCTGACGGTGCAGCGCGCGGCGAAGGCGCTGCTGGCGAAGTTCCCGCCCGAGACGCTGCGGCCGGGCGACGTGCTGGTCACCAACGACCCGTGGCTGTGCGCCGGCCACCTGTTCGACATCGCGCTGGCCACACCCGTGTTCAAGGACGGGCGCATGGTCGCGCTGATGACCTGTGTCGGCCATGTGTCGGACATCGGCGGCACCAAGGACAGCCTGCGCGCGCGGGAGATCTACGAGGAAGGGCTGCAGATCCCGCCAATGAAGCTGTTTCGGGCTGGCGTTCCGAACGAGGACCTGTTCGCGCTGCTCGCCGAGAACGTGCGCAACTCGTGGCAGGTGCTGGGCGACATCCACGCGATGGTGGCGGCGAACGCGCTCGGTGCGGAACGCCTCGCGGCCTTCATGGCCGAATACGGCATGCATGACCTGAAGGCGCTGGCGCGCGTGGTGCAGGACCGCGCGGAAGCCGCGATGCGCGCCGCCATCCGCGCGCTGCCGGACGGTACCTACCGCTCGGAGATCAGCAACAACCCGCTCGGGCAGGTGCTGACCTATCCGCTGACGCTGACCGTGAAGGGCGACGAGATCGAGCTCGACTTCGCCGGCTGCCCGCCGCAGCTGCCGCAGGGCGGGCTGAACTGCACGCTCAACTACACCGAGGCGCATGCGACCTATCCGCTGAAATGCATGCTGTCGCCGAACGTGCGCGGCAACGCCGGGTGCTACCGCCCGTTCCGCGTGAAGGCGCCGGAAGGCTCGATGCTGAACGCGACGAAGCCGGCGGCGGTGAACCTGCGCACGCGCACCGGCTGGTACATCGCGCCCAACATCTTCCGCGCCCTGGCGGAAGCGGCGCCGGACAAGGTGCAGGCGACGACCGGCCTGCCGGTCGCGGTCGGCCTCTACGGGCGCGACGCGCGCGGTGCGCTGTATTCGGACCACCTGTTCATGGGCGGCGGCCAGGGCGCCTCGGCGGCAGGCGACGGCAAGTCGGCGCTGCTGTGGCCGACCTCGGCGGCGAACACCTCGATCGAACTGCTGGAGCAGCGCGTGCCCGTGCTGGTCGAGGAGAAAGCCTTCATCCCCGACAGCGGCGGCGCCGGGCGGCACCGCGGCGGGCTCGGCCAGGTGGTGCGGGTGCGCAAGCTGTTCGACGACGGGCTGCCCACCCTCGCCACACTCTACCCGGAAGGGGTCTGCGTGCGCACCCCAGGCCTGTTCGGCGGCGCGGCGGGTGGCGAGGCCTGGGGCGGCGTGCGCGATGCGGAAGGCCGGGTGCTGCGCGACTGCGGCACCGGCGAGCTCGTCACCCTGACCTCGACGCGCGAGATCGCGGAGGTCCGCCTTGCCGGCGGGGCCGGCTACGGCGATCCGCGGCAGCGGGATCTTGCCGCCGTTGCCGCCGACCTCGCCGACGGCCTAGTGACGCCCGCCGCCGCCGTGCGCGACTACGGAGTGGTGCTGCGCGAGGACGGTACGCTCGACGAGGAGGCGAGCCGCCGCGCGCGCAGCATGGCGGCCGCTGAATGAGATGCAGAAGAGGAGGCAGACCATGCAGGATTCGACCATCGGCCGCCGCGGCGCCATCGCCGCCGGGCTCGGCGCAGCGGGGATGCTCGCAGCGCCCCGTCTCGCCCGCGGCTTCGAGCGGGACGGCAACCGCAAGATCCTGGTCTATGCGGGCGGCCAGTCGGTACCCGTCCTCGATCCGCATGTGCGCTACGACTGGTCGACGCGGATGATCCAGCAGGCGGTCTATGACGCGCTGGCGAAATACGTGAACGACCCGCCGCAGATCGTCCCCTGGCTCGCCGAGCGTTGGGAGGCGAGCCCCGACCGCCGGGTGTGGACTTTCCATCTGGTCGGCAACGCGCGCTTCCACAACGGCGACCCGGTGGATGCCGAGGCGGTGCGCTACTCCTTCGAGCGTGGCCTGCGCCTGAACAAGGGCGTGGCCTGGATGCTTAAGGATGTGCTGCCGCCCGAGAACATCGCGGCGGTGGACGCGCGCACGGTGCGCTTCACGCTGACGCGCGCGATGCCCTCCTTCCTCACCTACATCCCGATGTGGTACATCGTGAACCCGCGGCAGGTGCAGGCGAATGTCGCCAACAACGACTACGGTGAGGCCTGGCTGACCGCCAACGCCGCGGGCTCTGGCCCCTTCCGCATCCGCCGCTTCGAGCCGCAGTCCATCATCCACCTCGATGCCGTGCCCGACTACTGGAACGGCTGGCCGATGGGAGAGGAGCGCCGGCTGTCCGGCTTCATCTACCGCATCGTGCGCGAGCCGGCGGCACGCCGCGCCATGCTGCAGCGGGGCGAGGCCGACATGATCACCGAGATCCCGGCCGATGATTTCGAGCTGCTGCGCCGCATGCGCGGCATGCGGCCCGAGGACCACCGCGGCATGACCACCTTCGCCATCACCATGAACACGACGCGGGGGCCGACCGCCGACATCAACGTGCGCAAGGCGATCGCGCATGCGATGGACTATGATGCGCTGATCGCCATCCACAACGGCGCGGCGACGCTGATGACGAGCCCGTTCCCCGAGCAGATTCCTGGCTACATCCCGGTGCCGGACATGCCGCGGCGCAACCTCGACCTCGCCCGGCAGTTCCTGGCCCGCAGCGCGCATCCAAACGGCGGCTTCGAGCTGGAATATGTGCATGTGCAGGGGCTAGAGGACCCTCGGCGCATCGGGCTCGCACTGCTCAACTCGCTGCAGCCCCTCAACATCCGCGTCAACATCGTCGCCCAGCCCTGGCCGACCATGGTGGCGCGCGGCAGCCGCGCCGAGACGGCGCCCGACATGGTCAGCGTCTATGTCACGCCGGTCTCCACCGACCCCGACGTGATCGCGGGCAAGTACCACACCCGCGCCCACGGCAACTTCTGGGGCATGCACCACCTGACCGACCGGCAACTTGACCAGTGGGTGGACGCCGCGCGCGTCGAGACCGACGAGGCGCGCCGCAACGCCCTCTATGCCGACATCCAGCGCCGCGTTGTCGAACTGCAGCCGGAGATCTTCGGCATGCTCGCCAACCGCCGCTGGATGATGCGCGACTACGTCCGCGGCTTCGTCTACTGCCCGCTGCGCCTGACCGGCGAGATCGACATCCACCCGATGTGGATCGACGCCGCCTGACGTGCTCGGCTTCGTCCTGAGGCGGGTGGCGCTGACCGGGCTGATGCTGTTCGGCCTGGTCTGCATCACCTTCACGGTGTCGAACGTGGCACCCTCCGACCCCGCAGCGCTGGCCGCGGGGCCGGATGCGACACGAGACATGGTGGAGACGATCCGCCGCGAGTACGGGCTGGACCGGCCGCTGCATGAGCAGTTCCTCCGCTACGTCAGCGACCTGGTGCAGGGCGAGCTCGGCCGCTCCATCATCACCACCCGGCCGGTGGCGCAGGATCTCGCGCGCTACTTCCCGGCCACGCTCGAGCTCGTGCTGCTGTCGATGGCGCTCGGCGTGGTGGTCGGGGTGCCGATGGGCATGGTGTCGGCGGTGCTGAAGGACCGCCCGGTCGATCACGCGACGCGCTTCCTCGCCGTCTCGCTGGTGGCGCTGCCGGCCTTCTGGTTCGGCATCCTGCTGCAGCTGCTGTTCTCGGTGCAGCTCGAATGGCTGCCGACCTCGGGGCGGCTCGATGTCGCGACGCCGCCGCCGCCCGCCGTCTCCGGCATGTATCTGCTCGATAGCGCGCTCGCCGGCCGGTGGAGTACCTTCCGCGACGCCCTGGCGCATGCGGTTCTGCCGGCGCTGGTGCTATCCTTCCCGTGCCTCGCCTCGATCCTTCGAGTCAACCGTGCGGAGATGATCGAGGTGCTGTCCGCCGACTACGTGACCGCGGCCCGCGCGCATGGCGTGTCGCCCCTCCGCGTCGTCTGCGTGCATGCTTTGCGCAACGCGATGCTGCCCACACTCGCCATCATCGGCCTCCGCTGGGGCTGGATGCTCGGCTCGACGGTGCTGGTGGAGACGGTGTTCGACTGGCCCGGCATCGGTCTTTATGCCGTCTCCTCCGCGATCGCCGGCGACTTCAAGCCGGTGATGGGCGTCACGCTCCTGATCGGCCTCAACTTCATGCTCGTCAACCTGGTCGTGGACCTGCTCTACGGCGTGCTCGACCCGCGGCTGAGGGCCTCGGCATGAGCATGGCGCTCGGCCGTCCCTCCTTCGCCGAACGGCATGCCTCGGCCATCCGCCAGGCGCGCTTCTTCGCCTGGAGCTTCTCGCGCAGCCCCTCCTCCCTGCTCGGGCTTGGCATCGTTCTCGGCTTCCTTTTCATCGCCGCCTTCGGGCCGTGGATCGTGCCCTATCCGGCCGATGCGACGGGCGCGATGAACCTCGCCAACCGGCTGCAGCCGCCCTCGGCCGCGCACTGGTTCGGCACCGACGAGATGGGGAACGACCTCTACACCCGCGTCGTGCTTGCCACCCGCACCTCGCTGTGGGTCGGGCTCACCATCGTCGGCGTCGCCACCCTGGTCGGCGTGCCGCTCGGCATCGCCGCCGGCCATCTTGGGGGCGTGGTGCGCAGCGTGATCATGCGCCTGACCGACGTGTTCCTCTCGGTGCCGGGCATCGTGCTGGCTCTCGCCATCGTCGCCGCCTTGGGCCCCGGCATCCTGAACGGCATCATCGCCCTCTCCATCGTCTGGTGGCCGGGCTATGTGCGGCTGGTCGAGGCCAAGGCGCTGGCGCTGCGCAGCGAGCCCTTCGTCGAGGCCGCGCGCGCGGTGGGCGCGAGCCACGCGCGCATCCTCGCCGTGCACATCCTGCCGAACTGCACCTCGCCCATCATCGTCAAGGCGAGCATGGACATGGGGCTCGCCATCCTCGCCGCCGCGTCCCTCGGCTTCATCGGGCTCGGCGCTCGGCCGCCGGCGCCGGAATGGGGAGCGATGATCTCGGTCGCCCGCACCTACATGCCGGACTGGTGGTGGTATGCGGTGTTCCCCGGCCTTGCCATCTACCTCACGGTGCTCGGCTTCAACCTGTTCGGCGACGGGCTGCGCGACATCCTCGACCCGAAGACCAACCGCGGGTGACACCGCTGCTCGAGATCTCCGGCTATCGCCTGGCCTTCGACGGCTTCGAGGGCCGCGCCCATGTGCTCGACGGCATCGACCTCAGCGTCGCCCCTGGCGAGACGCTCGGCATCGTCGGCGAGACAGGCTGCGGCAAATCCGTCCTCGCCCGCTCGATCGCACGGCTCGTGGACATGCCGCCAGGCCGCGTGCTCGGCGGCACCATCCGCTTCGGTGGCGAGGATGTGTTCGCGATGGACAGCCACGCGCTCGCCCGGCTGCGCGGCCACGGTGTTGCGATGATCTTCCAGGACCCGATGACCTTCCTGAACCCGGTGTTCTCGGTCGGCGCGCAGATGGTGGACGTGATCCGCGCGCATGACCGCGCCGAGGGCAGGCCGAAGCGTCCGCGCTGCGCCGCGCGGGCGGCCGCCGCGGCGCTGCTCGCCGCCGTGCGCCTGCCGGAGCCGGAACGCCTGCTCGACCGCTACCCGCACGAGCTTTCGGGCGGCATGCGCCAGCGCGTCCTGATCGCCATGGCGCTCGCCGGCAACCCGCGGCTGCTGGTCGCCGACGAGCCGACGACCGCGCTCGATGTCACCATCCAGGCGCAGGTGCTGCGGCTGATCGGCGAGCTGGTCGCCGAGCGCGGCCTGACGCTGCTGCTGATCAGCCACGACCTCGGCGTGATCGGCGCGCTGTGCCGGCGCGTCGTCGTCATGTACGCCGGCACGGTGGCCGAGGACGGCGATGCCGAGACGCTGTTCGCCCGCCCGCGCCACCCCTACACGCGGGGGCTGCTCGCCGCGGTGCCGGATCTGGCGCGGCCGGACCACCGCGCTCGCCCGATCCCGGGCCACATCCCGAACCTGCTCGACCCGCCCCCTGGCTGCCGCTTCCACCCGCGCTGCCCGCTCGCCATCCCGCGCTGCGCCACGGAGAAGCCCCTTCCCCGCGAAGTGGACGGCCGCCGCGTCGCCTGCCATCGCGCCGAGGAAGCGGCATGAGCGGGCCGCTGCTCGAGGTGCAGGGCCTCGCCAAGCACTATCCACTGAAGGGCGGCCGCGTGCTGCGCGCGGTGGACGGGGTGGATCTCTCTCTTGCGCCCGGCGAATCGCTTGGCCTCGTCGGCGAATCGGGCTGCGGCAAGTCCACCGTCGCCCGCCTCGTGCTGCGGCTGATCCCGCCAACCGAAGGCAGCATCCGCTTCGAGGGGCGCGAGATCGCCTCCCTCTCCGACGCCGCGCTGCGCCCGCTGCGCCGGCACATGCAGATCATCTTCCAGAACCCGCACGCCGCGCTCAACCCGCGGCGGACGGTGTTCGCCTCCATCGCCGAGCCGCTCATCGTCCAGGGCATGGCCGGCGCCGACGCCCAGGCGCGCGTCGCGGCGCTGCTGCGCCAGGTCGGGCTGCCCGAAGGCTTCCTGTGGCGCTACCCGCACGAGCTCTCGGGCGGCCAGAAGCAGCGCGTGTGCATCGCCCGCGCGCTGGCGCTGGCGCCGCGGCTGCTCGTGCTCGACGAGCCGACCAGCGCGCTCGACGTCTCGGTGCAGGCGCAGATCCTCGAGTTCCTGCAGGAGCTTCGGGCGCGGCTCGGCCTCGCCTATCTCTTCATCAGCCACAACCTCGCGGTGGTGCGGCAGGTCTCGGACCGGGTGGCGGTGATGTATCTCGGCCGCATCGTCGAGGAGGGCCCGGCCGCGCGCATCTTCGCCACGCCGCGCCACCCCTATACCCGCGCCCTCGTCGCCTCGGTGTTGCCGCCGCGGCCCGCCGGCCTGCCGGAGGCGCCGCTCGGCGGCGATGTGCCGAACGCCGCCGAGATCCCGCCCGGCTGCCGCTTCGCGCCCCGCTGCCCGCTGCGGATGGAACGCTGCATGCGGGACGACCCGCGGCTCGCCGGGGAGGGGCCGCATCGCGTGGCCTGCTGGGCCGCCTGAGACCCGGGGGACGCCATTGCGCGGGGCCAGCCGCTCGTGTCATCTCAACCGGACAGAAGCGGCACTGTACGGGAGGAACCGCATGAATCGTCGCCTTGTCCTCGGCCTTGCTGCCGCCGGCCTGGCCGCGCCCGGCATTCTGCGCGCCCAGGGCGCCTAGCCGGAACGCCCGGTGCGGATCGTCGTGCCCTTCCCGCCCGGCGGCTCGACCGACACCATCGCCCGCATCTTCCAGCCTCGCCTGTCCGAGGTTCTGGGCCGGCAGGTGGTGATCGAAAACCGCGGCGGCGCCTCCGGCTCGATCGGCGCCATCGAGGCGGCGCGCGCGGCACCCGACGGCTACACATGACTGCTCGCCTACGACAACGAGGCGACCAACCAGACGGTGATGCGCCTGCCTTACCGCACGCTGACCGATCTCGTCCCGGTCACGCTGGTGGCGCAGGGGCCGCTCGCGCTGGTCGCGCACCACACGACGCCGTTCCGCACCTTCCCCGAGCTGGTGGAGGCCGCCCGCC
>Ga0308412_1002009_pt1 | contig 11035 bp, 5 predicted proteins | sample HotsprottomLayer_FD_202357 | JGI IMG/M metagenome (GOLD analysis project Ga0308412, IMG submission 202357) | Hot spring phototrophic mat microbial communities from Octopus Spring, Yellowstone National Park, Wyoming, United States -... | ecosystem: Environmental > Aquatic > Thermal springs > Hot...
GTCTGACAATGTCTCAAACGGTCAACTTGATCCGCGGAACTCCCACGGAGTGTGGCAGAGGAGTCTGGGCGATGTCATGGCGTACCGATGCTTGAATTCTGCTCGGTTAGGCGACGCTGAGCGCTGCCGGGTTCTGATTCGCAGCTCAATTACTGGCTGCAGCCGCATCCGCTACATGGCGAGGCCGTCGAGCGGATCATTCGCAAGCCATTTTTACCGGGCAGGAATCAAGTCAAACGAATCTGGCTCGGACCGGGGTCATCGCGAATCCGCTTGGTGATTCGAGGTTCCGCAACCATAACAATCCATCGTGTGCAAGATATTCACACGATGGGATCATAATCGCGGGAATTGATCGAATCATTCACGGCAAGGTCAGGATTTTTTCTCAACTCCGTTCCAAACTCACGGTTTTGATGCGGGTGTTTCGGACGTTGCGACTCGTTCTTGGGAAAACAGCCCTGGGAGGCCGCCCCGAATCAAGATCAAATCCCAGATGCCGATGGCCAGAATCACGGCACAGGCGATGGCAAGGGAAACGACTCGCCGACGCTGTTGTTGTGCGGGAATCGTGATCGATTCGGACCCGGACTCGGCTCGTTTCGTCTGACGGAAGGGATTGAGGAGGCCTTCTGTCGCGAGCGGAATGTTTGCGATGCCATGAGTTTGCGTCGCAGGAAGCGTCGGGGGTGTGAGATCGAGATCAGGCGTCGCCGATGCTGGAGCTGCACCTGCCGGTTGCGGTATCGGGGGAACAGACGGAGCCGGCATCCCAGGCGGGGTCGCTGATTTTTCGATTTGCCAATCGGCGCGAATTACCGCTCGAGGCATCGGCGTGTTCGTCGGGCTAGTTCCGGGCAAAGCCGGCAATCGACCACTGCTAGCCCCGCTGGAACGCACTTTCGCAACCAAGCCGGAACCGGGCTCGGTCGTCAAACGGGCCGAAGAGCCTGAGCAAGCAGCGATCGCATGGAGAGAAACCGAGGATCCACTCCCTCGATCCGTTCGAACGGGGTGAGGCGTTAAGTGGATCGCTCCTGAAGAAGGCGCGGACACGCCGATCGCTGCGGGGGGCAACTCCTGTTCTGATGGCGGCGGAGGCGGGAGTTGAGCCCACGGTTCCAAGGCTGCCATCAATTCTTCCGGAGTGGCGTAACGATCCTCCGGTTTTTTCGCCATGAGCTTGATCAAGATATCCGCCAACACTTGTGGAACATCACTCCGGACTTCCCGAACCGAGGGAATCGGTTGCACTTGATGGGCGATCAGTTTTTGCGAGATTTTTTCGGTGGTGTAGGGCGTTTTGCCCGTGAGCAGAAAATACCCCGTCGCCCCCAGGGAATAAAGATCCGCGCGGATGTCAACCGACGAGCAGTCGATGGCTTGTTCCGGGGCGAGAAAATCTGCAGTTCCAAGAATTTTTACGCCCTGACCCCGGGTGAGTTCGTCGTCTTCGATCTGGGAACGGACCAAACCAAGATCGAGAATTTTCACGACTCCCAACCGATCGACAAGTAAGTTGGCAGGTTTGATGTCGCGATGCACTAAGCCGCACGAATTGATATAAGCCAGCCCGTTTGCGACCTGCCAAAGGTAATAAGCCGCTCGTTCTGATTGCAGTGGTCCGTGCTTGCTGACAAGATCATGCAAACTGATTCCATCGATATATTCGAGAACCAGAAACATCACCTCGCCTTCACTGTCGACATCGTAGGCACGCACGAGGTTGGGGTGATCAAGTTGGCCGGCGGCACGTGCTTCCCGGAGAAATCGCTGCCGACTGTACTCGTTGTTAGCGAGTTCCGGCGGCAGGACTTTGATGGCGGCGTGCCGGCCCATACTGGTATGCTGCGCCAGAAAAACCTGCCCCATCCCCCCCATGCCGATTCGTTCCAGCAATTTGTATTTGCCGAGAAAATACCCCCGATGTTTTCCCCGCAGCAATTGCTCGGACTGGAACTTCGTCAGTAATCCTTGCTCGACAAGTTGCCGTGCCACAATTCGTGGATCCGCTGTTTCCGGAACCTCGGCAATAGCAGGCGTGAGAAGATCATCCGCGAGCAATTTGCTTTTCCGGATCAGTTCGATGAACTGAAACGCCGTGGTGGGTACTGGCATAGGAATCACCGGCAGAAACACGAAGGATTTTGAACATATGCTACAAATATGTAGAACGAATTTTCCAAGTTCTGCCGACTTTTTTCGTACAGTCGGGAAATCCGACGAAATGAACTGTCGAATTTTCTGACGACCTGAGCCAATTTCAAGCCACTGATAAAGAAATGCCACGCTGGGTTTAAGCAGTGGCAAGAATGGTTTTGATATGTCGGAAATTTGTTCCGAAAGCAGAGTTGATCTAGGGCTTGGAGTTCGTTGTTACCGAGCTCACACGGTAACCCGGTGAGGCATTAAAAGCAAGGCGTTCCGAGCCATCATTCACATTCCAGATGCGAACTTCTCCATTGTATGCGCCAGCAGCGACCATACTTCCATCGGGGCTGAATGTGACGGCGTAAACAAAATCACTCATCCCCGCCAAGGTTTTTGTCACTGACAGTTTTTGCAAGTCCCAGAGCCGGACGGTTTTGTCGGCGGACGAGGTGGCGAGAATCGGGGCAGTGGGGCTATGGACGACCTTAAAGACTTCGTCGCCATGGCCGCCGGCCGCCTTCAGTTGTTTGCCGTCACCACCGATCTTCCAGGTGCGGAGTTGTTTATCCGCGCCTACGGAAATGCCTGTCGACCCATCTTGACTGACTGTAACGCTGTAGACGATGTTTTGATGATCGGGGAATGTCATTACCGATTCTTTCGCGGTCAGATCCCAGACTTTGGCAGTTTTGTCGCGGGCGGCCGAGATGAGATATTTTCCATCTTGAGAAAACTGCACGCCCAGCACCCAGTCGGCGTGATTTTCGATCGTTTGTTCAAGTGCTGCTTTGGCCGGTCCGTCCGAAAGGTTCCAGATGCGGACGGCGCGATCGCAGCCGCCGGCCGCTAATTTTTTGCCATCCGCGGAAATCGCCAAGCAGAGGACCGAATCATCCGCATCCAACAGTTGTGCGACCATCACTTGAGGATTGCTCACACCATCAAGAATCTCGACGCCATTGTCGACGGTCATCGGCTTGGCAGTCAGATCGTAGATACGAACATCACCCTCCTGACCAGGCCGGCCACCGGCAACCGCCAGCTTTCCATCCGGGAGAAACGCCACGGCGTACGCACGCTCGGCGCGAGTGCGAAGCCGTTTGAGCAGTTTCCCGTCCGTGGCAGACCAGATCGTCAGTTCGTGGTGTCCGCCGACGACCAGTTGCTTGCTATCCGGGGTGAAAGCTAAGGCATTAATGATTACCGGAAACTTATATGTTTGCGGAGGAACAGGCGGTTTCCAACGTTTTCGCAGTTCCTTCACCAGATCGGCCTTCGGATCGATTCCCGAGTCCAGCTTCGCCCCTTGCAAAATCCAGCGACGTATGATTTCGGCTTTATCTGTGCTTACTGCTTCGCCTTTGTCTCGAGGGGGCATCCGACGCGGTTCGTCGGTGACAATCAGGGTATAAAACTCGCTTTCCTCGGGTTTACCGGGAATGATCATTTCTCCATTCGCGCCGCCTTCCATCAATTTTTCAAAAGTGGCCATGTCATATTTGCCGCTCTTTTTCTTTGGCTCGTGACAGGCCAGACAATGTTCTTTGATGATCGGGGCGACATCATCAATAAAGCTGATAGGTTTATCCGCCGCGTTGACAGGAGACGAGATTCGGAAAATCAGCATCGCCATCACTACGGCGGCAGTGGTACAGAACAGACAAGCACAGTAAGGATGGCGATTTCTCATCGTGAGTTTACTCCAAGGAGTTAAGGTGTGAATGTGCGGCAGGCACCACGATTCTGGGGCAATAAAATTATCTTAGCCGGGGCATGAGGAGTTGTGTTCATTCACGACCGCTTCCATCGAAGAGATACCTGAAGCCAAGTGGCTGTAAGGTTGGCAGCATCGCGGGTTGGGTCCGTTTCGCGTGGTGATGATGGCTTTCGCGACAATCGGAACGGCGTGTGTTGTCACCCCGTTACTCGAAGATTATTCAAACGTTGCCATTTTCCACAGCATCTGCTAGCCCGTGATGTCCGTCATAATCATCCGCCTGATGATGCCAGCGAATCAGGCCGTGTTGCTGAACACCCGAGGACAGCACGACAGATCGTAACCGGATTACGAGATCAGTTCGTGGATCACCTGGGCTTTTTCCACGCCGGTCAGTCGTTGATCGAGACCTTGATACCGGAAGGTGAAGCGTTCATGGTCGATCCCGAGCAAGTGCAAGACGGTAGCATGGAAATCGCGTATATGAACCGGTTTGTCGACGATGTTGTAACTGAAATCGTCGGTTTCGCCGTAAATCGTGCCGCCCTTGGTGCCACCGCCGGCCATCCACATGGTAAAGCACCGCGGGTGGTGATCGCGACCGTAGTTTGTTTTGCTGAGGCCGCCTTGACTGTAAATCGTTCGGCCAAACTCACCCCCCCAGATAATCAAGGTGTCGTTAAACATTCCGCGATTTTTCAAGTCCTGGATCAAGCCGTAGGTGGGCTGGTCAAGATCCTTGCACTGGTCGGCCATGCGGCCAGGCAGATTCCCGTGGTGGTCCCAGTTATTGTGGTAAATCTGAACAAAGCGGACCCCTTTTTCGACGAGTCGGCGAGCAAGCAGCATGGTGTTCGCCAGGGTACCGGGTTTCGTAACCGCATCGCCATACAACTCGAGGGTCTTTTGTGATTCGGACTTCAGATCGACGAGTTCTGGCACACTGGTTTGCATTCGGTACGCCATTTCGTACTGGCGAATCCGGGTGAGTGTCTCCGGGTCGCCGAATTGTGCGGCGGTGCGTTCGTTGAGTGCTTTCAAGCTATCCAGACTCAGCCGCCGAATTTCCGGTGACACTCCTGGGGGGTTATTGATGAAGAGAATCGGATCGCCGGTGGAGCGGAAGGAAACACCGGCATGCTCGCCGGGAAGATAACCCGATTGCCAGAGTCGGGCCGAAATCGCTTGGACTTGCTGCTGGTTCGTAGGTGTGGCCACCATCACGACGAAGGTAGGCAAATTTTCGTTCAAGCTGCCCAGACCGTAACTGGTCCAGGCTCCGAGGCAGGGGCGGCCGGTGACTTGATTTCCCGTCTGCATGTAGGTGATAGCCGGTTCATGATTGATCGCCTCGGTATGCATCGAGCGGATGTAGCAAAGGTCGTCGGCGACTTTGGCGGTCCAAGGCAGCAGTTCTGTCATCCACATGCCGCATTGGCCCCGACGGTAGAATTTGTACATCGACGGGGCGATCGGAAATCGGGCCTGGCCGCTGGTCATTGTGGTCAGTCGTTGACCCCGGCGAACGGAGTCGGGCAGATCCTTATCATACCAGTCGTTCATTTGCGGTTTGTAGTCGAACAAATCCATTTGGCTGGGGCCGCCGACCATGTGAAGGTAGATGACGCTTTTTGCTCGTGGCGGAAAGTGTGTGGTCTTGAGGGCGGCATGGCGGCCGGTCGGTGCCCCGCTGCTTGGCGGGACCGGAGCGTTCGCCTGGGCTTCCTTTTGCAAAAGGCTGGCGAGAGCGGCAGCCCCGAGCGAAAGCCCGGTGCCGGCAAAAAAGTGTCGGCGGGTCAATTGCAGGGCATGTTCTTGAAGCGGCGTCATCGATTCATCTCGTGGGATGGAATGATCATGATCTAACATGATTCCTCAGGAATCATCCGGGCGTTTTCTTCAGCCTGAAGCTCATTTGTTTAAGACTTCGTCCATATTCAGGAGCTGGTTGGCTACCATCGTCCAGACGGCAAGATCGATCGGATCCACGGCCGGGTCAGGTTTTGATTCGCCGAAGCTAATCAGGCGTTTCGCCTCGGTCGGGGCGGCGAGATATTTCTCTCGGAGTTGGCTGACCAAGGTTTGGACAATTGCCAATTCTTCGGCGACGAAGGGACGACAGAGGACTCGCTGCGCTAGGAATTGTGCCCGTTGTCCCGGCTCGGCACTCGCTTTTACTGCCTTTTCCGCCAGAACCCGTGCTGCCTCGACATATTGGACATCGTTCAGCGTCAGCAACGCTTGTAACGGCGTATTTGTTCGGTCACGACGGACCGTGCAGGTTTCCCGGTTCGGGGCGTTGAGCACATCCAGAAATGCTGGCGGCGCGGACCGTTTCCAGAAGGTGTACAGGCTGCGGCGATAGAGATTGTCCCCGGAGTCGCGTTGATAATGACGGGTATTGCTACCGATCATCGCCACGGCTTCCCAGACTCCGTCGGGCTGATAGGGTTTGACGCTCGGCCCACCAATTTTCGGCACGAGCAAGCCGCTGACTGCTAAGGCATAGTCACGGATCATCTCGGCATCCATCCGGAACCGCGGACCGCGGCTGAGCAAGCGATTGTGCGGGTCAAGTTCCAGTTTTTCCCGAGTGGCCACCGCTGACTGTCGGTAGGTCGCGGAGCTTACCAGCAACTTAAAGAAGCGCTTGACATCCCAGTCACTCCGAAATTCAACTGCCAACCAGTCGAGAAGTTCCGGATGAGATGGCAGTTCGCCGGTTGTGCCGAAATCTTCGCTGGTGCGGACAAGTCCAACGCCGAACAGTTCTTGCCAGAACCGGTTGACGGTGACGCGAGCGGTGAGCGGGTGCTCGTCGCGGAGCAGCCAGCGGGCGAGACCGAGGCGGTTCCTGGGGAAGTCGCTGGGCAGCGGCGGTAACGCGGCAGGTGTGTCTGCCTTCACCGGATCACGACGTTTGTCATATTCGCCGCGATGCAGGATGAAGGCCATCGCTTCTCCAGGTTTTTCATTCCAGACGTGGGCAATCGTTCCTCGCGATTTGATGGCCGTTTCTTCTTGCTCGAGGGCACGATACGCGAGCAACAGTTCCTGATATTCGGCATCCTCGATCAGCAACCAGTTGTGGAACAATTCCTCGCGATCTTTTTGCGACCGTTTTTCGGGGGGCTGAGCAAGAAGTTGCTGAATTCGCTCGTGAGCGGTCATCTGTTCAATTTGCAGAGCCGAAACTGCGGATTGATGAATCCGGAGATCGCGGAGGAAAATCCCCTGGATGCGGTCGGTTGAATCGCGTTGGCCGATTTTGAATGGAACCTCGGTGCGGATGCTGCCCTGCAATTGATCGGCTTCGACTTCGACGGGCACGGCTTGGCCATCGATGCGGATTTGCACGCCAGCGGCTTTGCCGCTGCCATTGTAACTGACTGTCACCTGTTGCCATTTTCGCAGCGTCAGCGGAGATTTGCTGACCACTTTGAGGCCATTCCCTTGAGTCCAGTCGTGGATCAAATGCAGGCCGACTTTATCTTGCTGCAGCCAGATATCCCAGCCCCGGAAACCGTTTTTCGGATTCATTCGGGCAAGCAGCGCGCCGTTGACATTTCGCTGATTCGGATACAGCCAGACTGAGACGCTGAATGGCTGGTTGGCATCGAAATCGCCGAACTCGGGGAACTCAAGGGCCGCTGACCCGGGCTCAATCTGCAAACCGCTGGGGGCATTATTCACCGTCGCCCAGCTGTAACCGGCGGGGAGGGGCACTGTCCGTTCCTGGTTGGAGTGCCGGACTCGCACGGTTTTTCCGCTACCTTCATCGAGTGGCATGGCGAAGTCGGGTTCACGAACAGCCAGCCGATTCGCCAGGTGCGAGGCAGTGGCGGCGATCAGCCACGACTCAAAGAGAGGTTGGGCGACCCTCTTGCGTGCATCGATTCGCCCTCGGGCTTGGTTCAATTCTTCCTGGAGCAGATTCCAGCGTTCCCGGTCTTCGAGCCGAGGGACCGGGATTACCGGTGGGGTATTCGGAATATTGCCATCCCGTGCAGGCTGGGTGCTGTTGTTGAAAAATGCCGACAGGGAGTAAAAATCTTTCATCGAGAATGGGTCATATTTATGATCGTGGCAAACCGCACACCCCATCGTCAGACCCATCCAGACCGTCGCCGTGGTTTCGGTTCGATCCCGGGCATACAAGACGACATATTCTTCATCGATGATGCCGCCTTCGTTGGTGGTGATGTTACAGCGGTTGAACCCCGTGGCGATCCGCTGATCCAGGGTTGGATTCGGAAGAAGGTCGCCTGCAAGTTGCTCGATTGTGAATTGATCGAAACGTTGATTGGCATTAAAGGCGCGGATCACCCAGTCGCGGTAGGACCACATTTCCCGGTAGTTGTCAAAATGGATTCCGTGGGTGTCGGCGTAGCGAGCCGCGTCGAGCCAATAGCGGGCCCGATGTTCGCCCCAGTGCGGCGAAGCCAGCAGTTCATCGACAAAACGCTCGTAATAATCCGGAGACTTGTCGTTTACGAAAGCTTCGACTCGTTCGGGTGCAGGGGGCAGGCCAGTTAAATCGAGGCTGAGCCGACGGGCTAGAGTGCGGCGATCGGCTTCTGGTGCCGGTTTCAACCCTCGCTTCTCCAACTCGAACAGGATAAAGGCATCGATCGGATTGCGGACCCAGTCAGCTTGCTTGGGCTGAGGAACGGCGGGACGCTGCGGAGGAATGAATGACCAGTGTGGCTGATAGTCCGCTCCTTCGGCGATCCAGCGTTGCAACTTCGCCTTTTGCTCGGCCGTGAGGGACTTGTGCGATTTTACCGGCGGCATGATTCCGGAATCGCTGGCCGGAAGAAGAATTCGCGTCACCAGTTCACTTGCGGCTGGCTGTCCCGGAACTATTGCCCCAGCGGCGATGGCATCGTCCCGGCGATCAAGCCGGAGATCGGCCTTGCGAGCGGCACTGTCGGCCCCGTGGCAGGCAAAGCAGTTTTCCGCCAGGATCGGGCGGATGTCTCGGTTATATTGCAGCCGTGGTTCCGCTGCATCTGCGACAGCAGTTACACGGATCAGCGATGCCAAAGTCAGCACCAGAGTCACCATCAATCGACGCGTCTGCATGGACTCAGCACCTCGAAGGTGGATCGCCGGCTATCATCGGAGACGCCACAACCAGGATCAAAGTCGTAGCGAATCAGGCAGGGATTCAATCAGGATAGTGAAATTATGACAGAAGGTTCAGCCCCCCACAAGGGGGTGGCCCAAAATAAGTTTCTGCAAAAAACGCAGACAACCGAGTCAAAATCTGGCGGATTGGGATTTCTGGAGTGTGGATTCATCTGGGACAATCGACCACGATCTTGGGGGGTCACGGCAGGACCGCTTGAACACCTGTGGGAACAGGTAACGGCTATCCTGGTTCGCCAGAAAATCCCATGAGCAAGAGCAATGGCAGCTTTCAGGCGAGATTCACAAGAACTCCGGAAAATCGGCGATGATGGCGATGACGGGAGAAGATGGTACGTGAGTCAGGGCTGAGGGAGGATTGGCTCGACCCGGCACAGACAGCTGATTTCATCGAGGGAAAGCGCGACTTTTTGCGCGAGAATGCTTGTCGATCACGTCTCAAGCTGCTTACAATCCGACTCCATATTTACTGATTCTTCATCACCGACTTGGGCGGCGAACGATGCGGGACGAATATCAAATCATGTTGATAGCATGGGCGCTCGTGAGTGTTTGGGTGATTGTGGTATTTGTGGGCAACCGCAAGACGCATCCGCCCGGATTATTCCTGCTATTTCTGGTAGAACTCTGGGAACGGTTTAGTTATTACGGGATGCGTGCATTGCTTGTCCTGTATTTAACCTCGATGACATTAACCGGCGGATTTAATATTCCTGAAAAATTTGCGTATGGAATTTATGCCGCATATGGTGCGCTTGTTTATCTCACGCCGCTCGCCGGCGGTTATCTCGCCGACAAAGTTCTTGGCTTCCGTAATGCAATTATCTGGGGTGCTGTATTAATGGCGGCAGGTCAGTTCACACTGGGAGCAAGCAACAGCAATGCTTTGATGAGTCAGATCGAAGCCAAGAATCTTGGAATCGTCCTGAGTGCGGCGGGCGGTGGGACCGCTGGTTCGGTGTTGCCGGCCGTTGCGAATCCATCGGGGAGTCAACTTCTCCTGTACGCCGGACTGGCGTTATTGGTGATTGGGAACGGTTTCTTCAAACCGAATATCTCCAGCCTTGTTGGCAAATTTTATGGAGAAGGCGACCCTCGACGTGATGGTGCATTCACCATCTTTTACATGGGAATCAATATTGGTGCATTTTTAACGCCACTCACTTGTGGAACGATTGGTGAAATTGAAGGGTGGAGTTACGGATTTCTCTGTGCGGGGTTGGGAATGACTCTGGGTTTGCTGATCTTTCTCGTGACGGTTTGGTCTGGGGTTCTTGAGCATCATGCGGATCCGCCGGTCCAGGCGAAAGAGTTCTGGCTTCCGGCACCCGCTGTGTACTTAGGCACCTTTGTTATGCTTCCGGTGGCCGCGGGTCTCATTTATCAAAATGATTTGATGGATTACCTGCTTGGGATCGTCGGCATCGGATCCGTGGGATATATTTTATATTTATCCTTTCAATATGATGTGATTGAGCGACAACGGATGTGGGTTATTACCGTACTCCTGATTTTTACGGCAGTGTTTTGGACATTTTTTGAACTGGCCGGCAGTGCCTTGAATTTGTTTACCGAGCGGAATGTTAACAAAAATGTTTTGGGACTTGTCACCTTAACAACAAGCAATTTTCAGGCGGTCAACGCCTTTTTCATCATGTTGTTCGCTCCAATGTTTTCGTATCTCTGGGTGATGCTGGCGAATCTTCGGCTGGAACCTGCGGCACCCGTAAAATTTGCCGCCGGTTTGTTTCTTTTAGGCGCTGGTTTTCTGGTCTTAAATCTTGGTCGAGGACTGGCGGATGATGGTATTATGCCCGCGATTTTTTTGATTTTGCTCTATTTATTACACACACTCGGCGAACTTGCCTTGTCACCGGTCGGATTATCCCTGGTGACAAAACTTGCACCGGCAAAGATCGTCGGATTCATGATGGGTTTTTGGTTCCTATCCTCGGCGATCGCTCATCAAGCTGGTAAATGGATCGCCAGTGAAACCGCGGCCGAGGAGAATGCAAC
>Ga0308412_1002010_pt1 | contig 11033 bp, 9 predicted proteins | sample HotsprottomLayer_FD_202357 | JGI IMG/M metagenome (GOLD analysis project Ga0308412, IMG submission 202357) | Hot spring phototrophic mat microbial communities from Octopus Spring, Yellowstone National Park, Wyoming, United States -... | ecosystem: Environmental > Aquatic > Thermal springs > Hot...
GCCAGCGCAGCGGAGAAAAAGCTGCCAGTGCCGATTGCAGGATCGGCGAACCGGACTGTTCGGAGTCCGTTACCAACGACGGACCTGACGTAGCGAGCAATCTCCATCGCCAGCGCGTATGGAGTCGCGAATTGACCCAAGCGGTTCCTCTCAGCGGCAGACCTGCTTGAATCTAGCGCCGATTGAATCGCCTGGCGGCGCGCTTCGATGAAATTGACTTGCTGCTCAAGCATGGGTATTACAACCCCAGCTTTTCCAGATCGTCGATCCTGTGCTCCCACACCCAGTCGATCCCCTCGGCGGCTTCGTAACCCAGATAGTCGCTGCCGAAATATCCACAAAGGAACAACACGAAAGTAATAGTTTCCCCGTAGGCCTCCTGTAGCTGACGAATCTTAGTAGCTTCTTCTTTGCGCCGCTTATTTGTGTTTGTGAAATCACCTGCTGACTTGGCCTCGATAAGGATTGGCAGCCGATCCTTGCGCAGTTTCCGGGGCTGGACTACGACGTCAATCGGGATGTTGACTCTACGAGCTTTCCCGACTGGCAGGTTCATCCGGAACGCATACGTGCCTGGTTCCATATCCGTGAGCGGCCTGTCTGATGGATGGCGTTGTTTTCGATAGCCACGCTGATCGAGATAGTCGCCGATCATGGTGAGCTGCCGCTCCTCCTGAGCGTTGCGGACGATGGGATTCGCTACCGCGCTGCACAGGCGGTCGGCGACAATAGTGGAGGCCCTGTCGCGTTCATGATCGGTTGGACCCTTGCGATGGTCCAGCCAAGCGAAAATGTCCCGATCCAAGAGTCGTGAGAGAACGCCGCAGATATTTGTCAACTCCCTGTCGAGGTCGCCAGTCGCCATCCTGGCTGGCAGTTTACCATTCTCCATTCGCGCAACGAGCTTCTTGCTTACACCCGCCAAGCCGACTAGTCTGTCCACGGCAAGCGGCGGTGCAGTGCACATGCGCAGCGTCGGCAGCGCGCCGGGGTTCGCCTTCAGCGTGGAGGCATTCAAGGCTCGCAGGTCGCCGGTCGCGAGAATCGCCCTCTTCACATGTTCGGTCGTTTTAACCCGTGTAGACCGAAACGCCTCGGGCGCAAAGTCCAGGAACCATTGATTGAAGCGGTCAACAGAGGCAGCGATGTCCGCTTTCCAAAGGTGTGGTTTGTCGGCGTTGATCCTTCCCTTGGGCATACCAGACGTCCTTCAGCACCGTGCAGTGAGGTAAGTCGAAATACCTACGTTACGTTCAGGCATGACCCCACTGGTGGCACGCAGCAGAGCGTATGTGTCAACAATTACCCCATACATTGCGTGCCGCCCGTGACCGCCGCGAAAAAGGTTTCCTGGTTTGAGCCTATCGTCTGTTCTCGGCAGCTTTTCGCACGACAGCTCCGCCTGCGGCTAAAGCATTGTATCAAAGCCAGACAGGCCAAGGCAGTCCGGGAAGCCGTGCGCGCCGTGCAGGGGGAGACGACTGGGCAGTCTGTGGGCTATTGCATACAATTGTTCGTTCCTTCGGTATATGATTGGTTTTGGTTGCCATTTTCAGCAGACGGCAGCCGAAGGAAAAGCCGAAGAGGGGTTGCAACAATCCGAGGTTACCATTATGGAATGCAAGCAAACCAAGAATCTCAAGAATTGCACGTGCAGTTACGATCCTTGTTCGCGCAAGGGGATATGCTGCGATTGTCTGGCTTATCATCTTCGTGCCCGGCAGCTTCCCGGCTGTTGCTTTCCGGCCGACGCCGAGCGGACCTACGACCGCTCGTTCGAGCACTTTGCCCGACTGGTGCAGCAAAAGAAGATTTGACCCGCCGATGGCTCAATCGGCCCCGCGTCTGCTGGCAAGCTGCTGCACTACCTGGGCAATCGCTGTGCTATCGACTTCCGCAGGCGTTGGGCCAGTTGTTGGGGCAACTGGTCGCGGTTGGTGGGGCTGACCGTCAGCAGTTCGACATCCGGCCGCGATTTGACCGCCGCGATCAGCCCGGGACCTTTGGCAGCCACCGTGGCCAGCAGCGCCGCCGGGTTTTGCAGCAGCCGGCCGATGATCCGGACGAACAAGCTGCTGAAGCACTCCATTTTGCCGATTTCGTCGATTACCACCAGTTGCGCGTCGGCGGCTTGTGCGGTCAACTCCTGGCGGAGGAAGCTTTCGAAAGCCTCGATGTTCACTCCGTAGCGGCCCACGCGCTGTCGGCCGCGAAAATCGACGTGCGCCAGCACCGCCCGACTGCCTCGCAGACCAATGGCCTCGAATCCCAGCCGTCGGCCGTGCTCCCTGATTTCCTGGGTAAAGAACCCGGCGATACTTGGCGGCACGGTAATATCAGCCGACGAGCTGGCCATACGGGCTGGTTGTTGGCCGATGGTTGCGGCGGCGCCGCTGGGCGGGCCGGGCGCGATGAGCAACTCCACCGTGCGGCGCAGCACCGTAGTCTTGCCGCAGCCGGGCGGACCGGTAAGCAACAGCCGTGGAAGTGCTCGGTTCACGGAAGTGCCTGGACTGGCCATCGTCCGCAATTACCCAACAGGGTCTTCGATCCATCGGCGGTAGCACGGGCCGCACAGCCAGAAGACCATCCGCCGGTACACCTGATCGAGCAGTTCTTGCTCGGACAGGTCGCTCATCTGCTCGATCAGTCGTGCCACCTCGCGGTGAGCGTCGCGCCGCAGGTCTTCCTCTGAAAAGCTGGGCGGCGTGGGGTCCGCCAGGGCTTCAATCCGCACCAGGTATGCGTCGCCCTGGCCAGGCGTGACCGGCGTGCCGCATCGCGCGCAGGCCAAAGGCACAACTTCGCTGGCGTGTAGCTGACTCATTGCCGTATTGTACGCCGGTTTGGCCAGAAGATCAGTAGCCAATTGGATGGCAAGCGGCAGCAGACTGCCTACGGCAAGCCGGTGCGCCAAGCTGTTTCGGCAGTTGCGCGGCACGAATACTTGCCGTGCGTTATAATGCCCGCGGTAAACACAAAAGATGTTCCGGCAATCACACGTCCAGAAATCCAGACAGGAGATCACCGATGAAAACACATGCCACTTGTCGCAGACGGGTGTTACAAGGCGTGGCCGGCGCGTGCGCGCTGGCCGTTTGCTGTGTGGCGGCGGCTGCCGAGCAGTCGGCCACATCCTCGCCAGAAGCGGAACTGCGTGCCGGCAAGAACTTCATCTCCACGCCCGTTTACTCGCAGGAAGAAGACGAAAAACTGCTCAAGCTTTTCGAGGGTTTGCGGGTAGCGGATGTGTGCGACGGGATGGACAAGGCGGGGCTTCAGAACATCGGCTTGGTTTCGGCCGACATCGGACCGCTGTGGCGCGACACGCAAAAGTTCACCCACCGCATCGTAGGCATCGCCGTTACGGCCCGGTACGTGCCGACCAACAAACCACCTATCGGCCGGAAGGAGACCGCCGAGTTCAACCAGGCGGTAGGCCAGTGGTATCGGGAGCTGTCGCCGGAGCCGTTCGTTCCCTTGCTGCGCAAAGGCAGCGTGCTGGTGATCGAAGACGCACTGGGGGCCGATGTCGGCTCGATCGGTTCGAATAACATCCTGGCCTGGAAGCTGCGCGGCTGTGTGGGCGTGGTCACCAATGCCACTGCGCGCGATACGGATGAGATCATCACCCAGCGAGTGCCGCTTTATTACAGGCAGCCCGGGCGCGGCATTCGGCCGGGACGGAACCAGATCGAATCGGTCAACCGTCCGGTGGTCATCGGCGGTGCGCTGGTGGTTCCCGGCGACGTGGTGGTAGCCGATGGCGACGGGGTGATCGTGGTTCCTCGCCAGCACGCCGAAGAAGTGGCCCAGTACGCGCGGCAGATACTCGAGGGCGACAAGGCCGGCCGCCGAAGGCTGTACGAGAAACTGGGAATGCCCCCGGACGCTTCGGTCGAGTGACGGGGTTTGCGCTGCGGGACATTTATATTAGATGTTTTCGAGAGATAGCTGCCGGCTGAGATGACTTTTTGGTTTTTCGCTATCGACACGTTTTGCGAATGTCAATAAATGACATGGTTGTTTTTAGCATTGTGGTTGTTTGCCGTAGGGGCGATAGTCGGCAGCTTCTTGAATGTGGTGGTGTATCGGCTGCCGCGCGGGATGAGCATCATTTGGCCCGGCTCGCACTGCCCGGCGTGCCGCTGGCCCATCGCCTGGTACGATAACATCCCGGTGCTGTCCTGGTTCGTGCTGCGCGGCAAGTGCCGCCATTGCCGAGCGCCAATCTCGGCGCGGTACCCGGCGGTCGAAGCGCTTAGCGGCGGACTGTTTCTGGTGGTCGGCCTGGGGGAATTATTCTCGGGGATCATGAACTTCCTGGGGCAGATGGCGCTTTGGCCCGATGTGGTCATCGCCCTGCAACGTCCGCTGCCGCAGTTGGCCGCCACGTATCTGGTCGATATGTTCGTGTTGAGCACCCTACTGGCATCGGCGCTGATAGAATTCGATGGGCAGCGGCCGCCAGGGCGATTGTTCGCGCCGGCAATGGTGCTGGCGGCGGTGGCTCCAGTGGTTTGGCCGGTCCATCGGCTGCCTGAGTGGTTCGTGCTGGAAGGCCGCTGGGCCGCCGCGTGCGACATGCTTTTGGGGTTCGGCCTGGGGATAACCCTGGGTCTGGCAAGTGTGGCCCTGCGCATTACAGTGCGGCGATTGGCGGCCAAGCTGGATCGGGCAGCATCGGATTCGGCAACATTGACTTCGATAGAATCTTCTTTGACAAAATCGGCTTCGGCAAAATCTGACTCGGCAAAATCGCCCTCGATAACTTCGGCTTTGACAAACGCAGCGGAAACTGCCGCCGACCAGAGGTTGTCGAACTTCGATAGCCGCAACCAGCAGGTACATCACAGTGCCCGCCGCTTGATGGCCGACCCTTACTGGCTGGCCGCGGGCTGCATCGGTGGGCGGTTCGGGATTGCGGCGGCGTTGGCTATTTGCGGTGCGGCGTTGATCGCCATTTGCATCACCGCACCGTTGCGCCGAAAGTCGCCGCCCACCGGCTGGTTGCTGGCCGCTGCGGTTTTGTGGATCGCCGTTGGTTTGCGGTAATCGGCAAACATGGATGAGCACATCGGGAACAAACCGCCCGCGAACAGATTGCCCCATCTGCTAGACTTGCGCTGGTCAGACTGGCAAGACTGGTTTTCTCAGCGCGGATTGCCAGCGTACCGAGCTGCGCAACTGCGGCATTGGGTGTTTGCCGGTCGGGCAGATAGTTTCCAGCGGATGAGCGACCTGCCCAAGCAGCTCCGCCAGGAACTGTCTGCCAGCTTCCGGCTGTGGAGCACACGGACGGTTGCTCACCAGCGGGCCGACGACGGCACCGAAAAACTGCTCCTGGAACTGAGCGACGGCCAGTGCATCGAGTGCGTGCTGCTGCGCGACGACCGCCAGCATTGCACCGTGTGCATCAGTACGCAGGTGGGCTGCGCCATGCGCTGCGCCTTCTGCGCTAGCGGCCTGGAGGGCGTGGCCCGAAACCTCACCACCGGCGAGATCGTTGAGCAGATGCTCCAGTTGCAGCGGCTGCTGGCTGCCCAAGAGCGACTGAGCCACGTGGTGGTAATGGGGATGGGGGAGCCGCTGGCGAATCTTGCCGCGCTGCTGCCGGCGCTGGAGGTTGCCAGCTCGCCGGAGGGACTGGGCATCAGTCCCCGGCGCATCACCATCTCGACGGTGGGGCTGCCCGAGGGCATCCGCCGTCTGGCCGACGCCGATTGCCAGTACCATCTGGCCGTTTCCTTGCACGCGCCCGACGATGCTTTGCGGAACCGTCTGGTACCGGCCAACCGGACAATCGGAATCAAAGCGATCATGGAGGCTGCGGATTATTACTTTCAGCGTACCGGGCGGCGGGTGACCTACGAGTACGTCCTGCTGGGCGGAGTGAACGACCGGCCGCAGGACGCCCGGCGCTTGGCGCAACTGTTAACCGGTCGGCCGTCGCTGGTCAACCTGATACCGTACAATCCGGTGGCCGGTCTGGAGTTCCGCAGGCCTTCGCCGCTGGCTGTGCAGAAGTTCGTAGAGGTTTTGGAGCGCGCCGGGCTGAGCGTGCATGTTCGTCGCCGCAAAGGAGACCAGATCGAAGGCGCCTGCGGCCAATTGCGCCGGCGGCAGTGTGAAACGCCGCACAATTGTCAAACTGGGGAAGTTATTTCGCCGTTCGAGTAACACCTCCGCCCGCCCTTAAGCCCAATTGTGGTCTGCACAGGCTGAAGTGAGACGTTTTTCTCCCGAAGCGGCCTAATGCTGCAACCAAATGGAAGTCGTGGAGGGACGCGCTGCGGTCGCGTCCGCTGTGTTCTCATCGATGGCCATCCGGTCATCCACGCCCACGCGGCCACGACAGAGCGTGGCCCTCCAGATCGCCCGAAAACCTGCGCCTAAGAAGGCGCACCAGTTACGCCGCAAGGGACTATATGGCAATCGTCTTCATCGCTGCGCCGGGCGGACTGTGCGTCCAAGAGGCGGTTGCGTTGTAGAAGTGCGCAGAAGGCCTGGCGGTGAGTCACCAGTACTTTTGTGTACTGCCGCGCGGGTTTAGAATTGGGCGCTTGCCGCTGCGCTTATGGTTAAGCGCGATACCATTTGGAAAGCATTATCAGCGGCTGGCAGTCGAGGTGCGCTATGTCTGGCCAGGCGACAAGTTGCACTGTGGGTCTCGTCCAGATGGCCATGAGCGCGGATCGCCGGGAAAATCTTGCCCGGGCAGAACAGCTCATCTTTCAAGCGGCCCAGCGTGGGGCGCAGGTGATCTGCCTGCCGGAACTGTTTCTGACGCCCTACTTCTGCCAGGTTGAAGACCCAGCCATGTTCGACCTGGCCGAACCAGTGCCCGGGCCGACCACCGAGACGCTGGCTCGGCTGGCTGCGCGGCTGGGTGTGGTCATCGTCGCACCGCTGTTTGAACGGCGCGGCAAAGGGGTATATCACAATAGCGCTGCGATACTGGATGCCGATGGTCGGCTGGCAGGGCTGTACCGCAAGATGCACATTCCCCACGATCCGGGCTACTACGAGAAGTACTATTTCACCCCAGGCGATCTTGGCTTTTCGGCAGTAGCCACTCGCTACTGTCGGCTAGGCGTGCTGATCTGCTGGGACCAGTGGTTTCCCGAAGCAGCCCGCGCAATCGCCCTGGCCGGCGCCGATGTGATTGTGTATCCCACCGCTATTGGGTGGCATCCGGCCGAAAAAGACTCCCTCGGCCACCAGCAGCGCGCGGCCTGGATTACCGTACAACGCGCGCACGCCATCGCCAACGGCCTGTTCGTGGTGGCCGTCAATCGGGTAGGACATGAACTGCCCGCCTGCGGCACCGGCGACGGCATTGTGTTTTGGGGCAGTTCGTTTGTGGCCGATCCTTACGGACAGATGCTCGTGGAAGGCCCCACGGAGGCCGAGGCAGTGCTTGCCGCGCAGCTCGATTTGCAGCACATCGAAGCCGCTCGCCGTGCGTGGCCGTTCTTGCGCGACCGGCGGATCGATGCTTACGGCCCATTGCTTAAGCGGTGGATCGATGAGCAATCGGGCCAGCGGCCAGCGTAGCCGAGGCTACCGGGCAACCAGCTACCGGACCACCAGCCACAGCGCTGTTGATCTCCTTTGTGCAGCTTCGCACTGCTGGACAAGCCAGCAGGGACGCCCTGCGCGCGGTGCGCGGATGTTTTCGGGCGATCTGGAGGGCCACGCTCCGTCGTGGCCGCATTTCGCGTCGGTGATTTGGGCGCCATCGACGAAAACAAAACGGACGCGACCGCAGCGCGTCCCTCCATGGTTGGGCGCGACCGCAGCGCGTCCCTGCAAGTTCGACCCGACAAAGCGCCATCGCTGACAATTTGGTTGCGGCCGCAGGCTGCCTTTGGCAAAAGGCCGCCGCTAACGCTCGCGGCTAGGAGTCGCAACGCACGCGGTGTGGCTGACGGCTTCCGTAAAGTCTGCGCGGGGGATGGGAAACTGCTGGCAAAGCTCTAGCACTTCGGCCCGGATGCGCCGGTGCAACTGTTCGTCGTCGCTGTGGCGCAGCGCCTGGAGTATCCACTGGCCGATGTTGCGCATTTCGTGTGCGCCCATGCCTCGGGTGGTCAGGGCCGGTGTTCCCAGGCGGATTCCCGACGGGTCGGTCGCCTTCCGCCGATCGAACGGAATGAGGTTCTTGTTGACCGTGATGCCGCAACGTTCCAATACCGTCTCGGCTATCTGGCCGGTAAGTTGCAGCGAAGTGACATCCGCCAGAATCAGGTGGTTATCGGTGCCGCCGGTTACCAGGCGCAGGCCGCCGGAAAGCAAAACTTCGGCCAGTGTCTTGGCGTTGTCGAGCATTTGCTGTGCGTAGCGGCGGAACGCAGGCGTGAGGGCCTCGCCGAAGCAGACCGCCTTGCCGGCGATGACGTGCATGAGCGGACCGCCCTGGGTGCCGGGAAACACCGCTCGATCCACCTCTTTGGCGTACTGGGCCTTGCACAGTATCAGCCCGCCGCGAGGACCGCGCAGGGTTTTATGGGTGGTGCTGGTGACGTAATCGGCCACTGGCACGGGATCGTCGTGCAGCCTGGCGGCCACCAGTCCGGCGTAATGCGCCATATCGACCAGTAGCTTGGCCCCGCAACTGCTGGCGATTTCGGCAAATCGGCTGTGGGGGATTTCGCGCGGATAAGCGCTTGCGCCGGCGATGATCAGCTTCGGCTTGTGCTCTCGGGCGAGCCGGGCCACCTCGTCGAAGTCGATCAGCTCGTTGTCGGCACGAACGCCGTAGCTGACGATCCGATACAACCGCCCGGAACTGTGCAGCGGCGCACCGTGCGTCAGGTGTCCGCCGTGGGCCAGGTCCATCGCCAGCAGCACGTCGCCCACCTCAAGCACCGAAAAGCACACCGCGGTGTTGGCCTGCGCGCCGGAGTGGGGCTGCACGTTGGCGTGCTCGGCGGCGAAGAGTTTTTCCGCCCTTTGGCGGGCCAGCGATTCGGCCTTATCGACGAACTGGCATCCGCCGTAGTAGCGCTTGCCGGGATAGCCTTCGGCGTACTTGTTCGTCAGCACGCTGCCTACGGCCTGCATCACCGCCGGCGACGTGTAATTCTCGCTGGCGATCATCTCCAGGCCGGACTGCTGACGGTCCATCTCGCCGACAATAGCGGCCCAAACTTCCGGGTCCTGTTGTTGTAGTGTCTTCATCGTACAGTGCAATCAACCTACGCAACCCAAACGCCCGCCGCACCGACGGGCGCTGTTACATCCGAGCGGTCTGACGCAACACCTCAAGCCTGCAATGCGATTGGCGTACGGCACATCGGGAGGACGCGCTGCGAACCCTCGGAAATCTAGCTTACCCCGCGGCCAAGAGGAGCCTGCCGGCAGTACGCCGCTTCGACAAGCGCCCGCAAGCTGCGCCGCGACAGACCGGTAATTGTGTATGCTGCGTCCACCGGAGTCAACGGTTGGCCACAACGGGTTAGGAAAAACCCCGCATCGGATGCAGCAGATTGCCGCCAAATTAACGTTTGAATACTATCCAACAGGTCTTTGACACCGGAAGGCAGGTGGGCGGGCCATCCGTTGCCGCCAAACCAACGTTTGAATGCGACCCAACAGAGCAGCCTCGCAACGCTCACGATCGCTTGCCAGCGCTTACTGTCGGCGCACTTCCACTTGCAGATGTCCGGCGTTGTCGTGCAGTTCCGCCGGAGAGTCGTTGATTTTCAAGAACAACGTGCCGGATTTCTCAGGCGAAATCACACATTGCAGGCCCACTGCCACTGGCTCCAGCAGTGCCGACTGGCCGTCGCGGGGCGGCGGGTCCGGGCGAACGGCAGCCAGCAGGATGCCCAGCGGTCGCCCTCGGTAGTATCGGATCGACACCCCGTTTGGCTCGCTCCACCAGATTCCGCCTTGTTGTGCCACCTGATAGCGGCCCGAAGCCCGAAGCCGATAGCTGCTGCCGGCCTCCAGCCGCAAGCCGGAGTTCTGCCAGCCACGATCGGCGGCCACCACCACAGTGGCCGCTTCGCTTTCCAGCGGTTTGCCTGGGGCGAAGTCGATCACGTTTCGCCGGATGTCGTAACCGTACTCGATTCCCGCGGTGAACAACTCCCACTGCTCTTCCAGCTCGGCCCAGTCCGACTCGAAAAGCTTGTAAAACATCCCCGACAGGTCGGATTGCTCCACGTGTTTGTACAGCGTGCGAAAACGCTGCTGATACGCCGGATGCTGATCGAGAAAATACGCCGCCGCCCAGGACCAGGCATAGGCGATGTTATCCAGATACATTGCCGGGGGGAAATCCACCACTTCGCGCAGGCGCTTTGCCCGGCCTGCTGCCACCGCTTCCTTGATAAGCTTGATTCGCCCCCATTGAGGCACATCTTCGCGGCTGGCGGGCATCCAGGCCAACGCCAGTTTCCCCTCGCGCCACAGGTGCGTGGAAAGCAATTCGGCAATGCCCTCCATGTACCAGGGCGGACCGCAACCGCCCAGCCGAGTGCTCATGAAAACGTGCGTTCCCTCGTGCAGCAGCAGGTGCCGGCGATAGTAGTCGCTCGGCTGGTCGAACAGCCATATTTCGTAATTTCGGGCGTAACCATGTGCGAAATCGGGCAGATCGCGGGGCAACAGGCCGGTTTCTGCGAAAATCTGTTTCTTCCGCATGATGAAAGCAGTGGTGTGCCACTCGGCCAGCTTTGCCGGCTCGACGCCAAAATATGCACACCATTGCGGAACCGCCTGATCGAACACCGTTGGCAACTGATCGACCTCCGGCGCAGCCGGGATGTCGGTATAAATAGTGATGTGCTTGCCAGAGAGCTTGCGGATGCCCACCGCGGCCGCCTTCGCTTCGTCGATCTCTACCGGCGGCACGTGCTTCAGCAAACCGGGCGAGCCGTCCGGATAATCGCGCAGCAGATCGCCCAGCAGCCGTGGCGGATGTTGTTGTTCGGCTTCACGCTTTTGTTTCCACGATTGCAGGTCCAGCGGCGGCGGGAAGTGTTCGCCAGAGCGATTGGCCTTGGAAGGGCCGCGCTGAGCGG
>Ga0308412_1002015_pt1 | contig 11015 bp, 9 predicted proteins | sample HotsprottomLayer_FD_202357 | JGI IMG/M metagenome (GOLD analysis project Ga0308412, IMG submission 202357) | Hot spring phototrophic mat microbial communities from Octopus Spring, Yellowstone National Park, Wyoming, United States -... | ecosystem: Environmental > Aquatic > Thermal springs > Hot...
TCGAAGAAGAGCTCATTGTGCGTCCGACGTCTGAAACGATCATCTGGCACACGTACCGCGATTGGATTCAGAGCTACCGTGACTTGCCATTGCTCATCAATCAGTGGGCAAATGTCGTGCGGTGGGAATTGCGAACGCGCCCATTTCTGCGCACAGCGGAGTTTCTCTGGCAGGAGGGGCACACTGCCCATGCCACACGCGAAGAAGCCATCGCCGAAGCGGAACGCATGCTCGACATCTATGCTCGCTTTGCTGAGGAATACATGGCGATGCCTGTCATCAGAGGCATCAAGACGTCATCAGAGCGGTTTGCTGGTGCAGAAGAAACCTATTGCATTGAAGCGCTTATGCAAGATGGAAAAGCACTTCAAGCAGGAACTTCGCACTTCCTTGGTCAAAACTTTGCCAAGGCATTCGACGTGACGTTCCTCGACAAGAACAACGAGAGAAAATACGTATGGGCGACCTCGTGGGGTGTTTCGACGCGGCTCATCGGTGCACTCGTGATGACTCATTCGGACGACGATGGATTGGTGCTCCCACCCCGTCTTGCTCCACTTCAGGTGGTTATCATCACCATTCCGACAGTTGAAGAACCGCAAATCTCGCACGCACGCACCCTTGCCAATGAACTCGCTCGTGCTGGGATCAGCGTCCATGTAGATACCGATGACACAAAACGCGCAGGCTTCAAATTTTCCGAGTATGAGCTCCGTGGCGTTCCAGTACGTATCGCAATCGGCAAACGCGATATTGAGCAGGGCACTGTCGAAATTGCTCGTCGCGATACCCGAGAAAAAACCACGATTCCACGCGAACGTGCCAGTGAGTTCGTCCGCAACCTGCTTGACGACATTCAACGGTCGCTGCTGGAGCGTGCCCGTCAGTACGTCGCACACAACACGTACTATGTGGATACAATCGAGGAATTCGAGCGTATTCTCGAAGAACGTGGTGGCTTCGTGATGGCTCATTGGGATGGAACTGCACAGTCTGAAGCACTCATCAAGGAGCGTACGAAAGCAACAATTCGCTGTATCCCGCTCGATGGGCAGCCAGAGGAGGGACGCTGTATTCTCACAGGCAGACCCTCGCATCGGAGAGTGCTCTTTGCGCGTGCGTACTAACAATGGCACACATCTGGAAAGAAACGTTCCGAGGGCGTCCCACGAATTCTCACGCACCTTATGGCACCATCACATGACGGGTTGTTTGTCGTCGGCGATGTCCATGGATGCCTCTATACGTTTGCGGAGGTCCTCAAGCACTGGAATCCTCAACGTGAAGTTCTCGTCCAAGTAGGCGATCTCATCAATGGTGGGGCGCATTCACCTGAAGTGGTTGCATTTGCGCGGCAACTGGTGCGGCAATATCCAGACCGTGCGATCTTTCTGCTCGGGAACCACGAACAGTCTGCCATCGAGTACTACGAACGTCAACTACCGAATAGTTGGCTTCTCTCAGGTGGACGTGAAGTTCTGGCTGCATATTCGCGGCGTGGGTATTCACTTGCAGAAGACGTCGAGTGGTTCCGATCCATCCCGCTGTTTGAGGAAACCAATACCGTCTTCATTTCCCATGCAGGGATTGGCATGACGGACGATCCCTACAACAGTAGCAATCAGTCGGGAGTTGTGTGGAATCGTGGGCCTGTGCAGCATATAGGCAAGCTTCAGATTATTGGTCATGTTCCCGTCGAAGAGCCTACCTATAGCCGCACTGAGCATTGCTGGCGAATTGATACCAATGCTCGGCGCGGACATAAACTAAGCGCTCTCCGTCTTGATGCAGAGGGACGCGTTCTCGAAACCATCAGCCTGCCAGTCCGAGCGGACGATCGCACTACCTAACATGAATGTGATGGGGAATGAACTGCTGCCATAGTTATGTAGTGCTAACCTATACACACAACGTAGCCGTGAAAGTTTAGTGCGTCAGATCAGAGTATAGAGCGCATCATCACAATTGAAGCGACTATTTTCGTGCGTTACGAATTTGCTCACCATCATTCTATGGCTCACGAACGACTCGAGCCAGCGCCTGTGAACGAGACACTCGATGGTGGGGGTGGAGTCTCCATGCCTGAGGTACACCGAAGCGTACCGTTGGATAGTCGGCGTGGCTGGAAGCGGCTGCTTGCGTTCCTTGGTCCGGCATATCTTGTCAGCGTCGGGTATATGGATCCTGGCAATTGGGCAACCGATCTGGAAGGAGGTGCACGGTTCGGTTATGCACTTCTCTGGGTCCTTCTTCTTTCGAATCTGATTGCGCTTCTGGTGCAAACACTTGCAGCACGACTTGGTATTGCCAGTGGGCGCGATCTTGCCCAAGCATGTCGGGAGCAGTATCCGCGCCCGATGGCATTGATGCTTTGGGTTCTTGCTGAGGTAGCGATCGCTGCCTGTGATCTCGCCGAGTTACTGGGGACGGCGATCGGTTTGCATCTTCTATTCAGAATTCCGACGCTTGCGGGTGTACTTATCACGGGAGCGGATTCACTCTTGCTCTTGGCGATTCAGAACCTCGGCGTGCGTCGGTTTGAAGCATTCATCCTCTCGTTAGTGTTCATCGTTGGGATGTGCTTTGTCGTTGAACTCGTGCTTGCGCAACCACAGTTCTCAGCACTTGCTACAGGATTTGTGCCGAAGCTACCGGATGGCGCGCTCTATGTGACGCTCGGAATCATCGGTGCGACGGTGATGCCACACAACCTTTACCTGCACTCTGCATTGGTACAAACTCGCGCCTATGAGCAAACAGGGAAGGGTAAACATGAGGCGTGCCGTTACAACCTGATTGACACAGCGATTGCACTCAATGCAGCATTCTTCGTAAATGCCGCCATCTTAGTTCTTGCTGCGAGTGTTTTCTATGCTCGTGGAATCGAGGTGACCGAATTGGAGCAAGCGCATGCGTTGCTTGAGCCACTGTTAGGGACGTCTCTTGCGAGTACTGCGTTTGCTATCGCCTTGATCGCTGCTGGACAAAGCTCGACACTTACGGGTACGCTCGCCGGGCAAATCGTGATGGAAGGTTTTATCCGCTTTCGCATGCGACCGTTCCTGCGGCGGCTCATCACACGTTTCGTTGCGATCATGCCAGCTGTTGCAGTCCTTGTCACCATGGGTGAGCGAGGAACGTACCAGCTCCTCATCTTGAGCCAGGTGATTTTAAGCATTCAGCTTCCGTTTGCGATTATTCCGCTTGTGCACTTCACCTCTGCGCGCGAGTTGATGGGTGAACATGTGAACCCACGGTGGTTACAATCGCTCGGTTGGATAGCAGCTGCAGTTGTCGTTGTGCTGAACATCCAACTTACGATGAGTACACTTGCAGATTGGCTCCCCGGCATCCATCCATTGTTCCAAATACTCATCGTAGCCGGTGCACTTTCACTCGGAATACTACTCCTTCTGACGATACTTCTACCGCTCCTGCGACGGTTACAACGCGGATCTGTCCGGAGTTGGAGCGATGTGCTTACCCGTGTAGAAGCAGTGCTGGATTCCCAGGAGCATTACCATACAGTTGCGGCTGCAATTGCCCATGACGACAAGGACCCCGCAATTATCCAGTACGCTGTGCAACTTGCCGAGCAACATGGTGCGCGTGTTGTGCTCCTTCACGTCGTCGAAGGTGCAGTTGGGACTGTTTATCCCACCGCATACGATGCAGAAGCACGAGCAGATGAGGAATATCTCGAGAGGTTGTGTTCAATGATCAACGCACGCGGCATTGAATGCACGAGCTTGCTTGGTCATGGGAATGTCACGCGCGAATTGGTGCGGTTAGTTAAAGCCTCTCGTGCAGATGTGTTGGTCATGGGGGGCCATCGTCACCGTGGATGGAAGGATGTGCTCTTCGGTGCGACCATTTCTCCTGTACGCCACGCCATTGGAATCCCTGTGGTAATTGTCTAAGCGGTGTGTATGATGCTGTTCAATTACTTCACGTTCACCAATGCGTTTTGGGTTTCGCCGACCATGATTGCGTAAACGTATTGCAAGCCGCACATCGTGGAAACGGTACGTCCGCCACTCGCTTGGCCTGAAGATGCCACGAGGCTACGGGTTGCTTACAAATCCACGTCGCGCTCTCTCGAACCGCATGTATCACCGTGCGACGCGGCCGACGTGCGCAATTGCCATTGGAATGCTCCTTTCAGCGATGCTCGCCTGTAGTTTAGTTGTGGTGTTGTTGCTGTAACTTAGAGATCGCACCATCTCGAGGTTACTACTGATGTTTCGCATCATTGTTTCTTTGGTAATTGTTGCCACCGAACTCTTCGCGCAGGGTCTGACGATTCGCACAGTTGTGACAAATCTCGATACACCGTGGGAAGTGCTCTGGGGTCCAGATGGGTGGCTCTGGGTAACCGAACGACCGGGGCGAATCAGCCGAATCCATCCTGAAACAGGAGAGCAACGAACGCTCGCTGTTCTCTCAGACGTTTACGAGCAAGGTGAAAGCGGTCTCCTTGGGATGGCGCTTCATCCCAACTTTGCTGATTCGCCTTACGTGTATGTCGCGTATACATGGCGCGAAGGGACACAGATATTCGAACGTATCGCCCGTTTTACATACAATGGATCGGCGCTCGATGGGATGCGAATTCTCCTCGATCGCATACCCGGTGCAACAATCCACGACGGATGCCGCTTGCTCATGATGCCAGATGGAACACTCCTTGCCACGACAGGTGATGCGAACGTCGCCTCACGTGCACAGGATCTCCAAAGTCTCAACGGCAAAATCCTACGGCTCCGACTCGATGGAACGATCCCCGAAGATAATCCTTTTCCATCAAGTTTTGTGTGGTCGTATGGGCATCGAAATGCTCAAGGACTCGCATGGCACGAAGGCATCCTCTACAGCTCCGAACACGGTCCTAACAGCGCGACGAAGTGAACATTGTCGAGTCCGGTCGGAACTACGGCTGGCCTGATGTCATGGGATACTGCGATGCGCCCACAGAACGTGAGTTCTGCCGAACCAATGGTGTTGTCGAGCCAATTGCTGTGTGGACTCCAACGGTGGCACCCTGTGGGATTGCGTACTACAGTGGTGGTAGATTCCCTGATTGGGCGAACTCACTCCTTGTGACAACGCTAAAAGCTTCCCGACTCATCGTGCTTGGATTGGATTCGAGTCGCCGTCGTGTCATGAGCGAGCGACAGTACTTAACCTGAGTACTTGGGCGATTACGTGCTGTATGCGTCTCACCAGATGGGCGCGTTTTCGTAGGGACGAGTAATCGCGACGGACGTGGCACACCGCGCACTGGCGACGACCAGATCGTTGAAATTGTTCTTGCTACAAGTTCCGTCCCGGCATCGAGTGCTCCTGAATGGTGGTTCGTCTCCGATAACCACAATCACACACAGAAGCTCGCTGTGCGATTACCTACTGATTCGTCAGTACGATTAGAACTTACCGATATTCACGGAAGACATAATTCCACTTGGGATTTCGGTAGAATCGCAGCGGGTGAACATCGTTTCGAGCTCGATACACGCGGTATCCCAAGCGGTGCTTATGCAGCAACACTCGCTGTTGATCATTTACCTCAGTCGCGGAAGTTTGTGATTATTGTACCTTAGGCTCACCTCTTTCCTGGTGTAGGAGCTGGCGAATTGGTTCGATGTGACGTACTAGTATTGCCACACAAATCGCAACGACCGCGAGCTTAAATTCCAGGGTGACAAACGGCTCAGAGACTGCCAATGCGTGGAGTAAAGCGCCCGGAGTATTCACGACGAGAATCGCAGTCCCGAGCGTGCCACTGACGCTACCCACATGGACATTCCGGCGGATGGCAACGTACCCTGTTGCATACATGATCAGCCAGAGGATCAGAGGCAGGGGGTTCAAGGCTAATGCTACGCCAGCAGCAGGTGCTAAGCCGCGCCCACCACGTCCCTTGAGGAAGATACTCCAGTTGTGCCCGAGCACGACACAGAGTCCTGCTGCAGCCACGCCATGAAAGCTATCCGTAACGGCGCGTGCGAGTGCAATTGCAAAGATGGCTTTGCTGATATCAAGCAGAGCGACGAGAACACCGATCAATACCTTGCCAGAGACGTCATAACTATTCCGTGCACCAATGTTCGTGCTTCCTTCGTGTCGAAGGTCCTTCCCCGTTGTAAGTCGAATGACGATCCACGCAACGGGGATTGAGCCGATGAGGTACGAACACGCAGATGCTACAATATCGCCGATGGTCACTTCCATGGCTATTCCCACTCAATGGTCGCAGGAGGCTTTGATGTGATGTCGTAGCAGACCCGGTTGATACCTCGCACTTGGCTTGTAATGCGGTTCGTAATCCGTCCTAAGAGGTCATGTGGCATAGGGTACCAATCCGCTGTCATACCGTCAGTGCTTGTGACGGCTCGGAGTACGCACACATGCTCGTACGTGCGACTATCGCCCATAACGCCAACCGTGTTTATCGGCACTAGAATCGCAAACGCTTGCCAAATATCGTTGTAAAGACCAGCAGCACGGAGTTCAGAGATGTAGATGTCATCAGCCTCTCGGAGAATGTTGAGTCGTTCGGAAGTGACTTCACCAATGATTCGGATCGCAAGTCCAGGTCCTGGAAAAGGGTGCCGTTCCAAAAACCAGTTTGGAACGCCAAGTGCTCGCCCTATTGCGCGGACTTCGTCCTTGAATAGCTCGCGAAATGGCTCAACGAGTTCTAAGTTCATTGCGTCGGGCAAACCACCGACGTTATGGTGTGATTTGATGGTAGCAGATGGTCCGTTGACGCTCTGGGACTCGATTACATCTGGGTAGAGTGTTCCTTGCGCCAAGAAAGCAATATCGGGAAACTTATGGGCCTCTTGCTCGAACACTTCGATGAAGGTATGTCCGATAATCTTTCGCTTTTGTTCGGGATCGGTGACACCACGGAGACGCTCAAGAAAAAGTTCTTCTGAATGAAGAACGGTTATTGGAATATCGAAGTATTCGCGAAAGAGTTGTTCGATCGTTTGGCTCTCATTTGTTCTCATGAGGCCTGTATCTACGTGAATGCAGTGCAGTTTATCACCGATTGCACGGTGAAGTAATACAGCGGCAACAGTCGAATCAACGCCGCCACTCAAGGCACAAAGTACCCCGTGTGATCCAACCTGGTGCCTAATCTGTTCTATTTGCGAAGCTATAATGTTTTCTGGAGTCCACGTACCCTCAACGTTGGCAATTCGTCGAGCGAAATTTTCGAGAATCATTGAGCCATGTGTAGTGTGGTGTACCTCTGGATGGAACTGAAGCCCCCAGATTGGTAGCGTTCGATGGCGGACCGCCGCATAGGGAGCGTTCTCAGTATGTGCAATCGACAGATAGTCGGCGGGCAATTCCGCAATCGCATCCCCATGACTCATCCACACAACTGTTGGTGAGGGGACACCCTCAAAGAGTGGATCGGGGTAGTCAATGACCATATCGGCACGTCCATACTCGCGCTGCTTTGCTGGTACGACACTGCCACCTGCTTGGTGTGCCAAAAGCTGTAAGCCGTAACAGATACCGAGCACAGGTATGGAAGTTTGTTCTACAAGAATGCGAATATCAAAGTCAAGAGTTGGCGCATCTCTTTCGTAAACGCTCGAAGGTCCGCCTGAGAGGATAATGCCACGAGGTGAGGCATCAACGAGTTTAGCGTAAGCTGCGTAACTGAACGGGATAATTTCGGCATAAACACCATGATCACGGATCCGCCGAGCAATAAGCTGTGTTACTTGAGAGCCAAAGTCAACAATAAGTATGTGTGCTTGAGATGTCATAGGAGTTGCTCTAAGGTCAGAACGCAAACTTACAGTGGTATGACGACGGTAGTATGTACATAGAGCTTCTGAACGGCATCATGATGGTGCGATCCGAATGCGTTACACGCAAACTGGAGGAATCATAGTTCTGGATCAGGATAGTTTGAGAGAAAGAGGTATTTAAGGATTGTTCGTACAGTATGATGTGCATTGAGTCTCCAAGCGGCGGTGCCCCCTCCAGTTATTCATGGGAAAGTATTTCGAAAGCGAAACAACGAGGCATGTGAACGTAAAATGCCTGAATATATGTACAGTCTTTTTTTCTAGCAAGTATAGTTTCATGTCATAGCTAATGATGTGAATAAAAGTGATAACAGCTATAATACATGTTTGAATTGAACCTGAATACATACCTTTGATATTGAAGCAAAATCGAAGATATGAGCTCAAAATATGGACACTTACATAATCTCTGGAATGCGTTGTGGTGGAAAGTGGGGGAAATCTGTTGGCTCGAGAAATCATCGTTCTAATCATCACTGTGATACAACCACCATTGACAAACTCAGCATGTAATGAGCAAGATGACAATTGTCTCGATTTCAGATAGGTAGTTTGTAGTCCTAATAGACATAGCCGCCAAAATGCCGAAGGGAACTAATAGTTTTGCACGATACATTGTAAGACTCACATGTGTTGCTTGATTAAGATGTTGATGACCGTCAGCCCGATTGAGGGCGGTAATTGCAATTTTGAGTACGAGCTATAACGCACCTTTGCAACGAACATCCCATGCGGTTTGACGCGACGATCGGGGGAGCCCGGCAGTTCTTGTTCTAGATCGAGCAGCTCGAAGATGACGTCATAGCGATAGCTGCACCGTTGCAACTCTGCACGTGATTGTTCGGCAGTCATATGCGGCTAACCGTTCGGTCCTGTAAGGTCGAAGGGTAATCCAGATTCGAAGTGACCTTTGAGCACAGCTGTCAGGTTCTGCCAGACGGCATACCGCATGGTGAAGCGAGCTGTCATCAATTAGTCATGTTCTGTAGGGAAGTAGTCCTCGCCGCGGAAGGGATCGAATACGTAGTGCCTTCTCTACTGTCGGCGAGCACTATAGCAAATGGCTAACTTCCGTTCCCTGGAACCATACCGTGCGATATGCACGTCCCGATCCACGCAAATCCGGACTATTCGTGCTACTATAAAGGTGGAATCAAATCTCGTTTCCAGCAACGATGCCCTCTTTGAGATTAGCCGTGTAATTGAGTTCCGAATGGCTCGGCTTGACTTCCACTCTAAAGTTGAGTAGGAGTTTTGCATAGCCGCACACATCCTCTTCCACCGTTGCGCTGTGACGGTACGTTGCGACAAATTCGAACGCATGGCCGAGTTCAGCACGGACAATCAATGGAATTGCTCCTTGGACGCTGCCAGCAATGCCTCGCTTAGTAGGAGCTGGAGACCAAGTAGTTTTCCAGCGATGATGATAAGAACAGATGCTCGAATGTAGCCTGAAACGAGAGATTCTCCGCCAGTAAATACGGAACGCCATGGCGTGACGAGAGTGTACATTCGGTTGCTCGGTCGTAGTAATCAGCGCGAAGACTAATTCGCAACGGCTACTGATTCCGCGTGACTGCATTGTTGATATAGGCAGCAATCCAACCACGGTAGTTGTTTGGTCCACCACATAAGGATGGCCACCGCGTGTGAGGTCGCAGAAAAAAAAGCGACTGTCGCCGCCGGTGCTATTGGAATTTGAAACAGAAGGTATTGGTTACTGCAAACGAAAGGTGCTTGCTCGTCGGAGTTCCATCTCCGTCGATACCAACGCTCACTGGGTGTACAGACCCCGCCAGAGATGCCGTTTGGGTGTACTGCGTTTGGAAGACGTAGGTGCGATAATGCCAAAGACTTCTGATGAAGAACTTGTTCGTACTGGCACGGACGTACTGCGTAGAATCGAGCATCAGCAATCCACTACTGGTTAGCTCCGCCTGTGCACACCGCACGAAAAGCGCAACACTTACAACTGTAGCGGTATCGAGCATCGCTGTCGAGCGCAGACCGAGTAAAGAATCGTCGAGCTGGTGGCGCTGATCTTGTGTCGAGGTCGGATGCTGGTTAGGAATAGCGTAGTTTGTTGTATTGACCATGCCGAGTGCGTAATCTCCAGCTGTTCGTTTGGAACAGTCGTGAGCTTTGCAAAAATGCCCTACACACTGGGATCATCTTGTGAAATTGGACTGCACCGAATGGATCGAGAAAGCGGTCAATCCGCATCGCAGTACCGCTATAGGTAGAGCCCAACGTTCGATCCGAGTTGCCCCAGTGCTTTTTGCATCGCTTCACAACTGGCATAAGAGCCCACGCTCGCTGTTCCGCGTATGGATAGCGGCTGTCCCAGACCAGATTTGGCGGTGATCGTTACGATCTCTGTGGAACTATGACGATTTCAGTACGCTGATAAGTCGTTATGCAGGTAATGGTTGTGTCCATATCGTCGGTGGTGATGTTGAGTAGAGGTCTGCCAATTGTATTCTTGGCTCAAGCAACCATCGTATGATCAATAAGCGACTTCCTAACCGTACTGAGGAAATCGTTGTTGTGCCGAATTCGACTCAGGTATAGCATGAATAGGTGCAGAGATCATTGCATTACAAACGAAATGCAATTCGTAATGCAGAGTTAACCTTTTGGAATCTCGAGAGGGCGCTCTCGGTGGTAGAGGATCCGTTCACCAATTTCGCGGAGTGCTTCCTTTCCCAATTCAACGATCAATGCCGTGATGTGATTCAGGTCACCGCGCACAAACCCACGCTTGATATGTTCCTCCGCTCTCGTGTAGAGTGCTGCCATGAAATGCGCAGACTTTATGTGGCCGTGGAACCCCATTTTCTCGATATAGCCGACAAGGAGTCCTGCCAGCACCGGCATGAGACCCAGCGGAATGACAATTGCGTACGAGGTAGGAACGGTGAGTTGGATTGCTGCGATGATAAATGATGCCACGAATAACAAGTCTATCACCAAATCGAGCCGTCGCAGGCGGTGAGTATCGCGTGATAGAGTACGTGTAAAGTACGTTCCTTCTGCCTGAATCCAATGCTTGAGGACAAATTCGAGGCGATGTATGGGACTGAACGTTTCCAGCTTACCAGGTTGGGGGTGTGATTCAATTGCCGCAGCGGTGAGTGCGTACCGAATCCAATCGAGCTGTGTTTTTTGCTTGCGGAGCTA
>Ga0308412_1002021_pt1 | contig 10998 bp, 9 predicted proteins | sample HotsprottomLayer_FD_202357 | JGI IMG/M metagenome (GOLD analysis project Ga0308412, IMG submission 202357) | Hot spring phototrophic mat microbial communities from Octopus Spring, Yellowstone National Park, Wyoming, United States -... | ecosystem: Environmental > Aquatic > Thermal springs > Hot...
TGGCACATGGCGGTCCCGATCCTGCTCGGCGGGATCCTCGTGGCACTGGTGGTGATCATCGTGCTGCTGGCCACCGCCGAGGACGAGGACTCCGGCAAGCTGGCCCGGTTGGCCACCACCGCCCCGGGCGCGACGACGGTCCCGTCGCCGACCGGCCCTCCGACGCCGACCACCTCACCGGTCGACGAACGCGACGACGAGCTGGTGGCGCGACGGTTCTTCGACGCCTGGGCCGCCGGGGACCCGGCCGCGGCCCGCCGGTGGGGCACCTCCGGGGCGATCGAGCAGGCCTTCGACGTGCCCGCCCGGCTCGCCCCGGGGCTGGCGTTCTCGTCGTGTGGCCGTGACGGCGACACCGTCCGCTGCACCTGGGCCGGGGCCGAAGGCCGGTTCGTGCTCGTGGTCGCCGGCGGCGGGGGCACCCGGGTGCAGGTGGTGGCGGCGGAGTTCCGCCCCGCCTGAGCGCACCCGCCCGGTCAGGTGCGGGCCTGCAGGGCCTCCAGCAGCTTCGGCACCACCTTGTGCACGTCGCCGACGACCCCGAGGTCGGCCACCGAGAAAATCGGGGCCTCGGGGTCCTTGTTCACCGCGATGATGTGGTCGGAGCCCTTCATGCCGACCATGTGCTGGGTGGCGCCGGAGATCCCGAGCGCGATGTACACCTTGGGCTTGACCGTCTTGCCGGTCTGGCCCACCTGCTTGGCGTACGGCACCCATCCGGCGTCCACGATGGCCCGTGACGCACCGGAGGCGCCGCCGAGCAGCTTGGCGAGCGATTCCACGAGCTGCTCGTACGCGTCGGCCGAGCCGAGCCCCCGGCCGCCGGAGACGACGATGCCGGCCTCCTCGAGCTTCGGTCCCTCCCGCTCCTCGGTGTGGCGGGCCAGCACCTTCGCCTCCGCGGCCCGACCGGCGTCGATGCCGGTCACCGGCACCACCGCCGCCGGCGCGCCACCCGACGGCTCGGCCGCGAACGACTTGGGCCGGATCGCCGCCAGGTAGGGCTTGGGTCCCTCGAACACCGTGTCGACGAGCGTGTTCCCCCCGAAGATCGCGGTGCCGACCGTGACCACGTCGCCGTCGACGCGCAGCGCGGTGCCGTTCGTGAGCACCGGACGGTCGAGGCGGGCCGAGAGCCGGGCGATCGCGTCGCGCCCGTCGTAGGTCTGGGCGAAGAGGACGAGGTCGGGCTGGTGCTCGTCGACGAGCGCCGCGATCGCGGCGGCGCCGATCACCCCGACGAGCGCGTCACCCGGATCGGCGGCGTACACCGTGGTGACCCCGTGTTCCCCCAACGGCCCGGCGAGGGCCTCGGCGTTGGCGCCCGCGTACACGCACTCCACCACGTCGGCGAGCTCCCGGGCCTTGGTGCACAACTCGAGGGTCGCGCTGGTCGGCGCGTCCCCGTCGGCTTCGGCGAACACCCAGATCTTCATCACGGCCCCCTCAGATGACCTTCAGCTCTTCGAGGAACGCGACGATCCGCTCGTGGGCGGTGCCGTCGTCCTCGATCTTCTCCCCGGCCTGGCGGGCGGGTGCGGCGGCGACGTTCACGATCCGCTGGCGCGGGGCGAGGTCGTCGGGGCCGAGCCCGAGGTCGCCGGTGGTGACCTGGTCGACCGGCTTGTTCTTGGCCGCCATGATCCCCTTGAAGCTCGGGTAGCGCGGCTCCACCACCCCGGCGGTCACGCTGATCACCGCCGGCAGCGGGGCGCTGGCGTCGTCGTAGCCGGCCTCGGTCTGCCGCTGGATCTTCGCGGTGCCGTCTTCGATCTCCACGTGCTTGGCGAACGTGAGCGACGGCCAGCCGAGCAGCTCGGCGAGTTGCGCCGGGACGGTGCCGGTGTACCCGTCGGTCGACTCGGTCGCCGCCAGCACGAGGTCCACCGCGCCGGCCCTCTCCACGCAGCGGGCGAGCACCTTGGCGGTGGTGAGGGCGTCGGCGCCACGCAAGGCGTCGTCGGAGACGAGGATGGCCCGGTCGGCTCCCATCGCCAGGGCCTGCCGGAGACCGGAGACCTCGTGGTTGGGCACCATGGAGACGAGGATCACCTCGCCCTCCCCGGCCGCGTCCCGCAACTGCAGGGCCATCTCGACCCCGTAGGAGTCGGATTCGTCGAGGATGAGCTTCCCCTCCCGCTTCAGGGTGTGGTCGGGGTTCAGCTCGCCCGGGACCGCCGGGTCGGGGATCTGCTTCACGCAGACGACGACGTTCATGGCTCTCCCACTCGTCCGGGCGCGCCCGAGCGTCGGGCACGCAGCGGTGTGCGGTGATTCTGGCCCGCTCCCGCTCCCGGTGTCGAAGCGGGCGGCGGGCGGCCGGCAGCACCCGCGACGGGTACCGTCGGGCGGTGGCCGGCACCGGGAACGTCGAGGAGGCCCGCCGTGCGCCCCGCGCCGAGGCCGACCGGACCGAACCGCTCGACCTGGTCGTGGTGGGGGCGGGCCCGGCCGGGGCCGCCGCCGCGCTCAGCGCGGCGCGCCGCGGCGCCCGGGTCCGGCTGTTGGAACGCCACCGGTTCCCGCGCGACAAGACCTGCGGGGACGGGCTCACCGCCGCCGCGCTGCGTCACCTCGAGGAGCTCGGGGTGCCCTTGCCGACCCTGCCGACCGTGCAACCGGTGCGCGACGTCGTGCTGGTGTCACCGAGCGGGCGGCGGGTCACCCTGCCGATGCCCGACGACGGGTGGCACGCCACGGTGGTGCCCCGCGCCGACCTCGACGAGCTCGTGGTGCGCACCGCGGTGGCGGCCGGGGTGGAGCTCGTCGAGGGGTTCGAGGCGACCGGTGTGCACGCCGGCGACGGGACGGTCACCGTGGTCGGCCGCGACGGCCGGCGGTGCTCGGCCCGCTTCGTGGTGGCCGCCGACGGGCCCTGGTCGCGCCTGCGGCGCGTCGTCGACGGTGACGCGCCCCGCGACGGGCGGGACGGGTGGATGGCGTTCCGCCAGTACGCCTCGGGGGTCACCGACGACCGGTTGTGGGTGTGGTTCACCCCGGAGCTGCTCCCCGGGTACGCGTGGGTGTTCCCGCTGCCCGGCGGGCGGGCCAACGTGGGGTTCGGGCTGCCCCGGGACCGCACTGTGACCGGCCGGGTCCTGGCCCGCCGGTGGCGCCAGCTGTGGGACGGCCCGTTCGCCGCGGTGCTCGGCCCGGATGCCCGTCCCGAGGACCGGGCCCGGGCCTGGCCGATCCCCACCGCCTTCACCGCCGGTCGGCTCAGCGCGGGCCGGGTGCTGTTCGCCGGCGACGCGGCGGGGGTGGTGGACCCGATGACCGGGGAGGGCATCGCCCAGGCGCTGGCCACCGGGATCGCCGCCGGGCGGGCGGTCACCGATCCGGCCGTCGGCGACGATCCCGACGCGGTGGCAGGCAGATACCGCCGGGCGGTGCGGCGCGAGCTGGGCGCCGACCTGCGCTTCGCCCGCGCCCTGGCCGCGGTGCTGCGCCACCCGTGGGGGGCGCGGGGGGCGCTGGCGGCGGTCGACGCCGGTGACTGGACCCGCCGCTGCTTCGCCCGCTGGATGTTCGAGGACTACCCCCGGGCGGTGCTGCTCACCCCCCGGCGGTGGCGGCCCGGCGTGTTCCGGCCTCCCGGCGCCTGGCGCAGCGCGCCGGGGGTGCTCAGGCGAGGCGCAGCGCTCAGCCGAGACGCAGCGGGCTGAGCCGGCCGGGGCCGGCCGGGTCGACGAGCACCTTCACCTGCTCGTCGGGCCGGGCGAGGGTCGCGAACGCGTCGGCGAGCCCGTCGAGGCCCACCGTGCCGGTCACCATCGGCGCGACCTCCAGTTCACCCTCGGCGATGCGGACCAGGGTCTGGGCGAACTCGTGCGGCTCGTAGCCGAACGCGAAGCGCAGGTCGAGCTCCTTCACCACTCCCACCAGCGGCAGGATCCGGTCCTCCTCCATGCACACCCCCACCACCACCACCCGGGTCCGGGGCGGCGCGTCGCGCATGATCCGGTCGATCACCCCGGGCACCCCGACCGCCTCGAACACGACCACCGGCCGGGCGCCACCGACCCGCCGCCACGCCTCGATCGCCGGCTCGGTGGCCGGGTCGGTCACCTCGTGCGCCCCGAGCCGGGCGGCGAGCTCACGGCGGCGGGGGGAGAAGTCGGCGGCGACGATCGGCTCGATCCCGGCGGCCCGGGCCGCGACGACGACGGCCAGGCCGATCGGGCCGCACCCGACGACGAGCGCGCCCTCCCCGGGTCGCATCCCGGCGCGGGCCAGGGCGTGCACCCCGACCGCGGTCGGTTCGGTGAGCGCGGCGAGACGGGGATCGAGCCCGTCGGGCACCTTCAGGCACAGCGGTGCGCTGAGCCGCATCCGCTCCGCGTACCCACCGCCGTACCGGTTCGAGAACCCGATCGGCTCCACCCCGGCGCCGGTCAACGCGACCGGGATCGACACCGCCAGGTCCCCCGGCCGGACCCCCGCCCCGTCGGTGCCGGGCCCGAGCTCGAGCACCTCCACGCAGAACTCGTGGCCCATCACGAAGTCCGCCTCGGGATCGAACGCGACCGCCTGGGATCCGGCGGCGCCGGCGAGCGCACCGAACGCCGAGGCGTGGGTGAGGGTGTGCAGGTCGGACCCGCAGATCCCGCACGCCCGCACCGCGGCGAGCAGATCGCCGGGGCCGGGCACCGGTTCGGGGACCTCCTCCACCACGAGACGGCCTTGACGGGCCAGCGCGGCGCGCACACCCCATGCTGCGCCCGTCTTGACCCGGCAGTCAAGCGGCGGTGACGCTTGCGCCATGATCGACTTCACCCTCTCACCCGAGCTCGAGGACCTGCGGGCCCGGGTGCGGGACTTCATCCAGACGGTGGTGCGCCCGCTCGAGACGGGCCTGCGGGAGGACGACCGCAAGGCGCTCATCGAGGCGGTGATCGAGATGCGCACCCAGGCGAAGGCCCGGGGCCTGTGGTTGCCGCACATGCCACCGGAATGGGGCGGCATGGGGCTCGGGCACGTGGAGATGGCGATGGTGCAGGCCGAGGCGGCCAAGTCACGCTTCGGGCCGTTCGCGATCAACGCGCAGGCCCCCGACGAGGGCAACATGCACACGCTGCTGCACTGGGGCACCGACGAGCAGAAGGAGCGGTACCTGCGGCCCCTCTGCGAAGGCGTCGCCCGGTCCTGCTTCGCGATGACCGAACCGGAGGTCGCCGGCTCCGACCCCACCCTCATCCGCACCCGGGCCTACCGAGACGGCGACGAGTGGGTGATCAACGGCCACAAGTGGTTCATCAGCCAGGCTCACCGGGCGAACTTCGCGATCCTGATCTGCCGCACCGAGGACGACCCCGAGATCCCGCAGGCGGCGAACACCGCGTTCATCATCGACCTGCCCGCCGAGGGGTGGAAGGAGGTGCGGGAGATCGAGACGATGCACGGCGGGACCGGTCACTCCGAGATCCTCATCGAGGACCTGCGGGTGCACGAGCGTCAGATGCTCGGCGGCCGGGGGCAGGGGCACCTGCTCGGCCAGTACCGGCTGGGCCCGGCCCGTCTCGCGCACTGCATGCGCTGGATCGCGCAGGCCGAAATGGCGCTCGACATGATGGTGGACCGGGCGTTGCACCGGTTCTCGCACGGGTCGCTGCTCGCCGAGAAGCAGGGGATCCAGTGGATGATCGCGGATTCGGCGATGGAGCTGTACCAGTGCAAGCTCATGGTGCTGCACGCGGCCTACAAGATCGACCGGGGCGACGACTTCCGCTCCGAGGTGTCGATGGCCAAGCACTTCGTGGCGAACTCGCTCAACCGGATCATCGACCGGGCGATCCAGGTGCACGGCGCGCTCGGGTACTCCAAGGACACCCCGCTCGCCGACCTGTACCTGCACGCCCGGTGGGCCCGGTTCGCCGACGGTGCCGATGAGATCCACCAGATGCGCATCGCCGAGCGCACCATCGCCGCCTGGCGCGACCACGGCACCACCCGGGCCGCCACCGGCGACCTGCCGATCTGAGCGCTTCGGGCGCATCCGTCGCCGGGGGCGGTCGCCGGCGTCCCCGGCCGATCCGGCCCGCGCTCAGGTCTCGCCCGGCACCGGGGGCGGTCGCCGGCGTTGGGCGTCGAGCCACCGGTCGGTCACGCCCCAGGCGTCCACCCACGCCTCGAGGTAGGCGAGGTCGAGGTCGGGGTGGGAGGCGAGGATGGAGTCCACGTCCTCACGGTCACGCGGGCGCCACGCGATGAGCTTGTGGATGAGGACGTCCTCCACGGTGAGGATCCGGTCGCGACGTCCCCTCTCGATCGCCTCGTGCTGGTACTCGGTGAGGGCCACGAGCAGGTCGACCCGCTCGGGTCCCCGGCGGAGCTGCACGAGGTGTGGCGGCTCACCGGGGTCCTGATGCACCTGCACCGCGTACCCGCGGGCGGCGGCGCGTTCGGGGATGGCGGGGTCCCATCGGCAGAGGAGGTCGAGATCGGTGGTGAACCGCCCCGTGGTCCGGTACGGGTAGGTGGCCGCCGCTCCGGCGATCACCCAGTCGACGCCCAGCTCATCGAGGAGTTCGGCGACCGGCGCCAACCATCCCGAGGGATCGGGCCCGTCGATAGAACTCGCGCTCAGGGGGTTCCTCCTCCTCGTCGGGGAGTGGCGGCCGCCCGGCCCGTTCCCGCAGCCAGTTGGCCAGCGCCTGGAACGCCCGCCGACGGGTCGCGGATCCGGGCTCGTCGACCCGGGTGGCGTCGAGCGCGGCGGCCTGGCGGCGCATCCGTCGGCGGTCGGCTTCGGTCACCCGCGGCACCCGTCCGGCCATGCCGCCAGTATCGCAGGCGGCCCCACCGCGCCTGGCGTCTCGCTTGACGCCGGGCGTGCGTCGGGTGCGTCGACCGGGCCGGGGTACCGCACGGGCGCGTCCCGTGCGGCGACCGGACCCTGGTCCCCACCGCCGCGACCGGGGCGTGCTGCCGGCCGTGTTGACCGGAGCCCGGACGGAGGGGTCGAATGGGCAGATGCGCTTCGGCATCTTCATGGCCCCGTTCCATCCGCCCGGCCAGAACCCCACCCTGGCCCTGCACCGCGATCTGGAGCTCATCGAGCATCTCGACCGGCTGGGCTACGACGAGGCTTGGATCGGTGAGCACCACTCGGCCGGCTACGAGATCATCGCCTCCCCGGAGGTGTTCATCGCCACGGCCGCGGAGCGCACCCGCCGGATCCGGCTCGGCACCGGGGTGTCGTCGCTGCCCTACCACCATCCGCTCATGCTCGCCGACCGGATGGTGCTGCTCGACCACCTCACCCGGGGCCGGGTGATGCTGGGGGTCGGGCCGGGCCAGCTCACCTCCGACGCGCACATGCTCGGCATCCCCGCCGACCTGCAGCGGCCCCGCATGGAGGAGGCCCTGGAAATGATCGTGCGGCTCCTGCGGGGCGAGACCGTCACCCACCACGCCGATTGGTTCACCCTCCAGGACGCCCGCCTGCAGCTCGCCCCTTACACCGACCCGTGTTTCGAGATCGCGGTGGCGGCCAGCTTCTCCCCCACCGGGGCGCGCGCCGCGGGGCGTTGGGGTCTGGGGTTGCTGTCGATCGCGGCGACGGTGCGTCAGGGCATGGACCTGCTCTCCCATCACTGGAACCTGTGGGAGGAGATCGCCCTCGAGCACGGCAACGTGGCCGACCGGTCCCGGTGGCGGCTCGTCGGGCCGATGCACATCGCCGAGACCCGGGAACAGGCGGCCCGCGACGTCACCTTCGGGATCGCCCAGTTCTCCCGGTACTTCACCCACATCCTGCCCGCCGGGCCGGTACAGGGTGACACGCCGGAGGAGATCATCGAGAACAACCGGCGCAGCGGGTTCGCGGTGATCGGCACCCCCCAGGACGCGATCGACAAGCTCGACGAGCTGGTGGAGGCCAGCAACGGCGGGTTCGGCTGCTTCCTGTTCATGGACCACGACTGGGCCGACCGGGACGCGAAGTGGCGTTCCTACGAGCTGTTCGCCCGGGAGGTGATGCCCCGCTACCAGGGTCAGCTCGACCGCCCGCAGGCCAGCATGGAGTGGGTCACCGCGTCGGGCGGCGAGTTCGTGGGTCGGGCCGCGCACGCGATCCAGAAGGCGATCGCCGACCACGCCGCCGAGCGGGAGGCCCGCCGGGACGCCGGGCCCGCGCCGGCCGCGTCGGCTCCCGCCGCGTCGGCCCCGGCCCCGTCGGCCACCTCCGAACCGGCCGGCGACTGACGGGACGACGAGCCTCCAGCAGGCGCCCGGGCGGCTCGGGTCCCCGGGGTGCTCAGGTCCCCGGGGCTCAGGCTGCGGGGGGCGGCTCGTCGTCGGGGGTCCCCGTCGCCACCGGGGAGGCGTGGTGCGCCACCATCAGCCAGCCGTCGGCGCCGCGCACGAACAGGTTGAGCGCCGCGGCCCGGGCGCCGTGCAGCTCGGCGACGTCCTCACCCCCCTCGCGGGAGCCGCCTGCCTGCAGGATGTTCTCGTCGCAGGTCACCCAGGCCGCCTCCCCGGCCACCTGCACCCGCTCGTCGGTGATGACGAACTGGATGAACGCGGTGTTGGCGAAGATCGCCTCCCACGACCCCAGCACCCGCGCCCAGCCCCGCAGGGTGGGCCAGCCGGGATGGGTGACGCTCACCCGGTCGGAATGCTCCCAGCACCGGGCCATCGCGTCGAGGTCCCGGGCCTCGAAGGCCTCGTAGTAGGCGGCGTTCGCCGCCCGCACCTCGTCGGCGGGGGTGGGCACGCCTGCCATGATGACCGGCCGTGACCGCCCCCGTCGTGACCACCACGTCGCTGCGCCGACCCGACGGCGGCCGCCTCGCGCTGCACCGCTGGGGCACGCCTCCCCCTTCCGCCCCCCCGGTGCTGCTCGCGCACGCCACCGGGTTCCACGGGCGGGTGTGGGCCCCGGTCGCGGCCGGACTGCTGACCGCGGGGTGGGCGCCGGTGAGCTTCGACTTCCGGGGTCACGGCGGCTCCGACCCGTCCCCGGACGGCACCTACGCCTGGTCGGAGTTCGCCGAGGACGTGGCGGTGGTGCTCGACGCGCTCGGCCCGGCCACATCGGGGCTCGTCGCCGCCGGGCACTCCAAGGGCGCCGCCGCGCTGCTGCTCGCCGAGCTGGCCCGGCCGGGCCGCGTCGGTCGCCTCTGGTGCTTCGAGCCGATCATCTTCCCGGCCCTGGAGCCGCTGCCCCCGGCGGAGAACCCGCTGTCGGTGGGGGCACGCAAACGGCGGGCCGTGTGGGCGTCACGGGAGGAGGCGTACGCCTCGTACGCGTCGCGCCCCCCGTTCGACGTGCTGCACCCCGACGCGCTGGCCGCCTACGTCGACTGGGGGTTCGCCGACCGGTCCGACGGGCAGGTGGAACTCCGCTGCGCCCCCGAGCACGAGGCCCGCATCTACATGATGGGCGGCAACCACGGCCTGTACGCCCGGCTCGGGGCGATCACCACCCCGACCCTGGTGGTGGCCGGGGAACGTACGAACGCGATCGTGCCCGCCCTGGCCGCCGATCTCGCCGACCGGCTGCCGCACGGCAGGCTCGAGGTGTGGGAGGGTCGGGGGCACTTCGGTCCGCTCGAGGACCCCGACCGGGCGGTGCGTTCCCTCACCGCCTTCGCCCGGGGCTGACCGCCCCCGCCCCGGCGGCGGCGTCCGTCTCCGGCGCCGAGCGGGTCGCCGCGCCCGTCGCAACCACGGCGCCGGGCACCGGGTCACCACGGCGCCGGGCACCGGGTCGGGCGCCGGTGCGGCGCGGGTGAGGCTGCGCCAGTGCACCGCGGTGAGCAGCGCCGCCGGGGTGAAGATCACCAGCGCGGCGCCGGCCAGCGCGTCGGCGGTGGCGGTGACCGTCGGGTCGGCGCTGCGGCGGGCGACGACGAACGCGGTGACGGCCATGAAGGCGATCTGGCCGAGGTACCCGCCGAGCGCACCGAGGTGCGGGTGGGCACGCAGACGGGGCACCGGCGCCGACAGCTCGTGGCGGCTCAGCGCGACCAGCGTGGCGACGAGCACGGTCGAGGTGAGCGCGAACCCGGCCTGGCTGCCGGCCGGCAACCCGAACCAGAAGCCGGGTCCCTCGTAGGCGAACAGCTCCCCGAGGAAGAAGTGCTCGCCGAGGCGGCTCACCGGGTCGATCACCCACAGCGCCCAGGTGGCCAGCACCACCGCCAGCACCGCCTCCAGCACCGGCAGGTCCCCGCGACTGCGGCGCGGGCCGGCCACCACCACCCGGGCGGTGCCGAACGCGAAGTAGGCCATGAACGTGTAGCTGAGCGACACCATGAGCGGCACGTCGCCGACGAACAGCTCCTTGCCCCGGAGGGCCTCGTCGAACCGGTAGCGGGTGTAGGGGAACCCGAGGTGCACCGACCCGTTCTCGGCCAGGACCCCCACCGTGACCGCCACCGCGGTGTAGACCGCGGTGCGCCGCCACCCGAGGTGCCGGACGGCCAGGACCGCGAACGCGACCCCGAACCCGCTGACGTACCAGCGCCCGACGAGAGTCCCGGCGACCTCGTCGACCACGGGACGGCCCTAGCTGCTCTCGCTGCGCACCGCGGCCCGCAGGCCGTCGAGCACCGAGGCCCAGCGGGCCGGGTCGGACCGGTACGGGGCGTAGAAGCTGAGCCGGTCCAGCAGGTCGCCGTACCGGGCGGCGAGCAGGCCCGGCACCTGCTCGGGCTCCCCGACCACCGCGAACGTCTCGAGGATCTCGTCGGTGATGCAGTCCCCCATCTCCGCCCAGCGTCCCTCCTTGGACAGGCGGTTCAACTCGGGTTGCAGGTCCCCCCAGCCGTGCAGTGCCAGCACCCCCCGGTAGGCGGGGGTGGAGCCGTAGAACGCGATCTGTTGGCGGGTGAGCGCGCCGGCCTGGGCCATCTCCTCCTCGGTGGTGCCGGTCACCACGAACATCGGTCCGGTGATCTGGAAGTCCTGCCGGCGTCGGCCGCTTCGCGCCCAGCCCCGCTCCAGGGCCGGCATCGTGACCTCCCGCACGTAGCGTTCGGTGGTGAAGCC
>Ga0308412_1002022_pt1 | contig 10996 bp, 5 predicted proteins | sample HotsprottomLayer_FD_202357 | JGI IMG/M metagenome (GOLD analysis project Ga0308412, IMG submission 202357) | Hot spring phototrophic mat microbial communities from Octopus Spring, Yellowstone National Park, Wyoming, United States -... | ecosystem: Environmental > Aquatic > Thermal springs > Hot...
TTGGCATCCCAGATCCGGGCCGTATTGTCCCATGACGCGGTGGCAATTCGCTGGCCATCCGGGCTGAACGCCACGCCATAAACTGTACCAGTATGGCCTTTCAGGGTCTGCAGTTCCTGGCCGTTTTTGGCATCCCAGATCCGGGCCGTATTGTCCCAAGACGCGGTGGCAATTCGCTGACCATCCGGGCTGAACGCCACGCTCTCGATTGATCCTGTATGGCTTTTGAGCGTACGAGGACCCTGGGGTAAAACAACACGGGATTTCAAAGCAGCCAATTCTTTTCTGAGTTGAATGACCGCCGTATTGTCGATTTTGCTCAGCGTTGTCTCGATTTGCGCGATCTTCGCTTCAACTGTTTCGATCAGTTTGGCCATCTTATTCATGTTTTCTTTGGCTTCGGCCAACGCCTGAGGCGTTCCCACAAGTTTTTGCAAAGCGTTATAGTCCGCCTGTAACTGCGTGTATCGCCGTTGCCATTCTTCGAGGCGTTTGTCGTCATCGGCTTTTAACTGCGTGTATCGCTGTTGCCATTCCTTCTCGATTTTTTCGAGGCGTTTGTCGTCATCGGCTTTTACTTGGGCGTAGCGTCTGAGCCACTCATTCGGTCCTGTGGCCAGATTCGTAGTGCCCGCCAAACTGATGGGGGCAAAGCGGTGCATGGTGTAATCAAAGAAAAACGTGTTATGCGAAAACTGTGCTTTTAAGTCTTTCAGGGAGGCATCCATGGCCTGATCATCGACGTGGATACCCGTGGGCAGCTTGACATTCCCTTCGAATGTCTTCATCAGTTTGTCGAAAGCCTCTTGGAATTGCTCGTTCACTTTGGTATCACGACGGGCGTTTTCTTCGGCTGTCCTTTCGGCGTAGCTACCGGAGACCCGACCGCCAGTCCCCAGAAAGTTGGTTTGCAGGTTCCCGCTGGTGGAACGGGCTTCGCCCCGGCGGCTGGCGTGGTAATAGTCCGTGGCTTCCCGCAGAGCCTTGGTTCGGGCAGCTTCATCGAGTTTTGCGAGCCGTTTGACTTCGCCGAGGGTGGCCGTAAGGGTCACTTGCTGATCCATCAAGAACGTGATCCGTTGATTCTCCGCGTTCAGGTCGATCTGCCCTTGGCGGATAAAACTATCGAATGCTTTGGTTAAGAGTGGTAACAAGGGCAGATCGGTGGCCCCCCGCCGGGTACTGACCGTGACTTGCAGGGATTGCCGCAGCAGCGAGGTGATCTCGTTTTGGATCTGCGCGGAGCCTCCTGATTGCAAGGAAACGATCAGATCGGGACTCGGGCCTCCCGGATTGAAGGCCGAGCCAACCCGTTTGCGGAAGTCAGCCGCGGCCGCCCGGAGATAGCCGATTTGCGATTCAAGCTCCAGCCGCTCGAATCGGACTTTCATCGGCCCGGTGGCCAAAATCGTGGTGTTGGCAAGAGTGAGACCACCAGCCAGCGTGTTCAACCGCTCGCAACGGCGGACAGCCACAGGATCGATATCAAATCCAAGCACGCCATCGGCCGATGGCACCGTAGTAGAGAGGGCAATTTCCGGTTCCTCCCCACGACCGCGGCCAATCAGGGTGAAGCGGATATCGGCCTCGTTGATGGAGGGCTTTTCGAAACGGAAGTTGGGAACCTCGGTTAGACCTTGTTGATTGGCGACGTACTGCTTGAGTTGAGTTTGGATTAACCGTTCCGTGACGGGCCGATCGAGAAGATTGCGGATCACAATGTCAAGCTGTACCGCCGCTTCGACCCCCGAAGGGATGATCAGATCGCTCGGTTTGCACTCGGTTTTCGTGCCGTTGACGATCCGCTCGATCTTTTCGACAACCCAGACCGGAAGCAGGAAAATGCTCTTTTCCTTCACCGCATATTGCACTTTGACAAAGCGTTTCTGATCGTCTTCTGCCAACTCGACTTCGGTCTGCTTGATGGTCGAAGGGATCAGGCTGGTGATATCGGCTTCGGGAGAACGATCCGCTGAACCCGACGGAGCAGGCTGAGCCGACAGCGGGGATTTGATCCATGCCAATACCGCGAGTAAAGGCACGAGAATCAATAAGGTCATTCGCATGATGGCACCTCGGGGCTGCGACGCGACTGTCCTTGGAAATTATTCGTCATGCGATTGCAATCATTTTACAACCGCGACAACATTTTCACCGTTTCAGTCCTAACACTCGACCGAAACGGTTGGCTGAATCACCATGTCCGATCCGCAGATCGATGGTCACCCGGGCGATCTATATTTTGCTACGATCACCGTCGCTGATCAGGGATTAGAACGGAGTGACAGACGCTTGTTCGGTTGAGACGCTGGTGACATTCTTGAATCGTCGCAGGCCGAGCAAATCGAACTCCGGATGCACGACGGCCACAAGCGTCGCCTGCTGTGTGTCGCACTGCGTCCGCGAAGTGATTCCACGCGGTCGATTGTGGCCTCACAGAACGGTTTCAGCCGAGGAACATCGTGGACATGGCCCGACATCACCTCGACGGCGGTCATCGCAACTTGGTCGTGAGATCGCGGCCACGCCGGCCGCTTGCCGAGCACTTGGCGGATTATGCCATTGCACCCGAACAGAAAGGTGACACGCCGGGGCACTTCAAAAAACTACTGCTCTCGCGTCTCGTCATTGTTCGCCGGGGCCGGGTTTTGTGTTTCCACAGGACATGGACGCTGCGAACGCCGACTAGTTGAACCGGATTCGCAGCGACTCTGACGTGGCCGAACTCCGTCGGACCGGCAGTGACGAGGGCCTGGTCGCGGTTCTCCCCCTTCGCACTTCTGAAGAGGGAACGATCAGCAAAACCGAACCGTCGAAATCGGGCAAGCTTGTCCGTTTGGGCGTACCACCGGGCGTACCAACCGGGTACGCCGGGCCGCATCAATCGGCAACATCTTGCGACAATCAGTCTGTTGAGACGACCGGACCTGTGAATCCGCAACCCCTTGAAACACAACAACCTGGCACGTTTCCGCACCAGGTTGCCGCGATTGACGTGACTGCCCCGTCAAGGACTCGAACCTTGAACCCGCTGATTAAGAGTCAGCTGCTCTGCCAATTGAGCTAACGGGGCTTGCTAAAATTATTAAATCTCTGATGCCGCAGAGTTCAAGGCGAGTTCCTCGTCCGACGCACACTTTGCCACGGCAAAACTACCCCTAAATCACTTCTTTTTTGGTTGTGGATTGGAAAAAGATGCGGCTGGGTCGGCGGCCGGCACTTTCAGTTCTTTTCGGAGCCGGGCTAATTCTTGGTGGAGTTCCGCTTGTTGACTCGCGTAATCGGGTTGATTGTAGACGCTTGTTAATTCCAAGGGATCGCGTTGGCGATCGAAGAGTTCCCAGTAATCGACCATCGGCTCATAAAAGTGGACGAGTTTGTAGCGTTCGGTGACCATGCCGTAATGGCGGCGAACGGAGTGGGGGCCGGGGAATTCGTAATAATGATAGTAAAAGCTTTTCCGCCAGTTGTCGGGCACGTTTCCTTTCAGGAGAGGCACTAAGCTTGCCCCTTGCATGTCTTCGGGGATGGGTAGGCCAGCGATTTCGAGAAAGGTTTCGGCGAAATCGAGATTACTGACGAGATTCGAATTAACGCTTCCTGGTTTGACTACGCCTGGCCAGCGGACGAGAAACGGTGTCCGTAACGATTCTTCGAAAATCCAGCGTTTATCGAACCAGCCATGTTCTCCGAGATAGAAGCCTTGATCCGAGGCGTAGACGACGACGGTGTTTTTTGCCAGACCGGATTCGTCGAGGTAATCGAGGAGTTTTCCGACGCCTTCATCGACGGCTTTGATGCAGCCGAGGTAGTCGTGCAGGTAGCGGTTGTATTTCCAGCGGATGAGGTCTTTGCCGGTGAGGTTGGCTTTTTGAAAAGCCTCGTTGCGGGGTTTGTAGTAGGCATCCCAGGCGGGTTTTTCGGCGTCGCTGAGGCCCGGGGGGTAGCGGAATTTGAGGTCGAGGTCGTTCATGGTTTTGGCGATGGTCATGTCTTGGGTTTTTTCCGCCAGGCCACGACCGCTGTAGTCATCGAAGAGTGTCGGGGGTTCGGGATAGTTTCGGTCGTTGTCGTGGCCGAGGTGGCGGAGTGCGGGGGCCCACTCTCGGTGTGGGGCTTTATGTTGGCACATCAGCAGGAATGGCTTGTTGGGATCACGCTTCTTGAGCCAGTCAAGGGAAAATTCCGTGATCAAGTCGGTCGTGTAGCCATGGTGTGTGACTCGTTCGCCGTTACGAATCATTGGCGGGTTATAATAAATCCCTTGGCCAGGGAGAATGTGCCAGTGATCGAAGCCGGTCGGGTCGGAGGCAAGGTGCCATTTGCCGATGATTGCGGTTTGATAACCGGCTTTCTGCAGCAGTTTAGGAAAGGTTTGCTGGCTGCCATCGAAGCGATTGCCGTTGATGTAAAAGCCGTTGAGGTGGCTGTATTTTCCGGTCAGGATGGTTGCTCGGCTCGGGCCGCAAATGCTATTCGTCACCAGGCAGCGATCGAACCGCATTCCGTCGCGGGCAAGGCGATCGATATTCGGAGTGTCCAAGAGTTTGCCGGGGTGACCGTAAGCGCTCAAGGCTTGATAAGCGTGATCATCGGAAAAGATGAAAAGGATGTTCGGCCGGCTGGTTGGAGGGGAGTCGGCGGCCAAGAGAGGAGCAGCCTGGGCAAGCAGCCAACTGAGGGCCATAAAGATGAGCATTCGCATATCCGGGGATCTCCGCGTGGGCGAGGAAGAGGGGAACCACCTTTTGGCAAACTTCTCGATATGTTAGGGAAGAAGATTAAGAAAGCGAGTCGAAAAAACCGAGGTGAAGATGGCAGCCGAAGAACCCTGGCAACAATTCGGGGGTGTTGAACAAACACAGATTTTACTCGATTCCTACCGTCACTGGCTTGGCGAGGACCTGCTACCGCGGCTGGGGACCGCGGAGGAGCAAGCAAAAGCGTTATATAACGCATCATTCGTGGTAGTGTCGCATGGCGTGGGTGAGGATCCGTTGTTGAATTATGCCAATCATGCGGCGTTAGAGTTATGGGAGATGGACGCGGGGACGCTGCGGAAGACCCCGTCACGGCTGACGGCCGAGCCGGGGCTGCAAGAAGAACGGGCCAGGTTCATGGAACAGACGGCTCGGCTCGGCTTTGCCCGGGGGTATACGGGGATTCGGATCAGCCGCAGCGGCAAGCGATTTCGGATGATTGATGCGACGGTGTGGAATCTCCTGGATTCCCGGGGTATCTACGTCGGGCAAGCAGCGACCTTTGCCCGCTGGGAGTGGTTGGCATAAGAGCATCTTTTTTTCTTAGCAATCGCTGTTCACCATCAGATCAGTTGCAGCGTTCCGCGGGTGACACCGAGTTGATGGATGGCACGGAGTTCTCGCCAGGCAGTCCGGCCGTCTTCCTGACCCGCGAGAATTCGGGTGTAGCGGGATAAAAGGATGGCAATCTGCGCCGGGTCTTCCCGGAGCAAATCTATCCGGAAGGTTCGGATTCCGAGTTCGAGCATCCGGCCGATATATTCTGCGGCCGACTGGGCAATGCTGTTGTAAACCGTGTTTCGGCACCCAGTATCGGGGTGGACGGGGAATTCGGCACCGACGCGGTCGCGGAGCGCTACCTGATGGCGATCGCAGGGTCGGCCACAGTCACGGTGATCTTTACCCGTGCTGAGAAAGGCGGCGAAGACGCAATGCTCCATGTGAAACATGGGCATGTGTTGATGAACGACCGGTTCGAACCAGGAAGGATCGGCGTGGCAGACCAGCGATTGGAATTGTTCCCAGTTAAGATCGAAACTGGGTACCATGCGTTCAAGTCCGGCGGATTTGAGGACAGCGGCCGTCAGATCGTTTGCCACATTCAGGCTGAAGTCGCCGAGCAAACGAGTATCCGGCAAGGCTTCTTGAAAATAGTTGAGGGAACCGAGGTTCCGGATGAGCACCGCATCCGGCTTGGCTCGTAGAATCGGGGCGTGAAAGCCTTCTTCGCCCGGTTTCAGAACCCGCAAGGTGGCCAGGGCGATCGGTAGGCCCGCCGCCTGAGCCCGAGGGACGGCCTCTTTGTAGCGGCGCAGGTCTTCAAAATCGCAGATCACCATCGCTGGTCGCGGCAGGCCGGCAGGAGGCTGCCAGGTGAGGACGGTATCGAGTTGTTCGAGGGTTCGCACCAGGATGGTCAGACGTGGGTCGGGAGCTGTCGTCGTGGTTTTTGGATGCTGGCTCCGCAGTTCACTTAGGGCATTTGGGCGAACGATCGGATGCGGGGTCGTTGCCACGAGACTGGAGACGAGTTGCCGGCGTAAGTCGTTAAGAACGCTGCGGGGAATCATGATGTCCGGGGGAAGTTGAAGCTCGAGGCGGTTGAGGTAAAACGGGGTTTCGCCGAGCCGGTTCAATTGTTCATGAATTTCTTGTTCGGAAGTTGGCCGCTTCCGTGCCGGGTCGAGCGGGCCGGGCCAGTGGACGGTAGCGGTTCTGCCCCGATCATCACGACCACGAAGGGTGAGGCGGCCGCCGAGTTCTCCGGAGAGTGTCAGGTCGAGGCGGTGGTTGTGCCGGGGCCGATTGTGAGCGTAAGTCGCTTCAAGCCGCTTCCGTAACGCTGGGTCGTCGGTTTTCCAGATTCGGCAGTGCCGGGGAATTTGCGTCAGATCGACGGCCCCGGGTTCGAATCCGAGCCGGAGTCGAGGCAAGCCGTCGGGGTGGGGTTCTGGCATTGGCTGGACGGTCCAGAGTCGGCCCCCGGGTTCTTGTTCTTCGGGTCGGCCGAGGTCGAAGACCACGCCGTCGCCGGGTTTCAAGAGGTCCGGCAAATGTTCGGCCAGCCGGGCAACGACGCCGGTCCGAGTGACGGCATCCACCGTGCCGACAAAGATTCCCCGGGCTTTCGGAAATCGTCCTTCGACCAGCTTTTGATGATTGACACCGTTCAAGAATCCGGGAGTGAATCCGCGGCTGAATGTTTGTGCGAGTTCCAGTTGTGCGCGACGGGGGAGTTGAAACGATCGTTGTTGAAGTTTGGCATCGATTGCCTGGCGGTACGTCTGACAGGCGGCGGCGACATACGGTCCGCCTTTCAGCCGGCCTTCGATTTTGAAGGAGACGACACCGGCGTCGATCAGTGAATCAATGAGGTCATATCCTGCGAGATCTTGCGGGGACAGTAAGTAGGCCCGATCCCCCAGATCCCGCCGTTGCCGATCCACGATCAGTTCATACGGCAGTCGGCAAGCCTGGGCACATTGACCGCGGTTGGCGCTGCGGCCGCCGAGGGCTTCACTGGTGAGGCATTGCCCACTGTAGGCGACACACAACGCCCCGTGAACGAAGACTTCGACGGGGGTGTCGGTCGCTTGAACCACCGAGCGAATTTCTGGCAGTGACAGTTCTCGTGCCAGGACGACTCGTTCCACCCCGAGTTGACGGGCCAGAGCGATGCCGCGGGGCTCGGTGAGCGTCATTTGCGTGCTGGCATGAATTGGCAAGGTTGGAGCCAGTTCTCGGATCAGGCGGACGAGACCGAGATCTTGAACGATCACCGCGTCTACGCCGGCTTGAGCAATCTGGGCAATCCAGTTCGCCAACTCGGGCAGTTCATCAGGGAAAATCAGGGTGTTGAGTGTGACATATCCACGGACGGCTCGTTCATGGAGATAGCGGATAATTGTGGGAAGTTCTTCAGGATCGAAGTTGGCGGCACGAGCCCGGGCATTGTGCCGGGATAAGCCGAAATAAACAGCATCGGCACCGTTGGCGACAGCAGCCCGTAATGCTTCCCAGTTTCCTGCTGGAGCAAGCAGTTCGGGGCGTGAAACTCGGGCGTGGGCCATAAAATCAATCTCGATGGATCTGAGCCAGGCCATTGCGGCGGATGATCGCTTGACTCTGCCGTCAATTGTTCGATAGATACCCGTCGGCTAATCGGCATTTTCCTCAGCTTGGAACCCAGATTGTTCAGCTTCGCAAGCCCGTTGCTCGACCACGTCCAGCAGCAGCGGATGACGGCCAAGCGGTTCCGCCAAGCGGAAGCGGACGTCGGGATAGTGCTGGGCGAGTAAGCGTCGGGCTTCTTGCATGTCATCGCGGGCATGCACGCCTGGGGACAGAAAGTACGGCAGCAAGGTGACCGACCTGGCTCCGAGTTCGACGCATCGCCGCCCGCCCTCGGCAATCGACGGCTCGGCCAGTTCAAGATACGCCACCTGGACGATGCCGTACCGGCCTCGTTTCCGCATGGCCGCCGCCACATATTCCAGGTCGGCATTCGCTTCGGGCCGGCGGCTGCCATGAGCGATCAGCAGCAAGGCTTTTTGACGGATCGGGACCGTGAACAACCGCATTTCTCCCTCAGGATGCATACGCTATGCTATCACGATAAGCGACTTTCAGCTAGCGAGGTCAAGTAATGACGGGTGGCCGACTGGGAAATTGGATCCTGGGAGAAGAGCGAGCCCGGGGGCCGCTGGGGGTGATCTATCGGGCTCAGGATGGCCAGCACCCGGAGCGTATCGCCGCGGTGACGGTCCTGACGCCGGACCCGTCTCGTTCTCCGGATTTTTTGCAAAAGTTTCCCTCGGAAATGCTGTTTCTTCAGCGGCTGAATCATCCAAATATTGCACGATTTTACGATAGCGGAGTCGCCGCAGGGGTAGCCTATTATGCCTGGGAGTGGGTCGATGGCCAGGATCTCGCCACTGTTCTTAAGCAACGCTCCCGCCGCCCGGAGGAACCCGGCTTATCCTGGAAAGACGAGCTGTTTCGCCTTGCTGCCTCGTTGACCCGGGCATTGATTCACGGCCACCACCGGAGCATTCTGCATCGGGGAATGAAGCCCGCCTGCATCCTGATTGCTCCGGATGGCAGCGTCAAGGTGACCGAGTTCGGTGTCGGAAAGGTGCTGGGTCAGCCGCCGTTAAGCCTGGCCGCCGACCCGTGGGGACTCGCTGGATACATGGCACCGGAATATTTCACGGGCAAACCGTACACGAAGCGCAGCGATCTTTATGCCCTCGGTGGCATTCTCTACACAATCGTTACCGGGCGTCCGCCCTTTGTGGCCAATTCCGCGGCCGAGTTTATGCATAAGCATTGTTACACCTTGCCAGAACGCCCCAGTCAACTTGTGCCGAAATTGCCGATCGAACTCGATGAATTAATTTGTGCATTACTGGCAAAAGATGCGAATCGGCGACCGACCTCGGCGGTGATGGTGCTCGAAGAACTTGATCGCATTCGTGGAAAACTGGAACGCAAAGGAATCACCGTGATCTGGCCCGTGGATCCCGGGGATCGAGCCGAACCGCCAACCCCTGCGGACGGTTCGCCGACGATCGGGGAAAGCGATGATTATCCCGCGTATCGCCCGCTTCTCTCCCGTCCGGCTGTCGTGATCCCCGCGTTTCTTGTTGTGATCGGGCTGATCCTCCTCGGTTTGTTCTGGCCGCATCCCGGACCCGAGGAGTTGTACGCGGCCGCGGTTCCTTTGCTGAATTCCGATGATCCCGCCGATTGGGATCGGGCGTGGGATGAATACCTTGAACCGCTGAGTCGACGTTATCCGAATGCACTGGTGGCCGAGCGAACCGCTGCAGTTCAGCACATTGCAGACCGCCGGGAACTCCACCGGGCGCTCGAGGCAGGCGCGAAATCAAGCTTTACGTCCGAAGCTCACCGCTGGTATGCTCACGGCCTAGCCCTGGCACGGGTCGGAGATGAGCACGCGGCATACCGGGTCTGGACGGAGATGTTGCTTTTGTTTTCCGGCTCGGAGAATCCCGGTGATGAGCGCTGGTTAGCGCTCGCCAGGTTGGGGCTGGCTGGCTTGCCACAATTACCGCCGGAAACCACAAGCGCCGGCAAATTAAGTGCCGTGTTTCAACGCTTGAAGGATCTGGAATCCGCTGGCCGTCACGCCGAGGCCGAGGCCATTCGAGCGGCACTCGGCGATCTTTACCGGGATGACCCGAAGACGCTGGCGAAACTCCGGGCATCGCCCTGAATCCCGCCGATTGATCCGGGCGGCAATCACAACTTCCGCCGACACATTCGGCGGCCGTCGCTCAGTAGCGACCGTCTCGAGATTCGAAGTGGGTCGGCTTATCGAGCAGCTTGCCGCCGGCCTTGATCCAGTCCGCCACCCAGTCGATTAACATGTCGGCAGAAACGTTGAGCGGCCCGAGCACGGAAACGGTGTTCTGAGAATTGCTCAATAACGCCGTGTCCGACTCAATCCCGCGGAAACGCGGTTCCACCCCCAGCCGCTGCCCCAGTTTCCAGCAAACATCGCGGACACTCAAGGTTTCCGGACCGGTCACGTTAAACCGCCGCGGCGGGCTAGCCACATGATCAAAGGCTCGCAGTGTCATCGCGTTGGCGTCGCCTTGCCAGATACAGTTGAAGTATCCCATCGACAGATCGACAGATTCACCAGCAAGAATTTTTTTTGCCAGATCGACCAGCACGCCGTACCGCAAATCGACGGCATAATTCAGACAAATGATGGCCACGGGAATCCCATCGCGGCGGCTGAAGTACTCAAACATCCGCTCCCGCCCCAGTGCCGACATGCCGTATTCCCCGACCGGATTTAACGGACCCGCCTCGGTGGGGCCGCCACTGGCGATCGGCGAGAAGGGGTAGACATTGCCAGTGGAAAAGGCCACAATCCTTGCCCGCGGAAATCGCCGACATACCAGGGATGGCAGGTAGCAATTGATTGCCCAAGTCATCGATTCATCGCCGGTCGAGCCAAATTTTCGGCCGGGCATGTACACAACATTTGCCACTTCGGGCAAAAGGGCGACATCCGCTTCATTCAACAAGTCGCCGCGAATCGGTTCGATGCCCGCTTGGCGGAGTTCCTCCTCACACCCGCGAGAAAATCGGGAAAAGCCAAAAATCCGCCGTCGTACCCCGGCACGATCCGAAGCTCGCCGTGCCATCCGCGCCAGACTCGGACCCATTTTGCCAGCGACCCCCAGAAACAGCAAATCGCC